>Ga0209488_10000429_pt1 | contig 34987 bp, 29 predicted proteins | sample Rivendell_Oct201_8_FD_188349 | JGI IMG/M metagenome (GOLD analysis project Ga0209488, IMG submission 188349) | Vadose zone soil microbial communities from the Eel River Critical Zone Observatory, Northern California, USA -... | ecosystem: Environmental > Terrestrial > Soil > Vadose zone >...
GGCTGTTTGCAGACGCACGGCGGATTCGGCTTTGCCAGCGAGTACGACGTCGAGCGCAAGTTTCGCGAAACGCGCCTCTATCAGGTCGCGCCGATTTCAACCAACTTGATTTTCTCCTATATCGCCGAGCATGTTCTCGGGCTTCCACGCTCTTTCTGAGGGGATCGGCGCAGATACTTCGACGACGCGCAGGCCGTCCAAGAGCGTGCTCAATGCATCACCGTACCGCCGTCCACTGCAATGTTCTGCCCCGTCGTGAACCGGCTTTCATCGGAGAGCAGCCAGATGACCGATCCCGCGACGTCGGCAGGTTCCAAATTGCGCGGAATCGCCTGGCCCGCCGCCACCGTTTGAAGCACCTTCTCGACTTTGGGGCCAAAGAATTCACGCGTCCCATCCGTGAGCACGGCGCTCGGCGAAACCGAGTTCACGCGGATTCCCTCGCGGCCAAGCTCGCGCGCCAGACCCCGCGTGAGACCGATCACCGCGGCCTTGGAGGTCGTGTAATGCAGCGCGTACGGAAGCCCATAAGTCGCGGCCAGCGATGCAATATTGACGATGCTGCCTCCGCCCGCGCGCCGGAGCGCCGGGACGGTCGCCTTGCAGCAATTCCAAATGCCGCGGACATTCACCGCCATCGCCGCATCCCATTCCTTCTCCGGTATTGCATCGAAGCGTCCGCCGCGCAGCGCCCCATAGAGCGCTGCGTTGTTGACCAGCCCGTCCACCCGCCCGAAGGCGCTCTCGGCCGCCGCCACGGCGGCTTCGATCGACGCCATATCGGTCACATCGACTTTCCCGGCAATGGCTCGACCACCGGCACTCTTGACGAGTTCCACAGTCTGGTCGCAGGCGTTGATGTCCACCGCGATCACCGCTGCGCCGAGCGCGGCCAACCGGCGGCAATATTCCTGGCCGATGCCGCGCGCCGCACCGGTGACGATAATGACCTTTTTCTCGAAAGACATGATTTCACCTCTTGGAATAATCCCGTATCACTCGGCATCCGACAGTTTCGCATGCATTCAGTGCGTCATCTATTTTCAGGAATTCCGCTCACAGTGGGCAACGAATCGGCGCAGGGCCGCCGAAAGGACCTTCGTTTCGGGGTATATGAGGGCGAAGCGCCGCGTTAACCGCGGCAATCCCGTTGCCAGCACGGTCAGCCGCTTCGCCGTCACCAAATCCTGCACGACGCAGCGCGACAGGCAGCTCAAGCCCAGCCCCTCCGCCGCCGAATTCTTGATCGACTCCGAACTGCCCAATGTCATCGACGAACGAATGTGCTGCAGATGCGGTAACAGAGCATGCTCCACCGCTTCGCGCGTGCCGGAGCCCGGCTCACGCAGCAGCCATTGCGCCTCGCTCAATTGTTTGGCGGTGATCTTTCTGCGCCTAGCGGTCTTCGCCAGCGGGTGCGCGGGCGCCGCGACAATGACGAGCTCATCCTCCAACCAGGGAATGACCATCATATCGGATGCGTGGCACGGTCCCTCGATGAATCCGAGATCCGCCGCGAACTCTCGCACCGCGGTGACGACATCGAGGGTATTGCCGATCCGCAATTGCACTCGCGAGAACGGAACCTCCTCTCGAAAGCGCGCAAGCATCCGCGGCAGAACATAGTTGCCGATGGTCGTGCTCGCAAAGAGCTGCAGGTCGGCGTGCCCCGCGTAGTCTCCGGAGATCTGCGCCGCTTCGATGTTCTTTGCCCCGTCCAGCACGGCAAGCGCCATGGGCAGGAGACCCCTGCCGCTGTCGTTCAATATGAGACGCTTGCCGACCCGGTCGAAGAGCCGGGTACCCAGGGCGCGTTCCAATTCGTTGAGCGCCCCGCTGGTCGCCGATTGCGACAATGCCACGCTGTCGGCAGCCGCGGTCGTGCTCCCGCTGAGCGCAACGGCGCGAAAGATCTGTAGCTGCCGCAAGGTAATATGCATGGCTGGTTCACAATCAAGCTGCTTTCTCGATAGATTATAGCCAGATAATCCGTTTTACGTGTAGGCAATCCATCGTCATAGTGGCATGCGTGAGTGAACCCGAGACCTGGACCCATCCATGCGCACACTGACGAATTCCGGCGTCCCTGCCGCAACCCCAGTCCCGCCCAAGCCCTGGCGGGCTGTGACTGATCGCTTTCCCGGTATTGTTCTCGTGGGCGCCTTGGCCGCCGTCGCAATCGCACTCGGGAAGATTGCATGGTTCGAATCCACCGGCATCAGTGCACTCACCCTGGCAATCGCGCTCGGGATGATCGTCGGCAACACGCTCTATCCGCGGATTGCGCGCGCCGGCGCCGGTGGGGTGACCTTTTCGAAACAGACATTGCTGCGGCTCGGGATCATTCTGTACGGCCTGAGATTGACGTTTCAGGACATTGCCACCGTCGGCGTTCCCGGAGTGACCATCGATCTCCTCGTATTGAGCAGTACGTTTGCGCTGTCTTGGTGGATGGGCACACGGCTTTTCGGGCTCGATCGCAAGACGGCAATGCTCATCGGCGCCGGCAGCTCGATCTGCGGCGCCGCGGCCGTCATGGCCACGGAACCGGTCGTGCGCGGCCGCGCTGAGCAAGTCACGGTGGCCGTATCGACCGTAGTCGTATTCGGCACCCTCGCGATTTTCCTGTACCCGGCAATCTATTATTTTTCCAATCGATATCACCTGCTCGCGATGTCACCCGCCTCCTACGGCATCTTTGCCGGTTCCACCATCCACGAAGTTGCGCAGGTGGTCGCCGCCGGACGATCGATCAGCGAGGGCGCCGCCAATACAGCGGTCATCACCAAGATGGTGCGCGTGATGATGCTGGCTCCATTTCTAGCCGCCCTGTCGACTTACCTGTCGCGCAGCACCGATGCGAACGAACCAAGCGATGCAGGTGACCCGAGCGATGCACGTGAGCCGGGCAATGCGCATGAGCCGACCGATGCACATGACCCGAGCGGTGCGCCGCAATCGCGCATCGTCATTCCGTGGTTCGCGCTTGGGTTTGTCGGCGTCGCGGCATTCAATTCAATGGGCGTACTACCGAAATCCATGGTTGGCGCCGCGATCAACTTGGACACGGTCATATTGGCCATGGCCATGGCAGCGCTCGGCGTGACGACACATATTTCGGCGATACGCGCGGCGGGAGTCAAACCATTGGCTCTGGCGGCGTCGCTGTTTGCGTGGCTGATCCTCGGTGGGGGTGCGATCAATGCCGGCATTTCAGCGGTGCTCGGCTGATGCAAGGGTCATCCATTGCGGTTATGATATTAGGGCCGAAGCTGGACGGGGCACGCTTCCGGCGCGTCCTTTCTACAAAAATTCCAAATCATGCAAAGGAAAACTTATGACAATCAATAGCCGTTTCACCGCGTTTGCGGCTTTCTTTGGTCTTGCGTTTACGAGCGTCGGGGCGTTTGCGGATGATCATCCGTTCACCGAGGGGCCCGTCGTTCAGGTATCCGCGATTCGGACTGAATACGGCAAGTTTGACGATTATATGATGTTCCTCGACACGACGTGGAAGAAAACCCAGGAGGCGGCGAAGAAGGCGGGTTACATCACCGGCTACAAAGTAGTCACAGTACAGCCGCGCGGTGAAAATGATCCGGATCTTTACCTCGTGGTTTATTACAAGAACTGGGCGGCATTGGACGGTGCGACCGCCAAGTTTGATGCAGTAGCGAAAGAGGTGGAAGGCTCTGCGGCGGCCGCCAACAAGGGCGCGGTAGACCGCGGCAAGATCCGGAGGGTTCTGGGTTCGTGGACAGGGCAGGAACTTGATCTGAAATAACCCGCGAATCGCGACATGCAGAAACAAAAGCCGGGCCTCGCGCCCGGCTTTTGTCATCCATCCTTAGCATCTGCAGCCGGATGTTCGCACCATCAAGCGCGCCGCAGGCGAGCACGATCACCCCGTAAGCTCTCGGTGGTTCATCGCAGATGGCGACCTCGTCTTGCGTCATATCGATTTTTCCCGGCCCAACTCCACGGGGGGATCAAGTTGCGCTTTGAGCGAACCCGTCGCGATCTGTCGGTGCCGGCTCCCTCCGGCCAGGTTGCCATCAGTAGAGACAGTATCCATGAAGCAACGGTCCGCGAGATAGACGGACGAATGTCGATACTTTTTGGCGTCTCGCGATCCAGCGCAGGTAGATGCTGCATGCTGAAAGACTAATACCGAAGTCTCTAGCCGGGTAGCTCATATCTCTCGATATGATCTATCGTCCACGACGATATGAATGAACAACCGAGGCTTACGGCCTGGTAGGTTATATCTAGGGCTTATCCTTTTTTCAGATACATCCTATCTAGAGAAATAGGCTAGTAAGTGAGCTTGCCTGATCCTAGGCTGTACTCGAACAGTCCACAGCCAGGCCAGAACCCATGCTGCAAGCCGTCTCTCTAGCTCTCCCGCCCCATCGCGCATCTGCGTCGCAGCCCAGATGTCAGAGGGTAACATCGTGCACATCATCGATGTCCTCTCCGCTCTAGGCTCAGTTGCTGGACTTCCCTCGCTGTTTCGGGCGGCCAGAGAGCGCATCGGCCGCGTTGTCGGACTGAGTAGCCCGCCGGAGCTTCGGCATTTAGTTGCGATCCTATTTATTTGTCTCGTTTGCCTGCTCGCTCTTCAGGGTTGTGCCGGCCTCGCCGTCGGCGAATCGAGATCGTCCGTCGATCGGCAGCCACTGGTGGAAACGCCGCTGACGATCCGCACGCTTGATGCCGAGCATCGATTTTCACAGCTATCCTCCGCGGCGGTGGCCGAGAGACTTCGAGCACTGCATCCGGGAGAAAGTCTCAACATCCTCGCGCTCTCCGGAGGCGGCGCCGCCGGCGCCTTCGGTGCCGGCGCGGTGGCCGGCCTCACGCGCTCGGGCTCGCGTCCGGACTTTGCGGTCGTGACCGGGGTCAGCGCCGGCGCGCTGGTCGCTCCTTATGCGTTTCTTGGACCTACGTGGGACGAGCGCCTGCTCGATGCCTTCACCAGCGGAACTGGAGAACACCTGCTCCAACCACGAGGGCTAGGCGCACTGTTCGGCTCCAGTTTGTATCGCGGCACGCCGTTGAGACATCTCGTAGACTCGTACCTCAGCGATGAGATGATTCAAGCCGTTGCGCGCGAGGCGGATAGAGGCCGCTTGCTGCTCGTGGCCACAACCGATGTGGCTACGGGAGAGCCGGTCGTGTGGGACCTAGGTTCGATCGCCAAGAACGGCGGCCCCAACGCAAGAGCCCTGTTTCGCGACGTCTTGGTGGCCTCCGCCAGCGTGCCAGGCATGTTCCCGCCGGTCGTCATTCGCGTCCGCGGGGATGGCGCCCCTCATGATGAGGCACACGTTGACGGAGCCGCGACGATGCCGTTCTTCGTGCCTCCGGCGTTCCTAGAGGTGCCGCCCAAGCGAATCGACGGCACACACCCTCCTGCGGTGTACGTCATCATCGATGGTCCCCTGAGCGAAGGGTCACGAACGACGCGGTTGACGGCGCGCGCAATACTGTCGCGAAGCATTCACGCTGGGTTGGACCACCTGCTGCTGACAACGCTGGAACTGACGGCGGCGACCGCTCAGCTGCAGGGAGCGACGCTGCAATATTCGGCCGTTCCGGGTGCCTACCCGCCACTCGATCCCTTCGATTTCCGCGCTGCCACGTTGCGGCCGCTCTTCCGCTATGCCGACGAATGCGCACAAACGGGACGGCTCTGGACGAAGTTCGTGCGTACCCATGACGATGGCGGCACGGTACGTGGCATGGCGGAGACGCAGAAGGTGCCGTGCCCTGCCGACGACGCGTTCATCAGGTATTTTGCCTCGCGATGAATACCGTCAACGACTCCGCCGCCCCCTTTAGACACGGGCGAACGGCTGGGCGACCGCTCGCGCTTGGCGTTCGCGGCGAGCACACATCTATTCCAGCGATACATCGTATCGAAAGATATTGGCTGCCAAGTTGAACGCTTCCGTACTAGTCTTGCAACAGCCACATAAGAGAGGATGCACCATGACCGTCTCGCTACACGACATTCCGCTGCGACTGATCGACGGCTCCAGCAGCCGCTTGTCGGACTATCGCGGCAAGGTGCTGCTGATTGTGAATGTGGCGTCCAAGTGCGGCCTGACTCCGCAGTACACGGGACTGGAGAGTCTGTATCAGGACAAGCGCGCCAAGGGCCTGCGAGTGCTCGGCTTCCCCGCGAACAATTTCAAAGGCCAGGAACCGGGCAGCGACAGCGAGATCGCTGACTTTTGTTCGACCAACTACGATGTTCACTTCCCTCTGTTTTCGAAGATTTCGGTCCTTGGCGAAGACCAACATCCTTTGTACGCGCTATTGACGGCGGTACAACCTCGGGCGATCGGCGACGGTCCGTTCCGTGAACGCCTCAAGGGATACGGCGTCAATTCGGAGAATCCTGCCGACGTGCTGTGGAATTTCGAGAAATTCCTGCTCAGCCGCAACGGTGAGGTCGTAGCCCGTTTTGCCCCGGATGTCGACGCCGACGATCCCCGTCTGGTCTCGGCCATCGATGCGGAGCTGGCCAGGAGTACATAGACGTCGATCCTCACGACCGGCCGGAAGCGCCCTGGCCGGCCGCGGTCTCAGGCAGTCTCGGCGTCGTCCCACGGAAGCGGAATCCGATCATATTCGAACACGTGATCCACAAAGGTGCGTATCTTGAGCGGTAGGTGCTTACGACTGACGTAGATCGCGTATATATCGGGGTGCCTGAGCGGATGCTGCGTGAGGACGGGGCACAGCGAGTCTCTGAACATCGAGTCTTCAAAGAGTATGCGCGGGAGCGGGGCGAGACCGATGCCGGTGCAGACGGCGTGCGCAACCGCGACCGTCATCGATCCGAAGCGAAGGACAACCCGTGCCGGGGCTTCGATGTCCCCGTTCGGGCCTGTAAGGAGCCAGGACTGCCCGCTGCCAATCATGATGCAGTCGTGCTGGGCGAGATCCCCGGGAGATTTCGGAACTCCACAACGCTTCACATAGTCCTTTGAGGCTGCGATGACAAACGGCATCGGGCGCAGGGGACGAGCGATCAGCCCGGCCGGAGGCTGGTCTAGCGTGGCGCGTATCGCGAGATCGTAGCCTTCCTCGATGATATCGACGACCCGATCTTCGAACGACAGGTCCAGCACGACTTCCGGATACCGTTGCCGGTAAGTCGCGACGAACTCCACCAACTGTCGAGTCGCAGTCCACGACGGTAGGCTCACTCGCAGCGTGCCGCGCGGCACGCCGCTCACGGAACCGACCACCGATTCCGCCTCTTCCATGTCTTCAAGAATAACTTTACATCGCTCGAAAAAAAGCTTGCCAGACTCGGTAAGGCTCAAGCTGCGGCTGCTGCGATTGAGCAGACGCGTTCCCAAATGCTTTTCGAGGTGCATGAGGTGCTTGCTGGTCATCGCCGTGGAAAGATTCAAGCGCTCGGCGGCTCCCACAAAACTGCCTGATTCGACGACTTGCCGGAAAACTTTCATACTGAGTAGAGTATCCATAGCCAACATAGTCTACTCCGGCGCTTGAACGTTTCCGCCCCGTGGAACGAGTTCGACCGACTGCTCGGTCGCCGCGGACATGAACCCCATTGCGGCGCTTCATAGCTACACACTCCATCAAGGTCAATGACAACCACGAGTCGCGATCATGGCAACACAAGGTAGCCACCCGATCTGTGTCAAACAATCCGTGTTTCGTTGACGCGGCGTTTCCCAGCGCGAAATCTCCCGCATGGGAAACCGTGCGGTGGGTACATCCCCGTTTGTTAACTGTCGCGAAACGCACCATCAACATAACGAGGATTGTTCCGTACAGTGCGGCTAAATAGACTGCCGTCCATGATCACTACACGCACTTCTGTCCTTGTTTCGCGCCATCTGAATCCGGCGTAAAGATCACTACGTATTTTGATCGCCGAATTCCGCACAGTTTCTTCAGACGCGACTCAACCCCCAGGTTGGTCAGCCAAGTAACCGCTGAGCACGTTGAACCGTCGTTGCCCAGCAACGGGGCGCTCCCAGTAAACCCATAAGGGACCGAGATGCACACTCGCAGTCTTTTGCCTCTCCACAGAGTACCCACCCTCTGTCTCCTCTGCAGCGCGGCGCTGGCTGCGTGTTCGTCCGGAAAGACCGCAGCGCCGCCCAACCCGCCGCCGGAAGTGGGCGTGGTGACGCTGCATCCCCAGCCGGTGACGATCACCACCGACCTGCCCGGCCGCACGGTGGCCTACCGCGTCGCCGAAGTGCGCCCGCAGGTGAGCGGCGTGATCCTCAAGCGTCTGTTCATTGAAGGTGGCGAAGTGAAGGCCGGACAGCAGCTGTATCAAATCGATCCCGCGCCGTTTCAGGCCAATCTGGAAAGCGCGCAGGCGTCGCTGGCGCGCGCCCAGGCGACGCTGACATCGGCCAGGTTGCTGGTGCAGCGCTATAAGCCACTGACCGAGGCGCATGCCGTCAGTCAGCGGGACTACGACAATGCCGTTGCCGCGCAGGATCAGGCCGCAGCGGATGTCGCCTCGGCCAAGGCGGCGGTCGATACCGCGCACATCAATCTGGCTTACACGCGCGTGTTGTCGCCGATTTCCGGACGGACCGGCCGTTCTTCGGTAACCGAAGGCGCCCTGGTGGATGCCAACCAGCGCACGGCGTTGATGGTGGTGCAGCAGCTCGATCCGATCTACGTCGATGTAACCCAACCCAGCACCATCTTATTGCGCTTGCAGCGTGAATTTGCCAGTGGCCAGCTGAAGAAGGTCGGTGAAGCCCAAGCACAAGCCAAGTTGATACTGGAGGACGACACCCCCTACGAGCCGACCGGCAAGTTACAGTTCGCCGAAGTCGCGGTGGACTCCGGCACCGGTTCCGTGACGCTGCGAGCGGTATTTCCCAATCCGCAGCACATTCTGCTGCCCGGCATGTTCGTACATGAGCAGCTCGAGGAAGGCGTCAACGAACAGGGTCTGCTGGTCTCGCAGCGCGCAATCTCGCACAACTCGCTTGGCGACGCGACCACGATGGTAGTGGGCGCCGATAACACAGTCAGCACACGCGTGATAAAGACCGAGCGGGCCATCGGCGACCAATGGCTGGTGAGCGGTGGCGTCGCCGCCGGCGACAGGGTGATCGTCGTCGGACTGCAGCGGCTCGGCTCCGGCGTTGTTAAGGTCAGCCCCAGGGAAGTGTCGCCGGACCAGCTCAACAGCAAGCAGGTTGCCGCCACTAATCCAGCCGGCATCACGGGACCGGCCAACTCCGGTCATCGCTGAAGCAATAGCCAGGAGCCGTCGTGTCGAAGTTCTTCATCGAACGCCCGATCTTCGCCTGGGTGATCGCCATCGTCCTGATGATGGCGGGTGCCCTCGCCGTCGTTACCTTGCCGGTCGCGCAGTACCCGAGCATCGCGCCGCCCGCCGTCCAGATCACCGTGACCTTTCCGGGGGCCTCGGCCGACACCGTACAAAGCACGGTGGTACAGGTGATCGAACAGCAACTATCCGGCATCGATCATCTGCTGTACTTCTCGTCCGAAAGCGATAAGGACGGGAGTATGACCATCACGCTCAACTTCGAGCAGGGCACCAATCCCGATACTGCCCAGGTTCAGGTGCAGAACAAGCTGCAGTTGGCCACACCGCGGTTGCCGCCGGAAGTGCAACAACAAGGAATTAGCGTGACCAAGGCGTTCAAAACCTTCTTGGTGGTCATCGGTTTCGTTTCCGACGACGGCAGTATGAGCTTCGCCGACATCGCCGACTATCTTGCGAGCAACGTGCAGGATCCGGTGAGCCGCACGCCGGGCGTCGGCAACTTTCTATTGTTCGGCGCGCAATACGCGATGCGCATCTGGCTCGACCCGGCCAAGCTGAATAACTACGGGTTGACGCCGGTCGACGTGAGCAATGCGATCCAGGCGCAGAACGTACAGATCGCCTCCGGCGAACTCGGCGGCCTGCCGTCAGTGAAGGACCAGCAGCTGAATGCCACCATCATCGGTCCGACTCGCCTGCACACCCCCGCGCAGTTCGGCGCCATCCTGCTGAAGGTCAATGCCAACGGCTCGCAGGTGCGCCTGCGCGATGTCGCCCGGATCGGCCTCGGCAGCGAGACCTACGCCTTCGACGTGCACTATAACGGCAAGCCTGCAGGCGGCATTGCCGTGCAGCTGGCGAACGGCGCCAATGCACTGGATACCGCGAAAGCGGTACGGGCCACCATCGACAAGCTGAAGCCGGGGTTCCCGCACGGCCTGAGAGCGGTTTACCCTTTCGATACCACGCCGTTCGTTCGCGCCTCGATCGAAGAAGTGGTAAAGACATTGCTCGAAGCGATCGGCCTGGTGTTTCTGGTCATGTTGCTGTTCCTACAGAGCATCCGCGCCACCTTCATCCCGACCATTGCGGTGCCGGTGGTGCTGCTCGGCACGTTTGGGATCCTGCAAGCCTTCGGCTATTCGATCAATACACTGACCATGTTCGGCATGGTGCTGGCGATCGGTCTGCTGGTCGACGATGCCATCGTGGTGGTCGAGAATGTCGAGCGGGTCATGCAGGAAGAAGGACTGTCGCCGCGCGACGCGACCCGCAAGTCGATGGAGCAGATCAGCGGCGCCTTGGTGGGCATCGGCTTGGTGCTGTCGGCCGTGTTCCTGCCGATGGCGTTCTTCGGCGGGTCCACCGGCGTGATCTATCGGCAGTTCTCCCTCACCATGGTGTCGGCCATGACGCTGTCGGTGCTGGTCGCGTTGATCTTCACGCCGGCGCTGTGCGCCACCCTCCTCAAGCCTCCCGAGAAGGGGCACCACGAGAAACGCGGCTTCTTCGGCTGGTTCAACCGCCACTTCGATCGCGGCAATCGGACGTACGAGCGCGGCGTGGTACGCGCGGTCAACCACACCCGACGCTACCTGATCGTATTTGTCGTCATCATCGGCTTGATGGCTCTGTTGTTCACGCACATTCCGAAGTCGTTTCTACCCGACGAGGATCAGGGCATCCTGTTTGCGCAGGTCATTACGCCCCCGGGCGCGACCAAGGAGCGCGCCGAGAAAGCGTTGGCGGAAGTGACTGACTATCTTCTCAACGACGAAAAGCAGGCGGTCGACGGCGCATTCACCGTCTCTGGTTACAGCTTCGCCGGTCGCGGCCAAACGTCTGGTGTGTTATTCGTGCGACTGAAGCCCTGGGCTGACCGGCCCGGCGCGCGCAATCGCGTGCAGGCAGTCGCCGCTCGCGCGAACGAGCGCTTCCAGAAAATCGCCGATGCTCAGGCGATTGCGTTCGCACCCCCTCCGGTACTGGAACTCGGCAACGCCAGCGGCTTCGACCTTGAACTGCTTGACCGCGCCAACCAGGGTCACGACAAGCTGCTGCAAGCGCGTGACCAATTGCTCGACCTGGCGCGCAAGGATGCGCGCCTTGCGCAGGTCCGAGCCAACGGGCTCGACGACGAGCCGCAATACCAGTTCAACGTCGACTGGGAAAGGGCCAGCGTCTTGGGGCTGACCATCACCGACATCAATAACACGCTGTCGGCGGCCTGGGGGTCGCAATTCGTCGACGACTTTATCGACCGGGGTCGCGTCAAGCGCGTATTCATCCAGGGCGACGCGCGATCGCGCATGTTGCCGCAGGATCTGACCGATTGGTACGTGCGTAACTCGGCTGGGCAAATGGTGCCGTTTTCCGCATTCGCCGATGCCAAATGGGGCGATGGATCGCCCAAGCTGGAGCGCTATAACGGAGTGCCGTCGGTCGAAATCCTCGGTGAGCCGATTGCCGGCGTCAGCACCGGCGAAGCGCTCGATGCCATGGAGGGCTATGTGAAAAAGTTGCCGCCGGGCTTTGATCTCGAATGGACCGGTCTCTCATATGAAGAACGCCTGTCGGGTTCGCAGGCGCCGGCCCTGTACGCTCTTTCGCTGATCGTGGTGTTCCTGTGTCTGGCCGCACTGTACGAGAGCTGGTCGATCCCGGTGGCAGTGATGCTGGTGGTACCGCTCGGCGTGATTGGCGCCATCCTCGCGACGCTGCTTCGAGGTCTCGCCAACGACGTGTTTTTCCAGGTCGGCCTGCTGACGACGGTGGGGCTGTCGGCGAAGAATGCGATTCTGATTGTGGAATTCGCTAAAGAAAATCACGATAAAGGCATGGAGCTGATCGAGGCGACTGTGCACGCGGCTCGTCAACGTCTGCGGCCGATTCTGATGACTTCGCTGGCCTTCATGCTCGGTGTGTTGCCGCTCGCGATTTCCGGCGGGGCCGGCTCCGGTGGCCAGAACGCGATCGGCACCGGCGTCATTGGCGGCATGCTGTCGGCGACGGTACTGGCAATTTTCTTCGTGCCGGTATTCTTCGTCGTGACTATCAAGCTGTTCGGCGGCAAAAATACCGCGCAGCGCGATTCGCCGTTGCCACAAGGCGGCGGCGGAGAAGTGGAGGACCCCATATGAATAGGAGTCACGCCTTCGCCTCCGGCAAGCCGCACACCCTGCCGACGGCCGTGATCGGCGCCGCGATCGCCCTGCTGATCGGCATCAGCGGCTGCACGATGGAACCGAGTTACCGACGCCCCGATGCGCCGGTGACTGAAGTCTGGCCCGATGGTACGTCCGTGGGGGCCTCGGGCGTCATTGCCGGTAATGGCACGGCACCGGCGGCAGCCGACATCGGTTGGCGTGACTTCTTCACCGACGCGCGTGTGCGGACACTGATCGAATTGGCCCTGCAACACAACCCGGACGCGCGAATCGCGGCGCTCAACATCGCCGCGGCACGCGCCCAGTATCGGATCCAGCGCGCCGATTTGTTCCCGTCGATCGCGGCAACCGGGCTGGAGCAAGTGGAGAAATATCCACCTTCCGTCTTGGGCATCGCCGCGGCCTCCAGCGGCAGCATCGCGGGCAGCAGCAGCAGTTACGGCACCTTTCGCTACTTCGACACCGGCATCGGTTTCACTTCCTATGAGATCGACCTGTTTGGTCGCCTCCGCAGTCTCAATCATCAACGCCTGCAACAGTATTTCAGCTTCGTCGAAACCCGGCGCAGCACGCAAATCAGCTTGGTTGCGGAAGTGGCGAACGCCTATCTGACTCTGCTCGCCGATCAGGAACTGCTGCGCATCACGGCAGACACGCTGGGCAGCCTGCAGGACTCATACCGCCTCACGCAGCGGAGCTATGACGGCGGCATCGCCACCGCACTCGACCTGCGCCAAGCGGAGACCTCGGTCGATACCGCGCGCGCCAATCTCGCCCAGTATGCGCGCCAGGTTGCGCAGGATCAGAACGCCCTGGTGCTGCTGCTCGGCGCGCCGCTGCCGGCCGATCTGCCGCCGGGCGCCGGACTCGACGAGCAGCAGCTACTGGCCGACCTGCCGGCCGGACTGCCCTCTGATTTGTTGGTACGGCGTCCCGACATACTCGCCGCCGAGCACAACCTCATGGCGGCGAACGCCAGCATCGGCGCCGCGCGTGCCGCGTTCTTCCCGAGCGTCACGCTGACCGGCAATTACGGCACCGCCAGCACGCAACTGTCGGGACTCTTCGATCACGGGTCGACGGCCTGGACATTTTCGCCGCAGATCAGCCTGCCGATTTTCGCGGCCGGAGCCCATGTCGCTTCGCTCGATCTGGCGAAGGTGCAGAAGAACATCACCATCGTGCAGTATGAGCAGACGATCCAGACCGCCTTTCGCGAAGTCGCCGATGCCCTCGCAGGCCGCAGCACGCTCGACAGCCAGATCGCGGCCGATCAGGCGCTCGTCGAGGCGACCAGCGAGAGCTATCGATTGTCGGATATGCGCTTCCGTGACGGTGTCGACAACTATCTCGGTGTGCTCGATTCGCAACGCTCACTGTATACGGCGCAGCAGACTCTGGTGGGCGTGAAGCTGTCACGGCTGCAGAATCTGGTGACCTTGTACAAGGCATTGGGCGGGGGCTGGAATGAGTACAGTCCTTCGCATGGTGGAGCGGCGGCCAGGACCAACCCCTTCCCCGCTAATGCACGATGATAAGCGGTATCGCGATCCCGCGCTGAATCGGAGAACTTGAGCGACTCGTTTTGGAGCCGGCATGTAAACCAGCTCGTTCGAGCTTTCGATCAGAGGTAGGTGTTGAACGACGAAAGAAAGTTCAGGTCGTGTCCCTGGCCTGGGGCTGCAACAAAACTCGCGTGAAGACAGGGCCGTCCTTACTGAGAATCTCGGGAAGCCCCTGAGCCAGATTTGCGAATCCGTGCTCGCGACTGCTTAGCGACTGGAATCATCGGCAACATATCCCTGTACATAGCCACGCCGAAGCCGAGCATCACTCAACAGCACGTCGACGCATTCGCACGAAATGTTCATTATGTCGGCGATGTCCCGCCGCGAGTACCCACCGACGTAGACAAGGTGAAGCAGCGCCCTCTCCTCGACAGGCAGTTTGAGAAGCGATTCATCCAGGCGCGAGGATTCTTCCAAAGTCGTAGCCCGCGGACTGCCTTGTTTCCTATGGAGCGCAGAGGGCTGCGAATGCAGTCGCGGCGCCCCGACTTTGGCAACACGCTTCTGTCCATTCGAATAGGCCAAACCCATGATCGACACCGCGACTGAAGCATTCGCTCCAATTGACGCACCCCTGCGCCACACCTCAACCATCGTGTCGTTGATGAGTTCTTCGACGAGATCGGCGTGCGCAGTCAGATGCAGAAAGAAATTCGCCAGACTCGCAAAGTACAAAACGTAAAGCCTATCCATTGCGGAGCGATCGCCAGCGGAAATGAACGCGAGGAGTGCGCGCTCTGCCTCCTCCCTAGGCTGCTTGCCCGCAGCATTACTGACCAGCTGAGTAACATCCGTCACGGAGAGCTGTTTGGTAGTGGATTTACCGATACCGAGGTTTGAAATTCCCCCGCTTCGTCTCTATGCTGCAGGCCGAAGCAAACGCTTCCGAAGAAAAAATAGCGTATGCACTGCTCCATGGGTGATTAGAACTCGCTCGTGCGGGTAGATGTTGCTTGTCCGAAGACTAATACCGAGGCCGCTAGCTGAATAGATCATATTTCTCGATAGCATCTATCGCCGGCGACGATATGTAGCCGGGATCTATAGGGCTCAACGTCAAAACGCGACATCCCGGAACCTGAGGGTTAAGCCCTAATTTTACTGAGCGCAAGATTCGTGGCGTCGAGATCAAAGCGTTTGGGATCGAAATGACCACCAACGCATGTCAGATATCGATCATGTTCCTCATGGTCTGGATCAGCTATTACCTCGAGGAACTCGGTATAGCCGTCGGTACCGCCAACATCCTCAGGTGGGCAGGAGTTCGCGCCGTCGCTGCAGTGAACCAGGGACCGCGCGACGTCGGGATACGCGCGACTCCGAGCGTGGTCGTGCGGAAAATATTCCCACGCATCGCCACCCGGCGAATAATCCTCGCGAACCGTGCCCCATTGCCGTTCGGACACGTACGGACCCCAATGCCGCCAGTTTTCTTTAGCGGTTCTGTCGTCCGCCATGCGCTGTCTCTCGGCGGCATTGGCAGTCCCATTTTTGATCGCCGGACATGATGCAACGCTCCTGGCGGTGGATGGGGGCAGCGATGCGGTCATCTCTGCTCACGCCACGCGCTTTTCTATCGCCTGGTAATCTCTTTTGGTGGGTCCGGTGTACAGCTGGCGCGGCCGGCCGATTCTCATGTGCGGATCGGAGACCATCTCCTGCCAATGGGCAACCCAGCCGGCGGTGCGCGCAATCGCGAACATGACCGTGAACATGGAACGTGGAATTCCGAGGGCGCTGTAGATGATGCCTGAGTAGAAATCGACATTCGGATACAACCTTCGTGACACGAAGTAGTCATCCTTGAGAGCGACTTCCTCGAGCTTCAGCGCAAGCTCGAACAGCGGGCTATTGCCCTTACCCAGGCTTTCAAGCACGCGATAGCACATGCTACGAATGATCTTGGCGCGCGGATCGACGTTTTTGTAAACACGATGGCCGAAGCCCATCAACCGTACGTTGTCCGATTTATCTTTCACGCGCGCCAGGAATTGGCCAATGTTGGCCGCCGATCCAATGCCGTCCAGCATATCGAGTACGGCTTCGTTCGCTCCGCCATGCGCGGGACCCCAGAGTGCAGAAATCCCTGCGGAAATCGCCGCATAGGGATTGACACCGGTACTTCCCGCCAGGCGCACCGTCGACGTGCTGGCATTTTGCTCATGGTCGGCATGCAGAATGAACAAGAGATCCAGCGCTTCCACGGCGACCGGATCGATCGAGTACGCCTCGCAGGGAACCGCAAAAAACATGTTGAGTATATTGGCGCAATACCTCAAATCATTGCGCGGATAGATGAAAGGTTGACCGAGCGTATGTTTGTAGGCCGCAGCGGCAATCGTCGGTAGTTTGGCAATGATGCGATGTGCGAAAATTTCGCGGTGACGCGGGTCGTTGATGTCGGTCGTGTCGTGATAAAAGGCGGCCATCGAGGCCACCACCGCAGAAACCATGGCCATGGGATGTGCGTCGTGATGGAATCCCTGAAAAAATCGCAGCAATGGCTCGTTGACCATGGTGTGCCGCGTGATGGAATTGCGAAATGCATCGAGCTGCGCCTTCGTCGGCAACGAGCCGTTGATCAGCAGATTGGCGACTTCCAGATAGCCGGAGCTCTCCGCCAGTTGCTCGACGGGATAGCCGCGGTACAAGAGCAGCCCCGCGTCGCCGTCGATATAGGTGATTTTGCTTTCGGTGCTGGCCGTGGCCGTGAATCCGGGGTCATACGTGAATACCCCTAGATCTCGGGCGAGATGCGAAATATCGAGCACGTCGGGTCCGAGAGTGCCGGACATGATGTTCAATTCAGCCGCTCTGCTGGTGGCGGGATCCTTGAGTTCGTATTTCGCGGCGGCGCCCATCTCGCGTGCACCGCCGGAGAAGATTGCCCCCCCATTGCTCCGCCGACTCAAGACCTTTCTGCTTACTTTCGGTGTGGCGCCGCTGTCTGACATCGGTCCTCCAAGGGATGGAATGAACGTATATCTGAGGCTAGATGGTCAGCATCTGACTTAGAAGCCTCTATCTCTAGATGGGAGATATCGTCGATGACGATATATGATCAATCTCGCCGAGGAAGCGACTGTTCTGGACTGGGCACAGAGAGATGACCGCGTCACTGCTCCCATCCGCCGCCAAGAGCGTTGTATAGCTGAACGAGCGCGAGCCGCTCATTGAGCTGTGCCTGGGCAAGATTGAGCTGCGCCGAGAAGTCGTTGTTTTCACTCGTCAGCACCTGGAGGTAACTCGCTCCACCATGCCGGTAAAGTATCTTCGAGAGACGGTCTGTATCGTGCGCCGCCGTCGTCAACAACTCCTGCTGCTCGCGGAACTCGCGGTTCTTCTGGTATGCGACGAGGGAGTTAGAAACCTCCTGGAAGGCATTCCTGATCGTTTGCCCATAGGCGATCAACATTTCTTGTTTCTGCGCTTCGGCAAGCCGCATTCCCGAGCGCAGAGCTCCCGCGGCAAATATGGGTTGGGTCAGCGATCCCGCGCCGTTCCACGTTCTCTGCGAGTGGGTAAAGAGGTTGTTCAACGCAAAGCTTTCGTATCCAGCTGTGCCAGTGAGTGAAATGCTGGGAAAGAGCGCAGCCTTCGCGACTCCAATCTCGGCGTTCGCCGCCACCAGGGCTGCTTCGGCTTCCCGGATGTCCGGACGGCGCTCCAGCAACTCGGAAGGAAGACCGACCGGAATGATGGGCGGATTGGGCTGCTCGGTGAGTGAGAGGCCCCGCGGAACGGGACCGGGATTGTCGCCGAGCAGAATACTCAGCGAGTTCTCCTGCTGTGTGATCTGGCGCTCGAGATCGGGAATGGTCTCTGCTGCCGTATACACCAGCTGCTCCGATTGCCGTACATCGAGGGCCGATGCCGAGCCATTCTTGGCGAGCACGGTGGTAAGTTGCAGCGAATCTCGTCGCGCGGCCAGCGTCCTTCTCGACAGGTCCAGCGCCAAATCGAGCTCGCGAAGGGTGAAATAGGCGGTTGCCACGCTCGAGACGACGGAGGTGAGAACCGCCCGCTGGCCCCATTGCGACGCGAGTAAGTTGGCGCGCGCCGCTTCAGTCTGTCGCCGGTATTTTCCCCAGAAGTCGAGATTCCAAACAACGGACAAATCCACCTCTCCCGCGTTGGCCTCATAGGACGGAAATGCGCTCGATATCTTGGGATTACGTTCGCTGAACGCTTGGGCGCCTGCGTTCACCGTCGGGAATTGACTGGCACGCGTAATACCGAGCTGCGCCTGCGCTTGAAGAACGCGGCTTGCTGCAATTAGCACGTCGTAGTTCTGCCGTAACGCTGTGCGAATCAATTGCTGCAACGCGGGGTCGTCGAACAGTTCCCACCATTTTTCATCGCCCAGCGATTCCGATGAGGCGATGGGAGACGGGCTGTCGCCGCGATAGACGCCGGGTGCGTCGATCGCGGGCCGTTTGTAATTCGGCCCGAGCATGCACCCGGAGAGTAGCAGTCCGAATGTCAGGAGTGCGAAAGCTCTCACTTCAATTGCTCTCGGCAGGCGTGCCGACCGCAGAGGGGGCTGTGTCCGGCCGCGTCGTGCCCGCGAGTTTCTCCACAAAATAGAAAATTGCGGGAATGAAGAAGATACCGATCGCGCTCGCGGCCAGCATGCCGCCGATCACCGTGGTCCCCATGATTCGCCGGGCGACCGAGCCCGCACCCGATGCAAACCAGAGTGGCACGCAGCCGAATACGAACGCCAATGAGGTCATCAAGATGGGCCGCAGACGCAGCTTCGCACCGGCGAGCGCGGCATCGGCCAGCGGTCTGCCCTTCTCATACTCGTCCTTGGCGAACTCGACGATCAGAATTGCGTTCTTCGCCGCCAGACCGATCAACATCACCAGACCGATTTGCGAGTACACGTCGTTTTCCATATCGACCATATACGCCGGGTAAAAGGCCTGGATGAATAGACGCCGCAACAGCAGCACTCCGAAGGCACCGAATACTGCCACGGGCGTGCTCAGCAATACGCTGAAAGGCAGCGCCCAGCTTTCATAGAGAGCCGCCAGAATCAAGAAAACAAATAGTAGGGATATCCCGAAAATCGTCGTGGACGATACGCCCTGCTCCGCCAACTTCTGCTGAAACGACATGCCCAAGTAGTCATAGCCCATGTCCTGGGGCATGGTTTGCGCAAACACTTGCTCGAGAGCGGCCATGGCTTGATCGGAGCTGTAGCCGGGTGCGGCGCTGCCGTTCATCTGGGCCGAAGGATACTCGTTGTAGTGCATGACGTATTCGGGGCCGAAACGCGGCTCGAATGTAGTCAAAGCCGCCAGCGGGACCATTGTGCCGGTGCTGTTGCGAACATAGAATTCCCCGATGTCTTGCGCGGCGGCCCGATAGTTGTCGTCGGCCTGCACATAGACCTGCCATTGGCGACCGAACTGATTGAAGTAGTTGACGAAGATACCCCCCATATACGCTTGCAAGGTGGTGTAGACGTCGGAGATCGCCACGCCTTGTTTGAGCGCCTTGTCGCGATCGACTACGACAAACTCCTGCGGAACGCTCGGCAGGAAGGACGTATTGATCCCGGCAATTTCCGGGCGCTTGCGGGCAGCGGCTAAAAACTTATCGACGTTCGCTGCCAGATAAGGAATGTCGTTGCCGCCCCGATCCTCGAGCACGAAGGTGAAACCACCGGAAGTGCCGACACCGGGAATGGCCGGGGGCGAGAAGCTGAAGGCAGCTCCCTGCGGAAGCTTGGTCAGCTGCTGATTCAGTCGCTGTTTGATGGCCTGGAGTTGCTCGGCGTTGTCCTTGCGGTCCGACCACGGTTTGAGGGTCACAAAAAAGAATGCGTTGTAGCTCGTCTGGATATAGCTGAGCAGGCTAAAACCAATGATGCTCGTGGTGTACCGAACGCCGGGCATTTCGGCGAGGATATCCTCTATCGCATGCGCGGCTTTCTCCGTGCGCTCCAGAGAGGCGGAATTCGGCAGCTGAAGATTGATGTAGACATATCCCTGATCCTCGTCCGGCAAGAAGCCGGAAGGCAACTTCGCGCCGAAAAAGACGGCTACGACACCGAAAATCAGCAGGGCAATGACCGCCAGCCCGCTCTTGCGAATCAGCGTCCTGCTAACGTTCACGTAGCCGTTGGTCGCGCGCCCAAAGACATGATTGAACCAGTTGAAGAACTTTCGCAGTGGCCCCGAGCTGGGCTTCTTGGGTCGAAGCAGCAGCGCCGCCAGAGCCGGACTCAAACTCAGCGCGTTGAATGCCGAAATGATCACCGAAATCGCGATGGTGACCGCGAATTGCTGGTACATCCGTCCGGTGATGCCCGGTATGAACGCTGTGGGTATGAATACCGCGGAGAGCACGAGAGCAATACCGATGACGGGCCCGGAAATCTCCTGCATGGCGATTAGGGCGGCATCTTTCGGCGCCATGCCTTCCTCAATGTGACGCTCGACTGCCTCGACCACCACGATGGCGTCGTCGACGACCAGGCCAATGGCGAGCACCAATCCGAACATCGATAACGTATTGACGGAAAAGCCGAATAGCGGGAAGAATGCGAACGTGCCGACCAGCGACACCGGAACGGCGAGCAGCGGTATCAGCGTCGCGCGCCAGCCCTGGAGGAAGAGGTAGACCACGATGATCACGAGCACGAGCGCAATGCCGAGCGTCAGCACGATCTCCCGCATACCTTCGGTGACGGCCTTCGTTTGGTCGAGCGCGATGACATAGTCGATGTCGGACGGAAAGCTCTTTTTCAACTGCGCCATCAGCGCCTGGACCGCCTGGGAGTCGTTGACCGCATTGGAGCCGGGCAGCTGATAGACCGCGAGGAGAGCGGCCGGCTTTCCGTTCAAGCGACCCATCAGCGTATAGCTTTGCGCACCGAGCTCAATGCGCGCCACGTCCTTCACCCGCACGGCGCCCCCACTAGGATTCTCGCGGATGATGATGTCGCCGAACTGTTCCGGTGTAATCAGACGGCCCTGCGCTCGCACCGAGTACGTGAACTCCTGGCCCTTGGGGGCCGGCTCCCCGCCCATTTGTCCCGCAGGATTGACGGTGTTTTGCGATTGAACGGCATTCACAACGTCGGATGCGGTAACGCCGAGGTTGGTGAGCTGGTCCGGTTTGAGCCAGATCCGCATCGCGTACTGTCCGGCGCCGAAAACCTGCACGCTGGCGATTCCCGAAACGCGGGTAACGGGATCGTTGATGTTGATGTATTCATAGTTGGCGAGGAATTTCGCATCGTGCGTGCCGTGGGGTGAATAGAGCGCCACGATCATCAGCGGTGCACTCGTCGACTTTTGTACGGTCACGCCGTACTGCGTTACGCTCGACGGCAGTTGGGACGCCGCCTGGGTCTCCCGAATCTGGGACAGAATGAGGTCGGTGTTGGGATCCGTCTGAACGCCGAAATCCACAATCATGGTCATCTGGCCGTTGGCCGTCGCATTCACCGAATACATGTAGTTCATGTTGTCCACGCCGCTCATTTGTTCCTCGATGGGCGTGGCCACCGATTGTGCGAGCGTCTCCGCATCCGAACCGACGAACGTCGCTTGCAGCTTGGTTTCGGGGGGAACGATATTGGGAAATTGCGAGATGGGCAGCCCCAGAATCGTGATTGCGCCGATGATGACCGTCAGGATCGCAATCACCATGGCGACGATCGGGCGATTGATGAAAAACTTGGACATTCTCTAGTTACCGGCGGACAGAGTATTGAACGGAACGGGTGTCACGGTGCTGCCGTCTTTCACCTTCTGAGTGCCTTCCGCGACGACCCGATCTCCAGCCACCAGGCCGCTGCTAATGACCCACATCGTGTCGACGCGCTCGCCGGTTTGAACGGCGCGAATGGTGATCTTGTTATCAGGTCCCACCACTGCGACTTGAGCTGATCCTTGCAGTTGCGATACGGCGCGCTGCGGTACCAGCAATGCGTTCTTGAGGATCTGCGTTACGGCGCGCACTTTGGCGTATTGCCCGGGGCGCAGAATGTTGCCGGGGTTCGAGAATGCCCCGGCTATTCTGATCGTTCCGGTCTGTTGATCGACTTGCCGATCGGCGAAGAGAATGCTGCCGCTGTGGGCGTAAGGGCTGCCGTTCGAGAGTATCAGCTGCAGCGGTATGGGCGAGGCGCTGGAGAGCAGATTCACGGTCTCAGGGTGAATCTTATCGGCAATCCGCAGGTAGTCCTCCCCACTGACCGGAAAGTAAGTCTTGATGGGATCCACCTGGGAGACTCCCGTAAGCACGGTCGATGGTGTCACGAGGTTACCGACTTGGACCTGCGTAATACCGGCGATTCCGCTGATGAGCGAGCGCACCTTGGTGAAACTCAAATTCAGCGCCGCCTGCTCGACAGCGGCACGGGCGGCCTCGACAGTCGCTTTGGCGGCCAGTTGCATCTGCGTGTCGCCCTCGAGCTGGCTTTGCGCAATGGCATTCGCCTCGGCTTCCGGGATATCCCGTTTGACGTTGAGCGCCGCGTTGTCAAGCTGCGCCTTCGCCTGTGCCAGTTGGGCTTTCGCCTGATCCAGCGCAGCCTGAAACGGACGGGGATCGATCTCGAAGAGCACGTCGTTTTTGTGAACGAGGGAACCTTCCCGATAATCCTGTTTGATCAGATACCCGGTGACTTGCGGTTGGATTTGTGCATTCACATATCCATCCAGCGTTGCCACCCACTCGCCATAGATGTTGACATCCCTTTCGACTACCCGGGTGATTTGTGCGCGCGGGGGCTCCGGCGGTGACGATTTCTTCTGAGCGCATCCGGCGCATAGGAGTGAACCTGAGAGGCTGAATAGGAGAGCAGTCCCTAACCGCAATACAATTTCCGACCCGTTCACGCCGTTCCTCTCATTGCCCGGATCTCACTTTGATGCAGTGGTATTGATTGCGAAATAACGCCAAAGCAAAACCTCGCTCGCATTGCGTAAAGCGTCATTCGATGCGTCGATTCAGAAAATTGCTTTACTTGATGGCGGCTACTTTTGACGCCCTGCGCATTCGTGCAGTCCCCAGCGTAGATTTCGATGGGGATAGGTTGTTTGCTGCAACAATGTGCGCAGAGACCTTCCAGAGGCGCTTTGCGAGGTTACTATCAGTCAGCAGTGGATTCCCTTCCGCAATTCGGCAGTCCGACCAGTATTCACCGGTGATGCCGGTGACCAGAGGACTTGCTGCGAGCAACGTCTGCGTGGCCGCTCCCTGGCTTGCCGATTTCATGAACAGCTGCATGGGCGATAGCACGACACGCAAGGGAAGCCCTACGTTCTTGCGCAGACCCGTACCCCTCGTCGCACCGGGATGCAACGAATTGACGGCAATGCCACGTCCACGCAGTCGACGCGACAGTTCCTTGGCATACAAGGCTACCGCGAACTTGGATTGTCCGTAAAACGTCATTGGATCGTAAAATCGATCACCGTCAAGATTGTCGAACATGATTCCTTCCCGAGGGGCGTGCATGACGCTCGCGCTGCTGCTTACCATGACGATGCGTCCGGTGCCGTCACGCACGAGATCGGTCAGCTGATTCACCAAGGAAAAGTGGCCGATGTGGTTCACCAGAAACTGCAGTTCGACTCCATATCGAGTTTGCAGTGTCGATGGGTTGCCAATCCCCGCATTGGCAATGATTGCATCCAATGGAACCTGAAGCTCCCTTATCGCCTTGGCCGCCGCGGCAACCGAGTCGAGATCGGCTAGGTCGCACGCGATGGGAATTGTGCGAGGGCCAACCTCGGCACACGCATCCTTTGCGCGGGCCCACGATCTTGCAAGCCCAATAACGCGGGCGCCGTTTGCGGCCAGCGCATTCATCGTCTCGAATCCGATTCCGCTATTGCATCCCGTGACTAAGATGCATTGTCCCGTGAGGTCGATACCCGCAAGGACCTGATTGGCGGTCGAGCGGACTCCGTGAGCGATCGAGTTAGCCATGAGAAATACTCCTTACTCTATCGGCCACTCTTGGCTCGAAGCGTCCGCCCCACCGTGCACCGCATGTTGCATCTGGAAAGAGTAGTGCTGAGGCATCTGACTTGGTAGCCTATATCACTCGATACGATGTATCGCTGGAGCAGATGTATGCTGGATGGTGTTTCGCTCGATCAACTCCGCATTTTCATCGTTGCTGCGGATGAAGGAAGTTTCTCGGCAGCGGGCCGCCGCCTGAGTCGCGCGCAGTCCGTGGTCAGCCAGACCCTGGCGAATCTGGAGGGACAACTCGGGGTGAAGCTGTTCGATCGCAGCGCCCGCTTTCCGGTGCTGACGGATCAGGGTCGAGCGCTGCTCGCCGACGCGCGTAAAGTCGCGGGCGACGTGGCTGCCTTCAAGGCGCAGGCGAAGAGCTTGGCTGGTGGCCTCGAACCGGAACTGAGCGTGGCCGTCGACGTCATGTTCCCGGAGGTGACGTTCACCCGTGTTGTCACCGCCTTCCAGAATGAATTTCCCGCGACCCTACTGAGGTTTGACGTGGAGTCGAGCGCCGTTGTCGATCCCGTACTCAACAGGCGCTGCGCCGTCGGTGTAGTGGGGTCATGGTCACTCGCGTCGCCGCAACTCACCCACGAAAGGCTGCTGACGGTGAGGATACCCATAGTCGTTTCGCCTAAGCACCCGCTGTCGACCCGCCGCGGGCCGATTCCGACAACCGTTCTCGACGAGTACGTCCATCTCACACACATCGATCCTGCGGATCTCTCTCGAACGCTGGTGTCCAGACCTCCGTATGCGAGGACTTGGCGCCTTTCCCATCTCGGGGCGAAACTCGCCTTCCTGCGTGCAGGTCTCGGGTTTGGCGGAATGCCGCTGCACTTGGTCGAGGCGGACCTCGCCAGCGGCACTCTCGTTGAGATCGCAACGGAAGGGGTGCCGCCCGGAGGCCACGTGATCACCATGTCGGCGATTTATCGGACTGACAGTCCGCCGGGCCCCGCGGGACGTTGGTTCATCGAGCACCTCAAACAAGAAGACGTACGACAGGCAAAAGAGATGACGGCCCGATCCTCGGCCTCGAGGGCGTCGGCCGCGAAGCGCCGGCAAGCGTCTAGTCGTCGTACCCTCGCAAGGAAACCACGCCATTGACGGCAATCCTCGCTCGGCGTGCGAGACAACGCGTATTCAGGTAGCGCTCAAGGCGATACATCCGAACGGTTGGGCAATCGCCGACGCTCGGAGGACGCGCCGATTGTAGCCGCCGGCAGAGCCGCCTTCAGTTGCGGCGGCTGCACGTCTTCTTGTTTGAGGCGCTCGATTTGTTTGAGGTGCTCGATGAACCAACGCGCCGCCGGGCCCGGCGGACTGTCGGTTCGATAGGCGGCCGACATGGTGATCATGTGGCCTCCCGGTGGCGCATCCTCCGTAGCGATCTGAACGAGCTCACCGCTGGCGAGGTCCGCCTCGACCAAATGCAGCGGCATAGTGCCAAACCCGAGCCCGGCACGCAGGAAGGCAAGCTTCGCCCCGAGATGGGATAGCCGCCACACTCTCGGCGACAACACGCCGAATGCGCCTCGCAAAAAAATCGCTAGGTCGGCGTGAACCAGCTGGATATGATCGGCGAAGACGGTTGTCGGAACCGTCGCGCCATATCGTGCCAGCGGATGCTGCGGCGACGCAACCATGGACGTCCGGACGGTCAGCAGCCGTTCGTGGGTGAGCTGCGGGGGCACGATCGACCAAGGGCCTATACCCCAAACACCGATGGCGCAGCGCCCGTCCAGTACGGGCTCGACCACGGCGCTCGACTCGATGTCGAATTTCAGCAGAGTTGCCGGGAATTCCCTTTGGAAAGCAGCCACAGCCGAGGTGAACGGCGCAAGCGGAAACATCACGTCGACGGCCACGCTCAATTCCGGTTCGAGCCCGCCGGCCAATCGTTTCGCCCGGGCCTTGAAGAGGTCGACATCGCCCGCAACTGCACGTGCATTGGCTAGAAGTGCGCGGCCTTGATTCGTCAGCACTGGGAAACGAGCGCTGCGATCGAAGAGCTTCACGCCAAGTTGCCCTTCCAGATTCGCCAGAACCTGGCTCACCACAGACTGAGCACGCCGCAAGCGGCGGCCGGCCGCCGAGAAGCTGCCTTCGTCCGCGGCCGCTATGAAAGTGCGCAGTTGATCCAGTGAAACGCCGTCCAGCATGTATCTGCTCCAGTCGACAGTGCGCAGCGGGTCCGATTGAGTCTCGCACATTCCCAGCATCAATCGCATTCTATACTCACAGTGGTGATTATATCACTTGATATCATTAGTCGACAAGCCAACCCGGACATGAGCCGTTCTTCGTGAATTAGGGGAATGGACAACGGAGAGCTCGAATCAACAATCGCAATGCTCTTCGTCAAACGGCGCATGGTCGTGACGCGGCACCAATATAGATTGCATCTGCTCGAGTAGTTCCGTCAGGTGCGCGAGTTTTGCCAATTCCATGCCGGCCAGCAATTCTCGACGAACGGCTGCGGCTTCGTCCTTCAATACCGCGTAGAGACGATGGCCGGCGTCGGTGATCACGATACGATTGACCCTCCTGTCGGATATGGATGGCTCGCGCATGGCAAGACCATCCTTGACCAAACGATCGATCATGTGCACCATGGACGCGCCCGACACCGAGAGCATGTCGGCAAGCTCGGACTGAGACAACGGCGAGCGAACTTGCGATGCCGCTGCAATCGCCATCCAACCGGCCATGCTAATGCCCAAATATTTGAGGCGGCGATCCACCGCGTGCCGCCAACTTCTCGCGATGTTGTACAACGCGTTTTCAAATCGCTCGGCAAGGTCGGTCGCATTGCCCGGACCCTCGATCAGGGCAACTGTCCGAGGGTCGCAAGACGGTTGCGAGCGCGTGCCCACGGCTATGGGGCGTCCGGTCGACTCGACGCGACCGCCGCAGGCGCGCCCGGGCTCGTGCCGCCCAGTGCCAGGAAGAGTTGCACGGTATCCACATAGCGCTGCACCACCGCCCTGACATAGCCGAGGCGTGCCTGCTGGTACGAGCGCTCGGCGTCCAAGACCAGGAGGACCCCTGCGTTGCCTTCGCTGTAGCTCGCCCGCGCAAGGTCGAGACTGCTCTGCGCGGCCTGTTGTGCCTGAGCTTGTGCGTCGAGTTGCTGAGCGTCGTGATCCAGCGCCTCGAGCAGGTCGGCCACTTGCGCAAACGCTTCGAGCACTGTCTGCTCATAGCTGGCGGCGCTTGCGTGCATGGCATCCACCGCCGCGCGCTTCTCGGCGCGCAGCGTGCCGCCGTCGAAGATCGGTGCCGTCAATCCCGAGATGATGCTCCATGCATTGCTCGCCCGGTCGAACAACTGGTCCGCCTTGAGTGATTGTTGGCCCGCCGTCGCGCTCAGTTGAATCTTCGGATAGAGGTTGGATTGCGCGACCCCCACGGCGCTGGTCGCCGCATGCAGTCGCGCCTCCGCGGCGAGAATGTCGGGCCGGCGATGAGCAAGCTCTGAGGGCAAACTCACCGGCACCTCGAGCGGCAGCGTGATTTGGGCCAAATCGACATCGGGAGGAAGCTCACTGGCCGGTACTCGGCCGAGCACCACCGACAGCGCATGGCGCGCCCTTGCAAGGTCCTGGCGCAGTGACGGCAGCAAGGTCATGTCGTTGGCAATCTGGCTCTGCGCGCTCACGACATCTTCGCGCGCCACCGATCCATTGTCGAACGCGGTCTGCACGAGCCGCAGGTTATCCCGGTCCTGGACTAGGATGGTTTCGACGGTCGCGATCTGTGCGCGGGCTGAGGCGATCGCGAGCGTTTGCAAGACCGCCTGGCCGGTGACCGTCAGATACGCCGCATCGAGCTGGTGCCGCTCCACCTCGGCCAGCGCGTACTGCTCCTCCACGCTGCGCGCGACACCCCCGGTATAGTCGAGCGTGTAGCTCACCGTGGGCCCGACGGCGAAGTAGGTAAACGGCGCCGCATTCGGAAAGTTGCCCACTAATTCCCTGCCGTACTGCTGACGGCCCACACCGGCGGTGAGGTCTACTTGCGGGTACCGTGAGCCCGCCTGCGCCAGCGCAAGTTCTTGGGCCTGTGCGAGCGTCGCCTTTGACGCCGCTAGGCTGCGGTTGTGTTCCACCGCCTGTTTGACGAGCTGGTCGATGGCATCGGAACGGAATAGAGCCCACCAATTGCCCTCAATCTCTCGGCCGAGGGCGATGTGTTGAGCAGTGTCGCTCGCGCTAGCGTCTTCGCCGCGCGGCATATCGCCCGTATATCGGGCCGCCGGCGGAGCCGTGGGTCGCGTGAAGTTCGGGCCCACGGCGCAGCCGCCTAAACCCAAGATACAGGCCAGCACGATTGCCCGAGCCATCGGTGCACAAGCCCTGCGGAAGCACCCTGAATCAGCGGCAACACCCTGCATCATCATCACTCGATGTGGACCGGCTCAGCACTGCCCCTGGCCTTGCGCAGCAGGAAGACCAAAGGGATCGCAGCCAGACTCAACACCATCATCAATTTGAAATCGTTGTTGTAGGCGATCATGGACGCCTGCTCCGTGACGGTTGCGTTCAAGCCCGCCAGGGTGTGCAAGCTCGGTGGACCGTCCCCCAACTGCGCGCGCAGAGCGGGGCTGTAGCGGGTCACATGCTCGCCGAGCGTCGCGTGCATGATCTGCGTGTTGCGCGTCAACAGGGTGTTCACCACCGAAATGCCGATGCTGCTGCCGAGGTTGCGGGTGAGGCTGAAGATCGCCGTGCCTTCGTTACGCAGTGCCGGCGTCAGCGTCGCGAAAGCGGCAGCCGCGAGCGGCACGTAGACGAAACCGGTCCCCAATCCCTGCGAAAGACCGGACCACACGACCATGGCCGAGTCCATCTGTAGATCGAATCCGGTCATCTGCCACGAGGAAACAGCGGTCAACGCAAAGCCGGTGCCGATGATCAAGCGGGTGTCGACCTTGCCCATCATCCGTCCGACGATGAACATCGCGACCAGGGTGCCAACCCCGCGCGGTGCCGTCACCAGACCCGTGGTCACGACGGGATAATTGAGCAGATCCTGCAACAATGGGGGCAGTAGCGCCAGCGTCGCGAACAGAACGGCACCGACGATGAAAATGAACACGTTGCCGGTGAGGAAGTTCCGGTCCTTGAAAAGCGCCGGACTCACGAAGCGCTGCTGGGTCGTCGTCAGCATGTGAATGACGAATAAGTAGAAGGCCACCGCCGAGACGGTGGCCTCGATCCAGATTTCCGTTGAGCTAAACCAGTCTTTCAATTGGCCGCGATCAAGCATGATCTGAAAGGCGGCTACGCCCACACTCAGCGCAGTAAAGCCGAAGAAGTCGAAACGCGACTTGCGGATCGTCGCCTCGGCAAGAAAACTCAAAATGCCGAGGAATGCGAGGATCCCGAAGGGCACGTTGATGTAGAACACCCAGCGCCAATTGTAGTTCTCGGTCAACCAGCCCCCGAGGGCGGGACCAATGATGGGACCCAAGGTCACGCCCATCACCCACACGGCCATCGCGCGGGCATGACGCGCCGGCGGGTTGATGTCGAGCAGCACCGCCTGCGACAGCGGGACCAACGCGGCTCCGCACAGCCCTTGCACCAGCCGCGCCAAGACGATCTGAGGCAGGGATTGCGCGACGCCGCAGAGCATGGACGCCACCGTGAATCCGACGACGGAATACAGAAACACCCGCTTGCGGCCGATCTGACCGGCAAGCCAGCCGCTCAACGGCGTCATGATCGCGGCGGCGACGATGTACGAGGTCAGGACCCACGCCATCTGATCCTGGGTTGCAGAGACCGAGCCTTGAATGCGCGGCAGAGCGACGTTGGCGATCGTGGTGTCGAGCGACGACATGATCGATGCCAGCATGACCGAGACCGTGATGAGCGCCCGGCGCCGTCCATCGATCTCGGCAGTCTGCGAAGCGGCGCTGCTCAACGCGACACCGCGACTGCGGAGGTGGGGCCGGTCGCAGCGGCAAGCTTGGGGTCGTGCGAGTGCGTGTCGACGGTCACATTGGCACTCAGTCCCGCCTGCAATAGAAACCCGGCATCGACCTGGGTCAGCTGGAGGCGCACGGGCACGCGCTGGACGACCTTCACCCAGTTGCCGGTGGCGTTCTCCGGAGGCAGCATGGAAAATTGCGAACCGGTGCTCGGGCTCACGCTCGTGACTTCTGCCGAGAATCGCCTGTCCGGGTATCGATCGATCTCGACGGTCGCTGTCTGGCCCGGGCGCATGCGGGCGAGCTGAACCTCCTTGAAGTTTGCCTCGATCCAGACATCGCGAGTCGACACCAAGGCGAACACCGGTGCGGATGCTGCAATGGTGTCCCCGACTTGCAGCTGCTCTACTTTGGCCACGACGCCATCCGTCGGGGCGCTGATCACCGTATAGGATAAGTTGAGCTGTGCACGATCAAGTGCGGCCTGCGCCTGGGCAACCAGAGGATGCCGTTCGGGTGCAATGTTTGGGTCACCTCCTAAGTTGGCGCGTGCCACGCCGATCTGCTGCTGAACGTTGGCGACTTGTTGCCGCGCCGCATCGAGCCCATGGGCAGCCTGATCGAACTGTGCCTGCGACGCGATGCCGGACGCGAGGAGCCGGGTCTGCCGATCGAATTGCTGCTGCGCGTACCTCTGGGTATCCCGCGCAGCGCGTAGCTCGACCAGCCGCTGCCGATAGGTCGACTTGAGCGACTCGATTTGCAGCCGCGTGTCAGCCAGGTGCGCCGTCGCGTCGCTGACGGCAATGCGGAACGGTGCGTCGTCCAATTTGAACAGCGTCGCGCCGCGTTGCACGAGCTCATTGTCCCTCACCTCGATCTCGCTGACGCGCCCGCCCACGTTGGCGCTGATCGACACGGTGGCTGCCTGTGCGTACGCGTCGTCGGTGCTCTGATACCGGCTCCCCTTGATATAGAAATATGCCCCACCGCCGAGTACCGCAATGGCCGCGAGCGACATGAGAGGCCAGCGCAGGCGTTGCAGGCGCGTCTTGCGGACCGTCACGGTCTCTGTCAGGGGTGCGTTCTCATCGAGCAGCACGGAATCTTGCGCGCTCATGACCGCGAAGCCGTCTGCTCGCGCCGACTCCGTGTTCCGCCCGTGCCGGCGCGCCCGCTTTGAAGGGCCGCCACCGCAGGCGCTGGCTGCAGCGGTTCCAGCGCGACTAAGTTACTTTGGATTCTCTCCAGCAATTCAATCATGAGATCGGCGTGCTTCTTGGGAATGCCCGCAAACGCCTCCCGGCGCGTCAAAGCCACCAAGTGCCAGATGTCATCCACGAGCGGCTTGCCCTTGGGCTTGAGATACAGACGGCGGGCCCGGCGATCAGCCGGATCGCTGCGTCGTTCCAGCCACCCGTGGGATTCCAGGCAGTCAAGGGTTCGCACGAGAGTCATCGGCTCGAGATCCGTCAGCTCCGCCAGCTGTACCTGGCTGATTCCTTCGTGATCGGCCAGATAGATGAGCACTCTGCATTGCGGCAGCGTCAGGCCGAGCGCACCGGCTCTCTGCTCGAATCGCTCCACGTACAGCCGGTTCGTGTCCTTGAGAAGGAAACCAAAAGCGCGCAGTGGGTTCACAACTAGATCTCGTAGATTGCCTGACAATAAGGCCATTATATATTACCGCACGTGATGATATCAAATGTTACTATTTAGACCGCTCAGATTGAGAGCGATCACCCGATTGGAGTCGACGAAGAGGACGTGGATCGTTCCTCGTCCACGTACCCGCGTCCTGTCTCCGCGTCCGCTTCGTGGGGCACTCCAAAAATACTTTCGGAGAATATTTCATGCGCTATGAGCAGAAGTCCGACGAGCAAAATAATCCCGACGCCGAAGGCCCAGGCACATAGAACGAGCAACCGCATTACCGCATCCCTCAGTAGATGTTGCGTGCCGGAAGCGTAGTGCCGGGGTCTCTAGCTGGATAGCTCATATTTCTCGATAGCACCTATCGCCGGCAACGATAGGTAGCCGAGGTCCCCCCGGCCCGATTCGCCTCGATCATTACAGCGGCAGGTCGCCTGGACAATTCCACATCCGGCGCAGCAATAAAACTGCATGCATCTAGTGCGTCAATACATTCCATCGAGAGATATGGGCTATACAAATTGGAAGCAGGAGTACTAGTGTTCGAGCATCCATCCGCGGCAACGCCTTTGGAAGGCGAGCGTCGAGCGGCATGTGCGGATCGCCTCGTATGCGCGGCGCGCTTGCCATCGGCGCGCCGGGTATTCTGAACTACCGAGGATTGCGTATGACCGATCGCCCTCTGTCTCCTTCCCGTTGGTGCATTGTGGTGGCGGACGCAGCGGGCCCGGAGTGGCTCGTCCCTGACGACTCCCATGCGCAATGGGCGCCGGTTCAGTATTGCGGTCTCGGGGAGCCGACGACAATGCTGCAGAAGGCGCTGCACCGTGCCGGTCGTATATCTCACGCGACACGCGTAGTAGTGACGGTCGCCGAGGCCCATCGGTCGCGCTGGCAGCAGGCGCTCTGGTTCACGCGGCCTGAGCATCGCTTCGTCAGCGAGTTCTCGGGCTGGTCTTCCCTCACGACTGCCGCCGCGGTTCTTTCAATAGCCGCACGGGCGCCTGACGCATTGGTGACGATACTTCCTGCTCGCTGCTATGTAGCGGACGAGTGGACCCTGACGGTCGCGCTTCACAGAGCCCTATCGGAACGGACTTTCCCCGTTGACAGCATCGTGACGCTCGGGATGGTCGGCGTGGATACTGATGTCGACGAGAACTATCTGCTGCTGGGCGCGTCCCATGGGCGGCCAACCGTTGAAGTGTCGGGCGTCGCGCGACGGCCCATGGAATGGGTTGCCCGGTACCTTGTCCGACAGGGAGCGCTCGTCGCCTCCGACATCTATATCGGCCGCGCGAGCACGCTTGCCTTGCTGCTTTCCAAATACTGGCCGGCAGTGACTCATAAGCTCTTGGAACATCTTACGAGATCGATCACGCCCGGGGTCGAAAACCACATCCCGCCCAGCCTGGCGCGAGAGGCGTTGCACGTGGCGCGACGAATGTCCCAGGACCGCCCGCCGTCGATTCCCCTACGTGCCCTGCGTGTGGCGCATTGCGGGTGGAGCGGCCTTCATTCGCCGCGCGCCATCGAACGACTCGCTACCTTGCAACCGAACCCCTCGCATGCGTGCCTTCTCACCCACGCATACAGATCTTCAGCGATTGAACACGGGCATGCCACTTAAGCCGCGGAGCCCCGCTCTCGCGGGGTCGACACAACAGGCCCGGTCATAACGAGGATTGAGTTCGACACCCGCGTGCGCGATCGGGTGCTGACGCATCGTGCGATCTGCTATCGACTCACCGCGGGGAATCCGTTACTGGACAACGGACGGATCATTGCCAGCGAACGGCTGGGCGATCGCTCCTGTTTGGTGGTCGCGGCCGCGGATAGCGGCGCCTTCTCTTTCAGCCACCGTGCGTCTTCTTGTTTGAGGCGGTCGATGAACCAACGCCCGGCCGGCCCCGGAGGGCTATCAGTCCGATACACGGCCGACATGGCGACGACATAACCCTCGGGCGGTGCGGACTCCGCCGTGATCTGAACGAGCGCCCCGGTTGCCAGATCCGCCCCGATCATGTGAAGCGGCATGATGCCGAACCCAAGCCCTGCACGCAGGAAGGCAAGCTTGGCCCCGAGATGGGAAAGCCGCCACACTCGCGGGGACAGCAACCCGAATCCACCGGCTCGCGACAGATCCGAAGGATCGGCGTGTACGAGTTGGATGTGGTCGGCGAGCACGGCCATTGGAATCGGTGCGCGGTGGGCGGCGAGCGGGTGCTGCGGCGAGACGAGAACGGGGCTCGTCACCGCCCCCAGCCGTTCGCGGGTAAGCTGCGGGGGCGCGGCCCGCAAGGACGCTATGACGCCGAGTGTGCAGCGGCCGTCGAGCACAGGCTCGATCACGGCACTCGACTCGACATCGAACCTCAGCAGGGTTGCGGGGAATTCCTTCTGGAAGGCCGCCACGGTAGCGGTGAACGGCGCCAGCGGATATACAACGTCGACGGCGACGCTCAGTTCCGGTTCAAGCCCACCGGCCAGGCTCTTCGCCCGCGCCTTGAAGAGGTCTACGTCGCCCGCCACCGCGCGTGCATCGGCGAGCAGCGCGCGGCCCTGATCGGTCAACACCGGAATACGAGCGCTGCGATCGAAGAGCTTCACACCGAGCTGCCCTTCCAGATTCGCGAGGGTCTGGCTCACTACGGACTGGGCACGCCTCAGGCGGCGCCCGGCCGCCGAGAAGCTGCCTTCATCCGCCGCGGCGATGAAGGTGCGGAGCTGGTCGAGTGAAACGCCGTCAAACATGGATCTTCTCCTGCCTCATGACGGCGCCAAGTGACTGTTTTATTTGACTCGGCGCCACCACGGGAGTACCCCACACATGTGAGTGACCGGTAAGTAACATACTCATGGTAGTAATCCGTAGTGTGGGTGTCAACCCACAACACACATCTGCTCTGACGATACGTTCCATCGAGAGATACAGGCTACCCAGGCAATAGCCTCGGCTCTAGGCTTCTACCATGGCGACCACTCCAACAAGGCGACCTCGCCCATTAGCCGGAGAATCAAATGACCGAGAGTAAAAAGCTATTCGTACTGCGTGAGAAACTCATCTCCCGACGCCGGGAAATAGTCGACAGTTTCCAGACGGCTTCCCCCGAACTATTGAACGGAAATACCGCTGTCCAAATCCAAAACGCGATCGATGCAGTGGATAGGGCAATTGCCGACGAGAAACGTGCGGAGTCCGCCTCCGCGGATTCGCGTCGACTAGTCTCGTCCGCAGCGTCCGCGAGCGTATGAGCCGCTAACCTCACGGTACATGGCAAACTACGCGGCCGCGTTGCCCGCATGGCCGAACAGTCCCCTGCGCTTGATGGCGTCCGCACCAGGGATG
>Ga0209488_10000430_pt1 | contig 34943 bp, 33 predicted proteins | sample Rivendell_Oct201_8_FD_188349 | JGI IMG/M metagenome (GOLD analysis project Ga0209488, IMG submission 188349) | Vadose zone soil microbial communities from the Eel River Critical Zone Observatory, Northern California, USA -... | ecosystem: Environmental > Terrestrial > Soil > Vadose zone >...
CAATCTTGTGACCTCGCTCCATCGCGACGGGCGTTACGTCGTCGCGGTCGTTCTTGGCGGCACAAGCGCGGGCAGCCGTGACGCGCGCATGCGCGAATTGCTCGAAGAACACGTCAACGGTGCGTCAATGAAGCGTTCGGCGCCCGTGATCGCGGAGGCCTCACCCGCTCAAGCGCCCATTGTCCAAGCGGGCCATGTTCTCGCGACCAAGGGCGCTCAACGCGCGACCGTTATGGAAGAGGCGCCGAAGACTGACGTCAAAGAGCCACAGCGGTTTAGCCTGGCAAGCGCCGCCAATATACCGGCACGGCTTGACCAGCCCGCCGTACCCGCGGTGCAGCCTTTGCAGGCGACGCCCGGGTCAAGCGACCCCATCAGACCCGTGATGGTCAAAACCCTGAACGTAAAGGCGAGCGCACCAGTTCAAACAGCCGCTGCCGTCCCAATACCTTTCCCGACCTGGGCGCGTACTGCCGAACCGGCGCCCCTTGCACACCCCAAGACTGAGCTACCCAAGGCTGAGCTGCACAAGACTGAGCTGCCGCGAGCGGAACCCCGTCCAGAGCCTCGCCCCGCGGCATCTTTGCCGGCTCCGGCCCCAGCGACAGCGGCCAAGGTGACAGCGGCCCAAGTGCCAGCGGCCCAAGTGCCAGCGACCCAGGTGACAACGCCCCCGCAAGCCGCGAGTTATACCGCGATAACCGTTCCGGCTACTGCTTTTGGACCCGCGGAGACAGCCACCGTGGTCCGCTTGCCGGCCCAGCCGGCCAGTGTGCCGGCCCAAGTGGCCAGTGTGCCGGCCCAAGTGGCCGGGACGCCGGCCATGACGGGCGTCACGCCCTCAAAAGCTTTGGCTCGCACGGGCTGGATCATCCAGGTTGGCGCATATCCGGAAGAAAGCATCGCCAGGCAGCAACTGACATCCGTCAAGAACAAGGCGGCGCGCCTGCTCGCCAAAGCCGATGCGTTTACCGAATCTGTACTTAGAGGCGATACAACCTATTTCCGCGCTCGATTCGCCGGTCTCGACAAGGACCAGGCCGAAGCGGCGTGCAAATACCTCAAGCGTAACGACGTCGACTGTGTGGCAATCAAAAACTGACGTCGAACCAAACAGTGAAACTCAAACAGAGAACTCAAACATAGGCCTGGAGCTGCCGCGTAATCAGTAGTGTATGGAGTAATTAGCGATGGCGGCGAAGAAGAACGTCTTTAGCCTGGTTCACCCGCGCAGCGAGGTACGTCGACCCCCCTTGGTCGGGATGCAGTTTCTTCATAAGAGTACGATGGGCGTGCCCAATCTCGTCCGCGCTCGCCCCCGGCTGCAAGCCAAGGATCTGATAAGCTTCCTCATCAGTCATTTTGCCGCTATTCCACAACGGATCGACATGCCCCGCTGCCGTGTCCGCCTGCATGTCGTCGCGCCAAGCGGGCTGCCGGCGGTCAAGATAAGCCATAAGTAACGCGCGGCTTTCCTCGTCGAGATCGGCGAGGAGCCCGGCCAGCGTCTTGATGTCGAGGGCGTCGAGCATCACGCCCTCGTGTGGACCCGTAAGCATGCGGCCGCCCATCGCGCCGGTGTCATGGTCGAGTTCCATCTCGATAGCGGCGGAACGTACGCGCGACATTTGGCCCGGACTTTTTTTCGTACGCTGGAAAACCTCTGGCGGGCCGAACGGCAACCAGCCGAGCAGGCTAAGCCCGGCGAAGCCAAACGGGATCGCAATTTCAAACCGTCCGCGAAACCCGAAAATGGCCGCAACCCCGAGAGCGCCGACCCCGCCCGCCATCTTGGCCGCGGGGATAAGTTTGCGAGGATCGGCGCCGACAAAGGCCTTCGCTGCCAGAAACAGCAGCGCGAGAACCACAATTCCGAGCAATATGGCCGACATTGCAATTTCAACTGTTCATGATTTCATCTGCTCTATCAGCCTTGTTGCGCCTTGGTTGCGCCGCGCCGACAGGTCAGCCAATGCCCGTATGCCTCCCGCCGCATAGGCCGCTGCCGCGCGCAGGAGTTCGCCCAGTTGATGGGCGGCACCGGGATCGAAACGGCAATAGGCTCCCCGCGTCAGTCGCGCGATCTCGCGAAACGCCCGCTCGGCGACTGGATCGTATCCTTCCTGGAACATGAAGGCCGGAACACCCAGAAGCGCAAGTTCGCCTGCGGCATGACACAAATCGTCGAGCTTCTCCTCCATAGCGTCACCGACGAACACGAGAGCCTGCACTTTGGCCTTTTCGGTTTCACGGCGCATATGGGTGATCACCCGGCCAATCTGCGTGTGTCCCCCGCGGCAATCGATCCTCTCCATGAGGGCCGCCAAGCGCTGAGGCTCCGAGACGAAGGACGATGACCGGCATTCCGAAAAACCCCGAAAGTATACGAGTTGGACATCCAGACCGCCGATTGAAGCCGCTTCCTTGAACATGTCGGCCTGCAATTTGCAGGCCGTATCCCAGGTCGGTTGCCGGCTCATCGTCGCATCAAGGGCGAACACCAACCGCCCACGCTGGCCGGGCGCCGCCGTGGACTTCAAACTCTTCACTTGCGCGAGAAATGCGTCGATCTCCGAACGCGGGGAGACTTTGATCTCCGACCGCGGGGACGCAGTTGCCGGCTCAGGCGATCGCAGCGGCGTGATCTCGTCTCGCGACTTTTGCGACATGATCCGGGCACCTGTGGAAAGGTCTCCCTAAGGTGGCCCTCTACGGCATTTCGCGCAATAGCCAGCGAAATTAAGGTCGTGCGTTGTGCGGGGGCGCTCTGCTAATTTCGTCGGTATTGTCCTCCTCCCACCCGAGAACCGTATGGCCCACCGACCGCTCATTGTGCGCACCCTGCCCGCTTTGCGCCGCACCATCAAAAAATGGCGCGGTGGCGGCGAGAAGATCGCTCTCGTTCCAACCATGGGGGCGCTGCATGCGGGCCACATTGCGTTGGTGCGATTGGCGCGGCGGCGCGCACGACGCGTGGTAGTCTCGATTTTCGTCAACCCGACGCAATTCGCCCCGAACGAAGACTTCGCGAACTATCCGCGCGCATTCGACGCCGACTTGGCGGCACTCCAAAACGCCGGGGTAGACGCAGTTTGGGCCCCTGCCGTCGATGAGATGTATGCTGCGGGATTCGCCACGCGCGTGGTACCGGATGGTGTTGCAAAAGCCGGTCTTGAAGACGCCTTCCGTCCCCATTTTTTCAGTGGCGTCGCAACCGTCGTCACGAAACTGCTTGTGCAATGCGCGCCCGACATGGCGGTCTTCGGCGAAAAGGATTTCCAGCAACTCAAGGTGATCGAGCAGATCGTCGCCGACCTCGACCTGCCGGTGAAGATCACAGGCGCACCGATTGTCCGCGAACCAGACGGCCTCGCGATGTCCTCACGCAATGCCTATCTCTCAACCCAACACCGCGCCGTCGCCCCTACCTTGTTTCGCGTCCTCACCGATTGCGCGCGCCGCATTGCGGATAAGGCACACGTTGCCCGCACGCTCGACGAAGGCGGGATCGAGATACAGACCGCCGGATTTGGGCTCGACTATTTCGAACTGCGGCACGCCCAGACCCTGGCCAAGGTCGGGACCACCGGCAACGGACCCCTCCGCCTCCTGGTTGCAGCACGAATTGGCCGGACAAGGCTCATCGACAACGTCGCCGTGTAGGACATCTACAACAAGTCAAATCTGCAACAGGTCAAATCTACAACAAACCAAGTTCACGCAATTCACGCCGCAACGCTTCCGGCAAAGCGGCGGCACCCTGCACGGAACGCCCCAGATCGGGTGGCGCCTCGTGGGCTTGAAGGTAGCGCCAGCCCTGAAAGGCACGCCGCGGGCGGGGCTCGACGGTCACGACTGTCGGGTCAAGAACGAGGTGACACTGGCCAACCCCTTCTTTGTCGACATAGGGTCGCACGCCGATGAGGCGTTGGCGACACAAAATCTCCCCGCGGACCACCCAATAGAGTGAACCGCCATCAATCAGTTCAGCAGCACGCTTTGGTACCATGCGGGTTCGATGCAGATGCTCGGTCTTCTTGCCACGCGTGCGTCGGCGCTTGTCACGGATCCAGTCTTCGAGATCCTTGACCGTATCGCAACCTACACAGAGCTTGATGAGATGAAGTGCCACGCGCGCAATGCTTACTATTGCGCACTGATCATCGGTCCGGTCGAGCGCGCCGATGCGCTTAGGTCGATGGGCTGCGAAGGCGGCCGTGCGGGGCGTGACGCGTTGCGGCGTGGTGTCGACCGCGTCGTCTGCTTGGGCGACGACGCACCGGTACTGGATTGTCCTGTCGTTGCGGGTTCAGTATTCATGATGTTGACAGCCGGAATTGATGATGACGACGGAAAAAACAATTCATTTGGCGGCGTCCGGCCGGCCGTCCTCGTGGTTCCGGCTGGTGTGGCAGCGACCGGTGTCACTGCGACCGACGAACTGCTAGCCAATGCGGGTCCTGCTGGCGGCGCTCTGGACGACAATGCCACCACGGCGCCAGCCGGCGCCCGCGTACCGCCGGCGGGCCATTCCCCAACATGACGCGCCACAAAGTAATCGAAAGCCCCATCTGCAAGGTTGGCGCCAATGCGACTGGAATCGTGCAGCGACGCAAGGGCCAGGCAATCATTCGGGATGCAGCCGTCACGAACCGTCAGCACCTGGGCTACAAGTCCGAAACGATCCCCTTCGATCGACCGACGCAAATTGATAATAGCAAGTGGTTCCCCGCTGCGAGCCCGGCGGGCATGATCGGTAAAATCCCACAACAGCGATAGTTGCGCCGACACATAAGCCAGCGCCGCCCCTACCGATTCAGGTGTTGCGAACAACGACTTTTCGCAAGACGCCTCCACAGCTTCGCCCGCATAGGTGTCGAGGCATGCAAGCGGCGAGTTCTGCATCGCTGCGCGCATCAAAAGTTCCTGCGCGCGGGCGTCGAGCGACCTGCGCTCCGCTGACAAGTCGCGACTTGGTCCACCATCGAGAAACAACAAGGAAACGCCGGCACCAAGGAGTAACAGCGCAGCCGGCGCCAGGCCACCGATCAGCCGCTCGCGTCCGGTCCGATTGTAGGCAAGAACGCCAAGCACGCAAAAGAGCGACACGGCCAAGCCAACCGTCCACAACGGCAAGACAAACATGCCAGTAGTAGGATCAATTCCGGTTAGAAACGACATCGACGCTGACGCCCTTGTGCGGTTGTCTTATTCCGTTGTCGTATTTCAGTTGTCTTGGCTGAACATCCCAGACGGCCAACCGGACAATCTCTTATTATGACCGAAAGCCAACGCCCTCGCCAATGGGGCCTGTGGGCAACTCTAGGGGGTGATGCATTTATACAACACCCCGCAAACGTTCACCATAACTGGTGCTGCAAATGCTTGCAAGTATGCAATCCTGGAAATTGTTGGATAACCGCCGCCCATATCAATATGACGGGTCGAGCTGACTTTCCTTGGCGACGCGCTCAAAGGCTTCGGTCGAACTCTTAATGCGATACTGATAGTCGGCCCCATCGGACGGCAGCAGCTTTACGACCTCATATGTGCTGTTCACCGACATGTGACCAATCGGCTTCGACGTAAAGAAGACGGTCTGGCCAATGCGAAACTTATGCTCGTTCGACGACACTTTCCTAAACTCCTACTACGCGGCTTTTCCGGCCGACGCGTCACTGCCCCCCTGAAACTACGCACCGTGTCGCAACATAGCAGCGAATCTCGCGACTGAGGCAAAAAAGTTACAAAAACATGGGTAAGACGAGGCAGTACTGGCTGACAACAGAGCTTTTCTATTTTATGAATACATTTCAATCGCTTGAGTTCAATTCCAGCGCCGCCTTGTGACGCATGGGTGCCAAGCGGGAACGCATGGCGGACTGGTGCCACAAGAGGGTCTTGCGACAGGCGCAACACAATCGTGCCGCGTTCGTGTCCTACGTGGCCGCGACGAATTGGAATGCACCAACACCTAATCACGCGGAGATCGCTCAAATGCGCATGTTTATCGGGATTATCCTTGGCAGCGCGCTGACCCTGGGCGGTCTTTATATTGCCGATAGCGTTTCTTCAGGAGACCCCGCACGTACCATGGTCAATTGGGACGTGGTGGCAAAGAACGTCAATGTCGTCGTTGGCATGGCCAAGGAAGGCTGGAAAAAGATCGGCGGCTGATTCCCGCCTTTGCCGCCAACCAGATCTGCGGACCGGATCAGGCGGCCATCGGTCGCCTGTACTATCGAAGCCGCTCAGGCTCGCACTTCCTGGCGTTGGAAGATGACGTAGCCGATGACGAACACGATGATCATGCTGGCAAACATGCCGACCATCTGCGGCCAGGCAATGATCACGCTCTCACTCAGCGGCAAGGGCGCTCCGAGGATGGCGCCCTGCAACTGACTGAAGTAGATCGGCCCAAGGGAGCGGGTCGACGGGTTGAGGATCGTCACCACCACCTCGGAAAACAATGTGCTTGGGGAGAGGCGCTGCAGGTATTGCTTCGCAAGAATCTGCGTCTCTGGGTCACCGGATGTTACCACTGCGCCGCCAATCACGTCCGCCAACATCGACCAGATAAATGTCAGGAACAGCCAAAGGCCAAGCGTCACCAGCGCCGCCGTTGCGGCCGACCGGAAAATGATCGAGAACAACATCGCCAAGGCTAGCCAGACCCCCGCATAACAAATCACCACCAGCAGGAAAATGAAAGCACGTGCCATCTCTTCGGCGTTCGGCGGAAGGCCGAGCGTAACAAGGCCCAAACCGATGACGATCAGCCACAACGCGACGAGACTGACCGACAGCGTGAACAGGCCGGCAAAGAATTTCCCGAACAACAGCGCATCGCGATAGATCGGCTGCGCCAGAATGCGCGACAGCGTGCGCCGATTGAACTCGCTGTTGACGGAATCAAAGCCGAGACCGATCGCAACCAGGGGCACCAAAAAAGTCATGAAGACGGCAAACGACAGCCGCTGCTCCTGAGTGGCTGAGAACAACTTGAGAAACAGGAACGGATCCTCTGCCGTACTTTCCTTGATTTCCTGGATCGTGAAAAACACCGTCACAATCCCCACCAGCACGATCAGCCATTCAAGGACGCGCATCCGCACGCTGGTGAGGTGGTCGGACACTTCCTTGATGAAGACGACACCAAGTCCGTGGAGGGCTGAACCTTCACGCTGCATGTTGGTCTCCTTGTGGGGCCATTTTATCGAAATAATGGGTGTAGATCGCCTCAAGGCTCGGCTCATCGACGGACAGACGGAACAGCCGTCCACCCGCTGTGACGGCCGCCGCCGCAGCCTCCGGACGCACGTCCCGATCCGACGTCAAGAGGAAACGATTGTGGCCTGTTTGTTCGACATGGCGCACACCGGGCACCGCGGCAAGTCGCTCGGTGAGTCCCTGCCCTTCCGCCTCAACCTCGACACGAAAACCGGCACCGCCAAAAACCTGCCGGCCAAGCTCAGCGACGGATCCGATGAGTGCAATGCGGCCTTCATTGAACAAGGCGACGCGGTCGCACACGCTTTGTACGCGATCAAGCAAATGCGATGACAGCAATACCGTGACGCCGCGGTGCTTGAGATCCCGGATGATCGCAAGCAGTTCGAGGGTCGCTTGCGGGTCAAGGCCCGAAGTCGGCTCGTCGAGGATCGCGATCTCCGCCTCCTTCATCAGGATTTCGGCAAGCGCGAGCCGCTGGCGCATGCCGCGTGAAAACGTCTCCACGCGGTCATCGGCGACTTTGGCGAGCCCTACATGGGCGAGCGAGGAGGCGATTTTCTCCTCGCGCTCCTTGCGCTCGAGACCGATCAGGCGCCCGGTGTAACGCATGTTATCGGATGCCGAAAGGTTATCGTAAAACCCGACTGCATCGGGCATGTAACCGACGCGTCGCTTCACCTTGAGCGGCTCGCGCACCGGGTCGTGTCCCAGCACGCGGGCCTCACCGGCCGACACGTCACTCAAACCGAGCAACATGAGAATCGTCGTGGTCTTGCCCGCACCATTGGGCCCAAGCAGCCCGAATATCTCTCCGCTGGCAACGGAAAACGATATGCCCTTGACGACAGTCACGCCGTCGTAACGTTTGGTCAGGCCTTTGGCCTCGATGACATTTTCGCTCATCGCCGGCCGAACCTCGCAACCGCGCCTACCAGAATAAGAAGCGCCACACCGATGAGGCCGGCGCCGATGATGCCCCATTGTGTGGAGGTCGCCACCGTCACGCGGAACGTCGCCGACGCAGATTCCCCGCGCGCATTGGCCCGCAAGGTTGTCACATAGTCGCCAGCGATCGCCTTGCCGGTCGGCGTGATCAGCGCCTGCACTTCCTTGGTTTCGTTCGGCGCGATGCGGTCGACCGTCTTTGGTTCGAACGAGACCTTCCAGCCGCTCGGCCCCGAACCCGAAAGTTCGACCTGTTCGGCGGCCGCCGTGCCGGTGTTGGTGACGACAATTGCGACATTCGATTCAAGTCCGGCCGAAGCGCGTGCCGAGAGGATGCCCTCGCGGCCCGCGATGTCGATCTTCGGCTGTCCGGTGATGTCGAGGCCAAGTTCCGTCGTCACGACCGCATCATCGGCGGTTGCCCGCGCGGTTACCTGGAACTTACCGGCCGCGACGGTGTTCGGCGGACGCACCTTGAGCTTGACGTCCTTCGACTGGCCCGGATCGAGCGGCAGGGCATTGAGTTCCTGGCTACCGTATTGTTCCGTATAGGTCGCGTCGAAGTTCGGCGGTGCATTGGCGGAAAGGCCTACAAGCACCTTCTTACCGCTCTCGTTCTTGATCGCGATCTGGAACTCGAATGTCGATTTCGATGTCCCGCGCAAGTCAGGAAGCTGCGGCGTAACCGAAAGTTTGGCCGGCAGATCGGTGGCCAAAGTGACCTGAACCGGCAACACTACCTCGGTCGATGCGCCCTTGGCAGTGACGGTAAGGTTGGTGTTCCCCGTGGGCGCATCCTTCGGCACCTCCACGCGCAGCTCAAGCGAAACACTTGCATTGGTAGCCGGCAACACCGCCGCAATCGGCTGGCCGCCCCCCATCAATGTCGCAGTCCAGCCCGTCGGCACCCCCGAAACCACCAAAGACAGCCGCTCCGGCGGCAAGTTGTAGTTCTGCAGACGCAGATTGATGGTCGAATTGGCCCCCGGCCGCAGCGTCACAGCCGGAAAGTCGGTCAGGAGGAACAGGCCCTTGACGTCGTTCTTGGCCTCTTCGCTCCAGGCAGGGCTCAAGAACGCAAACGCGCTGAAGGCAACACAAAACAAGGCGATAACACGATATCGCATGATCTTACTCCCGGCGATGATGCAAGTGATCCTGTTGTTAATACTCAAGTTCGCAGACTCCGCAAGCTCGCGGGGGCCACGGACGGTCTCTTATTTTTTATTACTCATAGAGAAATCAATACAAATCCGCGACATTAATTTGGCGTAACAATGGCCTGGCTCGCGCGGCCCGGCCATTAACGATAAACCTCAATCGAACTCGTTGCCCGGCATCACCCAGGGCTCCCGTGCAGCCGCACTCTGCCATTCCTGCCAGGCCGGCAGCGCCATAATGGCCGCCATATATTGGCTAGCCGCCGCATCAACCCCAATGTCATAGGTATGGAACCGCGACACAATAGGCGCGAACATTGCATCCGCTGCACCAAAGGCGCCGAACAAGAAGGCGCCCCCAGCCCCAAACCGGGTGCGACATTCTGTCCAAAGATGGTTGATGCGCGCCACGTCTGCGGTGGCTTCCGGCGTCAGGGCGCGCGCGTTGACGGGCCGCCGCATATTCATCGGGCAGTGACGCCTCAAGGGTGCAAATCCCGCGTGCATTTCTGCCGCAACCGAGCGGGCATGCGCCCGCGCGGCACGCTCGCTCGGCCAAAGCCCGGCGTTCGGAAACCTATCCGCCAGACAGTCCAGGATCGCAAGCGATTCCCAGACCCTGATATCGCCGTCGTCAATAAGTACCGGGACCTTGCCGGTGGGCGAGACTTCCAGAATGCGTTCCCGGCTTCCCGGTTCGTAAAGCGGTATGACAGTCTCTTCGAATCCGATGCCGGCAACCTTCATGGCAATCCAGGGTCGCAGCGACCAGGAGGAATAGTTCTTATTGCCGATCACCAGCCTGAGTGCCATCGCGTGTTCCCTTTAATGGTGTGGTATCTAAGCAGGATTCGTTGGTTGGCCAACAGATGGGATGCTTCCCGTTCGGAGTTCCGTTGATCAAGCCCGTGCCATCGGAAAAAAGGGACGGCTGCAGCCGAGATTCATGTCCTGTGCACGGCTCGGCTGTTCTCTACAGCCGGCTGGAATTTCAACCGTGGGCAGTTTTCTGGGCTGGTTTGCCGGTCCGATCGCCCTAATGGTTAGTCGGTTGCGGTCGTTGTGGTCATGTGGCGGCGCCAATTCGCATCTGACTCATTTCAAGCGGTGGCGAACGACGGTACCTGACGAGGCGGCCGGGCGCCTGTCCAGACTGTCAGACCAATCCACTTGCTCCACTCAAATCAATCCCATGGCAACGGCCACGAACGACGCAAGCAGCACCGCGATGCTCGTCGCCACAACGGTTGCACCGATTCGAGCCCAACGAATGATCCGCTGCACCTCAAAAGCTGCGCAGATCGCATCATAGACAATACGAAGAAAAAGCATGAATGTTATTCCCCAACCCCCGGGCCATCAGATAGCGCATCTGACAGAAAAAAACCATATTTTTTACACATTTTTTCCTGTGCGATGATACCGCCGGCCCCCTCCGCAGTATGATGACAATTGGCGCAATGAATCCTTAAATTTCGGTTAACAAACCGTTTATCGCCCGGCGGGAGCTGGAAAAAGTTCAGCCGAGTTTCCCGTAAGCCAATAGACAAAAAGGCCAACCCATTCCCTTAAGGCTGTGTCGGTCCGCCGTAACCCGTCGCCAACCGTCGGAAATGGGCGGACGAGGTCCTTGGACCCGCGCGTGCGCCAATCGACCGGATAAGCCTCAACGGAAAAGCCTACTTGGCGAAATACCCCTATTGCCCGGGGCATATGATAGGCGGAAGTTACAAGAAGCCAGCGCTCGCCAGGCTTCGGCGCTGCCAGGTCTCTGGTAAAAGCGGCGTTTTCTACCGTATTGCGCGATTTGTCCTCAGTAACAACCTTTCCTGGCGCGAGCCCCATGCGCTCGAAGAACACCAGGGCCACCTCAGATTCATTTCCCCCCTCGTAACCGAAGCTGGCATCCCCACCTGAAAAGATGATTCGCGCAGACGGGTAGCGGCGGGCCAATTCGACTACGGCCGTCATGCGCTCGGCCGCCTCGTTGAGGACGGCATCGCCGCGGGCTACCGCAACATCCGCCGTGACCGCGCCGCCCAACGCAATGATGCCATCTGGCGCCCCCTGCGAGCGGTCCCATGCCGGAAAACGATCTTCCAAGGGAATGATCAAGGCATTGCCGATCGGCGACAGGCCCGCGAGTGCAAACAGCAGAACGCTCCAGACCAGCAGCAATCGGCCGGCACGCGCAAAGCGCGAACGCGCCATGAGCGCACCGCAAAGTCCCATAAACACAATGACATTCGAAGCAATGGCAAAGAAGCCGAGGATTTTCGATAAAACAAAGAACATCGGTTAGCGCTCGTTCTTCTGCTCATTGTTCCATTTGGCAAATCCGTCCGCGCGCAAGCGACATGCCGGGCATTGGCCACAACCATAGCCCCATTCGTTTCGTTGCAATCGTTCGCCCAGATAGCAAGTATGAGTGTCCTCGACCAACACGTCAACGAAAGCCGGTCCTGCGATGTCATGCGCCATGCCAAAGGTTGCCGCTTTGTCCATCCACATCAGCGGCGTATGGATGACGAAACGTCGATCCATCCCGAGATTGAGCGCGACCTGCATAGCTTTGATGGTGTCGTCTCGGCAATCCGGATAGCCGGAATAATCGGTTTCGCACATGCCGCCGACCAGATGCCGTACACCGCGGCGATAGGCAAGTGCAGCTGCAAACGTGAAAAACACGAGATTGCGTCCTGGCACAAAGGTCGACGGCAGGCCGTCTGCCGCAGTCTCAATGGCGACATCGCGCGTGAGCGCCGTCTCCGAAATCGCAGCGAGCGCATCGATTGCGATGACGTGATCCTCGCCAAGTCGTTGCCGCCATTGCGCACGCAGGGCCGACATACGGTCGCGCACGCGCAGGCGTGCCTCAAGTTCGACGCGGTGGCGCTGACCGTAGTCGAACCCGATGGTTTCGACATGGGCGAACCGTTGCAGCGCCCAGGCCAGGCACACAGTGGAATCCTGCCCCCCGGAAAAGAGCACAAGCGCACGGTCTGGGTTCAATCCCACTTTGGCGTTCCCGAATAGGCATAGTCGACGATGCGGCCGTCGCGCCCGGCCAACGACCCGATCTGCGCCATTTCAGCTTCTGTCAAAACGAAATCGAAAATTGCGAGGTTTTCGCTCAATCGTTCAATCCTGCTGGTGCGCGGGATCGCCGCAATGCCCTGCTGGACAAGCCAGCGCAGTGCGACCTGTACCGTCGTCTTGCGATGCGCTTTGCCGATGGGACCGAGGACATCGGTATGTTTCAAATCTCCCCTGGCAATCGGACTATAGGCCACAAGCGCCATGCCGTGGGAACGACAGGCCGCGATCACTTTCGACTGATCCAGAAACGGATGTATCTCGACCTGATTGCAGACCAGTTGCTCGCTTGTCAGCCGAGTCGCCTCCGCAATCAGCGCAACCGTAAAGTTCGACACGCCGATGTGGCGCGCCAGTCCCTTTTTCTTGACCTCACAAAGCGCCCCGATCGTGTCCGGCAGGGGAACCCGCGGATTGGGCCAATGCAACAGGAGCAGATCGACTTCGGACAATTTCAATCGCTCAAGGGACTGCTTGGCGGCGCGGTCAAGGTCACGCGGTGCAAAATGCGAGGGCCATATCTTGGTAACAACGAAAACATCGTTGCGGTTTACGCCGGACCCGCGCAACCCCACACCGACCTCGCGCTCGTTGTCATACATCTCGGCCGTGTCGATGTGGCGATAACCAAGGCGCAGCGCCTGTTCGACAATCTGGACGCAGACGCGCCCGCGCAAATCCCAAGTGCCGAGGCCAATAAGCGGAATTCTTGCGCCATTGCCTTCAACGACCTCTGTGCCACCCTCGCGCGTCATCGTCCCTCGGATATATCCCAGACCGGCGCGTGCGCCGGATTGACGACGCGGCCATCCGGGCGCTTCAGGCCTGCAATCTCGGCCATTTCGCTCTCACTCAGCTTGAAATCAAACAGTGCAAGATTGGCAGCAAGATGATCGAGATTGGCCGTGCGCGGGATCGGCACGATGCCCTGTTGCACGAGATAGCGCAGCGCAATCTGCGACGAACTCTTGTGGCAAGCTCTCGCGATCCGCTCCACCACGTCGTTGCCCGGTACCTTGCCGCGGGCAAGCGGACAATAGGCCGTGACCGAGATCCCGTGTTTGCGACAGGCCGCGAGCACCTTGGACTGGTCGAGAAACGGATGCACTTCGATCTGATTGGCAACCAGTGGCTCGCTTGCCAGCCGGACGGCCTCGTCGATCATCGATGTGGTGAAATTGGCCACCCCGATGTGTCTGGTCTGGCCTTTCTTCCTGGCGCTGCAGAGCGAGGCAATGCTGTCTTTAAGTGGAACCTTCGGATTGTTCCAATGAATGAGCAGCAGATCGACGGAAGGCAACTTAAGCCTTTGCAGGCTGTCTTCCACCGAGCGCTCGAAATCACCCGGAGCCAGCTTGTCCCAATACACTTTCGTCGTAACGAAGAGGTCTTCGCGCTTGAGACTGCCTTCGCTCAGCCCTTGGTGCAGCCCCTCGCCCACCCATTCCTCGTTTCCGTAGCGCTCGGCCGTGTCGATGTGGCGATAGCCCAACCGCAGCGCCGCCTTGACGATGTCGATGCACTTTTGCTCGCGCAAGGTCATGGTGCCCAGCCCAATGGCGGGAATCCGAGCACCGTTGGCTTCAACAATCTGCATGGTTCAAATCCTAATGCGGCGCCTTGGCCGTACGCAACACCGCAAACGCAACGTGCGGCGCCTTGTCGATCACCTTCAAGAGTGCGCGCGCCGGGCCACGGGGCGATCGTTTGCCCTGCTCCCAGTTGCGCACGGTCTCGATCGGCACCCCGATGCTGGCGGCAAATTCGGCCTGGGTAAGTTTTGAGCGCGCGCGAATGCCTCGCGCATAGGCGGCATTGTCAGGGGATTCGGAACTCACCTCCGCGGCGAGGGGAACGAGCGATGGGGCGCTAGCATAGGTGAACATCCGCTCGCTGCCATCGGGCAGAATTTCAACGATGCGCCCGTCAGCCTTGAGCCGCACCCGCCGCGGGCTCACCCGAGGCTCGGCCGCTTGTGGCGGGGCCGTTTGCGGCCCTCGCAATTCTACACGTGCTGTCAGTCCATCGGTCATCGCGATCCCCATCTTTCGATTGAGCGAACATGTCATTGAAACATCAGGCTTGGCGGACCCGCGGTTGCGAGGCGGCAACCAGGCGATCGATGCCCTCGACCGGCATCGGCGCGGCGAAGAGGAAACCCTGCATTTCATTGCATCCCGCCAAGCGCAGGAGCACGCGCTGTTCCTCGGTCTCGACACCTTCCACGGTGACACTCAAGCCCAATGCCCGGCCAAGCGCGACAATCGCCTGAATGACCACTCCGGCATTGGCGGAATGTTCGAGCGCCAAGACAAAGCCCCGGTCGATCTTGAGCTTGTCGAACGGCAGCTGTTGCAGATAGGTCAGGCTTGAATAGCCGGACCCAAAATCATCGATGGCGAGCCTGACCCCAAGCGCGCGCAGTTCCTGCAGCCTGCTTTTTGCCGTGTCGGGGTCGTCGATCAGCACGCTCTCGGTAATCTCCAATACGAGCCGAGATGGCGCAATCTTGAATTCCGCCAGAATGGCTCCCAACAAATCTACAAATTTGTGATCCCGCACCTGGACGGGCGACAAGTTCACCGCAACATAGAGCGCGGGCCAACGCGCTGCATCCTGCACGGCGCGCCGCAGCACAAACTCCCCGAGCTGTTCGATCAGGGTGGATTCTTCGGCAACACGCACGAATAGCGACGGGGAGATTTCGCCCCTTGTGGCATGTTTCCAGCGCAAGAGGGCTTCAACCCCGACAACCGCAGCGTTTTCGGCTTTGACAATTGGCTGATAGAGGACGTCAAAGGTTCTCCTGGCGAGCGCGATCGGCAACTCCTTCTTGATGAATTGCAATTCATCAAAATCACTCTCCATCTCGGGCTTGTAGCTAACAACGACGCCACGTCCCCGAGAACGCGCATCGCGCATCGCCAGGTCGGCACGTCGCATGAGGTCGTTGCTTGTCGTTCCGTCACGCGGAGCCACGGCCGCGCCCACATTGGCGCCGATCTGGACCACGGTGTTCATCCAGAATGCGCGCGAACTCGCCTCACGCGCGGCGCCGGCAACGGCAAGCGCTTCATCCGCGTTGTCGGCGGATATGACTATACCGACACGGTCGCCACTAAGCCGCCCGAAACCCGTTCCCTCCGGCAAGGTGTTTCGCAGTCGATCGGCGACTTCGACAAGAAGGTCGTCCGCCTCACCGCCACCAATCGCGTCGTCCAAGGCGTCGACACCGCCGAATTCAAGAATTGCAAATGCGACGACCTTGTCCCCGGCTAGCGCCACCAGTTTCTCATCGAGAAATTCCAAGACTTGATTTCGATTCGGCAAGCCCGTCTGGGGGTCCATGTGCGTAAGCCTGCGCATCTGCTTGACGCTCCCTGAAAGCAGCAAGCCAAGCCTGTTGAGCTGCCACAAGACGAGCCCCATGAAGGAAAGCAGACCGATCGCGATGAGCGTTGCAAGCGACAACAGGCTCAAGATGAACTTGGTCGCGGGGCGCTCGGCCTCCCAGCTGAACCACCCGACGATGCGGCCTTTTTGGTCCACGAGTGAATGTGTTTCGCGATCACCATCGGGCGGGTCCAGGTCGAATTTGAGGTCCTTGAGGCCGGAGGCGCGCTCCAGCATTCGCATGAGTTTCGGCTCGACCTGCGCGGGATCCGGCGCCACCGCATGCAATGCCTCGACCGCCCCTCGCAAGGACTGCCGTTGTTCGGTCTCGCGGCTATCGTCGGACCGCACGGCTAACGCATAGCCGACGATGCAAGCTACTATTGCGGCGACCACAACGACAGCAGCGAGTGCAACGGCAAACCGCAAGGCCACCGACACCCCCGGGGCCTTCGGAGCGCCCGCATCCGCGTTTGATCCCGCATGCGCACTGGGCCGCCGGCTGTGCTCGCGCACAGGCTGTTCACCAAGATTCACCGGATTCTCCGGCCCATTCCGATCGTTATGGGGGGCGTCCCAGGGCGGAAAGGTAAATCAAGAAGGTAAAAAAGGAGTGAACTCGACCCAGCGGCCGGGTCATTGGCCGATCTAAGTTTGCGCATCCCGGACACGCGATCGATTCAGTAATTCCTGGACGGGCCCTCACCGCAGTCCAAACCACGCGGTTGCAATACCGAGAAATGCAAAGAACCCGACCACATCCGTGACGGTGGTGACGAACGGCCCTGACGACACGGCCGGATCCACCCCGAGCCTTGTCAAAGTCAGGGGAATGAGAATGCCGCCGACGGCCCCGGCCGACAGAACGATCACCATCGCCAGCGCCATCACGGTGCCCAAATCAGGGACATCAAACCAAGTGGCCGCGATCATACCCATGATGGCGGCAAAGACAATGCCGTTGAATACGCCGACAAGAACCTCGCGGCGAATGATTCGCCAGGCATTGGCGCTCGAGAGTTCCCGCGTCGCCAGTGCGCGCACCGCAACCGTCATGGTCTGCGTGCCGGCATTGCCACCCATGCTCGCCACGATCGGCATCAGCACGGCGAGCGCCACCATTTTCTCCAATGTGCTTTGAAAATTGCTGATCACCCAGGAGGACAAGAGGGCCGTGAGCAGATTGGCGGCCAGCCACGGAAAGCGGCTTCGAGCAATGGTGAGAACTGAATCCGAAAGTTCTTCTCCGCCACTCACGCCGCCGAGCGCCTTGATGTCCTCCTCCGCCTCCTCTTCGATCACGTCGACGATATCGTCGAAGGTGATGACGCCAACAAGGCGATCCTCATCATCCACGACAGGCGCCGCGACCAGGTCGTAACGCTCGAACAGGCGTGCGACCGCCTCCTGGTCGTCCGTGGCGCGCACGGAACGAAGATCATCCTCGAACAGGTCAGAAATCGCAATCGCGTGCTTGGAGCGCAACAGCCGGTCGAGCGCGACCGCGCCGACGAGCCGGCTATCCTCATCGACGACATAGAGTTCCCAGAAGCGGTCCGGCAGATCGGGCGTCTCGCGCATATAGTCGATTGCCTGTCCGGCCGACAGATGCGGTTTGACGGCGATGATTTCCGACTGCATGAGGCGGCCGGCCGAATTCTCAGGATATTCCAGGATGCGGGTGAGCGCATTGCGCTCCTCGACCGGAAGCTGGCCAAGAATCTCGGCCTGTTCGGCCTTAGGCAGGTCTTCGAGTATGAGAACGGCATCGTCGGAATCGAGATCGCGCACGCCCTCGGCGACGGTTTCCGATGGCAGCTCTTCGAGAATTTCCTCGCGGACCGTGTCATCGACTTCGGTCAAGGCCGTGAAATCGAAATCCGGGCCCATCAGTTCGACGAGCCGCGGTCGCAAGTTCGGATCCAGAGCCTCGATGACGGAGCCGACATCGGACTCGTGCAAATCGCAGATCAGCGACCGCAGCGTCCCGGTCTCGCCTTTCTCGACCGCATCCCTGACGCTGTCGACGAATTCTTCGCGCAACGTACCGTCTTCACCGCGAATGACGGTCGGTGCCGACGGAGCGGCAGGACTTGTCACGGCCGTTTCGATGTCGTCGCTCATAAAAAACCATCACGGCCGATCTTGATTCCGCCGCGCTTGTACGCTTGCCCATGGTCGGTGGCAACGAAGATGCTCGCAGCAACAGTCTTCGACTTGTGCCCGAAGCTTGCTTCGGTTCCATTGCGCGTCGGAGAATCATCCCATGATCGATCGATTCTATTTTACGTCCCTCGCACTCGTCGTGACGTGGGGGACAGCACAGGCCGCCCCGTCTTGTCCGGCCAATGCCGATGCGCTCGGAACTGAACGAGTTCTGGACGTCGACCCGGCGAAAACGCTGCGGGTCGGCCGCAAGCACTTTCCGCAAACCCTGGCGTTGCGGCCGAAGGAAGTCGTGCTCACCTTCGACGATGGGCCTGAACTAAATTCCACACCCCGCGTTCTCGACACGCTCAGGCGCGAGTGCGTCAAAGCGTCGTTCTTTCTGTTGGGGAGAAGTGCGCTAGCCCATCCCGAACTCACGCGACGGGAATTGGCCGAAGGGCATACTGTCGCGCATCACTCCTACCAACACCCGATACTCAACCGTATGCCGGTCGCGGCCGCGGAAACCGAAATTGATCGCGGATTTGCCGCTGTCGACAAGGCGCTCTACGGTAAAGCGGGAGATCGGCCGGCCACGCCGTTCTTCCGGTTTCCTGGGTTTGCTTCCAGCCCCGCACTGCTCGACCATCTCGAACAGCGTGGCATAACGGTGTTCGGTGCTGACCTTTGGGCGAGCGACTGGAACCCCATGACACCCGGACAGCAACTAAAACTGGTTCTAGATCGCCTAAACGCCACGCAGGGCGGTATCGTCCTGTTTCATGACACAAAACAACAAACGGCCGCAATGCTGCCCGACTTCCTGCGAGCCCTGAAGGCCCAAGATTACGCGGTCGTGCACGTTGTTCCGCCACTAAGCCGTCATTAAGCGGGCGTTAATTTGCAGCCGGATAAGGTATGGTTAATAATATGGGGCTTCACCCATTGCCCCCTGTTGGGGGGATTGCCGAAACACTTGGAGTGGTTTGGGCCATGCGCCACGCGCTCGCTATTGTTACTTCATTGGTCTCCAGCATCGCGTTTGGCCTGAGCTTGGGCTCCGCGATGGCAGCCGACTGCCCGGGCAATCCAAACGCTCTCGGCGTTAGCCGCACGATCGTGGTCGACCCGACCGAGCACCATCTTCTGGGCTCCCTCAACTATAAGGAATCTCTGCCGCTCAACGACCGCGAAGTCGTCTTGACCTTCGACGACGGCCCCTTGCCTCCCTATTCGACACATGTGCTCGATGTGCTGGCGGCGGAATGCGTCAAGGCCACCTATTTCCTGGTCGGGCGCATGGCCCGCGGCTATCCGAATCTCGTAAAGCGGATTTATGCCGAGGGGCACACGATTGCGAACCACAGCCAGAGCCACCCCTTCACGTTTCACAAGATGTCGGTCGAAGCGGCATCGAAGGAAATCGAGGACGGGTTCACATCTATCCGGACGGCGCTCGGCGATCCCAACGGGGTCTCCAACTTCTTCCGTATCCCGGGGCTGCTGCGGCAGGACTCGGTCGAACGGCATCTTACCTCCAAGGGCTACCAGACCTGGAGCGTTGACATAGTTGCCGACGACTGGCTGCACGTACCCGCCTCGGAAGTGGTGCGCCGGACCATCACCCGCCTGGAAGCACGCGGTAAGGGCATCGTTCTTTTGCACGATATCCAACCCGCGACCTCGGGGGGGATCGTTGAATTGATCCGTGAACTCAAGGCGCACCGGTTCAAGATCGTCCACGTGGTCGCGGCGACACCTGAACGGCCAAAGACCGAGACTGTGGCCAGCCAATGGCTGGGCCGGCCCGAACGGCCAAGCTTCTGGCCGCAGGTCTCGGTCGCATCGTTGCAATTGCCCGACCCCGTCCTCAGCGCCCCAAATCCAGGCAATTTCGGTATCGCCGACCTGACCGGCAACGACAAGCAGTATCGCGACAAGCCGTTGCCGCCCATCGTGCTCATGCCGCATGGCGTCAGTTGGGTGGCCCTATCGCCTTCCGCGACGTTGCCGGCCCCGGCCGCGGAGAATTTCAACTACGTGCGCGTATGGCAGCCCAGAACGGCTGCGCCGGCCCATGCGGACAAGAGCAAAGCCGCGGCCAGGAGTAAGGTCGCGGCCAGGAGTACCCCTGCGACGACCTCATCCACATCTTCCGGATTGCCGAAGAATACTGCCCAGCCCAAATCGTCCAGTCAGGGTGCTCCCAACCAGCCACCACGCCCGCCGCAACAGCGGCCGTCCACCGGCCACCAGTTGCCGGGGGGGGTGCGCCCGAGCGGAACGGTTCCGCTCTAGGGAGCCGTCTTTAGATCCGCGTGGATTTTGTCCCGCGTTGTTCCGATTTCGAGCTGATGTCTAAACTGACAGTCAGCTGGTGCGGTCGAGAGGACTCGAACCTCCACGGGTCGCCCCGCTAGCACCTCAAGCTAGTGCGTCTACCAATTCCGCCACGACCGCATATAGGAAGCGCGGGCCAACCGGCGTCGCGCCACAACGAAGGCGCCCGATGTAACAAATCGATCTGGCAGTAACAAGGGCCGCGGTGGCGGAAATGTTGGGACCGCTGATATAGGTACGGCATGGCTGACGTGCGCCGCAATATCTCCATCGGCCTTGATTCGCCGGGCTCGGCGCCGGCCGAATGGTTCGTGAGCGAAGGGCTCATCGCCTATGAACAGGCTCTCGCCGCCATGGCGGCGCGCGTCGGTGCAATTGCGGCCGGCGAAGCCCCGGAGCTCGTCTGGCTGCTGGAGCACGCTCCCCTCTACACCGCCGGCACCAGCGCCAAGGCGGAGGATCTCCTCGATGCACGCTTCCCGGTTCATTGGACCGGCCGCGGCGGCCAATTCACCTATCATGGGCCCGGCCAGCGGGTCGTCTATGTGATGCTCGATCTCAAGCGCCGTGGCCCGGACGTGCGCCGCTATGTGGCGGCGCTGGAGGAATGGGTCATCCACACGCTTTCGGCCTTCGGGATTTTGGGTGAGCGCCGTGGCGACCGCGTCGGCGTCTGGGTGGCGCGGCCCGAACTTGATCGCGAGGACAAAATCGCGGCCGTCGGCATTCGGCTCAAGCGATGGGTCAGCCTGCACGGCATCGCGATCAACATAGCGCCAGACCTGTCCCACTTCTCCGGAATCGTCCCCTGTGGCATCAGCGGGCCGCGTTATGGGGTCACGAGCCTGGCGGACCTTGGCGTGGATGCGACGATGAACGAAGTCGACGAGGCGCTCCGGAGTTCCTTCGAGGAGCTGTTTGGGCCGATGGTCGTGGCAAGTTCGGCGTTGCACCTTTAGAAACGTAGGAAAATATCGACAGTCGGTGGTAGCCTTCCTGACGTTCAGCTGTTGGCTGGGCATCAGCTCTGAGCACGAGCCAACGATATATTGAGGGTCCTGAGCATGCCAGACGGCGTGTCGTAAATAACGTATGAGGAATTTATGCTCGATCGACAGTTTGTTCTGAACTTGGCGAATCAAATTGCAAACTTCCAGCAAAGAAATAACGGATATCTTGCGAGGCAAGAGTTAGAGAGATTACATTCTGAACTTTGCCATGATGAAAAACGGTTAGAGCCGTTTGGGTTCAAAGTTTATAGTCAAGGCGATGAGGACGGCATCATCGAAGAAATCTGCCGACGGCTAAAAATGACTCTTGGTACATTTTTTGAGATCGGCGTGGAAAATGGGCTGGAATGCAATTCGCTATATTTGATTCACAGAGGATGGAAAGGGTGCTGGATAGAAGGAAATCAGAATTATTGTGATTCAATCCAAAAAAAAATGCATCAATTATTCCAAGACGGCTGCAGCTATTTTCAAAAACGGTGTCTGTAGATAATATCAATTCATTAATAGTTGAGGCTGGTTTCGATAGAAATAATCTCGATTTTCTATCTATCGACATCGATGGAAATGATATTTATTTGCTTGAGTGCTTGGAACATTTTCCAAAAATTATCTGTATCGAATACAACGCAAGGTTCCCTGGAAATCTTATTAAGAAGCAGGTTTATGACCCCAAACGGTTTTGGCAAGAGACGGATTATTTTGGTTCGAGCTTAAGCGCTTTGTGTGAGGCTGCAGACAAAAAAGGCTATAGGCTCGTTGGAACAAATATTACTGGCACTAACGCATTTTTTGTTAGAAGTGATTTGGTAGAAAATCTGTTTTGTGAAAACTGTTCGCCCGAAGGCCTATACAATCCTCCAAGATATTGGTTGATTTTTGATCATTATAAATATGTAGGGCATCCTCCTGATTTCGGGCCTTACGCAGATCTCACTGAATAATTTACTTATTCCCAAAACTCTGTAGGTTCCTCACCATCTCGTCGCTAGATTACGGGCGCAGAATCGTTCGATATATGCTCTGCCTTGGCGCTAACTATGAAGCCAAAAAATACACAATTATGACGGGAAGGCGCACCGCCTCTTCGGCGGTGCGCCTTTTCGCTTGCGTTATTGCGCCTGCGCCTTCAGCGCCGAGATTTCAGCTTCGCTGCGCACGGTCAGGACGCCCATCTGGCTGGATCGGTAGACCGGCACGACCACTTTGGTTACGCCGTTCTGTTCCAGGAGCGAGACGTGGCGGATTTCAGTGCCGCGCACCGGCAGGTCGAAGGTGGTCCATTTGCCGGCCGTCGGATCGTATTTGACGAGATGATCCGAGGTCCAGAGGTTGGCCCACACATTGTGATTGCTGTCGACCGCGATGTGATAGGGCTGCATGGTCTTTTCGGGGAAAGGCACGATCGTCGCGCTTAGTGTCTTGGTGTCGATGCGCGCGAGGCTCGCGCCCCAGGAATTGCCGACCCAGAGCACGTCGCCATTCTTATCCGTGCCCATGCGGCGTGGGCCTTGGCTCCACGGCAGCGGATTGCCGTTGGTGCGCTCGTCAAAGCCCTCGTAGAAGGCGCGCGCTTCCGGGGTGGCCCGGTCGAGTTCATCCTTGAGCGAGGGTAGCGTGACTTCCGTCACCTTGCCGGTTGCCATGTCGGCCCTGCCGATGGTGTCGAACGCCATCTGAGCCCACCAGCCGTTGCCGTCGCGGTCGCCGGCGGCGCCATAGGTCGAGTTGGTACCCTTGGAATTCTTGAAGGGCGTGACCGACTTGAAATCGGTGAACTTCTCGGTAACCGGATCGAACTGCAGCACGCCGTCCGGTGCCGAGGCCCAGATCTTGCCCTTGCCGTCGACGTCCATGGTCACGGCGCCGCCGAGCGGCGACATGGTATTCGGCGTCTGATAGACCGTGATGCGGTCCGTCTTGACGTCGAGCTTGCCGAGAGCGCGGCGGCCGGGATTGATATCGAACCAGAAGTTTCCTTCTGCGTCGCGCGTGATGCCGTGCGCAGTGGCAGCGTTGCCTTGAGTGTTGCTGACCTTGAGGTACGTCACCTCGCCAGTCTTGGCATTGACCTTGCCGATGCTGACATTCTTGTTGGGATCATTGACGGTGTAATAGATCGTGCCGTCGAGCCCAATGCCGCCGTCATGCGGCAACTGGCCGAGACGCGACGTGGTGCCGAGCGACCAGTCGGTGCCGTCGTTCGGATTATACTTCACGCCCTGGACCCCGATGCCCCGATCCGGATTAAGCGGCAGATCATAGAGCGTCCATGTGGCGCGAGCAGCCTCGCCGGTCGCGCGCGGGCGCTGTGTGAATTTCATCGAACTCTGGCCTGGGCCGCGTGCCCGGGCCAGATAAGCTGCGAGCGCCTTTTGATTGTACTCGATCAGCGGATTGGCCTTGGCGTTCGGATTGTTGAACACCGCCGGAACCCGCGCCATCAAGCCGATGACCTTGGTCCAGCCCTCTTCGTCGAAGCGGAACTGAAGCACGTAGCCCGGATTGTGACAGCCGGTGCACTGGTTGGTGAAGACCTTCTTGATGCGTGCGTCCTCGCTTGTATCCTCAGGAAGCGCTGCGACCAGCAATTCGGCCGGCAGTTGACGGATACGGCGTTCCGGATCTGTCATCGCCGCCAGCGTCAGGTTGGCCTTCTTCGTCGCGGCAAGATCGGCTGTGCTCTTGGTGGTCTCGAACCCGAGCGCCTGCGCCCAGATATTGTACTTGCCCGCCTCCAAAGCAGGGAAATAGTAATTACCGCTTTCGTCGGTGTAGACGCTGGTCGTGATGGTCGTACCTTCGCGCTTGGCGGAGACCGTCGCGCCTTCGAGTTTCTGGCCTGCGGCCGAACTGATCGTGCCGCTGAGCACGACATCGGCGGCTTGCGCGGGCGCGAATGCCGCGACCGTAGTGAGAAGGATACCAGAGATTATTCCGAGCTTGGTGCGATTATCAGTCATTGCGTCTTCTCCCTTTGTGATCCGCCCGTCGTTGTCGGAGGGGCGGCCGAGTTTCCGAAGTGACGATTGACGTTCTTCCAATAAAGCTCTTCCACTAACGCTTAACCGAAGTGCACAGATCCTCATGCGCGCAACGTTATGGCGCAGTAGAGATCGCGTGCGAAACCTTGGTTGGCGAGGCCAAGGCCCAGTTCATTGCGATGGCGCTTTTTTACGCACAATTCCGACGCATCTGGGAAGCCCCGACGCGAGAAGCCGTGGAAGCCTACGCCTCAAAAGCGGTGGGGGGAAGAGCCCAAATGCAGCCCAATGGCAGCCGAAAGGTGTGCCGCAACCACTCGGGCACGGCACACCCGCGCTACCTGGCTCGCTTCCAAGCGAGTTCGGCCGATCCACCGCCCGACGCTTCGGCGGTCGTCCAGGTCAAGTCGTCGCCCGTAACCGCGAACGAACGCTTTTGCTCGGTCCCGGCCCAATTCGGAAACGAGCTGCCCTCAATGCGAAGCGTAAAACTGCGGTCGGCTTCGTTGACGGTATATGTTCCAAAATGCGAAAGCGTGCCCTCCACGATGGCCTTGTTTTCGTCGGCGGTTCCGCCCGTGCGACTGTTACCCGCAAACTTCGGCAAACTGGAACTGACGAAATTGAAAACATAGCGTCCACCAGCATCGAAAACCGCGATGCCCTTTGGATTTGCACCGAAAGTGGGGTAACGAGAGCCGTAATTGATCGTATCCGAGGAAACCAGCATCCAGGTTCCGACGATCTGCTCCTTGAGGGGCTTTTGTTGAGCTCCAGCAACATGGGGCAAAACGATAAGCCCGCATCCCGCCATCATGGTCATGCTCAGCAAGATTCGACGAGTGTGTTTCATTTCATTCCTCCTCGGTTCGTCATTTCCGTGACCACCCGGCACGATCGCGCGAACCGGCGACGCGTGACGACGGCATGGCCAATGTTTACGGAAATGGGCCCCGGCAAGTCCGAATGATGGAGCATCCATAAGGGTGTGGCAACCCCGGGAGAAACGCGAACGCCAGGAGAAAATGACAGCGAGCCTGCTTTGCGGCCTCAAGACGGGGCCGCAACGACTTCCTGCGCAATCCTCCGCAACTGTGCTGCAAGCGCTACGGGATCAACTCCATCGGCTTTCATCACCGCTTCCACGATGGGATCGGACAGGATTTCCGTTATCGTGAGGTCGCAGTCAGACGACCTGATTGAAATTCTGATACGTCGGCCGCTTGTCAGCAGTGCCATCTCTTTCTCCCTTCGCTATTCGCTATTCGGCTGCAATTCGCAATGGAACTGCTTCCCAGTCGGGTTCGCCCGCAAGATCAACGGATGACGTCACTGCGGGTTCATTCTCTCGTACGCGGAACCAGATGGCGTAGAGCGCCGGCACGACGAGCAGCGTGAGAACCGTCGCCACCATCAGCCCACCCATGATGGTGATCGCCATCGGCCCCCAAAACGCACTGCCGGCGAGCGGGATCATGCCGAGGATTGCCGCCAATGCGGTCAGCGCCACGGGGCGAGCGCGGCGCACCGTCGCGTCGATGATTGCGCGGTGCCGTCCGTGGCCGTCCGCGATGTCGCGATCGATCTGGTCGACCAGGATCACGGTATTGCGCATGATCATCCCGGCGAGCGCGATAAGGCCAAGCAGCGCGACGAAACCGAACGGCCGGTTGGAAACAAGCAACGCGCCGGTCGCGCCGATCAAGCCGAGCGGCCCGGTCACGAACACCAAGGCAAGCCTTGAGAAGCTTTGCAGCTGGATCATCAGCAGCGACAACATCGCGAGCGCCATGACCGGGAAAACAACGACGAGTGCGGCGTTGGCCTTGACGCTTTCCTCGATCGAACCGCCAGTCTCGATACGATAGCCGTAGGGAAGCGCGGCCTTTATCTGCGCGAGTTTCGGCAGGACCTCATTCGTGACGTCGGGTGCCTGCACCTTGTCGATGATGTCGCCGCGCACGGTCAGGACGGTATCGCGATTGCGCCGCCACAAGATCGGCTCCTCGTACTCGTAATTGAGCCGTGCGATCTGCGACAAGGGCACCGCGATGCCATTGCGCGTGACGATGGTGAGCGACGGCAGGCGGTCCAGTTCAAGACGTTCGGCTGGAACGGCGCGGGCGATCACGTCGATATGCTCAATGCCTTCGCGATATTGCGTCACGGTGTACCCGGTGAGCAGTGTCTGCAGCATCTGCGAGACGTCCTGCGGAGTGAGGCCGAGGGCACGAGCGCGATCCTGGTCGACCGCCAAGCGTATCGACTTGACCTGTTCGCCCCAATTTAGGTGCGGATCGACGATCTTGCGGTTTTCCGCCATGACGGCGCGCACCTGGTCCGCGATGACGCGCACCTGCATTGGATCGGGTCCAATTACGCGGAACTGAACCGGAAAACCAACAGGTGGGCCAAAGTTGAAGCGATCCACCCGCGTCCTTGCCTCCGGCAATGCGCCCTCGGCAAGCGTGCGTTCGAGTCGCGCCTTTACACGCTCGCGCGCGTCCAGATCCTTGGCCACAATAACGATCTGGGCAAAGTTGGGATTCGGCAGAACGGGGTTGAGCCCGAGCCAGAAGCGAGGCGAGCCCTGGCCGACGTAGGTTGTATAAGTGTCGATGTCGGGATCGCCGACAAGAAGGTGCTCGCCCTTCTTGGCGGCCGCGTCGGTCACGCCGATGGCGGTACCCTCGGGCAACCGCATTTCGAAGAACAGCTCGGTGCGCGTCGAGGTCGGAAAGAACTGCTGTTGGACCAGGCCGAAGCTCGCAATTGCAACGGCGAACATCAACACAGTCAAGGCAACGACCGTGAGGCGCCGACGCAGCGCCAACTCAATCGCCTTGCGCAGTGCGCGATAGATGAACGTGTCATAGATGGTCGAAGCATTCTTATCAGCATTCTTGTGAGCGCCGGGCTTTGCCAGACCAGGTTTGGCGAGATCAGGCAGGAGCTTGAGCCCGAGGTAGGGCGTGAACAGAACCGCCACGATCCACGAGGCAATCAAGGCGAGGCCCACGATCCAGAAAATTCCGCCCGCATATTCGCCCGCGCTCGATTTGGCGAACCCGACCGGCAGGAACCCCGCGGCCGTGACCAGCGTGCCGGTCAGCATCGGAAACGCTGTCGACGACCAGGCGAACGTCGCCGCCCGGGCCCGATCCCAGCCTTGCTCCATCTTCACCACCATCATTTCAATGGCGATGATCGCGTCGTCGACCAACAAGCCGAGCGCGATGATCAGCGCGCCGAGCGTTATGCGATGCAGGTCGATGCCGGCCGCGAACATGATCGTGAGTACGATGGCGAGCACCAGCGGGACCGACAGAGCGACCACGATGCCGGCGCGCCAGCCGAGGGACAGAAAGCTCACCAGGAGAACGATAGCCAGCGCCTCCACGAAGGTCTCAACGAATTCCGACACCGAGTGCCCGACAATCTTTGGCTGGTCGGCGATCTGCGTCACTTCGATGCCGACCGGAAGCTCGGCGGTGATTGCACTCATCGCGGTCTTGAGATCTTCGCCCAGCGTGAGGATGTTGGCGCCATCCTGCATGGACACACCCAGGCCGAGGGCGGGCCTGCCGCCTTCACGCACGATGAAGGTGGCCGGGTCCTGGTAGCCGCGTTTGACCGTCGCGATGTCGCCCAGTCGGAACACACGACCATCGACTTGCACGGGCACCGCCGCGATCGCATCGACGCCCGAAAAGGCGCCGGTCACGCGCAGATTGATACGATCGGCCGATGTGTCAACCGAGCCGCCCGACGTAACCGCGTTCTGCCTGGCAACGCTGTCGAAAATCTGTTGCGACGTGATGCCAAGCGTCGCCAGCTTGGCATGACTGAGTTCGATGAAGATTTTTTCAGGCTGCTCTCCGATGATGTCGACCTTGTTGACGTTGGGGACGCGCAACAGTCGCTGCCGGATGTCCTCGGCGCGCGTCTTGAGATTGGCAAGGCCCAGGCCGTCGGCGGTCAGCATGTAGATCGCCGAGTAAACGTCTCCGTATTCGTCATTGAAGTTCGGCCCGACGACGCCGGACGGCAGGTCGCCCTTGATGTCGCCGACTTTCTTGCGGACCTGGTACCAGAGATCTTTCACCTTGGTGGGTGGTGTCTTGTCGATCAGGTAGACCTGGACGAAGGAAACGCCCGGCTGCGAGTAACTTTCGACGCGATCGAGGAATGGAAGTTCCTGGAGCTTTTTCTCGATCTTGTCGACGACCTGCGTCTGCATCTCGCTTGCGGTAGCGCCCGGCCAAGCGACGTTGATGACCATGGTCTTGATCGTAAAGTTCGGGTCTTCAGCGCGCCCAAGGTTGACATATGAGTAGGCGCCCGCTGCACCGAGCACGATGATCATGAATAAGACGAGCGCCCGGTGTGTGATCGCCCATTCGGAAAGATTGAAGCGCATCATGGCACAGACTCCTGCTGATATTTTGGCGACAGATCCTCAAGGCTGATTGATCGCGCGAACGATTTGGCCCGCATCGAGCTTCTGAACGCCGAGCGTGACGACGCGCTCGCCGTCGCTTACGCCCGAGGTGACGAGCGCCATGTCGGCGGTGAATGACGCGACCATCACCGGTCGCAGCTCAAGTTTGCCTGACTTGTCGACCACGTACACCGACGGTCCCGTGCCACGATTCAAGATGGCCGCAAGCGGAAGCTTTGCGAGTGAAACGTCGGTAGCGTGCGACAGCGTTACGGTCGCGGTCATACCGAGTGCAACCGCATCATCGGGATCTTCGATGGTGAAGCGCGCCGCATAGGTGCGGGTCATCGCATCCGCTTGCGGCGACAATTCACGCAACCTTGCTGCATAGCGCCGTTCCGGCCCCGCCCACAGTTTGACCGTCGCACGCGTTGTGCGCGCCTCGCCGAGCCAGGTTTCCGGCAGCGCCACGACCGCTTCCATCTCACCGCGATGTGCAAGCCGCGCGACTGCCTGTCCGATGGCGACCACCTGCCCGGGCTCAGCCAGGGTGGCGGTGATAACGCCATCGGCATCGGCCTTGAGGTCCGCGTAGCCGAGTTGGTTGCGAGCAAGATCGAGAGCGCGTTGAGCGCGTTCGAGCCGGCCCTCTGCCTCGTCTTTTGCGGCTTTCTTGCGTTCGTAGTCTGCGACCGCCGCATAACCACGCGCCCGAAGCGTCCCGTAGCGCTGTTCATCGGACGTGGTCTGCGCGACGCTTGACGTCGCCGCCGCCAACTCGGCCTCAGCGCTCGCGACTTGAAGCTTGAGATCCTGCGGATCAAGGCGCGCGATCACGTCGCCCGCGCGCACGCGATCGCCGGCATTGACGATCCGCGTGGTGATCTTGCCGGCGACGCGGAAGCCGAGATCGGTCTCGTAGCGCGCCCGCACCACGCCGACGAAATCGCGGCTCGCTTCGTCCGTTTGGAAGGTGATGTATTTCACCTGCACGGGGCGTTCGGGTGTCGTGGTGGCGGACGTAGCCGCATCTCCGCAGGCCGCGAGCAACGGGAGCAGCGCAACCATGGCTAGGGGTGCGAGCTTCGTGGCTGAAAAGTGCATGGCAGTCCTCCTTCACTGATTTGTGATGCGTGACGAAAGTCGTATTTCGTCACAATTTGGGCAAGCTGAGACGCGGTCTAGCTTGGACATGGGGCTAACGACGAGGGGTGATGGCGCGAAGAAGGAAGCGGACGGATGCCCGGGCCTGGGCCTCAAGGTCGTCACCTTCTTCCAGGCATTGTCCGACCACGAGCGGATTGGTGAATGGCACAACCGAGCGCATGATAACCTCGGCAGTCTCGCGCGGGTCGACCGCCTCGAATTCGCCATCGTCGATCCCGTCGCGCAGGATCAATTCGACGACGTTGCGCACGGCATCTTTATGCGTTCGGATCGTATCCCAGCTATGTTCGATCGCCGCCACCACGAGTTCATTGACGCGGTGCTCGGTGACTAGGTTTTCCTTGTGATACGCGAGGATCTCGAGGACCAGGCGTTCCATGCGCTGGCCCGCCGGCGCCTTTGAACGGGCGACCGCCCAAGCCTTTTCCTCGACCGCCGACAGGCAGCGTCGGCAGATCGCCTCGACGATCGCAATCTTGGAATCGAAGAAACGATAGATATTGGCGGGCGACATGCGCAGCTCGGCCGCAATGTCCGCGACCGCCGTCTTGGCGAAGCCCATGCGCCGGAACAGCGTCTCTGCGGTCTCCATGATCCGCTCGCGGGTATCGTCGGGTTTGGTTCTGATCTGCGCGTTCATTGCTAAGGCTCGTATGAGGGCTGACTGACTAGTGATGAATTTGATAATTCGTCACATCCCGGATGTCAAGCGCAGAAAGTCGTCTTGACAAAATTATTTGTATATACAATTATCTCCTTGGAGGCCGTCATGGCGCGTTCCGAGGTTGAGACCATTATCGAGCAGATTTCGAGCGAGTGCCTTTTGGGGCACTGGCGCAAGGCGAGCCGCGTGTTGACCGGTCTCTATGAAACCGAGATGCGATCGTTCGGGCTTAAATCGAGCCAGTTGAGCCTGCTTGTCGCGGTGGCGAAAGCAGGTCCCGTGCGGCGAGTTGATCTCGGCAAGCGCCTGCACCTCGACCCGTCGACCCTCACCCGAAACCTCCGCGTGATGCTCAAGCAGGGCTGGGTCGAAGAGATACCGGACGAGCACGATGCGCGCAGCGCGCCCCTCAAGGTCACCGACAATGGACGAAAGCTGTTGGCGAGCATCGCACCGGCCTGGAAGCGTGCCCAGGCCCGAGCCAAACAATTGCTCGGAAACGACGGCGCCGCATTCGTGCTCGGGCTCAAGGGCGGCGAACCGCCATGATCCCGGAGACACATTTTTTTTGCCATATGATTGTATATACAAGTACATGATGGACGTAACCAAGCGCACAAGTGCACATGCAACGCCAAGAACGCACACCAAGAACACACACCAAGAATAAAGGACATCGGTCATGCAATATTCCCTGACTTTGCCGGCAACCGCGAGCGAGCAATCTGCCCCGCTGGCTGCAGACCCTGCCCCGGGCATCGGCCCATTCGGCGGACTACTCGGTGGACCGATCATACCGGCCTTGCTGAAACTCGCCGCCCCGACGGTCGTCGTGCTCGTGATGCAAACTCTCGTCAGCATCTCCGAAACCTATTTCGTGAGTTATCTCGGCACCGACGCGCTCGCGGGCGTCGCGCTGGTATTCCCCGTGCTGATGCTGATGACCATGATGTCGAATGGGGCTCTTGGCGGAGGCGCTGCGTCGGCGATTGCACGGGCGCTCGGTGGCGGCCGACGGCAGGACGCCGATGCACTCGTGTTACACGCGGTGGTGCTGGCGATCCTGTTCGGCCTCGCTTTCACGATTGGCGTGCTGGGTGGTGGCGCGGCACTTTACCAAGCACTCGGCGGTTCAGGAGACGCGACCCAGGCGGCGCTGCAGTACTCCGGCTTCGTCTTCGGCGGCGCGGTCTTGATCTGGGTGGCCAACCTCCTCGCAGCTACGCTTCGAGGGGCGGGTGACGTGAAGACACCGGCGCTCGTCATCTTTGCCGGCGCGCTGATCGTCGTTCCACTATCCCCGGCGTTGATCTTCGGAATAGGTCCGATACCGCGGCTTGGGATTGCCGGTGCCGGCGTCGCCGTCGTGTTCTACTATGTGCTCGCGACTGCCGTATTTGTTGGCTACTTGCGCTCCGGGCGCAGCCCGGTCAGGCTCGCGTGGAGGCGCCTTGAATGGCGCCTGTTCAAGGACATCCTCGGCGTTGGTGGCATCTCGGCAATCGGCACCCTGCAGATCAACCTGACGGTCGCGATCGTCACAGCCCTCGTCGGCGCGTTCGGCGTCGATGCACTCGCGGGCTACGGCATGGCGTCGCGCCTCGACTACGTGCTGATCCCCCTCTTGTTCGCACTTGGTACCGCCACCGTGACCATGGTTGGCGCCAATGTCGGCGCCGGTCAGACGGAACGCGCGCGCCGGATCGCCTGGACCGCGGCTTTGCTTGCTGGCGCCGTAACGGAGACGATTGGCATCCTCGTCGCGCTGTTCCCGCAGGTCTGGATTGGAATATTCAGCACCGATCCAATGGTCATGGCTACTGGATCGAGCTATCTGCGGATGGTCGGGCCGTTCTACGGATTTGTCGGCCTCGGCATGCTGCTTTATTTCGCGGGCCAGGGCGCCAAGCACGTCACCTGGCCGGTTCTCGCCGGCACGGCACGGCTCGCCATCGCTGCGGTCGGCGGATGGCTCGCAATCCGAATCTATCACGCCGATCTGCCATCGCTCTTCGCGGTGGTTGCAGCGTCATCCGTGGTGTTCGGGAGCCTCACCGCGCTGGCGATGCAGCTTCAGCGATGGGGCCGCGGTGAGGAACAGTTCACATCACCGGTGAATGACCACCGTCGACATTGATGGCGACGCCGGCAATGTAGGAGGCAGCGTCTGAAGCCAGGAAGCACGCCAGATTGGCGAATTCCTCGGCGCGCCCGATGCGCCGCAATGGAATATCCTTGGTGCGCCGGCTGATGTAGTCCTTGAGATCGATGCCTTCCTTTTTGGCACGCTGCACATGCTGATCGGATTCGATGAAACCGACATTCATGGCATTGACCAGAATATTATGCGGCGCCCCCTCGTGGGATAGAACCTTGGTCAGGGCCATGCCGGCGGCACGCGAAATGGCAGTCGGAGCCGTACCGGGCCGCGGCGCCTTGGCTCCGATATTGAGCACATTGATGACGCGCCCCCATTTCTGCGCTTTCATGTGTGGCCAGGCGAGACGCGTGAGGCGGATGGCGGCGAACAGTTTCTGATCAAGATCGCCCTGCCAAACATCGTCCGTGATGTCCTCGAAGGCGCCATTACGCGACGTGCCGGCATTGTTGACCAGGATATCGACCTTGCCGAACGCCTTGACGGCAGAATCGAAAATTTTGCGGATATCCTCAGGCTTCGCGACATCGCCGGTCACGCCGATGACGCGGCCGCGCGCGCCGGCGGAGATCGTCCTGACCGCCTCGTCGAGCGCGGCCTGGCCGCGCGCTGCGATTGCGACGTCGGCGCCGGACGCCGCAAAGCGTTGCCCGATCGCAAGGCCAAGGCCCTTGCTGCCGCCGGTGACGATGGCGGCGCGATTGGCGAGAGAAATTTCCATGGAAGCCTCGATTTTGGGTTTTTGCGGGAATGATGGAGGGGAACGTAGATGCCGTGACTATAGCAAAGCTTTTTCGTATTCGGCAGGCTTGAAGCCAACAAGCAGTTTGCCGCCGACATCGAGTACAGGCCGCTTGATCATCGATGGCTGATCGAGCAGCAGTTTGATCGCCTTCGTCTCGTTGAGATTTTCCTTGTCCTTGTCGGCCAATTTTCGAAACGTCTGGCCGGAGCGGTTGATGAGCGTCTCCCAGCCGACCGCCTGCGCCCATGATTCAAGGCGCTCGCGCTCGATCCCGGCCGTCTTGTAGTCGTGGAACGCATGGGCCACGCCGTTGGTTTCAAGCCACCCCCTCGCCTTCTTCATCGTGTCGCAGTTCTTGATGCCGTAAATCGTCACTTCCTTGGTTTTTGCCTTGGCCATCCCCCACTCCTATTCTGCCGGCTTTGGACGTTATTACACAAATCCGCAGGTTTGCGGCTACCGGTGCGCAATCTCACTCCTACCGAATCATCGAAATAACTTTGCGATATCCTCCATTGGCCGGAAAAGCTTCATCGGTTGGTCTGGCAGCGCCAGGAAACTCTCACGTTCATAAAAGCGGCGGGCGGTATCGTCTTTGGCGTCGACGACGACGGCAAACGAATCAATTTCACTACGACAGGCTCGGTGGAGCGCATCAGCAAGCAAGAAACGCCCGAAGCGCCGCCCCTGACAACGGTTGTCAACTGCAAGGCGTCCAAGAAGCGTCGCAGGAATGAGAGGATAGCGAGGCAGTCGTTTCGCGGTGTTGGCGGGAAGTTCGCCCAGTTGCACGGTCGTTGATGAGAGGGTGTAGTATCCACCGATCATTCCATCCGTTAGGACAAGAATAAACGGCGCCGAAATATTCTTGCGGGCTTCCTGACCCGCTTGCGTTCTGAAGTAGCGGTCGAGTGGCTCAACCCCACTTACAAAGGTACTTCGATCGTGCAGCGTCGTCAGCGCCTCGACACGAAGTCCATCCAGCGTCCCCACAGTCAAATGCCGGTGGCTTTGCGATAGCGGCGCACCGTGTCACGTAAACGGTCGTTGACAGGTACCGGATTTAGCATGGCGTCGACAAAGGCCTTGCTGTCGCGTACCGATAAAGCCAGATGTTGATGCTCCTCGATTGCGCGTTTGGCTGCGTCTTGGACGCAGTTCAATACAAAATCCGTGACCGTCCGCCCCTGCAAGGCGGCCGCATGCTCGATCAACTTCTTCTGTTCGGCCGTAACACGCGCCTCAAGGCGCTGCGCACGAGCGCGGGTCGATTTTAGTGCAAGTTTTGACATATCAAGAGTGTACGGCCATTGGCCGGCCAATTCAAGTGCGTTGTAACCCCCGCAAGCCTCAGCGCACCACCTTCCTCGCCCGCCCTCCCGCCAAAAGCGGTGCGGCCCTGCCGAACTCTTTTGCAAGGGCTGGAACACCGTCTTGACGCGCACGGTGTCAGGATCCA
>Ga0209488_10000431_pt1 | contig 34906 bp, 45 predicted proteins | sample Rivendell_Oct201_8_FD_188349 | JGI IMG/M metagenome (GOLD analysis project Ga0209488, IMG submission 188349) | Vadose zone soil microbial communities from the Eel River Critical Zone Observatory, Northern California, USA -... | ecosystem: Environmental > Terrestrial > Soil > Vadose zone >...
TTAAGAAAAAAAGGACTACGGGTTCCCTCTATTCCTCATCTTCCTCGTCACCATCACTCTCACTCGTACCGTCCGAATGACCCCCGTGGCCCATAGTCACACTTTCCGGCTGCTGCTGCAGAGCCACCTGCGTCAGTGGAAGCGTCCCCGTGGCATACGCAGGGTGAAGAGGCTGAGGCTGCGGATGAGGCGCAGGAATCGGGCTTTCAAAGTACATCCGCACCAGCACGCTCTCGAGCGCAGCCACGCTCGCCGCGGGGTACTCAAATTGCCGCACGTTGCTGCGGATGCTCTGATAGAGCACGTCCATGCGGTCCCAGCGCTCGCGCTCCATCCGCTCGCGGTCGCCACTGACGACCGCTTGGCCCGGAGAGGGGACGGGAAAGGGCAGTGGTGGCGCGGGGGCAGGGGCAGGAGCTGGAGTAGGGACAAGGGCAGACGTGGGGGCAGAGACGGAGGCGGCGGCCGGGAGTGGAATGACGGAGCCCAAACCCTGGGGTGGTGGCATGGACATGGACGGAAAGTGAGGGTAGGGCGAAGAAAATGTGGGCGTGAGCTCTGGCTGGCCCAGGGGGCGCATGGGAGCTACCACCTGCCCAGGGATCAGGTTTGGCAGTGGGGATGGCCCCCCTGACTGCGATTGCGATCGGGACGGTTGAGGAATGGGGGTACTGGGGCCTGCTAGCGCTGACTTGGCGGCTGCTTGGGCACGCCGACCGCGGCGGGTGAATGCGAGGTTCGCAAGTCCAATGTCATGAGAATGTTGTGACACGTCTGCAACCTCGAGCGTCAGCGCAAAGAAAAGTAGGGCGAGAGTGGGATTGGGCACGAACAGCACACTCGGACTTCTGGCGTGTCGAAATATGTCTTATAGCTCATGGAAGCCTGGCACCCCTTGCCGTCTAGCTACGGTGCGGACCATCGGTGTTAGTTGAGCGATCAGGGCGCACACAGTTTTTACAAGCATACCTTCCGACTTGGCACCTTTCGCACCCTCTCGGGATATTTCTTGACATACTTTTTTCTTCCACTTCGCGAATGGCGAGCACAGATGAGCTTGACGTGGTCTTTGAAGCGCGGGGGGACGGCCTTGGAGCCATGTGTATCGCCCTTGACAAATTCGACGACCTTCTCCTCTTCTTCCTTCTCCCTCCATGCCTGGAAGGCTTCCAAGTTTTCGAAGACTAAAGTATAGCCGTCGTCCATATCGCCGGACCCATAGGGGCCTCGTTGAGCAGCCCTGGTCGCGCCATCGTGGATGTTGTCGGAAGGGCCCTGTGCGGAAGCGAGAGCGGAGGGGGGGGCAGGGGGCGGGTAGGAAGGAATTTGGGGGGACTGGACGGAGATACTATCCAGTCGAAAATTCTGAAAACTCATCTTTTTACGGGTTGCACGGGTTGCAAATCCGGCTCGCTTTCCTTCACGCGCTTTGCTTTTTGGCCGAAAAGTGCGAGTTGCGTCCGCGCCTTTCTTGTCTCCGGTTGGTGTCACGCCACCTCTCAATCTCAGATCCACTCATCTTTCGCTGCGGATTCGTTCAATAATAAAATTTCTATCTACTGTATTGTCCATTCTTATGAGTCACTAATAAAGAACTGCTAACGAGCCTCCCAACAAGCCAAAAGACAGCATTGCCGGAATAATCAAATCCCCCAACCCAAAACGTAAAACTGCGCTGTTCGGGATTGTGGTCACAGCCACCGACGCCGTGCTCGTATCACGAGGGCTAGGTACAGGCGTCGACGGGCTGTAGCTGACACCATTAGCAGTGGCGGCGACTTGGAAGACACTACCACCGCCAAACTCGTAGAACTGTTAAAAAAGAGTAACGCTCGTCAACAACGATCATGCGACATGATAGATACATACGTCGACGAGCATGAAAGTAGGGCTCCGTCCGTGGTCATTAACACAGGTCTGCACCTGTACTCCAAGTGCGCCCGCTCCACTGACCGCATTCGTGGCGTTTGCCCGGTCTGGGTCAGGAGCGGGTTGCCCCAAAACAACTTTATCGAGGAAATGGTTGATGAGATAAAGCGGCGCGTTTGCATCCCCTCGATTCACAGTACAGTTAAATGTCGTATCCGTGACATCGAATGCAGTTTCCCACATATTGGAAAATTCTGGCCCAGGTTAGTCTGAGCTAAGAGGGTGACGCAAACAATAGAACCTACCATCAATGATATAGGGCACAGCGTTAAAATCTGCCCCACTGTCCAAAAAGGTTACGACGCGTTGATTTGAATCAATCATCGAGCTAAGGGAGGGCCATGTCGTAGTGACCGCAGCGGTGGGCTTATACGACAAAGCGTCCAATCCCACCGACTTGTAAACATCATCGTATTGAGCCGGCGTGAAGCCGTCCGAGTTCACGATCAAGATTGACACGACTTAGTCACAATGGTCAGCCCATGCCCATTCAAGAGATACTGACTCGTACCTTCATTAGTATTTTTATCCACGAAGGATTTGACTGTCAGGACGACTGGAATTAGGAACCAGCTGTGGTTGTCCGCACTTTCTGCTTACCTTTCTGGAGGTAGGTCTTTAACGGTCCTCCATCGAGGAAGCTCTAATTTATGATCGTCATACTCGAAGTATGAGCATAGCTTAGATGGGACTCACACAATTCGTATGACACAACTCAATCACGCTCTGATCACCCTTAGAGGGCTTGTGGGTTTGCAGCTGAAGCATCCGGATTCCATCGTTCAACTGTTGGGTGACTAGGGAGCGTCGATGACATAATTATGACGGTGAAGAGTAATACACACCATCGTAGTCTTGGTTGACGAACACTACGGGGTTGTCAGTTCTAGTATGAGTGAGACATACACTTGGACTCACGATTGTTGCTGAACCCAACAGCGTACGAGTCATGGGCACCCACATAAGTGACATTTGCGTAACTTTTAGTGCAAAGCTAAAAAAAATAAAATAGGGATGAACGCCGTGAATTTGTACGCGGAAGGAGGATGTACTTCAGCGTGCCCATTGCAAACCGTCGCCCGCCGCACGGCCGTAGCTGCGAATGTGAAAGGAAGGGCAAGAGAAAGTGCGACCTGCGCGGCAAGGAGTATTGAAGGGATCATAGAGGTAGTGAAGGGTAAGGACAAGTGATGCGGGCTGACACAGGTGTGTTGCGCGCGCGCTGTGCATCCTGTTGTCTTCAGGTAAGCGGAGCGCCCGTATGCCGAGCTGACCAGGCCCAAAAAGGAAGAGGGGCAAGGCGGTGGCTGTGGCGGCTGGGCCCAGTTGAAGAAATGTAAATGACCGGAGAGCCGCCATATTAGCTCAAAGGCCCGGAATACGCCGTGCAGCCGTGTTTTCAGGTCAGGTCAGGGTCAGGGTGGTCTTTGAGGAACTCCGATTCCGATGCCTTACCGAAAGACGGATGATCGACTCGTGTTGGAACACCCAAAGGTTTGCAGGGGGAGGCTCTGCTGCACCGGAGACGTCTCGCTAAAATGCTCTTAGGGTGCCATTGCTGAGATTCTCCTATTCGGCGCCACGGTGATATCATGGAGAGCAACAGAGAAAGGCAGGACTAGTGACCCAACCGAGAGGCTCTTTGTCTCCTCGAAAGCCGCTCTTGATGGTTCAAAGGCCGTGCGAGGAGGGATCCCTGTTGTCTTTCCATGCTTTGGGCCTCCTGAACACCCCGATCACTCCAAACTGCCGCAGCACGGTTTTGCCCGAAACCAGGTTTGGGTCTTCGACAGCGTCGTGACGGATAATGATGCCGGAGTATCCGTTCGATTGAGTGCGCGGGGAGTATATGTGCGTCAGTGGTTCCGTCGCTAACAACCAAGATTTTCAGCACTGCAGCCCAACCCGACCATCTCCAATCTATACACCAAGGATTTCCAGCTGGCATACGTGGTCACTTTAGCCGAACACGAGCTCAGCACGGATATCCACGTGTCGAACCCATCTGCCTCGGAAACATTAGATTTCCAAGCGCTACTACACACTTACATTCGTGCTCCAGCAAACGAAGTTTCTATCTCTCCCTTGGTCGGAAAACTCTACATCGACAAGACGGAAAAGTCGTTGGAAGGGAGGACCACGCTGAAAGAGGAAAATCGTAGCGCTGTTGATGTGCGCACGTTTACAGATTCTGTATATGAGGACGCCCCACCTAGGGTCAATGTTTCTTGGCCGGGTGGAGGAGTGGACCTCAAACTTGAAGGGTTCACAACGTTGACTGTTTGGAACCCTCAAGCTGAAGCTGGCAGTAAGATCGGAGATCTGGAGGAGAATGGGTGGTATGTGTGCCGCTCTTGTCCCGCCGACTCGTTCACCACTCTACGTCCAGGGAACGATTTGTTTGCATTGAACCGGGATGTGTTCGCGGGTTTAAGCAACTGGGCCCTGGGGCAACGTGGGTAGGGCAACAGGTCCTTGGGGTGGCGTGATGGAATAAAAGCGAAGCGAAGCAAATCGGTGTTGAACTTATATTCGAAGTAGAACCGACTGTAGCCGTGTACAGTAATCGCCTATGCGATAGGTGGCCCATCCGTGGTGATAGCGCGCAGCCGCAGCACAGATATTAATATCGGGTTTATCCGAGATTGAGCCCGCGGTGTAAACTTGCAATGGACCATCGCACGCCAGTGTTTGAAGTCCAGATAACCCAGATCGACTACTCTCTCAATCCCCCAGACAGCCTCGACAACAGCAGTCTGCCGAAAGTTCCTGTGCTTCGAATATACGGTGCCTCCTCAGCCGGAAAGAAATGCTGCCTTCACATTCATCAAGTCTATCCTTACTTTCTCGTGGAGTACACCGGGAAGATGAACCCGGGAAGTGGTGAGCTCACGATACTGTGCTCTGGACTCTGCCGAGCTGATGAGTCCCATAGTGAAACGTTACGTCGCTCGGTTGACTGATTCGCTTAACTATGCCATCGCCGTGTCCCTCAAACGCAACCCTCAATCACCAAAGTCGCGTTACGTCCGGGCCGTAGTTTTAGTCAAGGGAATTCACTTCTATGGATTCAATACCGGTTACTCCCCTTTTCTAAAGATCCATATCGTGGATCCCGCGCTGGTGAGTCGGGCGGTAGCCATAATGCAGTCAGGTTCTGTCATGGGGACACCCTTCCACACGTTTGAAAGCCATCTCAGCTATGTGCTGCAATTTCTCTGTGATTTCGGTCTCTATGGCTGTGGCTGGGTCCAATTGGAAGATGTTTGGCAGCGCGGTGTTGACGAGGATGTGGAGGACCCGACATCTGGTCCTTTCTTCAAGCCGTCCGTCTACTTTCGCCAATCTCGTATGCCGCTTGAGTTCGACACAATAGCCCCTCTCATCATGAATCGTCAAAATATCTCTCCGCGCCACCTGCATCACAAGCTGGTCATTCCACAACCTCCATCATCTTCCGAACCCCTGGTTCTTGGAGTGCGCGAGCTCTGGGATGATGAACGTCGTCGTCGCATAGCAGCCGGGCTTCCTCCGTCACCCGATCTACCGCAAGACCCAAGCGCAAACTCTCGAGGGATCGGCGGCGGATGGGTAGCTGAGGCTCGCTGGTGGGATCAACTCAGGCAGAGGATAGAAAGGGAACGAGATACGGAAGTCGTCGAAGTTGAGGATTCTGGCTGGGAAAGATGCATCATGACCACTTTTGAGAGTGTGGAAGCTCTCTGGGAAGAAGGATACCGCGTCTGGAAACCCGACCGCGGGGCGCCGCAGGAGCGTAATCCTTACGCAGAGTCGAATGGGTCTTCTCCACAGGACGACGTCAAGCCGATCAGCCAAAATTTTGTCGAAGTTGACGAAGCTCTGCTTTTCAGCAGCCAAGAGCTCCTCCCTGTGGAAGAACAAGGAGATGCACTCGAAACGAATCTGGATGCTGATGAAAAGGATCCTCTTACAGACGATGATCAGGCAGAAGATACTAACCCTCCCAATGACATTCAAGTGGAGAAGCATTCTCGGCATGGGACGCCCCAAGGACATCACCTGTATGATATGCTGCTCAATTTGAACCGCGTCCCACCTCTGATGTGCGCAGAGTCATTCCAGTTCCATCACAGCACTCAAAAGAGGAAGGAACGGTGACTCCTCGCAAGAGACCCAGAGCCTTTCTCGGAGGAGTCGCTGAGTGAGCGTGTGTTCAAGTCATTGGGGTTTTCGTTGACCGCTATCACTAGACGTAGCCTCACCCCGTCGTTCAGAAGTCGGCCGGGACGGGCGAAGTTGGTCATGCTCCTTGTTGGCTATGCTCTAAAGGTTGATCTTCCTAACAGAACGCCTGTGCTCCCTCGTGGACGTGTTCAATCTGTGGCCAGGTGAGCCCGTTTGTGCACCAGTTCAACAATAATTGAGACTTGAATTCTAGGATGCCAGATAACACTGCGTATCAGTGGACAGGAGCAGAGAGACAGGCAGTTCAGACAGACCATATCAACTTCAAGGCCTCGCTAGAGGCGAGCAAACGTTTGTAAGTCTTTGTTCAGTACTGTATCTAGTGCATATTTGACTTCATTCCAGGCTCGGATCTCAGTCAACGGCAGTCACCGGACACTTCTTCCTGCCAACCTCTTCGGAATCTGAGGAAGAACTAGATACTTCTGATACCACAACCAAGCCACCTGACGCCCGTGACATCAATGATGACGACCCAAGGGCTGAGCACTTACTTGCTGAAGTTGACGAGAGAACTGAAGCCGTCACGAAAGCGTGGCTTGATAATGGTGAACGGAGGCCAATGAAGAGACTCAGAATTGCCACAGAAGAACATATCCAGGGCCGGCTTTCTCTTTTTCACAACACTCCCGTTAAGGACGAGATTGTGTTTGGCACTCAAGGGCCGCGGGTTTTTTCCACTCAAGCCAAGAGGGAGATCAAGAATGCATATGTTTATGCCATCGCGCCTCCTCCAGCATCCGAGTTGTTATCTAGTTTAGAATCTTATGGTCTCCCAAGCAGAGTATATCAAGACCCACACTACTCAAAGGCAGAGGACGTACCCGAAAGACCTTGGGAGTTCGCGGGTCTCGTCTATCGCCTCAAGAAGGGAGATGGGCTCAGTGTCCTGGAAGATTGGTCGTCATCAACGACAGAGCCACTAGAGAAGAGAGCATCCACTGAAGACAGAAATATCTTCGAAGATAGATTTGACAGGACTGGCGTAGGGGGTTGGGAATACGCAAGCACGCCACCGAGCGTGAGAGAAGTACGCGGGTGGTTGACGTCAATGACACGAGCGCAGCTCTGTGAGAAACCACAGGCTCGGTCCCAGGCGAGCGGTGTTGATTAGCCTCTATGAGGGCGGCTCTACTGACTCGCATTTAGATTGATGGCGTGACACAAGCAGGTCTCTATGGCTTCAAGGATACACCCCCAGCGCAGGGAGCAGCTTCCGGTGTCAGAGGGAAGCAAGGCATGACCGTCCTTGCGCTCGAAGTTTTTGGTGTGTTCACGTTGGAAGAATTGATGTAATCCTGGATCGGCTCATCCGATGACAGCTCCATCTCGTGGAGAGCTTGTCCCAGACCCCAGTAGCGATACCTTGGCAGCGATTTTCTACTCATTCCAGGACTCAGACGTGGAGCCAAAGGCATCCAACTTACGCAAAGGCGTCCTTATCGTTGGAAATGCACCCCTGGACCCACGGTCACTGCGCGACATACCAATTCAAGTCGTTGCTACTGAATTGGACCTGCTGCATGCGGTAGTGGATCTTGTGCTCGAACTCGATCCTGATGTCATCTCCGGTTGGGAGGTCCAGAGCTCGTCCTGGGGTTATCTTGGTGCCAGAGGGCAGCAGTATGGTCTGTTCTGTAGTCAGAACCACTTCATCAAACTGAGACGTGAATGAATAACTGCAGGTTTGGATATTGGGGAGTTGATCTCTCGTGCCCCTTTACGGGCATCTTCGAATAGCAACGATCAATGGAGCATACGACACACGTCGACGTTTCAGGTTGCGGGTCGACATGTCCTAAACTCGTGGAGAATCATGCGTACGGAACTGGAGTTGAGTATGTATACTCTCGAAAACACCGTGTTCCACTTGCTTCGCCGACGGTATGCAGCACTTTACTCCTAGAGTCCCTCTGCTGACTCTTCTGACTAGGGTCCCTAAATATGCACCTTCTACACTCACAGAGTGGTACAACAGCCCCGTTCCGGCGCAAAGGGCGCGACTGCTCCGTCATTTGTTGGGACATACCGTCCTTGTCCTGGAAATGCTCGACGCTACAGACACCGTTGCGAAAACTGCGTGAGCAGCCTTCTTTTTTCTTATTGGGGTCGGCCTGTCCGCAATTTCACAAGTTGACCAAAGAGATTAGAGAGTTTGCTCGGGTCTTTGGTGTGGACTTCTTTTCTGTCATCAGTCGTGGCTCGCAGTTCAAAGTCGAATCGTTCATGTTCCGTATCGCGAAACCAGAAAGCTTCGTCCTGCGGTCTCCAAACAAACAGGAGGTGACACGTTTCGGGTCTTATTTTGAGAAAGTTGTAGTTCTTACGTCGATATCCTACCAGGTTGGCACGCAAAACGCGGCGGAATGCATGCCTTTGATAATGGAGCCGTTGTCTGCGTTTTATAACAGCCCTCTCGTTGTATTGGATTTCCAATCGCTTTACCCCTCCATTATGGTCGCATACAACTACTGCTATTCGACCTGCCTTGGTCGAGTGACGTCTTTCAAGGGTCAGTACAAATTCGGTGTTGCGGAAACCAATCTCCCTCCTGGTTTACTGGCGACTCTGCAAGACCACATCACGGGTAATAAAGACATGGACTGATTATGGATATACGTCTTACATTAGTCCACAGTTGCCCCTAATGGCATCATGTACGTCAAGCCCGAGGTGCGAAGGGGTCTGTTAGGACGGATGCTGACAGAACTACTGGATACTCGAGTCATGGTAAAGCAGGCCATGAAGCGTGCGCATGATAACAAGGTGAGTATTACCAAGTTCCTTTTTCCCTTTCGGGGATCTGAATTCTTCCTCTCAGACATTGACCAAGATACTCGACGCTCGCCAACTGGGATTGAAGTATATAGCCAACGTAACATACGGGTATACGAGTGCAACATTTTCGGGTAGGATGCCCGCTGTGGAGATCGCAGATAGCATCGTTCAGAGCGGCAGAGAAACCTTGGAGAAGGTGTGTTAAATTCAATTGCCCGGACTTGAGCCTGACGGACGCTTCAGGCAATCAAGTTCATCGAAACGAATGAGAAATGGGGCGCTCGTGTCGTTTATGGCGATACAGATTCTTTGTTCGTTTATCTGAGTGGGAAGACGAAGGAGCAAGCGTTCCGGATCGGCTATGATATCGCAGACGCGGTAACAAGACAGAATCCTGTTCCTGTCAAGCTGAAGTTCGAGAAGGTCCGTATAGTCATAAACCGGAAGCTCCTAGCTTCAGAGTCCTGAATGTTATCCATTCAGGTTTACTTGCCTTGCGTCCTGATGGCGAAGAAGCGATACGTTGGTTTCAAATACGAAAACCCAGATGACATAGAGCCAGCATTTGACGCCAAGGGTATTGAAACAGTCCGGAGGGACGGTGTTCCCGCACAAAAGAAGATGACAGAGACCGCATTAAAGTAAACCTTTCCGTCAATCGTTTCTGGATGAGAGGGTGATGGTCGATTAGGATATTATTCCGTACTCAAGACCTGAGCGACGTCAAGCGGTACTGTTATAGATCATGGTCAAAGATTTTAGAGAACAAAGTGTCGATCCAGGATTTCATATTTGCACGGGAAGTCAGAATGGGCACATACAGGTGCGCGTTATCGGGTCAATATGGACTCATCATTCAATGAGAAGTCTCCAGTGATAAGGTTCCTCCACCCCCCGGAGTGGTTGTCGCAGCACGAAGACAGCTCGAAGATCCGAACAACGAAGCACAGTACGGCGATCGCATACCCTACGTCATAGCCAGAGGGGCTCCGCATGAGCGGTTGGTTGACCGCGCTGTGGCCCCAGAAGAGCTTTTTGATGGGTTCGTCAGTGAGTACGTAGACCTGCAGATACTCACAACCTTTTGCCAGAGAAAAGCGGCTCGATGGGTCTTACTATATCTCAAGGGTGCTAATCCCGCCATTAGAACGTATATTCAACCTTGTTGGTGCTGATATAAGGGGTTGGTACGAAGAGATGCCAAGAAGGATACGCGCAGACGGTGTTGACAATTCATTAACATCTCCGGAGAAGCCCAAGGGTGTCATGACACCCGGCCGCCTTAGAATAGAAGAGCACTTCCGGAACAGCCAGTGTATTCTCTGCAAGTCGTATAGCGACGAAGGTGAGTGTCATTTCATGAGATCATATGCTTCGTGTACACAACATGTTTTTATCAGGGTTGTGTGAAAATTGCAGCGCGACTCCAGCGGAGACCATCTCCGGGTTGCTCTCGCAGGTCCGCATCGCGGAGAAACGAGTACAGGCGGCACATGAAGTCTGTAGGATGTGTACCCAGTCGGAGCCATTGGAACCTGTGAGATGCGTCTCTCTGGATTGTCCCTGGCTATTTCAGCGGAAGAAGGTCGAACAACAAGCAGAAGACATCGAACTGTTGCAGGAGTTGATTCTAGCGCTGGAGCTAGGAGATAGCATTGAGGCGGAGGACCACGAGGTTCAGAAGGAGGAACCCCAAGATGATGAGAAGAAATTTTCGGGGGTACTCGGGTCAAGGGTTGATATCGGTGCAGAATTATAACATCGCTTGCTGCGGAAATTTAGTTTTCGCCAAGGCTTGGCACTGATGATATTCCTCATGTTTAACATTAGGTTCACCTCTCGGAATCCATGTACTGTAGAGAGGTCGAATAGCATTACAGCATGTATGACTGTTGAGGCCAGAATAAGGGCTTAGAGGTTTTCTCCGATTCGAGGCACTTGGGAAACAGACTGTCCAAAATATAGAAGGAAAAGACGGCCAGTGTGCGGATGCATAAAGATTCCATACGCCGACATAACTGCTTCGGTATCCGAGCCAAGCACTATCTCTCCGCAGCCTCCATAGCCACTGCGGCGACTAGACTGCTTGATATGCCCCTGGTGGGGGAGGCGGATTGCTAGCGGGGGGATGACCGGCAACTGGCCTTTCGTTCTCTGATTCGACGGTTTGGTATCCCTCCCTTCCGCTTGAGGTAAAGCCTCCGGGCATGGCCCAGACTGCTCGCGTCGTAAATCGTCGGGGACACTGTGGGGCCCTTGATTACGACTTACCTGTTGTACTACCAAAGTCGGCACCGCTTATGTTTATGCCCGAAACCCCTCTAGAATTCAGAGTCCCTGCAAACGCGATAAATGTTGGACCCTGGGGCGGTTGTTAGTATTTGAGAAGAGGGACGGATAAAGAACGGCGCGGGTGGATTCACCTTGAGAAGTAGAACTAGGACGCTGATGAGCCTTATAAGTGCGTGTTGGCGGTTTTGGATGAGCCAGATGATATCGAATATAAGGGAGACTCCTAGGAAACCTGAGAACTACGGTCGCTCATTTAGTAAGGGGTGTACCTCAACAAGAAGCAGGAATGAGCTTACTGCTTGAAGTGAGCGGGGGACGACTTCTTGACTCTCTTGCACAAATAGACCAAAGAGAAATATAGGTAAGTTGTATGGAGGGGCAGTGAACGGGCTGATGATGAAGGAGAGGACCTATAAGCATATAAGCCGGAATGACCACGAAAAAGACGCGAAAGTATCAAGGTCGTACTGCTTCTACGAAAATTAGCTTTGAAGCATCTAATCCCTGAGCAAAGTCGGCCATTAGATTACGAGTATACGGGTCTGGGGAGGGTCAAGTGTCAAGTGGTTCTGTGTGTCCGCGGGACTGCGCTTACGACAACCAAAACTGACGGAGCACGGCCCGTGGGAGATATGCCCTTCTTATCTATTGACACCGTCCTTCCCGCTGATTCGGTCGAGTTTTGTCCTCATCCCGACGCGTCGAACATCCTTGTCTGTGGCACGTACAAACTACAGGACAATCAGAACCCTCAACCGTCTGGTTCCGATTCGCCCTCGCAGTCGCCAGCTAGCCAAATCCGGACTGGCCAATGTCTCGTCTTTGAAGTGGACTCCAGTGGGCAGGATATCAGCGCGTGCGCCGTCTCTTTTTCTATGTGTCGAAACAAAACTCAGAGAAAGTCTTCTTTTTTAGCTCCAAGTTACAGGAGATATCCCTTCCTGCTGTCTTGGATTTAAAATGGTGAGAAACTTCCGAGTCCTCTCTGCGGGGGTATGAGAGATGGACGAGTCTATAAGGTGTCACACGACGCCGAGTCGTCGACCGATCATAGCAGTGGCCAGTGCCGAGGGTAGCGTGGATCTGTTTGAGTGGGAGTTTGAGCAAGTTTCGTACGCCCTCTCCTATCAATTCAGTCCGTCTCCTCATACCACTCAACGAATCCACCTTAGAAACAACTGCGAAACGCAGCCTCCCTGCGCGTGGCCCCCTCTCATGTCTTGTGCCTATCTCTCGACTGGTCCAATAGGAGGGTGCCAACAGGGTATGAATCTTTCCTGTTTTGTGGTGTTGACCGAATCCCATCCACTACTTAGCACCGCGGGATCTTTGGCTATGTCACTCTCTGACGGGGCTCTAATATTGCTCGAACCTGATCAGACTGGCCAACTCGCAGTCACGAATACTTGGGCCGCCCATGCCCACGAACCGTGGTGTGTTGCCTGGAACTATTGGGACTCCAATATGATCTATTCCGGCGTGTATTCATTTCCTTCTGTCAACGCGTGCCTGCTGATGTCCTGTCACCAGGAGGGGACGACCTGCAGCTCAAGGTATGGGACACAAGGCAGGGTTTCGAGAACCCGATCATCACCAACAAAAGGTATGTTTACTCGCAATGCGCACCCTATGATCGTCGTCGTTGAATAGGTGTCAAGGTTCGACGCTGGCGTGACATCCATCCAAAGTCATCCAAACATCGAAAATCTTATCGCCGTCGGCAGTTACGACGCCACTGTTCGACTGTTCGACTCGCGGATGCCTCTAAAGCCGCTTGCCCTGGCAGATGTCGGTGGCGGCGCTTGGAGAGTAAAGTGGCATCCTTCTCCGTCGCGAGCTCACGACCTTCTAGTCGCCGCGATGCACGATGGTTTCAAAATTGTGAACTTTCGTAACGTTGGACATCAGACCAGTCCTCCTTCCAATACGACGAATGGCGGGGACTGGGAAATTGTAAAGAGACATGACGAACACAAGTCCCTTGCATACGGTGTCGACTGGTCCTATGAATCTTGGCAGGACCGACCTGACCAGACGCTGATAGCGAGCGCGTCATTTTATGACCATGCTCTACACCTCTGGCGAGGTTGACAAAGCTGGGTTCAGGTTATGGGTGTACTATCACTGTACGCGGTATCTAGTCCGTACGACATTTGCAATATCTACCTGTTGAGTGCACTCTGGTGCTCATTTCTTCTCCTTTGACGATGTACGCCCAGATTTGTTGAGGGTCGGGGTGGCAACCCGAGGAACCTCAGATGGATCTACATTTTTCCTCCGCAAGCGGAGGGCATTCGGACCTTGGAGGACAAAGCCTAGCGTCCAGCGTGATAGGCCTCGTAGAGCCTCTGGATGGTGGACAGCAGCGGTTAGAAGTGTAGCCAAAGAGGTCGTGAATACTATCCTAAAGTATGGGAATATGGTGTTAGAATCTTTTCGTTCAGTATCAGCACGGAAAACCACCAACCGTTCGATAGCATACACACTCTTACGTCCGCTCCGCAACCATCTGTCGGGCAAGCACGCGCGGATGGCGCGAGGTAGGACGTACAGTGCCATTTCTCCCCGCCGCCTTCCGCTCTCGATCCAAATGCTGCTGCCACAGGCCAGGCACCCTGCCATGACGCAGCCAAACGGTCCATCATAGAAATCGTGCGAGATCTTGGGCAACGCCCGCGCAACGACGAGCGTGCGAGTAAGACACACGGTGGCCCAGAATGAGGAGACGAAAGCGGAAAGGAACGAGGCGCTACGGAGGATGCCCAGAAGTGTGTCAAGGATAGACTGGAAGTTGAGGAGTCTTTGGGGCCGCCGGATCAATATAGGCAAGACGTGAACCTGAACAACGAATGACCAACGGGCTTCGACAAGGATTGATCATGGCAAACTCACAGGAACGTACAGAGCGAGTCCCTCGAGGAACGCGTGCAATCCTCTGATCGCGAAGTTTGCGGTGCAACTTCCCCCAGTCACCGAACCGTGGACGATCTCACAGGGAAGACCTCCAACGGGGCCTCTCCCACGCACGCCCAATATATTCCAAACGGCACTGGCGGCATTGCCCCCATATGCGGGAACTAGACTGGGATCGCCCCATTGGGCAGGGTAACCTAGGTCCTTGGAGAGGAGGGAAACGGGGTTAGGGTCCAGAGATGTCCCATGTATGTAAGACCATCGTTTGGCGCGAATGACACGAAGTGCCCCGACAATCCGGTCATCTATGTTGGCTAGAGAGCCTATCCTAGAGATAATTCGGCACCACAAAACGCGCAATTAGTGAAGTGTCTCACCACTTCACATAGGAAGACGGTAGTCTGTATGGGAAATTCCATGCGTTGGTTCGCGTTTAACACGTGAAGCGGGCAACACCACGCACCTTCCAGGCTCATAGAAAAAGCACCACATGATCCTGCGATCGAATTTTGTTAACAGCAGTTCGTGAACAACGAGGCGAGAGAAGCGAACCCTGCGCTGCACGCCCAAAACGCGAGGGCGTCGAGCTTCGTGGTCATAGCCAAGCGGCGCTTTCTCTCCTGCTTCTTCTCCTCTCCCGCACGCCTAAAGACGAGCCCCTGCACCAACGCGTCAAAAGCGCGGACTAAGACGAGGAGGGTCAAGTCGAGCGTCGCGGACATCCGCCTGCGTTCGGCCTTGGGCGCATGTGAGATCGGAACGGTCAAGGGAATGTGCACGCCGTTCTGTGCATGTCCGGGGCGTCGTCGGTGGTGTAGAACGGATATCGCCACGAATGAGGCGAGCGCGTTGCTTATAAAGCTTTTCTGCCACGGCTTGAGACGGTATCCCGAGGCACCCTCACCTGGCTCGCTTCCAGGAATTGACCCGGCTTGTCTCTGGTCCAGATTTTTCCATAGCGTGCGCAGTGCTGAACCACCACCAAGCGCGACCGTGATGGCGAATGGAAACCCAGTGGGACTGAGCTCGCGTCGTAAGATCGAGTTGATGCCATTGCCCTTTGAATGCGCCTTTGGAGAAGTTGCAGATGAGACGAGAGCAGGTCCTAAAGAAAGAAACAGGGCGAGGGGATAAGTTCTGATAATAATGTTGAGAGGATGGTCATTTGGCAGAGAGAGAAACCAGTGGTTGAGTGCCATCTTGACCCTCACGACCCTTACAAAGTGTATAAAAAATAGAGTAGAGTAGTGACATGTGATATTTCCTATTTAATTTCAAATATCGCCCTCCTGTCGGTAACTCCAAAACTCAACACCAAAGTCCTCCTGGGGAATGGCGATATTCGCAGCACGTAGGATTTCACAGAATTCTACTCGCGATTCAGGGTATATGAAAAGTTGGATCAAATCCTCAATCTGGGACCGTTAGCCTTGTAGAAAACAGACGCGTAGATAGCTCTTACATGGTCTTGGACAACCGCAACAAGGCTTTCTCTGTGAGGACCTTCTAGCGCTGGAGTTCTGACCATATTCCCGCCGTTGGTTTCCTCGGAAGGAAAGGCGTAGTCGTCTTCAGTCCACACTTTTCGTGATCGCGCTCGCGGGGGGACGCCCAGCCAATCTCTCCAAACTTCCAATTTTGCGCCATCCCGATTCAAGCCCGCCATAAGTTGATGACACCTCTTCCAATCATCAAGGTCGCCCCTCCACACCATGGCCTCCTCCGCCTCAAGTTCGAGAGCGCTACCATTGTCAGGTAAGGCAGAATATCGAGTCGATGGCAAGGTTGGACCATCGCCACCGCTACTTTGCTCGGCGTCAATAGGGTGTGCTGATCGCATCATAAGGCGAACCCATCTCCTGCGTCGCACCAAACCACCAGCGCTGAACATGCCAGGTTCGGGCCGCCATTTATGGCGACGAAAAAGCCAGTTGTACTCGAAGCCGTCGTAGTAGACTTCACCGTCGCTGCGCATATCAACCATCCAGGACCTGGACACCCAGTCCCAAGAACCATCGGGGAGTGGATACTCGTGCAATGACACCTTGGGCTGTTTCTCTCGTCGGCCTTCTGCTTCGGGGATAGTGAACGGAGGTGGGTCACGTGGGAATAACATAAAGCGAGAGTAACACGGTGTAGAAAAAATGGTGATTCTGAGAAACAGGCGAGGAGATGAGTATACTTGTACCGGATAGAAAGGAAGCGAGCACAAACCCTCTCTGGTTCTCATAAATCACTGCCCATTTGTAACTGTTTTGATTATTTGAATCTTCAATAAGGTTGCCGAGATCTATTTCTGCCGTATCGTCCGAGACTCGGAGAGCGGCTGGTTCTTCCCGAGGCGACTTGGTCCGCCAAACTTTCAGGGACGGGAAACGAGGAAGGTTGAGACTAAGGTGTTTACCCTTGGCAAGCCGTTTACGGGCCAAAGCTGCGGCGGCGGAGTCCTCTGTTACTAGGGGAGGAGGGTCCACTGGCATGGTGGCACAACTAAAGAGAGCGCGGATGACGTCAGGGCTGGCTATGCAGCAGTTATCACTCGCACACCACCGCAACGCCATCCTCGGTACCTACCGCACTCTTTCCTCCGTCCAACGCTCGACCCGTCTCTACTCGTCTTCGTCTTCTGCTATCTGCACTTCCTGTGGTGCTTCACTTCCAACTCGTTTACCCGCGTGTCCCAAGTGTCTTCACATCGAGCGTCCAATCAAAAAGTACGACTACTATGAAATCCTGGAGACACCGAAGCGTCCCAACCCATTCGTTATCAATGAGAGCCAACTAAAGAACAATTTCCGCCACGTGCAACGATACGTCCACCCTGACTTGTGGGCATCGCAGGGCCAAGTACGCTACACCAAGGGTGGTTAGGGCATTCCTCACTAATGTCATCCTTCAGGATAAGACTCAAGTAGCGCGCGACCTGTCTGGGCTTGTCAACATTGCCTACAACACGCTTCTTCAACCTCTATCGCGAATCCATTATATCCTTTCGCAGCACAACCGTAGCGTATCAGAGACGGACCAATCGAATGACCCCCACCTCATTACAGAGGTCATTGAGATGAGAGAGGCTCTGGAGGACGCGTCCTCTGAGAGTGAAGTTGAAGAGATTAAGAACGACGTGACCGGTTCGCCCGAGACTTCCCACCTAATACCTTCAATCAACTGACGGTTTTATAGGGAAGATATTGGCGACATTGAAGAAGATCGAGACCGCCGTACAATCGGAGAGCTGGGATGAGGCACATCAGGAGGCAGTACGACTTAGATATTTGCGAGGTATAGAGGCGGCTACGCAGAGTTGGCCGAATGCACCTCCCGGAGACCACTAGAGTGGGTACGGAACGTAGACGTGGTAGGGTATAAGTACGGTACAGTCGACACAGCGAATTGATTGACTGCTGTGCCGGGGATCTCCGATCCCCAAAGCATCTCCGTAGCCGTAGCCAAATGGCCAATACTAGGAGCTACCTCCGCCTTCATATTCACCTGAATCTCCCTCATATTCACCTAGAGGAGCAGAATATCTGCTCTTTACCAGTGGAGATTCCCGAGACCCTCGTGAGTAGTTTTGGCAATCTCACCAATGCATATCTTGACGGCACATATATGCAGGCCGATTTCTCCTCCACGCGTCAGCCGCCTCCTCTCAGATTTCCTCTATCGTGCTTTGGCAGCGTGGGCGTATAGGCTGACCTCTTAGGCATCTGTTTATTGGTTCATTTCATATTTTCGGTGCCACCGTGCATGCACCTGGCCTGTCTCCGTCGGATGACATTGGCTATGCAACTTGGCCGTCATTTCCTAGCGTCCTCGCCTTCTCCATCACATTCCCAAAGTTCTCGCAAAAGATCTTGGACCACAGATCCACGCGCATCCTCATACCCTCCGTCATTCAAACAACAAAATAACGCGGATACATTTCCTGTTCATCTCGCGAAAGCCCCTCGATCAGGTTCTGTAGAAACACCTCAGGAAGCGATGCGCGCCTTTGGCAGTTCGCCCAAAAGGCACCTATCTGGTGCTCACGACAGCCGTCAGGGCTCCCGTTCTGGAAAAAATAAGAAATTTAGGCAACCAGGAGGGTCGTCCGTTCGCGGCTCTTCTGTTCTCGCCTTGCCAAGAGTGGTTGACCCCGTTCATGACGCCGAATACATAAACCGAGTTCATCGGAAAGTACCACTGAAGGATGCCTGGGAGCAGAACCCAAAGTCACCGCTCTCAAACTTCTTAGCTCAAGTTGGAGCCAACCCTCCTGGATATCAACACGAAGTGGTAAAAATACGCGGAGCTCACGGTTGGAGGCAAGTATGCGTTTCCACCTTCCCGCTCTCTTCATTGATTTTAGTAGAGCGACGATCAAAATCGAGATAGAGGATGGGGTTGGGGTTGTGGGAGTAGGCGATTCTGTCAACAAGACAGAGTCTGAACAATTGGCCGCACTCTCAGCGCTACACCAACTGAATGCACTCGGAACGGCACGTTATTTCACACAATATCATTCTTGGCGTGTCTTACCTGGATCTCCGAACAGTTGGACGCACCTAGGAATGTCACCAGGGCCTCCACTGGAGCGGACGCTCAGCCCCCCACGCTATCCAACGGGACTGTTGTGACGTATGAACGATCTCGTCAATTCATGGACTATTACTGTCGGCGCTTCGGTTTTGGCAAGCCTGACATCAGCTACAACGAGGATAAGGCCCGTCACAATCTCGTTTGGGAGGCCGTCATGTATGTTGGTGGACGTCGCATTGGGATTGGAACAGGCGCGAACAAAAAGGCCGCCCTGACCAACTGTTACGTTGACGTCACGCAGTATCTCGAAAGCTGCGATCCGGTGCTCTGGGAGACCTTTTCCAAAGAAGCTGCGGAGGGCAAGGACCTTGGCATGGGCCCCAGAGTACTGTTCCAAATGAGTGAAGGTCTCGAGGACGACGTCCGAGACCTGTGTGCGGACATTCAAAAGAGTACTCTCTATCAGAATCGGTCGTCAACATCGACCCATCCCCTTACCTCGGTGACGTTTTTTAGTCAACAACCTCATCACGCATCGAATCCGTCTCTGTCTTCCGAAGCTCTTGCAGCTAAATCGTCCCGCCTATCGAGGCAGAGGCAATCCTACCTCAAAGATCCCTCGCTAGAATCTATGCGCTCAACACGCAACTCGCTGCCTGTCTACACTCGTGCCGCCGATATCTTGAGCTGTATCCAAGAGAACGAAGTCACCATCTGCATGGCAGCCACTGGCTCGGGCAAGACGACACAAATCCCCCAACTTATCCTTGACGACTACGTCTCGCGAGGGAATGGTGCCTCGTGTAACATAATCTGTACTCAACCACGCCGCCTCGCGGCCATTAGTGTTGCCAACCGCGTCGCCAAGGAAAGAGGTGAGAGCGTTGGTAGTGGTTCAATTGGTTATCAAGTCCGCTTCGAGGCAAAGCTACCGGACCCTCACGGCTCGATCACATTTTGCACTACGGGGATCTTTCTCAAGCGCATGCAGTCTGCATTGCAAGATAACGCGCCTCAGGGTTACCTCGACGACGTTACCCATGTGGTCGTTGACGAAGTTCATGAACGAGATGTCGACACTGATCTTCTTTTAGTCGTATTGAAACGACTATTGGCAGATCGCAAGGCCAAAAGGAAACCTCTCAGGATTGTTCTAATGAGCGCAACAATAGATATTACTCTATTCCAACAATATTTTCCTGACGAACAAGGCCGACCTGCAAAGGTCATCGAAGTTCCCGGACGATCTTTTCCTGTGGAACAACACTTTCTGGATGATTTCATCACCGACTTGTCTTCCGATCCACATGCATCGCTAGTGCTCGCAGAGGAGAGCGTCTCCAAGTATCTCCATCGAGAGCTTGGCCCCAATCTTCCTTCAGTGATTGTTGGTTATCTCCAAGTCCCAGTGGCGAAGCGACCCGCTGCTGAAGCTGAGGGGACTCGTGAAGACGACCTCGAGCTTCCGTATCCTTTAATCGCTCTCGCTGTTTGTCATGTCCTCCAAAAGTCTCAAGACGGGCATGTCCTCGTATTCCTTCCTGGCTGGGATGAGATCCAAGCCTTGAACCGACAACTCCTTGAGCGTAAGCTTAGCCTCCCCCTATACGACCCTACCTACTTCTCTATTCACCTACTCCACTCTTCCATCCCCGTTTCCGAACAACAATTGATCTTTGATCCGCCACCCACCGGCGTGCGCCGAATCATCCTGTCCACAAACATCGCCGAGACATCCGTGACCATACCTGACGTTGTCTATGTTGTGGACGCCGCGAGGGTCAAAGAGCAGCGGTACGACCCTGCTCGACATATGTCATCCCTGGTTTCTGCATGGGTTGGATCGTCAAACATCAAGCAGCGCGCTGGACGTGCCGGACGGCACCGTCCCGGAGAGTACTTCGGTATTCTTGGTCGCAAGAGGGCAGAGGGCTTACATCCCTACCAGGTTGTGGAGATGAAGCGTGTCGACTTGTCCAATGTAGTAATGCACGTTAAAGCCCTGGACTTCCCAGGGATGGCCGTGGAAGAGGTCTTGGCTGCTGCCATCGAGCCCCCGGCCCCGGACCGCATCGAGGCGGCCATGTCAGATTTGCAGATGGTCGGAGCCATCGATGACAGACAAAATCTGACTCCTCTGGGTAGGGTGCTACTCCAGTTACCGGTTGATGTTCAAGTTGGCCGGCTTGTGCTTTATGGCAGTTTCTTCCGGTGCCTCGATCAGGCGCTTACCCTCGCAGCCCTCATGACCAACCGCGAACCTTTTGTCTCACCAATGCATCTCAAGGCCGAAGCCGCTGCTGCTAAAAATACTTGGTCTGCTGTTGAATTTCGATCTGATGCCCTCGCCGCATTACGCGCGTATAACGCCTGGTGGAGAATGCAGAGTCGAGGCGAATATGTATCCGCCAATCGGTTTTGCTCCGAAAATTTCCTTTCAAAGCCTACATTGCTTATGGTTGATCGGATCAAGGAGCATCTATTGGCGTCCCTGCAGCACGCTGGGGTCCTCAATGTCTCCGCGGGAGGGAAAGTGGAGTCGTGGGGGAGGGGAGGGATTGTCGCGGTACCTCCTGAACTGAATGACAACGGCGACTCAGAACCGCTTCTGGCTGCACTCATAGCTATTGCTTTGCAGCCCAAGTTTGCAATTCGCACAGGAGAAAGCACTTTTCGCACAAAGCTAGACAAGGTGAGCGAGATCCGATGTCGAAAAGGAAGAGGGCGAACTTGGCATTCTTCACAGACCGCGTTGATACACCCCTCCAGCGTAAACAATCGCAAGCGGGATGTTTCTGCCAGCTCTCAAGACGGCAAAGTCATTGGCAAACAGATCATAGCTTATGCCGAAAAGCGTCAAAATATCTCTATGCCCGGCTCATCCAGCAGTGCTCCGATGTTTTTGGTCACGACCACAAAGCTGGATCCCATGACTTATGTGCTTTTCGGTGCACACCAGATCGCTGTCACAGCTCACGGTCTGGAATGTGACGAATGGTTGCCTATTGTCGGCAACGTCTATACTTTAGATGATATTCAAAGGCTCAAGGTCATGATGGAGGCCTGTATGTCCAGGGTCTTCGAAGGACTCGCCATGCGTAGGACTCGTTTTTCCCGTCTTGCCGTGGCTGTCTCTCCACGCGAAGAAGAAGAGTCTGGGGATGAGGAGGATGCGAGGGGAAATCCCAAGGACTATTCGCTTTCCCCCAATGAAGTGAAAGAACTCGACTACCTTACCAGAGACATCGTCAGTATTTTGAACCGCTATGCTACAGAAAGGATGGAGACACAGTCGAGGACCAACTCGAGACCAGCCACGCCGATGGACTCGCCGAGTTACATCAACGCCAAACTTCCGCAATTTGGCACCAGGTCGGGCGCGTCTACCCCGTACGGCGTGCGCTCTGCCTATAATTCTCGTCCAGGGACTCCCAGTCGATTATCTCGTGCATTCTAATATGATTATTATTTTCGCGTGCGTGATGATGATTTGATTTACCAATTTACCGAAAGCGTCGGTAGCACGTGCCGTTCTATTAGCTCGTCCCGGGTAATCATTTTGTACGGCTGCTGCCCTGCTCGACTTTTCCACTCGTACACCCACCCACACTCTTGTCGTGGCTCCCCCATCAGTCGTACCTATCGAGTGCAGCGCACTTTTCGATCGCACAAAATGGCTACCAATATGCGAGGGCTTACGCAAGTGCGGTGGCTCGTTCATCGTGGGCGTTCACCGCTGATAGACTCAGCCAGTTCATCGCGGATATTCGCGGGGCTCGCGTTCGGGACTTGGAAGAGAAGCGCATCAATAAGGAGATGGCGAATATACGAAAGAAATTTAAAGGTCCGTGAACGACAGCTTAATTGCAAGCCACAGTTCCCAGTTTTAACGATGCCGTGTGCCCTCCCCCGGATCAGATGGCAATTTGGACGGTTACCAGAAGAAAAAGTGAGCTGACCGCTCGTTCGTCCTATGTCCGCGTGTTCAATTCGTGCTGCTTGTTCTGCAGATATGTTGCCAAGGTTCTTTATACTTACATTTTGGGCTACAAGGTGGACGTCGGACACATGGAGGCTGTCAATTTGATTTCGAGCCACAAGTACAGCGAGAAGCAAATCGTGAGTTTTTATCATTTTTGACGAGAGGAGGCCAGGTGTCTCGATCTGTTTGTCGTCGTCACTAGGGATATCTAGCAGTAACGCTGCTGATGCACGAGAACTCGGACTTTCTTCGCCTCGTCGTCAACTCTATTCGAAAGGACCTGGACGAGAACAATGAGATCAACAACTGCCTGGCTCTTCATGCCATCGCCAATGTTGGCGGAACGGAGATGGCGGAAGCGTTATGCGAGGACGTTCATAGGCTGCTGATATCTCCGTATGTCGGTGAACTTCCGCCTCGAAGGCTCCGGCCGCGCTGACCACCCTGACCCAGAACATCGCAGAAGATGGTGAAGAAAAAGGCTGCTTTGACGCTGCTCAGACTATATCGCAAGCACCCGGACGTCATCCCTGCAGCGGAATGGGCGCTTCGCATTGTTGCTATCATGGATGATACGGATCTGGTAGGACAAGAGAGTCTCGAGCCCGTAGCGTACTCACTTTTATTCTCAGGGGGTAGTCCTGTGTGTTACAACCCTGGTAATGGCGCTCGCACAGGACCATCTGGAGCCGTACGCAGTCTGTTATCAAAAGGCCGTGGACCGGCTGCATCGGGCAAGTTACGCTTCTTGTCTTTTGAGGCCCTGTTCCTCATGGCGTTTGCAGTTAGTTGTTGAGCACGAGTACTCGGCGACATATGCGTATTACAAGGTGCCTTCTCCCTGGCTTCAGGTGAAGTTGTTGAGGCTATTGCAATACTATCCCCCTCCAGGTAGCTTTTGCTACATGACAATTCAGATGCAAACCTTCTGATAATTACGTAGAGGATCCAACCATCAAGGCCACCCTGCTCCAGGTTCTGGAGGCAATTATGAACAACAGCGCCGAACAGACACGAAACATGCAGCATAATAACGCGCAACGAGCCGTCCTTTTCGAGGCGATCGGCCTTGCCATTCACCTAGATACCAACTCGCCGCTTGTTAGCACCGCTGCGGTCCTCCTAGCGCGATTCATTTCCTCCAAGGAGACGAATGTCCGCTATCTCGGTCTCGACACCCTGGCTCACCTCGCCGCGCGTGCGGAATCTCTTGAACACATTAAAACGCATCAAGCCCATGTCATCTCGTCACTTCGCGATCGGGACATTTCCGTTCGGCGGAGAGCGTTGGACCTACTCTATAGCATGTGCGACGTTGATAATTCGGAGGTCATAGTTGGGGAGCTGCTTCAGTATCTGAAAGTTGCCGATTACGGTCTCCGAGAAGAGATGGTCCTAAAGATTGCTGTCTTGACGGAGAAATACGCTAGTTCATACAGGTGGTATGTCGATACCATCCTCGAACTGATCAGCGCAGCAGGAGACCATGTTGGGGACGAAGTCTGGTATCGCGTGATTCAAATTATCACAAACACTGAAGACCTGCAAGCATATGCGGCACGTGTCGTCTTCCAAAGGCTCAAATCACCCGCCACCCACGAGAGTCTTGTCAAAGTCGGAGGTAGGTTTGGCCCTCACGTGGACTGTGCGGCGCTGTGACACTTTTTCGAGGTTACGTCCTTGGCGAGTATGGCCATCTTGTTGCGAATGAAGAAGGCCATAGCCCCATCGAGCAACTACAAGCTTTACACACGAAGTCCCAATTCTGTACTGCCCCTACTCGAGCTCTTCTGCTCACAACGTACATCAAATGGGTCAACGTGTTCCCGGAAATCAAGCCACAACTGATCAATATATTCGAACGGTACCGACATGTCCTCGACTCTGAGCTGCAACAAAGGGCTTGCGAGTTCTACGCACTGGCCTCGCGACCCGATGACGATGAACTCCTCCAGAACGTCTGCGAAGAAATCCCGCCATTCCCACCACGTGAAAGCGCTCTGCTCTCGCGGTTGAATAAGAAACTTGGGGCCACGGAGGATAAGCGGACTTGGGTCCACGGGGGCAGGGATCTCAACCACGATCGCGAGGCAGCCAAAGTCAACCGGAGTGCCACGACTGTTAAACCCACAAACGGTTCTGTGGCGGCGGCTGGCACTGGCGTTTCGGATGTTATGACATCACTTCATGGTCTCGACCTTTCAGGACCTTCGAGTGTGACAAGCCCAACCTCACCACCTACTGTCCTTGCCAACCCCGCCATCGCACCGCATCTGGCAGTTGGCGCAAGTGTAGATCGCCGTTTCGAGAAGCTCATATACACCAACGAGGGCGTCCTGTACGAAGATGTTCAGATCCAAGTCGGCATCAAGTCGCGATATCAGGGTCATATCGGCCAATTAGCTATTTACATGGGGAACAAGATCTCTGCCCCTTTCACCAGTTTCACTACCAAGATCGACGTGGACGATCCGGAGGCCTTGTCTGTCACTTTTGCCAAGATGCCTGCTACTCTGGTTGCTTCACGTTCCCAATCACAGCAAATCCTTCATGTCGAATGCAAGAAGGTTTTCACAACGCCACCTATTATAACAATCTCTTTCCTTGCAGGCTCGCATCAAACTATCGCGTTACGCCTGCCAGTTGTCCTTACGAAGTTCATCGAACCAGTAACCTTAGGCGCTGAGGATTTCTTCGAGCGTTGGAGACTGATCGGTGGCGCTCCGCGCGAGGCCCAAAGCGTCTTCCCTATTAACCTCACTAGTAGCGGGGAACTCGACCACGAACGACATCAGCAAGTCATCTCGGGCCAAAAGCTCAGCATACTTGCTGAAGTCGACCCGAATGTGAATAACTTTGTCGGAGCTGGAGTCCTTCACATGTTGGGCGAGGGGAAGGTTGGGTGCCTATTACGATTGGAACCCAACCGCGAAGCCAAAGTACGTGAACATGAAACACGCACCATGTTCTCGAGACTAAGACATTTGCAGCTTTGCCGAATTACCGTCCGGAGTACCTCGGAGGATGTCGTAGGGGAAGTGCAGAAGCTCATTCAAAAGCCGCTTTCCGTGGATGCTGCGTCATGACTTTCCTTGTGATCTGTCTCGGTTACATAACAGTGTTCTATAATATTTAGGACATATCTCCATACATATAAAATATCCAATTATAACAACACAGGCAGCTGTAAGATAATGAGTCGGTGTAGGTTCACTTGCGATTCAATATATTGCGCAAGAACCCCTTCTTCTGCGGGCGCACAGCCTCCATAAGCGCCCTGACCCCTCCTCCCGGGGCAGCATCGCGAAAGGTGGGAATCGAATCAGTCGAAACAGAACGAGGGTGAGATGCTTGCCTCCTGAGTGTATGCCAACTCTCATCCTCCCTGGATGGCTCTCCCTCCATTTCTGCTTCTGCTACCGACGTAGTACCCGACCCAAGCGGCGATGACAAAGGGAACTCCTGCAAGCGCGTACTCTCGATACGGGTGTGCAACGCAGGATCGGACATCGCGCCGGACGGCGCGGTCTTTGGGCGCGAACGCGAGGACGACGTCCGAGACCTGGGCAGAGATAGGGTTTGGGATTGGGGAGCGTCGATGGGGCTGGGATTGCTGGTGGCGGGGGAGTTGCTCGGTTCGGGAGAAGCGGCCAGGCGAGCGAATCCGCCACCAGTTGCGCGCAGTGTCATGTGGCGGGTAACATGATGCAACGCGTGCCGCTCGACTTCACGACATCGGTTGTACAAGTCCGTGATTTCTGCGTCTTGAGGGGGAGGAATATGGCGTGAATGCCGGACGATCGCGGACGTGATGAGGGCGAGGTGTCTTGGGATGTCGAGGAAATGGTGTTCGTGCGGGATCAGTTCTTTCTGTAGATCGGGCATCGTCTGTTTCCTTTCGTCGAGAGCTCTGACGGCACGGCTCCGGTTTCGCGATTCCGATGGCCGGGAAGATTCTTCCGAACGTGGCGTAGATACCACGAGGATGTAGTCCAACATCTCCGGTAACTTTTCTTCCAGGAAGGATTTGACGCCGCGCATGAACTGTTCTTTCTGTACCGTCTACACAAAGCCAGTCAGAAATAACGCAGAGCAAAAGCTACATCGGGCACACCGTATTCAGGTTAGCGAGGCTTTGAATCACCTTTGCAATTAACGTGAGACTTCGTAGGACGGGAAAATCGGGAAGACCTGAAAGTTTTGTTCTCAAACCAATGTCTTTCTAGCAGTGTCGAAGCATACCAGAGCATAGGCCAAAGAGATGGGGATGAAGGATGGCAGGCACAATGAACCGGAGAAAACAAAACGCGGAGACGCTTTGCCGTGGCAAATCGTTGGTGTCCGTGCTGGGGCCCTTGGAATACCGCTTCTCTACCAACTGCCGAATATACTTGAACAATTCGCGCATCTCACTTGTCCGCTATGAGCCGACGTTCGATGACGGAAAATGTAACATACTCGGGACACTGCTGCCGCACAGAATATATCTGCTCCCAGATTTCTCTACACCAGTAGACAAGGAGATCTACGTTGCGCTCGATATCCTTTGGTCCCTTGGCGTTGCGAATTGGGTCAACCTCGATGGCCACATTATCGAGGCATAGTCGACGGATGGTGACGCCGACACTGGCTTCTAGGAAACTCTTCCCGTACCATCCCATCAACGATTCGATGGTTTTGGTCAGGACTGTATTCCCTCGGAATAAAGTGTGGTGCGCTAATCATCGATCACCTGTGAGTCGCAGAAAGGCGTCAAATGAGATCCTGGACTCACAATTCGTTGTCTCTTCAACCTCACGGTCAGCCATTTCAAAAACATTGGAGAGAAGAACGTTTTTGGCAACAGCCATTGAGATAAGTGGGCCGGACGTTTCTCTTAGCTTGAACTTGGTATCAAGGTCGGCCATCCAATCCAAATAATTTCGTCGGTCGAGTGTCTGCCCTGAATCCAGATAAGTTGCCGGAGACTCTTGAACTCATACGTACATCTACTACTTTAGAATATTTGGAGTAAGGTAACACGACTTCCCTGGGTGATAATTCAACACGTCAGCAATGGCAAAACGCACAGGGAGAATAGAGGAAATAGGCTGACTCATCGACTTTGAGTTTCAATCTCAATTGGCCAACCTGAGTGCATGGTGTCGTGGCGCCACCAAACAGTACAGGAAACCAACCCTCCACATGTTCTGCCCGCCGAAAATTTGTCAGGGTGATGTAGACGGTACCGATAACGAACGGCTTCTGCAGTTTCTTCTCGCGCCAGACGACGATTGCCAGCTTTTCGAACGGAGGCAGGTCCGCGAACAGAAAGGTCTCGTGCCAGTCAGGCGAACCTGTGCTCTTTTTGACTACCGTTCGGCCGGAGAGCACACTGTTGACGTAGACTTCGCAGAAGAGGTCCAGGTCCGCGGCATCCACGTCACCGCGCCCTTCCTGATCGCCGGCGGCGCCAGGGCTAAATGTAGAGTCAAAGGTACGAGGAACTCCGATGTTACGCCCCTGAATGCAAGCCAGTTCAACTTGCCTCCATATTCTGTACGTCCCTCCCCAGTGCGTACGCGACCTGCCGTATACTTCAGGAGTTGCGTACGACCGAAGTAGGGCCATCCACGTATTCATAGCTTCCGTAGAAGGAAAGGCAAAGTAAAGGGGCTCTCTGCTGTGAGTCGCGCTCCATCGCTGGTTTCTGGATATCATGTCGCCGTTAATACGCGGTCTGCTACGCGGGGTTGGAGCGAAGCCTCACGCAGAGCAATGTATCCCCATGCAGTCCTTTCGGAAGAACAGAGACTGGTCTGCAGGACGGATGTCGGTATGGAAAAGTAGGTGGAGGTGGACGGATTGGAACAGGATTGTTTCCTACATGATAGCCATGAACCAACAAGGGTGCAGACGGACATTGGGGTTGACTAACTTCGAGGTAAACTTTCAACAGGCATCCCTCCTCTTCCTCTGTTATACAACACGTAGCTTGTCTCCATTGATCGCCGGTTGTCGGACGAGAGGCCAAGCTGAACCAGCTTGTCTTCTCTGTGATAGCGAATGAACGTCGAAGCAGCACATTGAGGTTACGTATATTCGCGTACCTTTGACCTTTCTTTGGTTGTCATCGCCCAGCATGGACAAGGGCCTCGAAGACTCCCTCTTCTCGGACTTCTTCCGCGGGTTGGGCTGTTTCGTGAACAACAGATGGGGCGGTACGTTGAGACAACATAAATAAGATGTATACCTTTCGCAGAGCAGCAGCGGCCTGATTGGAAATATACACCTCGATGGGGAGGAAAAATTCTCGTGGTGCTGCAGAGCGCCTGTGCTGCGCATGACTCCTGTTCTCTGGCATGGGATAGAGCTCTGGATGTACTGAGACACCTGTATGATTGTGTTCCCATGGGGGACCGGAGCGGAAAGGATTATAACGTAATGCAATCGACGACAGTGTCACCAGCCCCCAAAACCCGAACAAGCAAGACATCAATTAGGTGACCCCAGAATGTAACATCTAGCGTTACAAGAAAAGATTATCTGTCACAAGAACCTGGTAAAGAAAAAAAGGAATGAATAGGATCTCAAAGACAGCCGAATCATGGTGGTATATCAAATCAATGAATAAAGAAATGAAGCAGAGTAATCCCTGCCAACGATCCGCACGATCTTTTCTCTATGTGCATGCTCCTCAATCTTTCTTGAACCTGCGGTCAGCGATGTCATTAGAAGTGGGTCGGAATCGGGTACCAAAATAGACAGACCCATTTCCATTTGCAATCGCGTGTCCGTTCGTAATCGGTTTCTTGCCACGAGCTGGCTTCTTGTACGTATCGACGTAGAATTTGATGAAGAGCAGAAGATAGCTCGAGAGTAACGCGCAGCCAAAGACAGCAGCCGACTCGGTTCCATGGCAGCTACCAAGTGACGGGAGTTCAGGCCAGTAGGTACTGGAAAAGTAAGAGTAGGCTGGGGGACAGGTACATAAGGTAGGTCAGAACACGTCAAAGATGTTTGGCTCACTTCCGAAGTAGACAAGATGCAGGTCGACGATGAACTGAACGATCTGCATAGTGGTCAAGTACTTCTTCCACTGAAGACGTACGAAAATAAAACGTCAGTATCTGCTCAAGCGTGGATGATTATAGCGCAAGCTGCTAACCCATATCTTGGCACCACCCGCCGTCGCGTAATAGTAGTAGTCTGTGGTGGGAAATGAGAATCGTTTGCGGGTTTAAATGACAAAGTCCACCTACACATAAGGACATGAACGGCCAAGTTCTGCGTGATAACAGCCCAAGACTATCAAGAATGTAATTAGCCGAGTATATGGAGTGAGCAGAACGCGTGGTTACAATGCTCGTCTTTCCATTGAGTTGGGTAAAGCAAAGGAATGCTGTTGCAGAGTGATGGTACACATGCAGGAAGGCTAGATGGAGAAATATCAATACGTCATCACCCGGTCACCGGTGCAGTCCCACACACCTAACGGCTTTTTCTTTAGTGCAAGGAAAATTGTGTCGAGAAGCTCAACATATTTGATATAATAGTTGATGATATAATACAATTCCATACGCTGCAGATCACATGGATTGGTTGTCAGAATTCCAGTTGGGGGGGGTTACTAACCTCAGTCCACGCTCCGGCATTACAAAGGGCATAGAAAGTCCCGTGCCGCCAGTAGATAGGTATAATCTCTTCAAGCATGAGCGCGAGAAGGAGAGCACTACCCGAGCTGAGAATAGCATTGTGGAGCTGGAACAAGAAAGTGAGCTTTTGGGGTTGACGCGTTTTCATGATTTCGCGGATTGTGAAGATGGTGGCGAGGTAACCACCAAGAATGCTGAGAACGACTGGCTGGGTCGAAAAGGGAGTGGCTCCACGAACATAATGGGTATAGTGGTAAGGTATATGAGGGATGGGGACATATTTAAGAATGAAATCTGCGAGGGGAGCCATGGCGAGGTGGGGGATGAAAAACACGGCGGTGTAACCCACACTCAACAGCGCCCGCGTCTGACCCATATGCCCGGCCATAAGCGGAATTTTAAATTTGTAAGATGACGTAAGAGAATAAAGCTATTTTTCTCTAGGTAACAACCAGTGCCGGCCCGTCTTCCAACTCGACTAGCAAAACTCGCTCTCTGTCCCCCCCCATCTCAGTAACCCCGACATAAAATAAGACACAGACTTACCGAACCCCCATTTTCAAGGCATCGTGCGCTGAAAGTTGAACTGCGTTCTTGTCCACACGTGAGTGCCCAGCGCAGATCAGACACAATGGGGAATTGGACGGCATGAGCTTGTACGAGGCCTTAACCTAGAATTCAGAAAACACTTTTAGTCACCCTGGTTCAGTCGCCCAATTTTTTGCGTACGCCAGATTCACGCAAAGAGTTGACTAGATCGTGGATGAAATGTAAAGATCGAGATCGCAGAGTATAAAGGTCTTGAAGATCGATGCCTGTCACGAGTCAGTACCTTGCTTCCATGTGGTGATATTGAACCCGATCCCATACAGATCTCTGATGATGGAGACCACGTTGGTACCGTACAGTATAGTCTCACAGAATCCTCATGCGTAGAAGCAAGTAATCTATACCCCCACGACTTAAGGTGTGACCAAGCTTGGTCAAGTGCTGCATACGTACTCAGTGATAGGCTTCAAAGCATCATGGACGTTGCCCAGCTGTCAGGGGCAGAAGAATCAGTCACACGTGGATAGGAAGGATACGCTGAGCGTCTCTGGACCTCGTTTACGCTGAGAGCAACTTCGTGAGCGTCTGCGGCACAGGTCACCGGTTGCGAGGGCAGGGATAACATCGGTAGGAGTGAGAGGGGGATAATCTGAGAACGAAGTTAAGTATAGTGGTGGCGAATACCCCTCGACAGCTGGATTTATACGGTTGCACACGATGGGCACGAGGAGACAGGTCCTGCCCGTTCAAGTTTCTTTCCACGGGTCATGCCGCTTGACAGGTGCTGGGCGGCAGTTGGGCGGCTCGCGCTTCAGGTTTCCCCATTTAGAATCGCATTTTTTTAAGGTGCAAAAGTCCAGGGAAAAAGCGAAGAGGAGATGAATTTGATGAAACCGGATCTTAGCAGGAATCATCACATGCGCTGCACTCTACTTGCCAAAGTGAGAGAGTGGGCAGTCATCGGGTTGACGTAACGAATGCTTCCGTAAATCATAAAGAGCACGTGCGCGAGACGACGCGTGCTGCTGTCCAATGACGTATACCGCCCCGTGCCTTTGCTCTCACCAACGCGTCCATCTGTCCACACCTCTCTCATTGCATAATCTCTCGTCCTATAACCGATTAAGGCTTAGTCTCAACCATACCGGTTGGCCATGTCGCGATGGTTCACCAACCCTCTTAAGGAGCTCCTGGGATTTGTTCGGTTTCATCTATCGTCGTATCGTCCCGTTCTTATCCGTCGCTCAGGTGTTCAGTCACTTCCTCGCCCCATATGTCGAGAATCTGGATATGCGTCTGGTCAATCTCGGCATTGTCCAGGGTAAGTCTATATATCGCTTCCAGGACCGTAAGCGACATGACATCGTGTGTGGGTTAGGGCAAGTGACTTTGAGGAAACTACGTATCAAGAAAGGTGTTTTGGACGCATTTCGGTTACCCGTCGATGTCTCTGAAGGTGAGGATCGTCACTACCTCCGAGTAACATCTGCTAATGCAGAAGAGCAGGCCATTTGGGGAAGTTTTCTTTGTCCCTACACTGGCTTAATCTAGGAAACCAGCCCGTTCAAGTACTGATCGAAGATGTCTACCTTCTTGTTGTTCCGCGTAGGGAAGATGACCTAGATCCAAACGAACTCGATCGCCGCATTCAGCAAGTCAAACAAGACCGCCTTAACAACGCCGAGCTCCTTCATACACGAACGGCTGGGGTCGAAGGTATATCTTTGTGCTTCCACGAGATCACCCATCCCGACAGTAGTTGTGGTACAGATGGTAGCGCCCAAAGTCAAGGCTTCCTTGCGTCATTCCTTGCAAAGCTTCTGAACAACGTCCAAGTAACTCTCAAGAACGTGCACATCCGATACGAGGATAACATCAGCGTTCCCGGTGTATGTCTACGAGTGCCCAATCGTAATGCGACAGAATTTAACCATCGGATTTGCTAGCATCCATTTGCAGTGGGTGTCACATTGTCCAGCTTTTCCGCTGTATCGGTCGACGAGAGCTGGGTACCTGCCTTCATCGAGGGAAGCAGTAAGACCGTACACAAAGTCAGTCTAATTATCATTCTTTTGTTACCTCTTTCAACGCTTCAACGCCATCGCAGTTAGCAAAGTTGGAATTCCTGGCCGTATACTTTGATACCGACGCCCAAAGTATGGCCGGACTTACTTATGAGACAGCTGTGGATCGGTTCTCGTCTATGGTTTCGTACTCCCTTTAAACGTGATTGCGGGAGTCATGACAATTGGTCAGATCGCACGAGAAGGGGCGCCTCAAGATCACCAATTCATTCTGAAACCAGTTTCTGGAGAAGGACGGGTGAGACATACTTGTACAATGAAAGTGTGGGGCCATTTAACAGCATGATAGGTCGTATTACGCCACAGCGCAACGAAAGATGCCCCCCGATTTGATATTCAACTCATCTTTTCTGAAATTGGGGTTCTTCTCGACGATCACCAGTTCAGGGACACCATCTCCCTGTTGGAAACCATCCACTTGTTGAGAAGAAGATCGCGGGTACGCGGGTTCATGAAATCGTTACTTGCCACGGCACCAAGCAGTGTTATTGTAGAACGCGAAATATCGAGGCCCAGAAGAGCTCTGGGAAAATCGTCCACGCGCACTACTCACATTTGCAGGGAATGCTATCCTGGATAGTGTTCATGAGCGAAGGCGCAGATGGACGTGGGCCTTTTTTGCTGAGCGCCGTGATGACCGTCGCCGTTACGTAGAACTTTTCAAGAAGACGCGACTGAATGCCGTGGCGGATGAGGTACCCCTTTGCTATTCCCTTGAGACTTGGTGCTCACTTCGTCTCAGGAGTTGTCAGAGATCGAGGCTTTGGAGAAAAAACTCTCGTATGAAGACATTCGATTTTACAGGTCCATCTCACGCTCGGAACTGAGAAAGGATGGCACACTGCAGAAGCAGGTCGAGGAAGAGAAGGAGAGGCAGGCAAAACAGACCTCCGGTTGGTCAAGCTGGCTTCCAGCCTGGGGTTCTTCGAGCGCAGCTCAACCCACGGAATCCTCACAAGAGTCACCCTTCAGTAATATGACCGAACAGCAACGGAAAGAGTTATACGAAGTGGTTGATTATGATGAGAAGGCGGCTCTCGCCGAGTCATTCGAGCTCCCGAAAGATGCACTCAAGACCCGGATTCAAACAGAGCTTAAGAGGGGCTCGTTCGCTCTGAAGACGGACCCGCACGGCATTGCAAAAGAAATTATCTCCGTAGTTTTTGACCAATTTCAGGCGACCGCCATTCAACGACGCGAAAATTTGGAGGTTTTAACCTCCCTTGGGGGGTTTAGCGTGTATGATGGTACAGCAAAGGATACGCTGTTCCCTCAAATTGTCCACGTCAAGCAGGACCCGCCTACTGTGGGCAGCTCAATTGAGCGTGATTCCCAGGACCCATTTTTCTATATGAAGTTCGAGAATAATCCACTTGACGAACGAGCTGACACTGCGCTTACGATTCGGATGAGACACATGGAAGTCGTGTACCACCGGGGATACGTTGAGGCAATTTATAAATTCTTCAAACCCCCGGCCGATCGGCTGGAATCTGTGGAAGCTTTACTTGTGAGAGTGGTCCTACCTGTTATCTGCATACTGTGACTGATGATGTTAATAGTCCGCTGCTGGCGGGGCATTTGAGGGTTTACGCAAGGAAACACGAGCTGGTCTAGAACACGCGTTGCAAACTCACAAAACTATTGACCTGCAAGTGGATATGAACGCGCCAATTATCATCATACCTGAAAGGTAAATGCATTCACAAACGCTCATTTCCCATCTTCTGAGACTTGTGCAGCATCACTACGCACAAGTGTACACACCTTCTCATCGACGCAGGTCACATTTCGATCGAAAGTGACCTAGCAAGTAAAGAGGCCATCCGCCAGGTTAACCTCAAACGGGCTCAACAGTATACAGATGATGATTATGCGAGGCTCGAGGCTCTCATGTATGATAAGCTCGACCTCAAGCTTGAAGATGCGCAGGTCGGAGAACTCTCTTTGAATTTTTTTTTTTTTTCTGTCGTTTGTTGCCGTTCATCCTGGGGGGT
>Ga0209488_10000432_pt1 | contig 34896 bp, 32 predicted proteins | sample Rivendell_Oct201_8_FD_188349 | JGI IMG/M metagenome (GOLD analysis project Ga0209488, IMG submission 188349) | Vadose zone soil microbial communities from the Eel River Critical Zone Observatory, Northern California, USA -... | ecosystem: Environmental > Terrestrial > Soil > Vadose zone >...
CCTTCCCGCCGCTGGGTATGACTACGACATCGACTGGACTCCTATGTCGGCGGGACTTGCACCCGCTGGAATGACAGCTAGCTTCGCTGCACTAGCCCGGATGGAGCGCGATCACGCGCGTTTACGCGTGTGATCAAGCGCAATCCGGGACCTGCCACGCTGCAAGTCCGCCCCGGATTGCGAATCTTGAACGCGCCAAAGGCGCGTTCGCGATTCTCCATCCGGGCTACGGTCCTTCACGCCAACGGCCCCGCCCCCTCACGCCCCCTTCGGCGGCGCGATACGCGCCGCGGCCGCCAACAGCTGATCTTCCAACCCCTTGATCCATGACGTGTCCTCGCCACGCGTGGTGCGCACGGAACGAACGAGCGCGATGGTGCGTGCGGTCGATTCCAGTTCCCAGGCCGCACGCGCCAGTGCAAGAGCCTCGGACAGTTGCTCCTCCGCGTCGTCCAGGTCCTTGGCCAGGATGGCAAGCTCCATCAGGGTGGCATGATCCCAATAGTCGGCGTTCATTTCGGCCTTGCGCGTCGCGGAGTAGCGTACGACGGGAAGGAGTTGCGCCTGCCGGGGATCGGGTTTGTCCTGCATCTCCATCAGGGTCACGGCGTTGATCCCCGGAAAGGCATCGCGCCAATCGGTCTGGAAACCTTCGAGATAGGTTTCGATCGCGCGCCGTAGAAGGCCGCGCGCTTCCGGGCGCCCCTCCTTGCGGGCGAGGTCCCAGCGATCCTTGTAACTGCGGCCGAGCAGCGCATTAGTTTCGCTCGAGGGACCGAATTCGCCGATGACGGCCTTGAGCACCTTCTCAGCCTCCTCGAAGCGGCCCTCGCGGTTGAGCGCAAATCCGAGCTGCTCGCGCATCATCTTGGCGCGCTGCAGCGGCACCGGCATGCGGTGGTACAGTTCGATCATGCCGGCGTGGGCCTTGACGTCGCGCAGCGACAAGAACAAATCGACGACGACGCCGGATTCGACCTCGAGCAGGTTGCCAAGGCCGGGCTCGGCGGCGATCTGCTCCACGGCAGTTACGCCCTGGCGGACGGCCGCCGCCAAACGGTCCTTGTACTTCTTGGAATAGTCGACGCTCTTGCGGAACACATCCGTCTTGGTGTGGTCGATATCCTGGCGCGGCAAATCGTCGATCAGCTGAAAGATCGGGCTGTCGTCGTGCGGATCGGCACGCGCCACACTGAGTTGATTTGCGATCGCCGCAATGGGTCCGTCGATGTCGACGGGCTCGCCCTTGCCGTCGGTCCGGTAGGAAATCCCGCGCACCAGCGCGATGTCGAAGGGAATGACCGTGCCCTCGACGAACAAAAGGACGGTGCTGCGCGGCCGCAGCGCATGCCTGATCCCGAGTTCGTAGAAGACGTTGGGATTGGCGCCGGTGATGTCGGCGATGGCGTAGTGGCAAAGCATCAGGCGCTCGAACATCGGCTTGTGGATGGTGCCGCCGATCTTCTCTTCGTCGGCGCGCACCGGCTCAAGCCCCGCCTTCACCACCGCCGGCGCGATCACCTTCTGATAGACGGAATCGAAATTGGTGACGCGGCCGGCCTTGTCGGCCTTGGTGCCGAACGGCATGAGCACAAAGCAAAGTGGCGCCAGCGGTTCTATGTTTTCCATGTAACAAGTCCCTGCATTGCAATAGAGTGCGTGGATTCGAACTTCCACGACCAAGCTAACCGAGGATACCGATGCCCGCCAAAAAGAAGACCACCAATAAAAAGACCACGATGAAGGCGCCAACCAGGACGTCCAGGAAAAAGTCTCTGAACACGATGGCGCCATGCCGCCTGCCGCCGATCGCGGAGGAAACGATGACGCCGGCACAGCGGGACTTGATGACATCGATCAGTTCCGGACCGCGCGGCCGCTTTAAGATGAGCGGACCGTTCTACTGCTATCTGCATGCCCCCGCCTTCGGCGAACTTGCGCAAAAACTCGGCGCCCACTTGAGGTTCGGGACCAGCATAGCTCCCCGCCTGTCGGAATTTGCCATTCTGGCCACAGCGCGGCACTGGAAATCGCAATATGAATGGGCGGCCCACGCCATCATCGCGGAACAGAAGGGCGTGACGCCGGAAACAATCCGCGACCTGCGCGCCGGCCGATACCCCAAAAAGGCGCCGAAGGATGAACGGGTGATCTTCGACTTTGTCGCGGAAGTCTATCGGCACAAACGGGCCGGCGACCGGGCCTACAAAGCGGTCCATGCGCTCCTGGGCGACGCCAGCATGGTCGAACTCGTGGGCCTGCTGGGCTATTACGCAATGGTGGCCATGACGCTGGATGTCTTCCGCATGCCGATCCCGGACGGCACGCCGCTCCCGTTCACAGAACCGACGGTCCGCTAATGTCCCTTATGCTCGCCGACGGCCGGCGCCGGCCCGCCCAGCGGCTGCACCGCGAACTCGACATCCACCTTGCCGGCACGCTCGAACACGAGCGTGCCTTGGACACGTCCCCCTTGAGTAATCGGTTGTTTCAGCCCGATCAACATCGCGTGAAGACCGCCTGGTTCGAGCGTCACGGTCGATCCAGGCTTGATCTCAAGGCCACCAGTGACGGGGCGCATTTTCGCGACGCCGTCCTCGGTCACCATGTTGTGGACCTCGAAGCGCCCCGCGACCGCCGTCGAACCACCCACCAAGCGATCCGCCACGGACCCCTTGTTGGTGATCGTCATATAGACCACGGCGACCGGCGCGCCCCGGGGGGTAGCCCGCGTCCAAGGGTTGCCGACCTCGATCGAGCCAACGGAGAAATTCTCAGCCGAGGCCAGGGTCGCGCCCAGAGCCACCGCCAAACCAACCAGAATTGCGAAAGATTTCATGCCGCCATTGTAGGAATCAAAGTGACGTGCGTCCAGTATGAGCCGAGACCGTGCTGGAAGCCAATCAAGGCGGACGCACCCCACCCCGCCCTGCCACCGCGCGCACCCGGCTCAAGCGAGGATGGGAATCCCGAAATGCGAGCCGCGACCCTTCTTCAAATTGGTCGCCCGCTATTGGACGCAACAATGCAGAAGGCCCGCCCGTCGCCGGCGCCCGCTCTCGCAGCGTGAATATGCGGTGGCGAACGAAAGCAACGACCGCCAGGAACACCACAACAACGGGCCAGGCCCACACCCCGACGTGATTGCCGAGCCCGTCGCCCAAGGCAATCACCAAATACAGCATGAGCGGCAGATAGAGTGCCGAAACCACGATGCTGGCCACCATGAATTTCCCGAACGGCACGCGCATCCAACCGCACGCAACAAAAGCAATCAGCTCAAGCCCGGGCACAACCCGGCAGATCGCCACGAGTTCGAACTGATTGCGGGACAAGGTGTTGGAAAATATCCGGACGCGCTTACTGACGGCAAGGCGATCCAGCCACTTCACATAGCGCGCCGCCGCCCCAATTCCGTAAACCGCGAAATCGCTGATGACCATTCCGCAATATACCGTGATGGCGACAAGGCCGATGGACATGCTTTTGTTCACAACAAAATAGCTGCCAAAAGCAATCGCGATATCCTCGTCCGCCAGCGGGAGCAAGAAGAGGGACAACAGCTTCGCAACCCACATGGGGTCAAGGTCACCCAACGCTTCCAGGACGCGGGTCACGTCATACACTCCAGCTGCACTCCGGACATTTCCCGAGCCTAATATCCAAATCCGCTTCTAGATTCACATTCCCATCAAGAAGCACATTTTCAAGATGCACATTCGGCTGCCCCACCCGTTCACATGATCCGGTCCCCCGACCGCACTGGGAACAAGGTTTCTATTCCCCTGCCATGCATCTTATAGGCTAAATTATGCTCCATTCCCATACTAGGAAAATTTAGGGTGCGCAATCGTGCTTTCACTGAAAAGTTGCAATCCCTTTTTCTCGTCAGCGGTGCTAGTCTGTGCCATCAACGGTCAGGAAACGGATTCGCTGATGCAAAAACTCCATGGAAAGCATGCCGAACAAGGCTAAAATGGTACCTGAACGGCCGCCACCGTCCGACAATGACAATCGCGTGATCCCATTCCGGCCACGTGGCGATGCCCGCTGGCGGTGGCCGACACGTGCACCCAAGCCCCCCGATACTCCCGTCGACGACCTTGCCAAATATGAGCACGGCGAGCACGCGGACGACTACAAACACCGCATGCAGATGAATTTTCTGGCGCTCGCCGTTACTGTCGCGCTGATCGTTATGGGTGTCTGGATTGCGGAAACAATTGCCGAGATGCGAAAACAACAGGATTGCTTTCTTTCAGGCCGGCGCAACTGCGCGCCCATCGATGTTCCAGCCACGCATCGCAACTGATTGAGTGATGAATTTGAAGTGCCGCTTCGCTGTGCGAACCCTCCATTTGGGCACTTCAAATTCACCCTCCCCGGCTTATTCGCCGGCCTCCACGATTACTCCGGGCTCCAAGGTTACCGGTGCAAGCCCATTGAAGCCAAGCGCGCGTGCCCCAGCCGGCGTGAGATCGATCACCCGCCCAGGAACGAACGGGCCGCGGTCGGTAATTGTTACCACCACCGACTGACCGTTCTTGGTATTGGTTACACGCACCTTGCTGCCAAACGGCAGGCTTCGGTGAGCGGCTGTCAAAGCATTGTCGTCGAGCTTAACCCCACTCGCTGTCTGGGTCCCTCCTTCGCGGGTTGAATAGATAGATGCGATGCCGTCTTTGGCAAGAACATCCTTTGAAATGAGCGGAACGATCGATGTTCCCATCATCGCCAAAAGTAAAATGTTCAGCTTCAGTTTCAACGCACTCTCCTATGTCTGTTACAAATACTGTCAACACACCCCCAAATTCTTTGGCACCGCATACATGCGCTGCTGTTTCACTTCTCTCGATGTGGGGGATAAGGCCTCGTGCAGGCAGATTGTGACCGCAGTAGGGCAGGGTCCCTGTCCTATTTTGATACGCCCCCCATTTTGACACCTCCCATGCATCAAGGCCGCTACGCGACGGGTTGCCCGTCACGGCCACGGCGCGTATCTTTATTTAGTAAAGTTTTACGGCGGGGCGCGGAGACAACAATGTTCGGAATGATTGGTTCCTCAACAATAGTTGCGGCGTCTCTTGCCGTCGCGCTCGCGGTTACAACGGCGTTGCCGGATACCGCACGCGCCCAGGAGTGTCGCAGTCGTGGGCAGCTCGACACTCTGTATTGCGACGACAATCTTGATCTTGTCGCCGACACCCCGACCGACCCGCGCAAATGGAAGGATCCCGCGCGACTGTTCTTTGCCTACACGCCGGTGGAAGATCCCGCAGTCTACCAGAATGCATTCAGGCCATTCACCGAATATCTGGCGCAATGCACCGGCAAGGGTGTGGTCTACTATCCGGTCCAGTCGAACACCGCCGAGATCGAGGCCATGCGATCAGGTCGCCTCCACGTAGCCGGATTCTCTACGGGCCCAACGGGATTTGCGGTCAATCTTGCGGGCGCGGTGCCGTTTGCGGCCAAAGGTACCGAAAGCGGGCCGCAAGGCTATCACCTCATCTCATTGGTGAAGGCGACGAGTCCCTACCAGAAACTCTCAGACCTCAAGGGCAAGCGCGTGGCCCACACGGCACCGTCCTCCAATTCCGGGCATCTCGCGCCGCTGGTCCTGTATCCGCCCGAAGGTCTCAAACCGAACGAAGACTACCGGCCTTTGATGTCCGGCGGGCATGACAAATCGGCGCTGGGTGTCCTTGCGGGCGACTACGACATGGGTGGTGTCGCTTCCGACGTCTATGACCGCATGGTCGCGCGCGGAACGATCAAGGACAGTGATTTCCGCATCATTTTCAAGAGCGCAATCTTTCCGACATCGTCATTCGCCTACGCCCATGACCTCAAACCCGACCTCGCCAAGAAGATTACCGACTGTTTTTACGCCTTCCGTTTTCCGCCGGCCATGCAGAAGGAGTTCAATGGCGACGATCGTTTCTTCCCCATAACCTATAATGAGACCTGGAAGGTCGTGCGCGAGATCGCGGAAAGCTCAGGAACGCCTTACAACAAGTCCGCCTATGAGGCAGAAGGCAAGCGCGAAGCGGAGGCCCTTGCCCGGCAGCGGCAACAAACATCGCCCAAGCAATAACGCGCCAAGTCACCATGGAAGTACCGGCATCCGGTCAGCCGATGTCGGCGGGGCCAAACGCCGCCCCGTCACTGGTCATTCGCAACCTGCGCAAGGAGTACCGCGCCGGCGAACCGGTTCTCAAAAATGTCTGCTTCGAAGTAACCGGCCGCGGCATGACGGCCATCATCGGGCCGTCCGGTACCGGGAAATCGACCCTGATCCGCTGCATCAACCGTCTCGTAGAGCCGACCGCCGGCGAGATCGTGTTCCTCGGTCGCGACCTCGCCACGCTCAACCGCAAAGAACTGCGCATGGCGCGACGGCAAATCGGCATGGTTTTCCAAGAGTACAACCTCGTTGAACGCCTTTCCGTGATCGAAAACGTATTGTGCGGGCGCCTCGGTTTTGTGCCGCTCTGGCGCACCTGGTCGCGACGATTTCCTGCAGGCGACATCGAACGCGCCTTTCAATTGCTCGATGCCGTCGGATTGAGCACGTTTGCAACACAACGGGCTGATCAACTATCCGGTGGACAGCGTCAGCGGGTCGGCATTGCGCGTGCCCTGATGCAGGAACCGAACCTCCTTCTTGCGGACGAACCGACGTCGTCGCTTGACCCAAAGACGTCCGTCGAAATCATGGAATTGATTGCCAACCGCGCCAGCGAACGCAACATTCCAGTGATCGTCAACATCCACAACGTGGCCCTCGCAAAACGCTTTGCCAACCGCATCATCGGCATGTCCAAAGGCGAGATTGTCTTTGATGGTCCACCGACCGGGCTCGAAGATGCTCATCTGGTGGAAATCTATGGCGGCGAGGATTGGCTGGAATGACATGATCCAAGGGATCTCCCAAGGAAAGGCCAGAGTGTCATCGCACCGGCGTCGCGATGCCTTTCCACCCAACTGGCCGATGCGACTGGTGCTCGTGGCGCTCGCAACATATGTGATCTACGCCACGACCGTCATCGATCTGAGTTGGTCGCGCTTTGTCATTGGCCTCGATCAGGGCGCGCGCTTCATCGCACGAATGCTGCCGCCCAACATGGCTGGCGACAAGCTTGACCTTCTCTTCAACGGCATGCTGGAAAGCCTGCAGATTGCGATCATTGCGACGATCGTCGGCGTGGTCTTGTCCCTTCCGCTCGGGCTTGCAGCCGCGCGCAACCTGTCGCCCTGGCCGCTGGCCTGGATGGCGCGCACGCTTGTCGTGCTGTTTCGAACATTCCACCCGGTCATCGTCGCGATCCTGTTCGTCAAGGCGGTTGGCTTCGGAGCGCTCGCCGGCATGCTCGCACTTGTCGTGGCGTCGGTGGGGTTCCTCGCAAAACTCTTTGCCGAAGCTACCGAGGAAATGTCCATGAAGCAGGTCGAAGGCGTGCGCGCCACGGGAGCGAGCTTCCTGTCGCTTGTCGTTATGGCTGTAGTGCCGCAAGTCATGTCAAGATTCATTGGCTTTTCAGCCTACCAGCTCGACTCGAACCTGCGTAACTCTGCGCTCGTTGGCCTCGTGGGCGGCGGTGGCATCGGGGCGACTTTGTTCACCGCGTTCCAGCGGTTCGATTACGATTTCGTGCTCACGATCGTTCTTAGCGTGATTGCGGTCATCATGGTCGGCGAGATTCTTTCCGGATGGATGCGAAGGCTGTTCCAATGACGAATTCGCAGGCATCCCCTCATGGAATCCGCCGCCAATGGCATCGATTCTCGGCACGCGAACGTATCATGCGTACGAGCTTCCATGTCGTGGTCTTGATCGCGATCGCGTGGTCGCTGCGCAGCATCGAGATCTTCCCGGAATTTCTGTACGACGCCCCACAGCAAACCGCAGATCTGTTTGCGCGCATGTGGCCAATCGACTGGGCCTGGTACCCAAAGGTCGTCCACGCGGCGCTCATCGAGACGCTGCACATCGCAACCCTAGGCACCATCCTGGCGGTGGCGATGGCCGGTCTCGTCGCACTCCTGGTGGCGAGCAATATCACCCACTCGCCTGTTATCAATGCGTTCGGCCGATTCATCCTGGTCGCAACACGGTCCGTGCATACGATTGTCTGGGCCTTGTTCTTTGTGGCCATGTTCGGTCCCGGTGCGCTCGCCGGCACGCTCGCAATTGCGGTGCACTCGATCGGCTTTACCGGCAAACTCCTGTCCGAGGCCATTGAGGACGCGAGGCCCGGTCCAATCGAGGCCCTGGCCGCGGCCGGCGGGTCGAGACGCGCAATCCTGCTCATGGGGTACTGGCCGCAGGTAAAGCCTTCGGTGTTGGCCATCGCGGCGTTCCGCTGGGATATCAATGTGCGGGAATCCGCGGTCCTCGGCCTGGTCGGCGGCGGCGGCCTCGGCATGGCGCTCGATACCGCCCTGTCCAACCTCTATTGGGATCAGGCGGGGCTCGTCCTCTTGGTCATCTTCGGAGTCGTGATCGCGACCGAGATCATGACCGCCTGGATACGAGCCAAAATCATCTGAAGCGCCATTTCTGCTCTGCAAAAAAACGCAGGATCGTAGCCCGCATGGAGCAGTCGGCGCACACCTTGTGTGCGCCGATAGCATAATGCGGGACGGAAATTCTTCGCGCGACCGTCCCCGGATTGCGCCGATGCGCGCGTCTGGCGACGCGCTATCGCCTCCATCCGGGCTACGATCTTGAAGTGTCCTGGACGCACGAAAGCGCGGCAGAAGCCCTTATCGAAGCTGGTCGGCCACCTTGGCAATACCGGCCTTGCCGCAGGCTTCTTCCTTGGGTTGGCCTCCGACGGCGCCGCTCATGCCTATGGCGCCAATCACATCTTCGCCGATCCTGATCGGCACACCGCCGCCAAGCGGAATGACATCAGCCAACATGCGCTGGCCCTGGTTGGCATTTTCCGTACGCTTGGCCCAATCGGCCGATTCAGTCCGGAACGTCCGCGCCGTATAGGCCTTGCGACGGGCGAGTTCCAGATTGTGCGGTGAAGCGTCGTCGCCCTGCAGGAAAACCCGTAACCGGCCGGCGCGGTCCACAATCGCGACAGACGTCCTCGTTCCACATTCGGCAATCGCCGCTTCCGCGATCGTCAAGGCCATGCGGAGAGAAACGTCTTTTTGCACCAGCACCTGGGCATTTGGCGCTGCCGGCAGCATAAAGCTTGCGACGACGCCTGCAGCCAAACCAATACGTATCGACATGTTTGAGTTCCTCCGTTGATTGCGACACCGACACACATGAAACCACTCTGCCGCCGGTGATGGCAACACGATGTCGCGTTATTGGAAGAAATGATCACCCGCGGCGTTTCACGGCCTGCTGATCATTATGTCATTCTCGACGCCGTTTGATAATGGGCATAAAACGATGGGCATAAATCGACGGAGCACCCGGCGGTGCCTTGGAAACCTTTGCCTTTTCGTTGACAGTGTCGTCGACGCGGAAGGATAGTACGATGGCCACTCCGCGGCGACCATTACCGCTCAATCCCGGATCACGGAATCTCGACGCAACCTATGGACGTCCGTCTTCACGCAACCCTGCGGAGCCAACTTCCCCTGCCGAACGGCGTCCAGCTTGGCCGCATCTTCTGGCCGGCGACGATCCTGGTATCCGTCTATCATCTGGTTGCGTGTCTGGCATTTCTCCCGTGGTTCTTCAGCTGGACCGGGGTACTGCTTGCTATCTTGGGTGATTATGTCTTCGGCGTCCTGGGCATCAACCTCTGTTACCATCGCCTGCTCACGCACCGCGGTTTTCGCTGTCCAAAATGGCTGGAACATACGCTCGCGATCCTCGGATTCTGTTGCCTGCAAGACACTCCCGCGCGCTGGGTTGCCGTACACCGCCGCCATCATCAGTATGCTGACGAACAGCCGGACCCCCACAGTCCCCTGGTGAGTTTTTTTTGGGGGCATATGGGCTGGATCCTAGTCGACAATCAGGAACTCAATCGGCTGGGGATTTATGAGCGGTACGCCAGGGACTTGTTGCGCGACCCCTTCTACAAGCGCCTGGAGCGCTACGGATGGCAGCTATGGATCATCTTGCTTTCCTGGGGGGCGTTCTTTTTCGGCGGCCTCATTGCCGGACTGGTTACCGATGAAACCTTGCTGGATGCCACCCAGTTTGGGCTCAGCCTGCTCATCTGGGGCGTTTTCGTGCGCACCATTGCGGTGTGGCATCAGACCTGGGCCGTCAACTCTTTCTCTCATAGATGGGGTTATATAAACTATACAACCGATGAAGACAGCCGAAACAACTTTTTCGTGGGCATTGTCAGCAATGGAGAAGGATGGCACAACAACCACCACGCAGATCCGCGGTCGGCCAAACACGGCCACCTGTGGTGGGAACTGGACACCACTTTTCTAATCATTCGCTTGTTCGTGCTCGTGGGCCTGGCCCACGACGTGGTCATGCCGAATCCCCGATTGGCTGCAAGTCCCAGGGCGGGCCGCCTGGCTACCCACGAATACCAGAATCTGCCGACTGATTGATTGAACACCGGCATCAACCCCGGTAGCATTGAACTTGGGCGCCCGGTTCGCTATACGGGCATCAGGCTGAAGCGAAAGAATAAGACGACGTAGGAACATTCGGCGGGGGTGCCAGGCTACTGGTCCGCTCGCCAGAATGCCATATGGGTCAGGGATTTAGAGATGTCTTCGACATTCGATACCGTAGTAAACATCATTACCGAGACCTGTGACATTCCGCGTGACACGATCAAGCCGGAGAGCCATGCCATTAACGATCTCGGGATCGACAGCCTCGATTTTCTCGATATCGCCTTTGCGATCGATAAGACGTTCGGGATCAAGATGCCAATTGAACAGTGGACCCAGGAGGTCAACGAAGGCAAAGCGACGACTGACCAGTATTTCGTCATGCACAACTTGTGCGCTCGCATTGACGAACTGGTTGCGGCCAAGAAGGCATAAAGCTTGGCCCGGCATGCGTCTTGAATATTTCCAACTGATTGACCGCGTCGTCGCGCTTGATCTTGATAGCCGTACGATCGAGGTGGAGGCCAATGTTCCGGTTTCTTCGACAATTTTTGATGGACATTTCCCTGGGCTGCCTCTGATGCCCGGCGTGCTGCTGCTCGAAGCCATGGCTCAAACGTCCGGTTGGCTCACCATAGGGATTACCAAATTCACACGAATGCCGTTTCTTGCGGCTTTCAAGGAGGCCAAACTGCGGTCGTTCGTCAAACCGGGCACCAGGCTTGCGGTCCACGCCACTGTCGAACACGAAGGCTCAGGTTTTTTCGTCACGCGAGCGCAGATCAAGGTCGAAGGCCGTCTCGTGAGCAATGCCGAATTGACGCTCCGCACAATTCCGTTCCCCTCCCCGGACCTCTGCGCCAGCATGGAGAAACTTGCAGCCGCTATCGCATTTCCGATGCAGGCACGGGCCCAGGGTGCGGATCCATGAGTGACGCTTCACGGGAGATTTGGATTACCGGCCTGGGCATCGTCTCCTGCCTGGGCGAGGGTCCGCAGGTACACTGGCAACGACTCAACGAGCCGGTTCCCACCCCCGAATTGCAAGGCTTCGCGCCGTACATCGTCCATCGGCTCGCGCCGATCGAGTTCGACAAGCAGATTCCGAAAAAGGGCGATCAGCGCCAGATGGAGCTCTGGCAAAGGATAGGCACATATGCGGCGGGACTCGCGCTTGAAAGCGCTGGTGCCAAAGGTAGTGCCGGTCTGCTCGCGCGGATGGACATGATCGTTGCTGCCGGCGGCGGAGAGCGGGACGAGGCGCTTGACGTCAAAATCCTCTCGAATTTGCCCACCTCCGACGACAAACAGCCGTTTATCAATGAGAGCCTCATGGGGGGGCTGCGGCCGACACTCTTCCTGGCGCAACTCTCAAACCTGCTGGCGGGCAATATTTCGATTGTTCATGGTGTCACCGGCTCCTCCCGAACGTTCATGGGCGAGGAGACATCCGGCATCGAAGCGGTGCGAATCGCATCGGCGCGCATTGCGGCTGGCCAAAGCGACATCGCGCTGGTCGGCGGAGCCCTGAATGGCGATCGGAAAGATACACTCCTCCTCTATGAATTCGGAAAGCGGCTCTTGAAGCAACCTTTTGCTCCGGTCTGGGAGCGTAAACCGCGTGGCGGCGGGTTGATCTTGGGTTCGCTCGGGGCCTTCCTGGTGCTGGAATCGCGCGAACATGCACAGGCGCGCAACGCCAAGCCCATGGCACGCTTGGCATGCATCGTCTCAGATCGATGTATACGGCAAGCCGGCGATACCGCGAAATCGCTCGCGCGACTATGGCAACGTATCGAAAATAAGTCGGTTCGACAGACACTTGGTATCATTTCAGGTGCAACGGGGTGCGAGCCCGCCACAAGTGAGGAGCGCGATTGGCTCAGAACACTTGGGGACGTTCCGGTACGGGCCACAGGGACTTACGTCGGCCACGGCATGGAGCCACAATTTGTGATGAATATCGCGCTCGCAACACTGGCACTTCAACACGGACAATTGTTTGCCCCGGGCGACAATTCTGGTGTTGAGTCGGTCGACAAGAGACCCATAACGCAGGTTGCCGTCACGGGCGTTGGACATTGGCGCGGCGAAGGCATAGCGCTGGTCGAAGCTGCACAATAAAGGAAAGTGGTCATGGCGCCAGCACGCGACAGGCCCCGCAATCCCATTGTCGTCACCGGCATGGGGATCGTCACTTCGCTCGGCATCGGTAAGACCGACAATTGGCGAAAACTGACCTCTGGGCATTCGGGCATCAGGCGCATTTCGCGCTTTTCAACCGCCGGCTTACGCACGACGATTGCCGGCACTGTCGACTTTGTCCCCATCGAACCGTTCACATCCGCGGGCCTTGCCGAACAACTTGCTGCCCTCGCCGCCGAGGAGGCCATCACGGAAGCGGCCATCGGCGCGATCGGCGACTTTCCAGGTCCACTCTTCATTGCCGTAGCACCGGTCGAAACCGAATGGTCGCATCGCGAAGCCGTATCGGTCGAGAGCAGGTCCAACGGTGATGTAAGCTATGACTCGCTGCTGCGCGAAGTCGCCAAAGGCGACTATATCGCCATTCACGAACGATGCATGTTCGCATCCGTCGCCGAAAACATCGCGGTCCGCTTCGGGACCAAGGGATCGCCCGTCAGCCTGTCGACTGCATGCGCGTCGGGTGCCAGCGCAATCCAGCTCGGTGTCGAAGCAATCCGCCGTGGTGAAACCGACGTAGCCCTCTGTGCAGGCGCCGATGGCTCGGTCAACGCCGAATCTCTGATCCGATTTTCATTGCTGTCGGCTTTATCGATGTCAAATGAATTCCCCGAGGCCGCTGCGAAGCCATTCTCGAAAAACCGCGATGGATTCGTTATGGCGGAAGGCGCAGGCGCGCTTGTGCTGGAGAGCCTGGAACACGCAAAGGCACGCGGAGCCAGGATTCTCGGCGTGATCGAAGGCTTGGGCGAAATGGCAGACTCGTTCCATCGCACGCGATCGAGTCCCGACGGCAAGCCAATCATCGGCTGCATTCGCAACGCCCTCGCCGATGCCGGCCTCGATCCGATCGATATCGATTACGTCAATCCTCATGGCACCGGCACGCCGGAAAACGACAAAATGGAATGCCTCGGCCTGACGGCCGTTTTCGGCAGCCGCGTCAAATCGATCCCGGTCTCGTCCAACAAATCCATGATTGGACACACTTTGTCAGCAGCCGGAGTAATTGAGGCTGTGGTTTCGCTTTTGACAATCCAACATCAGCGTCTGCCGCCAACGATCAATTACCAAATACCGGATCCAATCATAGCACTCGACGTCGTTCCCAACGTGGCTCGCGATGCAAAGGTGAGTCACGTCTTATCCAATTCCTTCGGCTTCGGCGGCCAGAATGTGTCGCTGGTCCTGGGCCCGGAACCCAAATAGTTCACGAACAGAAGAGTGCCCCATGCGCGCGCTGACACTCGTCGCCGACCGCAAACTCGAACTCGTCGACTTGCCGGCACCGCCTGCCCCGGGCGAAGCGGAGGTGCAGATCCGGGTCAAGGCGGTTGCGCTCAATCATATCGATGTTTGGGGCTGGCGTGGCATGGCTTTTGCTAAACGAAAACTGCCGCTTGTAATCGGAGCTGAAGCGGCCGGCGAAATCGTCGCTGTCGGCTCGGGCACAACCGGATTCAAGCCAGGGGATGGCGTCGTCATGTATGGCGCGCTGACCTGCGGTAAGTGCAAAGCATGTCGCGAAGGCCGAGACAATTTATGCACCGATGTGGGTGGCTTGATGGGATTCCATGTCGACGGATTTGCCCGCGACCTTGTCAACCTGCCGGCGCGACTCGTAATTCCGGTTCCGGCCGGTGTTAGCCCGCGCGATGCGGCCTGTGCGCCAATCGCTTTCTCCACCGTGCAGCACATGCTGTTCGATAATGCAAAGCTCGATCCGGGCGAGACGGTCCTGGTCCACGCCGGAGGCTCCGGCATAGGCACCGTCGCCATTATGATGGCCAAGGCGATCGGTGCGACCGTCATCACGACCGTCGGCGACGACAGCAAGGTCGTGAAGGCCAAGGAACTCGGTGCTGACCACGTGATCAATTACCGCACCGATCGATTTGAGGGCGCGGTTCGCAAAATCACCGCCAAAAAAGGCGTCGATGTCGTGTTCGAACATGTCGGAGCCGACACCTTCAACGGCTCCCTCCTGTGCCTCAAGCGCGGTGGGCGATTGGTCACCTGCGGCGCCACCTCCGGTCCTTCGACCACGATCAACCTGATGCAACTGTTCCAACAGCAGTATAGGATCATCGGCTCATTCGGTGCCTCGATGAAGAACATCCGCGAGAGCCTCGCCAAAATGGCAGACGGCATGCATCCCGTCATTGACACCGAGGTCGCGCTTGCGGACATCGAAAAAGGATTGGCGCGCCTGGAGAGCCGCCAAGTCTTCGGCAAAATCGTCGTTGTGTTCTAGTAGACCCAATTGCGAACGAGATGGAATGGTCGCTAAAAAAAGCCGCGCGGTCGATCAAATGGTGGCTCAGGCAAACCATCGGGGCGATCGCCGGACGAATTGCGGTCCTTCTCATGCACGCAATTCGGCGCGGCAACCGAGTGCGCGTAGCGCGCCGGACGGGGCGTCTGCTACGCGGGATCGGGCCGTGGCTGCCGGAGCACCGTGTGGCTCGCGCCAACCTGAAGGCTGCGTTCCCGGGCAAGCCGGCTGACGAGATCGACAAAATCCTCAGTGGATCGTGGGACAATCTTGGACGGGTCGCGGCCGAGTTCGCTTTTCTGGATCGATTGCGCATATGGCGCCCCAACGACCCCTTGCCTCCCGATATCGTCTTTGATGAGGGTGACATTCGTCGATTTGAGGAGATGCGCACGGCGTCGCGTCCAACGGCGTTGTTTGCCGCCCATCTTGGGAACTGGGAACTGCCTGCGCTGGTCGCAGCCCAGGCCGGCGTCGAAACCGCGGTGCTCTACCGCCCTCCGAGCCTGCGCGAGGTTGCGAATGCGGTGCTTGAAATTCGCAAAGGCAGCATGGGCACGCTCATACCATCCGGCTTTGACGCACCGTTCCGCCTTTCGGGTGCGTTGGCACGCGGGAGCAATGTCGGAATGCTGATCGATCAACATGACCACCGCGGCGTCGATGTGAGCTTCTTCGGCCGCAAATGCAAGGTCAGTTCGCTCCTGGCGCACCTCGCGCGTAACACCGGCTGCAATGTTCGAGGAATCCGCATCGTCCGCCTCGCCGACGGCAATCATTTCCGGGGAGAAATGACGGAACCGCTCGATCTGCCACTCGACGCTGAAAATCGTGTCGACATCTTGCGAACGATGCAATCTGCCACGTCCATCATCGAAGGTTGGGTGCGTGAACATCCAGACCAATGGCTCTGGCAGCACCGCCGGTGGCGATAAGATCTATCGCCCCGTCTTGATTCGCGTCCACAGCCGATTCATCAATCGCGTAGTGGCAGAATCATGTGCCTTCATGGTGTAAAGGCGTTGCATCGTCGCCTCGTCAGGGTAGACAGTCCGATCTTCCAGCACAGCCTTGTCAATAAATTTCTGGCTCGCCAGATTGCCGTTGGCATAGGAAATGAAACTGGAGTTCTTCGCCGCGACTTCCGGCTTCTGCAAATAGTTGATGAATTCATGCGCCTCCGCAACATTACGGGCGCTCCGCGGGATCGCAAGATTGTCAAACCAGAGCTGCGCACCTTCCTTTGGGATCGCATACGCAATCTCAACGCCATTCTTCACTTCCGCCGCACGTTTTTGTGACTGCTTGATATCGCCGGAGAATCCGACCACCAGGCAGATCTCGCCGGATGTGAGAGCATTGATGTATTCAGACGAATGAAATTTGCGGACGGACGGCCTCACTGCCGTCACCAAGTCGGCAGCCTTCTGGTAGTCCACCTCTTTCTTCGTATTGGGATCCAGCCCCACATAATGCAACGCCGCTGACAGTATGTCGTCGGACGAATCGAGAAAATGAACACCGCAATCCTTGAATTTGGCTAGGATTTCCGGCTTGAACACGATGTCCCAGCTGTCGATCACGCCCGAACCGCCAAAGATCTCGCGCGCCTTCTTACTATTGTAGCCAATCCCGGTGGTGCCCCACATATAATTCACCGCATAGGCATTGCCTGGATCGTATTGCGAAAGGCGCTCTAAAATCTCAGGCCACAAATGGACGAGGTTTGGCAGCTTGGACTTGTCGAGTTTCTGGAAAACACCAGCCTTGATCTGGCGCTCGAGAAAATAGGCTGTGGGGGCGACGACGTCATAGCCGGAACGGCCGGCAAGCAATTTGGTTTCAAGCGTGTCGTTGGAATCAAAGGTGTCGTAGCGAACCGCGATCCCTGTTTCCTTGGTGAACTCATCGATCACCGTTGGAGCCACATAGTCGGACCAATTGTACACGTTGACGATCCGCTTTCTCACCTCTGCGGTGCCGGGCGCCGCGATCCAAGACAGCGAGATAACAATCAGTGATATGGCAACAGTCGAGCGATGCATCGGTCGGTCCTACGGGGCGATTACGACTTGGTCGGCAAGCCGGCGGCCTTCCACGCCAGTATGCCGCCCGCCAAATGGGCACTATAGGGGAAACCCTGCTCCTGCGCGGCTAGCGAGGCCGTGACCGAACGCCGGCCAGACCGGCAGGCGAACACAACCTCACGCCCTTGCGGGTCGGGAATGGCCGACGGGTCGAAACTTGACAATGGCACGACCACCGCGTCGGGATAGGCGTCGATGGCCACTTCGTTCAGTTCCCGCACGTCGACCAGCAGCATCCGTCCTTCGGCCATTCCACGCGATACCTCCTCAGGCGTCAGGTTCCGCACGCCCTCTCCTGATTGATCGGCCATATCGTGTCTCTTCCCTCGCTTGGATCACCAATAACACATCGCGCGGAACGCTCGATTATTCAATAGAGCGGTTCCTGATAGACCGGCTCCCCGTCGATCAGGAGACGCTTGATCACGGCACGCCCGGCGCGCGTCACCGCTGCAACCACTGTCACCTTGCCCTGATTGCGGGCGTTTTCAATCTCGCGCCCCTCCCCTTGCGGGACGAAATAGCTCTCGATGCCGAACCTCAATCGAAGGTCCTCGCAAAAACTCATATTGTCCGGACCACAGGTCGCGCCCCCAGAGGCGCGGCCACGGATTAATACCTCATTTCCAGTTACCGCAACTGGCTCCTTATGTACCGAAACTGCAGCATATACGTTGCCCTTCGGCTCGGCCTTGACGTAGACGACCGTCCCTTTCCCTGACGATGGCGTATCCTTGAGTGTGCCAGCCGGCAGCGACGAAATTTCATAGTTGAGCACCACATAATCGCCGCGCAGAAAATCGCGAGGATCGACCGGCCGCGTTGCGAGTGTAACCTCGGTACCATCGCGTAAGACACGGGCACGGTCGACCACCATCATGGCAATCAGCGCAACCTGAATGATCGCAACCGCGGCAAACAGCAGGACCTTGGGTATTCGCCCGAGGAAATCCAGGAGGCCATTCATAGCGACGGCCCCTTGCGTGACATGCGCCCCAGCAAAGCCGCGAGACCGACCGTGACGATGCCGGCAGTCGCAAGGAATGCGGCGCGGCGCAGAAGCGAGCCCTTCACCGCCCAGGTGATGGCCCCAATCGTGGCGGCCAACCCGAGCCATCCGGCCACAACCCGCGGCCGTTCATCATCGACAATCCCGGATATGACAAGACAAAGCATCGAGATGAGCGCGAGTGCATGACGCAGCCACGGCTCGTCCCCTTCCGGCGGCCTTGCCGTACCCGCAACAACAACCAAAGCAAACGCGATCGAAACTGCGGCGAGAAGCGGTCCTGCCCAATGCTTCTCCTTGCACCCAAGAAACGCCAGACCAAAGCCGGCGCCCGCGCATACCAAGGACCAGGTACGCGAGGCCTCGTGCCAATCGCCAAATCCAACCGCGATGGCACCAGCGACCGCAACCGCCATTACGATGGCGCCATAATTGGCGAGCGTCCGGCCCAGCGCCCGCAAACCTTGCGTGCCACGCCCCGCCAGAGCGATGCCGCCGCCAAACAAGACCGCAGCGCCAGCGCCGAGCGTGAAGGCCGGGTTGCGGCCCGCCGTGCCCACATAGTCCGCGGCACACAATATCCACCAAGTCACCGCGGCAATCGAGACCAGATGGCGCGCCACAACGCTGTTCCAACCCCAGGCTACAAAGGCCGCAATCGCCCAGAAACCAATGAACGGCCAGTGGACGACCGAAAGTTCCTGGACGCGCGCGCCACTCCACAGGCACCCGGCCACAAGCGCAATCGCAAACGCGCCGCGCGATCCGGTCAGCACCGCAGCCAGCAAGGCCGCAACCGCCCACAACAACAACCCCGCCGCAAAGTCATCCGCCAGATGGTACATTTGCCCGACGAGCGCGATTGCGGCACCAAACACGATGGCGCCAACACTGACGCACAGGTCAGCCAGATGGAGCCGACCTGCCCGATGGAAGAAGGCGCCCGTCGTGTAGGCGGCAATAATTCCGGCCAGAAGCATTCCGAAACGCGCCGGACGCGGAATGGCGGTCCAGTTCGCCGCAATGAACGCGAGGAATGCAGCCGCAATCAGAAGCCCGCCCACCATGGCAACAACAGTCGCAATCGTCACACCTTCAGGGGACGGTTTGATCTGGGCACGAATTGCCTCGGCCGTGGCTCCGGAGATTACGCCGTCCTCTTGCCAGCGCAGCAGATCGGCTTCCAAGCGCTGTCGATAAACCAGGTCCGATGCCACCCTTCACCATCCAGTTTCTTGCAGTTGACCCGAACGCGCTCGCCTTTGGGGCGATCCACGAATCGCGCGGCGCCGCCCCGATAATAGGACGGCCTCGCGATCAAAGGCTGGGGCCATACTACACGATTCCAGCAGGTTTTTCCGAGGTCGTACGGACAAAATAGGCCCGACTACACAGTCACTTGCGTTCCGACCTCCACCACACGGCCGGTTGGAATATGAAAAAAGTCGGTCGCATCGCTGGCCGATTTGGTGAGACCAATAAACAGGCGATCCTGCCAGCGCGGCATGCCGGATTTGCTCGAGGGCTTGAGCGAGCGTCGCGACAGAAAGAATGAAGTCGCCATGATGTCGAAGCTCCAACCATGTTTGCGGGCTATGGCTAGCGCTTTAGGAACGTTGGGCTGCTCCATGTAGCCAAACTTGAGCGCGACCCGGCGAAAATGTTCCGACACGGGCGTGATGACAACACGCTCACCGTCTGGAACCCTCGGCGTATCCGTCGTAATGATCGTGAGTACGACATTGTGCTCATGCATGACCTTGTTGTGCTTGAGGTTGTGCAAGAACGCCGTCGGGGCGAATTCCGGGTCGCTGGTCAGGAACACCGCGGTTCCAGGCACAATATGGGGCGGGCTCTTTTCCAAACTACGGATAAGCGTGTCAAGCGGCACTTCGCTCCGTCGTGTTTTTTGCGCCAACAAAGTTGTACCGCGACGCCAGGTCAGGATCATCGTCACCATTGCGATGCCGAAGAGAAGCGGTGCCCACGCCCCGTCGTGAATCTTGAGCAGGTTGGCCGCGAAGAATGTCGAGTCGACAACGATCAAGGGGATCACCAGTAATGCGGCCTGCCACAATTTCAATTGCCAAAGTTTCCAGATCACGATGAAAGCCAGCACGCCATCCACGACCATGGTCGTCGTGACCGCAATTCCATAGGCTGAGGCCAACGAACTCGACGAGCGGAACAATCCGACCAACAGCAGGACGCCGACGAGAAGCGCGACCGTCACTCGCGGGATATAGATTTGGCCGGCATGTTCGGCAGAGGTGTGCAGGATGGCTAATCGCGGCAGCATGCCGAGTTGAATGGCTTGGGCAACCAGCGAATAGGCACCGGTGATCACGGCCTGGCTCGCAATGACGGTGGCCGCCGTCGCCAAAACGATCATCGGCAGTAGCAACGTTTCCGGAACGAGGCGATAGAAGGGATTTTCGATCGCGGTCGGATCGGCCAGCAGTTTGGCCCCTTGCCCGAAATAGTTGATCAGTAGGGACGGCAATACGAGAACAAACCAGGCCGTCTGGATCGGCTTGCGTCCGAAATGACCCAAATCGGCATAGAGGGCTTCGCCGCCCGTTACGGCCAGAAAGACGGCCCCGAGCGCCACCAGCCCGATATGCCCATGGGTGGCGACAAATGAAACGGCGTAGAGTGGATTGATGGCCACCCACACGCCAGGGTAGTCAGCAATATGCACAATACCGGCCGCCGCGATAGCGACAAACCAGATCACCATGACTGGCCCAAAGAGGCTCGATATGTTGCCGGTCCCGCGCTTTTGCACAGCGAACAAGCCGCACAAGATTGCAATCGTCAATGGCACGACGAAATTGTCGAAGTTTGGAATCGCTGCCTTCAACTCCTGGGAAAGCTTCAGGCCTTCGACGGCCGACAATACGGATATTGCCGGCGTGATCACGGAATCACCAAGAAACATCGACGCCCCAACGACGCCAAGCAGGAAAACCAGTGTGGTCCGCCGGCCGAGCGCGCGGGTGGCCAGCGCCGTCAATGAAAGGGTTCCCCCCTCCCCGTTGTTGTCCGCCCGCAGCAGAAGCAGCACATATTTAGCCGTAACGACGATGATCAGTGACCAAAGGATCAGCGAAAGAACACCCAGCACAATGTCGAGTGTAATGGGCCCGCCGCCTACCGCCACGGTTACAGCCTCCCGAAAGGCATAAAGCGGCGACGTGCCGATGTCGCCGTAGACGACCCCGATACTGCCAAGTGTGAGCGCGAGCAGACTGGATTGACGTCCTGGCTCGCCATGCGAATGCGCATGTGGAGCGGACACAGAACTTTCATTAACTACATTTGACATGATGCGTTCGACCGTGTGGACGCGCGGCTTGTGTGACTTCCTCTTTTTAGAAATCGGGCACAGGCACTGATTCTTTGAATAATCGCACTTTCCGCGTCGGACTGCTGTGCAGTTGGCCTAGGACAGGCTCCAAGGGAGGCGGCTTATAGCACCCCTCGGGGGCAAACGACATGGCCGAGCCATCCCGATTCCGGTGGACAGGTTTGCACCGGCACGATTCGGGCTACGGGAAGTGGATAAGCTGAAGAAGGGGAAACCTTAAGAGAGCACAAGAGATTGATATAATTACTGTTTTTAAGTTTTCGTCGGCCACTGGGAGCTTACGGATCATGCAATAGGGTGCGCTCGCCGTTTACCAGTGACGAACCTTGTCCAAAGTGCCGCCGGAGCCGCGCGCAACAATCGCGGGCCTCACGTCTCCAACAGCCGCCCCTGTCCCGGTATCGGCCGCCAATAGTCGAGGCGGGTGAGCGTGTCCCAGATCATAGCGCTCATATTGGAAATGCAAGGTTTGCCGAATTCGCGCTCAAGCGCCTGGCAGACCGGTTCGGATAGCCACGCCCCTCCGCCAATATAAAGCCCGTCAGCATCCGGAAAGCGTGTCAACGCGGCACGGCCGAGTTCGAGCGCGAGCGACATATTGTCAGCGGTCGAAATCTTCTGGAATTGAGCCGGGGTGAGAACCTCCGAGGCGACGCCCGCGATTTCGACGTTGCCGCGCGCAAAAAATTCGCCGAGTATACGATTCATCGGCTCCGACCATTTGTTGGCAAGCGCAATGCGGCGAAGCCCGAGATGCTTTGCAGCCGCGACGACACCCACGACCGACGACGTCACCGGCTTGCCGCAGCGCTTGTTGATGCGATCGAGCAGGCGGTCGTGCGCCTCGATGCCGATCAGCAACGGCAATGGTACACCGGACTGCATGATGATGTCACATCCGCGTTCCATCAACTGGTCGACCAGCTCGTCGACTGGGGCGAAGACACGTTCCACGTCTTGCTTGCTGAATTCCCCGAGCCCGATCGGGATCATCACCAACATCACGTCGCGGGGCGCGATGCGATAGAATTCGTAGGCTGCATTGTCGATGATCGCCAGAGGTTTGAGCGCGCCGATCTTCACTTTCGGCATGAAGTCTTCGAACATGTTCTTCTCCACTGTGCAGAATCAAACCAGTGATTCTGCCACTGACAAATCGATCCGGTTTTTTGAGGACCGATGGCCGCAATCCGCCGCGGGGTTGTTGCGATGGAATGTGGCTCGGCGGATTACGCCATGCCGCGTTGGAAACGCGTTATAAGCGCGTCCACGCGCGTATTACGCGCTATGGGCTACTAATCCGCCCTACGCGATGTCAAGCCGCACGCACGGCATTGATGAACTTGGCGACCTCGGTCTTAAGGTGGGTGCTCTCGCGCGCCAGCGATTGCGCCGAGGACAATACCTGCGCGGACGCCAAACCGGCTTCGCCGGCTCCACGGCTGACATCGGTGATGTTGCTGGTGACATGCACGGTGCCGGTTGCGGCCTGCTGGACGTTGCGAGAAATCTCCTGGGTCGAAGCGCCTTGTTCCTCTACCGCCGCCGCGATGGCGCCGGAAATCCCCGAAATTCGGCCGATGGTGTTGCTGATCGCCTTGATGGCGGAGACCGAGTTGGCGGTCTTGTTCTGCATGCCGGCGACCTGTCCGCCGATCTCCTCGGTTGCCTTGGCGGTCTGCGCCGCCAGCGCCTTGACCTCCTGCGCCACCACCGCGAAGCCCTTGCCGGCATCGCCCGCGCGTGCCGCCTCGATGGTGGCATTGAGCGCCAGCAGGTTGGTCTGCTCGGCAATCGCCGTGATTAGCCGGACCACGTCGCCGATACGGCTGGCCGACTGTGACAATTCGCCGATCTGGGCATCGGTCTTCTCCGCCTGCGCTACGGCGTCGGAGGCAATCTTGCTGGCCTCCTGCACCTGGCGCGAGATTTCGTTGATCGAACCGTAAAGCTGCTCGGAGGCGCTGGCGACCGACTGCACATTGGCGGAGGCCTCCTCAGAGGCGGCCGCTACCTGGGTCGACAGCGAGCGGGTGGTCTCGGCGCTGCGGGTGAGTGTGCGGGCCGCTGCCTCGAGTTCGGTCGAGGCCGACGACACCGCGTCGACGATGTTGCCGACTTTGACCTGGAACTCGTCGGCAAATTTATTCATCTCGGCCTTGCGCTCAGTAGCAAGGCGTGCCTCTTCGGTGCGTTTGGCTTCGGCTTCGAAGCGAGCCTTCTCGACGGCCCTGATCTTGAAATCTTCGACAGCACCGGCGATGTCACCGATTTCGTCCTTGCGATCGAGACCCGGCAGCACCACGTCGAAATTGCCGGACGCGAGTTCCCGCATTCCGACGATCAATCCGGTGATCGGTCTTGAAATGCCGCGCCCGATCAGCCAAGCAAACATTATACCGAACACGACGGATGCACCGGTAATTATCGTGCCGAACGTGGTCGCCCAGGCGATGCTCCCTTCGGTGTCAACCTTGAGGGCTTCGAGGGCTTTGATCTGCTGGCTATTGAGGTCCACAACCATCCGCCCTACTTCATCGGCGATCCTGGTGCCGACATTGTCGACAAAGCGATTACGTTCGTTGATCACCTTCACCGCGCTGTCGAAAGCTACGAAATATTGCGGTACTCCATCGGCGATCTCACGGACCTTGGCCTCCCAGTCGGGATTCTTGGTCTCCTGCACCAGCTTCCGCATTGCCGCGCTCAGGCCTTCTTTTTGTCCCTCGACCGCGCGCACATGGTCCATATCGTTGTTGAGCAGGAAGCGGTTGGCGCTGAGCCGAATGAGCATCAGCTTTTCCTGTGCGATGCCGGCAAAGGCGGCCACCGACGTGTTTTCATCCGCAATCGCGATTTCGATCACCTCGGTGAGCTGGGCCCAAAGCTTGGTACCCAACGGCTCCAGAACCTCGGTGACCGCTTCATCGTGCGCCTGGACCGCCCGCACGATGGCATCGAAATTGCTCGCATATTGGTCGGTCAGTTCGAGGAGCTTTCGTAGTGTGACTTTTTGTTCGGCAACCGCGATTTTCTTTTCGGTATTCGTAATGTCGTCCTGCAATACCTTGTGCAGTTGACGGACATTTTTTTCCGATACGTCGTCGCCATTTTGCACAAAAGTCAACACGTTGCGTTGCATGGTGATGAAATTACGCTCGATCTGTTCCACTTTCAGGGTGCTTGTAGAGATCGCGGCATAGGTCTCGAAACCGATGCGCGCAGTGTTGAAACCGAAATAACCCGTCGCCGCCACCATGACGAGGAGGGCGAGCATGAGGAGAAAACCGGAGCCGATTCGGAAGCCGATCTTGCGATCGGTCAAGGATCGCGTCAGGCCGCGCAATGGGTGCCTGGCGGTGTCGGAGGACTGCATGTTCATGGCGCATCGTCCTTAAAGCTGGATTGAGTCGGAGTACTAGCCCAACTTTCTCTAATGGCAGAAAAAAGTGAATAATCTCAATGTGAGCATCGTCTTTGGTATGGCAATACTTAGTAAATATTCCCTAAAATCATCACGCGAGCCGACGGGCGCCGCCCGAAACCAGTAGGCCGATCAACTCGCGACGCTGCCGGTTCGCCGGCTGAGCCACATCAAGACCACGCCAAGCGCCGTAACCCCGATTGCCAGCACGACCGCCAGCGCAGCGAGTTCCGGCACTTCGCCATTGTTCCACAGATCGAGAATGACGGAGGCAATGACCTGGCTGCCCGGCCCGGCCAGCAACACCGCCAATGACAAATCACGCACGGAATGCAGGAATACGTAAAGCCACGCCGCCGCGACTGACGGCAAGGCGAGCGGCAGTACGATGCGCCGCAGCACCGTGAGGGCACTGGCTCCGCATGTGCGTCCGCATTCCTCGAGTTCCCGATGAATCGCTAAAATGCCGGCGTGGCAAAAGCGCATTCCGTAAGGCATGAATCGAATAAGAAAGGCGAAAATCAGAATCCAGATGGTGCCATAGATCGGGATCGTGGGCAGCGCCAAGAATTCGATGAGAATCGTGATGCCAAGGACAATGCCGGGGAAGACCAGCGGCATCGATATCATCACGTCGAGGGCCCAACGCGCGGTACTGCGGTAGCGCACGATCAGCCAGGCCGCCGTAAACGTCAGCGTCACCACGATGGTGGCGCTCCAGAACCCGATCAGCGCGCTGTTTGCAAAGCCTGCGAGCGTGTCGCCGCGCCCCCAGACCGATCGATAATTGGCGAAGGAAAGTTGTGCGAAGTCGGAAAACTGCGGCGGCTTGTAGACCGGCAGCAGTGAGGCCCAGACCATGATCAGCACAGGTGCAGCCAGCGACAATGGAATGCTCAAGAGCCACAGACCAAGTGGCATACGCCACAGGCCCAGCTTCAATCGCCGCGGGCGAAAGCCTTTGCCGGTGATGGTCGCAAAACGGTCGGCCTGCTTTGTGAGGCGATAGTAATAGGCCAGCGGCACAACTACGACACCGAGAAGCAACACCGCGAAGGCGCTGGCTTCTCCATATTTCGGCAGAAAGCCGGTGTGCATGCTCTGGTAAATCGCCGTGGTCAGTGTCTGGAGGTCGCCCGGCGCCCCGATCAGCAGCGGCACTTCGAAGGATTCAAGCGCACGAATGAAGGCAAGCAGGAACACCGCAAAGATGCTCGGCCGCATTAAAGGCAGCGTCACCCGCTGGAAGGTGTGGCGCAAATCCGCCCCGGAGGTGGCAGCAGCTTCCTCGAGCGAGGGGTCCATCGCACCGAGCACCGGCAGCGTGAGCAGGAAAACCACGGGCATCCACAACATCCCTTCGACGAAGATCATGCCCCCGAGCGAATAAAGCTGGATCGGGCCTTCTTCGCCGCCGACCACCACCCGCAGCATCACATTGATGAGCCCGCTGTTGGGGCCGAGCAGCATGATCCAGCCAATGCTCTTGACGATGACCGGGACGGCCATTGACAGAAAGGCGGCCACCATCGCGGTCTGCCGAAACGGCGCGTCGGTGCGTGCGACCAGCCAGGCGGATGAAACCCCGAGCCCGATCGCAACACTTGAACTGCCCAGCGCATAGATGATGGTGTTGGTCCACAGCGCCGCGCCGTTATGAGCAAGCACAGAAATGAAATTGTCGAACCCGATGTGCGATTGCGCCGCGGTTCCCACCGTCAGGCTTGCCTGCACCAGAAAGGCAAATGGTGGCAGCACAACGATCAGAACGACGGCCAACAGCAAGAGTATCGCGGCTTCACCCGACCATAACCGATCGCGCAAATGCGCGATGCCGAGTCGCCACGGTGGGATTGCGAGGGCGGCGTCGCTCACGCGCCCCTCACATCCGCCGTCGCACGAATGTGTCTTGATAAAGCTTCGCCCAATCCTCGTAGTCGCGAATAAAGTTCGGCCGATTGGTCAAATAAAGCCGCTCCACCTGGGCGCCAGGCCCTGCCACGTCGCGGCGCGCCGAATCATAGCCGAGTTCCTGGTAAAGGAACTGCGCCTCCTTCGACATCAGGAAATCCGCAAACAGCATGGCGGCATGGGGATGGGGCGCCTTACGGGCGATTGCGACGCCCGTATCGGTCACCGGCACCGGACCGGGCGCGAACCAGCCGAGCGGCGCGCCTTTGTCCGCACTCGCCGCCACATGCGAATTGTAGATGGTCGGCGACAGTATGACTTCGCCCGCAGACATGAGGTTGGCGAGCGCGCGTCCTGTCAGGTTGTAGATTCGGATGTTCTGCTGTCCAAGCCGGCGCACGAAATCGGCGCCATGGGCGATAACCATGCTGCCGACCCAATTGACGGCCGTGGTGGTCAAGCCTGAAATCGCCATGCGACCCTTCCATTGTGGGTCGAGCAAGGCCTGGTAGGTCTTGGGCGCCTTGTCCGGGGGGAGAAGTTTGTTGTTGAAACCGATGCCCGTATAGGATTCCCGCACGACGACCCAATGCTGCTTGGGCTCGATGGCGTCCGGAACGAAGGCCTCGAATTCCGGCGACCGAAACGGCATGAGGATGTTTTCGTCGCGCGGTACCACCAGGCCATGGGAAGCCAATTCGAATGCATCGACCTTCTCGAAGCCGGCGCGGTATTCCTCGATAACTTTGCGCGCCGTATCGGCCGAACTCGCCCGCGCAAGTTCCACCTTCAGATAAGGATATTTCTGCTCGAACCGGTCGAGCAACGGCTTGATCTGCGTGCCTGTGGTGTAAAGAAGCAGGCCGCCCTCACGCCGGGCGCCGTCCTCGAGGACTTTCTGGCGATCGGCACCGGCGTAGTTGGCCACCGCCTCGACATTCGCCGGCTGGCCATTGGCCTGTCCGATGCCAAGCGCGCACGCGAGCGCAACCATGTGCAGCCATCTAGTCAGATATGTCACCATGGTGCGCTTCCTGTGCCAGCACTAGTGCGGCGAAATGGTAGTCGAGATATGGGTGGCTTGTCATCCGCCGTGACCCTATGACAAAGGCGGAAACGACCATCCACGCGAGGAACCGTCAAGGAGACTACCATGCGCGAAATCGGCCACTTCGTGGGCGGCAAGGAGGTAAAGGGAACCTCGGGCCGGTTCGGCGATGTGTTCAACCCCAACACTGGCGAGGTCCAGGCCAAGGTCGCCTATGCGACACGTGCGGAGGCCGAACACGCGATCGCGGTCGCCGCTGCCGCACAGCCCGACTGGGCGGCCACCAATCCCCAACGCCGTGCGCGCGTCATGTTCCGCTTCCTCGAACTGCTCAACCGGGACTTCGATGCGCTCGCGATCCTGCTCTCCTCCGAACACGGCAAGACCGTCGCGGACGCGAAGGGCGACATCCAGCGCGGGCTCGAAGTGGTCGAGTTTGCCTGCGGCATCCCGCACCTGAGCAAGGGAGAATTCAGCGAGGGGGCTGGCCCCGGTATCGATCTTTACGCGATGCGGCAACCGCTCGGCGTCGTCGCCGGCATCACGCCGTTCAATTTCCCGGCCATGATCCCGATGTGGAAATTTGCCCCGGCGCTCGCCTGCGGCAATGCCTTCATCCTCAAGCCTTCCGAACGGGACCCTTCCGTCCCGATGCGGCTCGCAGATCTCCTGGTCGAGGCCGGCTTGCCGGCGGGCGTGCTCAACGTCGTCAACGGCGACAAGGAGGCCGTCGACACGCTCATCACGGATCCGCGCATCAAGGCGGTGGGCTTCGTCGGCTCATCGACGATTGCCGAATACATCTATGCGACCGGTTGTGCGGCTGGAAAGCGCGTGCAATGTTTTGGCGGTGCCAAGAACCACATGATCATCATGCCGGACGCAGACATGGACCAGGCGGTCGATGCACTAATCGGCGCCGGCTATGGGTCGGCTGGCGAGCGCTGCATGGCGGTATCGGTGGCAGTGCCAGTCGGCAAGAAGACCGCTGATACGCTGCTCGAAAAGCTCATTCCGCGCGTGGAAAGCCTCCGCATCGGTCCCTCGAGCGACACGCAAGCCGACTACGGACCGCTCGTCACAGGGGCGCATCTGGAGAAGGTCAGGAACTACGTCGATCTCGGTGTACGCGAAGGCGCCAAGCTTAGGGTCGATGGCCGCGGATTCAAATTGCAGGGTTATGAAAACGGCTTCTTCATGGGCGGCTGCCTGTTCGACGAGGTGACGCCGAATATGCGCATCTACAAAGAAGAGATATTCGGTCCCGTACTTTCGGTGGTGCGCGCCAAGGATTATGAAGAAGCCGTACGGCTCCCTTCCGAACATGAATACGGCAACGGCGTCGCGATCTTTACCCGCGATGGCGACACCGCCCGCGATTTTACAAGCCGGGTGGAAGTCGGGATGGTCGGCGTGAATTTTCCCATCCCGGTTCCTCTCGCCTATTACACCTTCGGCGGCTGGAAACGTTCGGGCTTCGGCGATCTCAATCAGCACGGGCCTGACTCGATCCGTTTCTATACCAAGACCAAGACGGTCACAGCGCGTTGGCCTTCCGGCACCAGGCAAGGCTCGGAATTCGTCATTCCCACTATGAAGTAGGCGCAAGGCCCGCTTAGGCCCGGCCCAGGAATAACTGAATCGATTGTTTGTCCGGGGCGCGGCGCACCATTCGCCTTCTTCACGAGCGCGTTTACCCGCGTCGGGCGCGCGCCATGCGATTGCTGCGCTGCAGAGCCGGGACCTTAATGAATGTAGCCCCTCGTAAGATCCCGGTTCCGCAGTGCAGCATTTGCTGAAGCGAATGCTGCGTCGAGTCCGGAACCCGTTACCGATTGAGTTGTTCCTGAACCAGCGTTCACAATTTATAAGAGCACAGTTGAAATCAATTGTTGCGATAGCCCCCATATTATCCTAAAGTATATAAATGTGGCACGTAATGATAGGTTGACTTCAATGGCACCTATTTCCGGAATCGTTCGAAATCAGCTCTTGGCCAGCATGGCTCCCGAATTGTTTGATCGCATTCGGCCGCACCTGGAATTGATCGATTTGAAGCAAAGAGCAATTATCCAGGAACACAACCGGCCGATCGAGCACATTTACTTTCTCGAGCGTGGCGTTGCCTCCTTGTTCGCACGGACCCAGTCCGACGGCCCGGTGGCAATCTCAATTGTTGGACCACGGGGGTTCGTGGGCGTGGCAGCTGTGCTTGGGAAAACGCACTCGCCCAATCGCTGCGTCATGGACGTGCCCGGACAGGCGCTTCGCATTGCATCGTGCGACCTCAACCGTATCATGGACGAAGCACCGGCTGTGCGCCAACACCTGCTGATCTATATTCACGCACTGCTCATCCAGAATTCACAGGTCGCACTCTGCAATGTACGGCATGAACTCCTGGAGCGCCTATGTCGCTGGCTATTGCTGGCTGCCGATCGTTTTGAGGAAAGAGTCATTCCTCTTACGCATGATCAATTGGCGGTGACCATGGGCGTTCGGCGCGCCGGCATAACGGCGGCACTTTCGACTTTGGAGACGATGGGCGCGATTGTTAAAACGCGCGGCGCCATTGAAATCGTTGATCGCGCCACCTTGGAGCACGAGACTTGCGAGTGCTACCGCATCATCACGTTGGAATACAAATACATCACGTGTGCCGGCAATTATCATCATTGCGTCGAACGGCCGGTCGCGGCCTTCGATCGGCCAATCAAGCTAAATCTTGAAATCATGTGCCTCGCCCGATAGCAGGAACGCACTGACGCCGTATCAGCGATAGAGTCTCGACAAGATTCCAACGGCGACACCAGCTGGCTTGATGTCCTCCGTCGTTGCCTTGTAGCGACCAGAATACACGTAACGGATCAAGTGCACATGCGATTGCTCGTTATGGGCAAAGCGGACCGCGAAGGAGCCTGCGGAAGCGCGAACCACACAGCCAACCACGTCCATGTCACCGAGCCTGACCGTGACCATACCTGCGCACGGTACCGGGCTTTCGCCATGAAACGCGATGCCGGTTATGGAGAGGTCATAAACACGAAAGTGCGAATTTTGGCCTCCCCATGCAACCCAGCAGACATCTGGAGCCTGCAATCGCGCTCCATCACGGCGCTGCTGCGCTTCGATGGTGACGAAACATGCAAGCGTGAGAACCAGAAGATTGTACCAACTCCAGTACAACGCCAGAACGCTCGCATCCGCCAGCGGGCGGGTATCGTCTATAACAAATGCCCACACGATTCCGGCAGCCGTAAACCCAATAAAACACAAAAATAAGCGGAGCATCGGCCACTCGACGAATTGATTGCTTCGATCCCCTCCCTTTGCCGTCACCTCGAATTTGTGCCCTTTCGCCTTGACAAGCCCCGCAACGACCGAGCGGACTATCTCGACCGCGCAAAGCAATTGACTCAAGTCTGCCAACAAGGGCAGGACGCGCCGACGGGTCAACCAGACAATGAAAGCCACCTGAGCGACATAATAGGGAAAGACATGGCTGATCGCGTCGGTCACGTGGGCATGAACGGCCTGGATATCGAACAGCAGGTAGATGGCCGGAATGATCATTCCAAGCAAGCGGTACGGATAGGCCGCGGACCAGTTGAGGAAGCCCTCGACCAACATTATGCGGTCCAGAAGTGACAGGCCGTTGCCCTTGCGGAACGGACCGCTGGAACCACGGATGATTTGCATAAATCCAAGACACCACCGGCTTCGCTGCGTCACATATTCTTTCAATCCTTCCGGCGCCAAACCAAGCGACAGTTGCTCGTTCAAATAGATCGTTTTGAACCCCTGCCCTTTCAGCCGCAAGGTGAGCAAGTAATCCTCGGTGACGGAATCGGTCGGAAATCCTCCAATTTTCATAAGCGGATCGAACCGGATCAGCGATGACGTGCCGCAACAAAACGCCCCTCCCCAGGCATCTTTCGATGCCATCACCACATCGAAGAAAAAGCGCTGTTCGTCCGGCCACACATCGGCGATGGCCAGATTTGATTGAATGGGATCCGAATTGAAGAAATGTTGCGGCGTTTGAACCACGCCGACGCTTTCGTCCTTCATCAGAGCCAAAGTCCGCTGCAAAAACTGCAGTTGGGGGACGAAATCCGCGTCGAGAATTGAGATGAAATCCGGCGGCTCCGGCAATGTCGCCAAATACCGCAACGCACTGTTGATATTGCCGGCCTTGGCGTGGGCATTGTCGGGACGCGTGAGATATCCGCATTGCAAACGCCGGCAAAGCGTCTCCAGCCAGGGACGCCTGCCATCATCGCAAATCCAGATATGAAAATTCTCATATTGCAGTGCTTGCGCGCCGACAATCGTCCGCTCCAGAATTTTCTCATCCTCGTTGTAAGTGCAGATCAACACATCAATGCGCGGCTTCCTCGGCAGGGCCTCCAGCCAAGGCAGATTGCGATCCGCGTCAGAGCTGCGCGAACGGATTCGCGTCAGAAAAATCCAGGAAGCTGTTGTTCCGACAATGTACAAAGATTCCAAGGTCAGGAAAATAATGCCGATCACAAAATCCGCCGTTAAACCAAATGGTGGCAGGGTCTCGCCAATGCGCCAGATCAGATAGCGCCACGTGATGAGCAGGCAAATGCCGCCAACCACCAATCGAACGGACACACGGTCTCGATTGAGCCAGGGAAATATCGCGACCGCAAACAGGATGAGCAGGAGGCTCGGCAGAAGTGCATCCCAGTACGTCTGGCCGCTGGCGAAACTCATGGCAGCCAAGAACTGGAAGCGGTCTCGAAGCTCACAATGCCGGTTCGTCCAATCTGACAACCTTCGCCGGCAGCCAACGCAGGAACCTCGACAGTCGCATGGTATGGCTCACGAGCCAGCATTCCTTGGTGGATGGCAAGGTTGGCGGGCGTCGAAGCCAAACCGTGGAGGCCGGTGATATGGCCCGGCAGTTCGCGCGATTCGCCGCGCAGACGGAATGTCGCGTTACCGCCGATTTGCAGTCGATTGAAGTTCGACTCGCTAACCGCAGCCGTTACCACGGCCCCGTTGCAATCGAGAATTCTCATCATGTCCTGTCCGACACGAATGTACTCACCCGGCGAAACAAGCACCTCCCAGATGCGTCCATTCGTCGGGCTCCTCATTTCGGCGACCGACATCAGGTGATACCGATCCTTTTCAGCAGCGAGCTGTGGTTGAAGACTGGAGAGTTGCCGGTCTTGCTGCGCAATGGCGACCGTGACATCCGCAATCTGCTGTCCAAGCTCGCTCGCACGCTGGGCCGAGCGTGGTACGTCGTTGAACCCGTCGGTAACGAAGATGCCTTGGCGACCCGCCGCCAATTCTATTTCAACTGCTTCGAGCCGGCGCTGAGCCGCCACGAGGGCTGACGTCAACACCTTAAAGTCACGCTGCGCCTGTTCGTGCGTGGCAAGGGCGGCGATACCTTGGCTGCTGAGCTTCGTGCTCCGTACGAAGGCCGAACTAGCCGCATCCAGTCTGGCGATGACGGCATCCTTATCGGCCAGAATCTCGAGTCGCCGCGCCTCGATATGTTCAGTCCTATGGAGACGGAATTTTTCGAACTGTGCAAGCTGTTCGGCTTGCTGGGATTCAAGCGCCGCGAGCCGTTCTACGGAAGATCTGCGCTGGTCCGTGAGCAGCGAAATACTGCGCTGCAGTTCGTCGAGACGGGCCCGATCCGCGCGCGGATTTTCAACGCGCACAACGATTTCGCCAGCGCGGAATGCGATCCCGGCTCCAATCGACACGTCTCCTTCAGCTATTCGCCCCTCGATGGGGGACCGCAGCGTGATCACGCGCGCATTGACCGTCGCCTCGGCGCTTGTAGTCAAAAGCAGCCGTTGCAATGGGACCCATCCAATCACGGCAATCAGCGCAAGTGATACGAGCGTCTTGACGCTTCGACGCGCGATTGTCGAGGACTGCGGCGTCGTTTGCGACTCGCGTTTTTCTTGTTCATCTGTCGAATCGGCCAAGGACCTTCGGAGCAGACCGAGTTGCTGCTGCACGCCCAACGTATCGAGCCTTCTTGCCGTGGTTCCCGGAGCCGCGTCGGCCATTTCTCCGTTCTGCGACGGTCTGGTTTGCACAGCAGATGGCGACATGCTTCTAACGCTCCACTCCAATGTCACTGTAATCAGTGTCGGAACACGGCATGGTAGTTGAAAATCCTCCTAAAGAACACTTGGTAAGAACACTTAGGGAAAAAGAAACGAATCGACTAACGATGCAATGGTCGCAGATATGCATTTGTCTGCGCAAAATCGAAGCTTCTACGCGATTTAACTTCGACACACTAAATATTACCAGCCTGCCGAATTTGGCATGCGACTAAACTGAATATTATGGATAACCGTCTGTAAAGGGAGCGCCGCGCGCTACCAGAGCATATTTCGGTCTCGTGGCCCTTGTGTCGCGGCCATCCACGCCTTGCTTTCCGCGGAGAAGGCGTGGTTGCCCAACCCCGAGGCCGGGCATGACGTGCTGAGGGTGTTTCAACTTGACCGGAAGCTCTAACTCACGCAACTGCGCGCAGGCTTGTCCTTGGCGCCGGGACCCGTGCGACATTGGCACCGCAACGGCCGTTCGAGCACGGACACCGTCACGGTCGTAATGCGGTTTTTCTTCACGACCACTTCGCACAGCAAAGCCGGAGTTCCCATCCCTCCCTCGGTTGCCAGCTTGATCGCGCCAACCCGCTGGCGCAGGACCGCGACGCCCTTCTTCACCGGCTCGAGTTTCACCATATCAAGATAGAACGTCGGCTGCTGGACCGCAGTCACGGCCGGAATCGTCCTGAGTTCAATGTAACCGATGTCCGGGTCCTGCTTGCAAGCCGTCAACGTCACGGCGACGAGAGTAGACAGAGCCAGTACGCGGTAGACGTTACACATGTCACAAACGCTTTATGCGCCCGGAGGCTTGATACCGCCGATGAGCCGCTTGAGCTGGTCGGATGCGTCACGGATGTCCTGGGTCAACCGGCGGATCACTTCCAG
>Ga0209488_10000434_pt1 | contig 34804 bp, 34 predicted proteins | sample Rivendell_Oct201_8_FD_188349 | JGI IMG/M metagenome (GOLD analysis project Ga0209488, IMG submission 188349) | Vadose zone soil microbial communities from the Eel River Critical Zone Observatory, Northern California, USA -... | ecosystem: Environmental > Terrestrial > Soil > Vadose zone >...
CCTGGTCGGCCTGGCCATCGCCGCCTATGTATCGCTCGACCTGCTGCGGCAGAACGCGCGCGACGAGGTGCTCCAGCACGCCCGCATCATGATGGAATCGGCGCTCGCGACCCGCGGCTACACTTCCAAGCAGGTGCGCCCGCTGCTCGAAACGCAGATGAAGTACCAGTTCCTGCCGCAGTCGGTTCCCGCTTTCGCCGCCCAAGAGCAGTTCAGCGACCTGCGCAAGAAATTCACCGATTACGACTACAAGGAAGCGACGCTCAATCCAACCAATCCCCGCAACCGCGCCACCGACTGGGAAACCGATGTCGTGAACCAGTTCCGCCAGGCGCCGGACCGCGCCGAGATCATAGGCGAGCGCGACACACCGACCGGCCGCGCCCTGTACATGGCCCGACCTCTGCAGATCAAGGACGCCGCCTGCCTGTACTGCCACAGCACCGTCGACACGGCTCCGAAGACCATGATCGAACTCTATGGTCCGGCGAATGGATTCGGCTGGAAGCTGAACGAGGTGGTCGGCGCACAGATCGTCTCCGTTCCCATGACCTTGCCCATCAAGCGCGCTAATGACACCTTCAAGGTTTTCATGATCTCGCTCACCGGGGTCTTCGCCTTCATCTTCGTCGCCCTCAACCTCATGCTCCATGCCATCGTGATCCGTCCCGTCACCCGGCTGTCGCGGATCGCAGACGAAGTAAGTCTCGGCAATCTCGATGCCCCGGAATTCACGAGCAAGGGCAAAGATGAGATCGCGATTCTTGCCGGGTCGTTCAACCGCATGCGAACGAGCCTGGTGCAAGCGATGAAGATGCTCGGGGAGTGACGGCCGCTGTAACGGCGGTCCCGGAGACTAGTGGCAGTTCTAAAGCAACTCGGCAAGTACAAAGTCGTCGAAGTCATCGGCAAGGGGGCGATGGGGATCGTCTACAAGGGGTACGACCCCGTGCTCGAGCGCCATGTCGCGCTGAAGACCGTGCGCAAGGAGCTGGTGGACGAAAAACTCGCCGAGCAGATCATTGCGAGATTCAAGAACGAGGCGCTCGCCTCGGGTCGCCTCAACCACCCCGCGATCGTCGGCATCTACGAATACGGCGAGAACAAGCAGCTCGCCTATATCGCGATGGAGTATGTTCAGGGCCGCGGCCTGCGGGACTTTCTTGCCCGGCAGGAGCGCTTTGGCCTGCAGGACGTGATGAGCATCATGAGCCGGTTGCTGGACGCCCTCGAGTACGCCCACGAACACGGCGTAGTCCACCGCGATATCAAGCCCCAGAACATCATCATGACGCCGGACGGACGTCTCAAGCTTGCGGACTTCGGGATTGCCCGGATCGACCGCTCCAACCTCACCCAGGTCGGCTCCATCATGGGCACGCCCGCGTACATGTCACCGGAGCAATATGCAGGGCAGCAGGTTGACCGGCGCAGCGACATCTTTTCCTGCGGTGTCGTCCTCTACGAGCTGCTCACCGGCGTGAAGCCGTTCGAAGGCCCGACCGAGACCGTCGGGTACAAGATATGCCACGAACCCCATCGCAATCCCTCGGAGATCAATCCCCAGGGCGTTCCCGAAGTCTTCGATGCAATCCTCGGCAAGGCGCTCGCGAAGAAGGCGGAGGACCGCTACGCAAGCGCCCGCGAATTCGCGGCGGCACTCGCCAAGGCCTTCGAGAGCCGAGGCGGTGTGGCGGTCTCGACCGAGGCAACGATCCTCCCGACAATCATTCACCAGGACCGGCGGGACACGACTTCCCCGCCGCCGGGATGGGAGCCGGCGCAGTTGCGTTCGCTCGAGGAGCTTCTCGCACCCTATGTCGGCCCGATGGCGAAAGTGCTCGTCAAGAGATCGGCGAAGACCACCACCGATGGCCCTACCCTCGTGCGCCTTCTCGCCGCGAGCGTTCCGGCGGAGCGGGACGGAAAGGCGTTCACCGCTGCGGCGCTCGAGAAAGTTTTCGCGATCGCTCAACCCGAAGCGGCGCCGGACCGCTCTTCTCCGGAGCTTTCGAACAGGCCGATCGATCCCGGCGAGATCGAAAAGGCGGCGGGCCTGCTCGCGCCCTACCTTGGACCGATTGCCAAAGTGATCGCGAAGAAAACCCCGGGGCAAGCGGCCGACCTGAGAACCTACTACCGACAGCTCGCCGAGAACCTCAACCCCGGGGACCGGGCGCGATTTCTCAAAGGCGCCGGGTACGATCCATAACGGAACGTCTACGCCTTCAGCGTCGGCAGCAGTTTCAGCGCGTTGTCGCGCTCGATTGCGCGCAGATCCTTCGGCGAGAAGCGATAGGCCGCGAGACCGCCGATCTCCTCGGCCCCGTCGCGGAAAGGAAAATCGGTACCGAAGAGCACTTGCGAAGGCCTGACGATCTTCATCAGCGCCGCAAGCGCGCCCGCGTGGTTGCCCTGGGCCGTGTCGTAGTAGAACTTCTTCAGTTCGTACATGACGCCCTTGGGCATGCGCTGAGCGGCCTTTTCCTTCATTTCGGCTTCCAGGCGCGTGAAACGGCTGATGAGGAACGGCGCGGTACCGCCGCTGTGGGAAAAGATCCAGCGGATGTCAGGATAGCGCGCCGCAGTGCCGCTGAACGCGAGGCTCGCGATGGTTCGGGTCGTATCGGTCGCGTACTCGATCGCCGAGGGCGGTACATCGCTCTTGATGTTCCTGCAGCAATCGGGCGAGAGCGGATGGGTGTAAACCACCGCCTTGCGGCGATTGAGCTCTTCCCACACCGGCGCAAAGGCGGCGTCGCCGAGGTATTTATCCTGGTAGCTCGTCATGAGGCCCAGGCCTTCGGCCTTGAGCACATCGAGTGCGTACTCGATTTCCTTCAGGCTCCCTTCGACATCGGGCAGCGGCAGCGTGGCGAAGTTGCCGAAACGACCCGGGTGGTCGTGCACGAGCCGCGCCGCATAGTCGTTGCTCTGGCGCGCGATGTTGCGGCGCTTTTCCAAGTCACCCGCGGAGGCGCTCGGCTGCACGAGCGACATCATCGACAAGGCAATACCGCTCTTATCCATCTCCTCGATCGACATGGCCGGCGACCACTTCACAGGCGAGCCCGCGCGGCTGCCGGCGATTTCATCGAGATAGCCAGGATAAATGAGATGGTGGTGAACGTCGATGCGGTACGGTTTGCTACGCGCTGCGGATTTCTTCGCTCCCTGCGCCAGGGACTCGCCGGGAAGAACGGCGGCGGCACCCAACGCCGCGAGCGTGCTCAGGAATCCGCGCCGCGGCGAGGAGCAGCCGCGGAGCATTCCGGGAACGCTGTTGTTTTCTGAAGCGGACATCGTGTACCTCCCCCTGTGAGTTCACCGCGGAAAGTATCCTATCATGGCGATCGCAGCGATTTGGCGGCGGAGGAGGCATGAACTCGTGGCGGTGCGCGTGGCTCGTGAGCCTGTTCGTTGTCGCGTCCGCGTGGGCGCTGGATCCCGCGCCCGGATATCCGAGCCGCCCGATCCGCGTCATCGTCCCTTTTCCTGCCGGCGGGGCCGCCGATGCGCTGCCGCGCATGGTGGGCGAGAGGCTCACCGCGCGCTGGGGGCAGCCCGTAGTCGTGGAAAATCGGGTCGGGGCTTCCGGGAGCATCGGCACGGAGGCGGTGGCGCGCGCCGAGCCCGACGGCTACACCCTGCTCGCGACGCCCCCTGCCCCGCTGGTGATCAATCCCAGCTTGTATGCAAAGCTCCCCTACGACCCTGCTCGGTTCGTTCCGGTGACGGTGATGGCGGCGATCCCGAGCGTGCTCCTCGTCAACGCGGCAAAGGTCCCGGCCGACACGCTCCAAGAGTTCGTCGCGCTGGTGCACGCGAACCCGGACAAGTTCAACTATGCCTCCCAAGGGACGACCACAGTTTCATTTCTCACCACCGAGATGTTCAAGACTGCAGCCGGGAACCTGAGAATCACGCATATACCCTACAAAGGGACGGCGCCCGGGCTCGCCGCGCTGCTCGCGGGCGAAGTGGAGATGATGTTCGACAATCTCGGGGTGACGCTGCAGCACGTGCGCGCGGGCAAGCTCAGGGCGCTCGCGGTTGGCAGCGAGCGACGCGTGCCTTCGCTTCCGGAAGTGCCGGCGATGGCGGAGTTCTATCCGGGGTTCGTCTCGATCGCGTGGTTCAGCGTTTCGGCCCCGCCGAGGACGCCCGTGGCCATTGCCGTCAAGCTTTCCGCCGCGATCGCAGAAATACTCAAGGAGCCCGATGTCGCGAAGCGCCTCGATGCATTGTCTGCCGAACCGATCGGGAGCACCCCCGCCGGGATGACAGCGATCATGAAGGAAGACACCGAGCGCTGGCGGAATATCATCCGCGCGGCGGGTGTGAAACCGGAATGATCGCCCATCTGGGCGCCCTGAGGTACGCCCGTTGAAAATAAAAAGGGCCCGGAAGGCGGACTCCCGGGCCCGGTGTCGCGGAACGCGGTTCGCGACGGATAATGCGTGCGCGCTATTTACTCCGCCAAGCCGGTGGCGTTGAACTTTTCCAGGCTGCCCTCCGGCATTTGGGCTTCCTTCGAAACGCGGGCCGTTTTTCCTGCAGTCCGGCTCGTGGAGACCGTGGCTGCTACCAGGAGCTGCGGCAAACCCGTCGCGCCGAACTCTTCCAGACTACCTTCCGATACCTGTGTTTCGATTTCCGAGACTCGTGCCGCTTTCATTTCAACGGTTCCCTGGCTCGAGGAAACCGTGGCCACGGCCAGGAGGATGGGCTTCGATGCCACGCCGCCCGTCGAATCGGCCAAAAGGGCAGAGGAAAAAAACAGCAGGGTACCTGCCAGAACAATCGCTGCACGCATGATCGAATCTCCTATGTTGGCGGTTCATCAAAACTGTCGGCTTATCGCGCTATGCTTTGCTCGCGTGGCGCCGCACGACGTTATCCAACGCATGAACCGGGCCAGGAATGAAAGGCTTTGACATTCAATGAGATACCTGAACGGACAGGGCAAGTAGGCCAGTAGGGGCGCATTTTCTCCCGACTAGAATGTTGAATGCGCCGAAAGCCAGTCGAACCTTCGGCACTGTCTCGGATTGCCCCTCGCGTTCCGCGGCATCGTGGGCAACCGCGACCGGAGTTTCCGTTCGTGACAGACCTGATGTGGCTGCCGGGAATGGACGAAACGGCTTAGAGAAACTCAGTTCTACTTGTAGAAGACGTGCCCGCCGATTCGGGCAATCGGCCGTTTGCTTCTCGCCCAGTCGGGCCTGATGTAAGTCGCATGAAAGAACATTGCGCCCTCAAGCACGGGCGCCTCGCGCTCATAGTAGACCGCTTCGGCCACTTCCCAGGCACGCAGCCAGTCCTCCCCCGCCGGGGTCGGCAGTGAATCGAACTCAGTCCACGAAAAGGCGCCCACATAGCGCTTTCGGAGCGGATCCCAGTTTTTCTGGTAGACGACGCCGCAAACCGTATCTGGATAGCGGCCCGAGGTCTTTCGATTCATCGTGACTTCCGCCACCGCGTATTGACCGGCGGCAGGCTCGCCTCGGGCTTCGAAATACACGTTCCGCGCAAGGCAGGCCAGATTCCGCCTGTGGTCTTGACGCGCGTAGACCGCCTGCAGCGCAAGGACGAAGATCGTGGCGATCAGGCCGAGGACCAAGGCAAACACCCAGGGCTCTTTGTCCCGGGCGTACCAAGACACGCGCAGGTTGTGCCACCAGCGCGACGCCGCCCAGCTTAGGCGGGAAAGAAGATCAGCGTAAAAAAGTCTCGAGAACATATCGTTTGGGCCGATCAGCGGAGCCGGGTTCCTCAAAAAAAGGTCGCCACCGGCCAGTTAACGCGCGAATAGTCGTCAGAGTGCACTGCCTTGTCAAGGACGCAAGCCCGCGACCCGGACTCGCAAGGGAATTCGCGTCTCTTTCGCTCATCTCCTGTGAATTAGTTAATTAGCGGGAGCATGACTTTGGCATAGGCTTAGCGTGCAGTTCGTTGGGTGTGAGAAGGGGGAGCAGGTCATGAGAATGAACGCCACGCTGGTAATCAATTCAAAGGGCGGGTCCGGAAAGACCACCATCACGACCAACCTCGCCAGTTACTTCGCGACCCAGGACATACCGAGTACTATCATGGACTACGACCCGCAGGGGTCGAGCCTACATTGGCTGCGGGCCCGCACCTTGCCCGGGGCGAGAATCTACGGGGCCAATGCCGCGCCTCAGAAAGGCGGCCGCATCCGCAGCGTTGAGATGCACGTGCCGGCCGACACGCATCAGCTCATAATCGATGCCCCCGCGGGCACCTCGGGTCTGCTCCTGCAGGAAATGCTGAGCAGAGCCGACGGCATCATCATCCCGGTTGCACCGTCGGCGATCGACATTCACGCTACGGCAAATTTCGTCAGGGACCTCCTCCTCGTGGGCAGGATCCGCACTCGCAACATCCAGGTGGCGGTGGTTGCGAACCGGGTCCGCAGCTCGATGCCGGTGTATCAACCGCTCGAACGGTTTCTCAATTCGCTCGGTTTGCCATTCCTGACTCGGATCAGCGATTCGGACGTGTACGTCAAAGCCGCAGAGGCGGGTATCGGGATTTTCGAAATGACCCCCACTGCGGCCGCGGAGTGTGCGGAATTCATGCCGATCGTCGAATGGGTGGGCAGGCAGCGGAATCCCGTGGCGTCCGGGGACGGAAAAATCATCGATCTCGCGAGCAGGCGCTGGATGGAAAGGACCCCGGGACTCTCGTCGATCGGCTCCAGGTCCTGAGTTAGCCTGTCTCCCTTGATTCCCGGCGCGGTTCGAGCACTGCGCGTACCGCCTCGTCGACGTCCTGCAGGAACACGAAATCGATTTTTTCCTTCGCTTCGGCCGGGACTTCCTCAAGGTCCTTGCGGTTGCGCGCGGGCAGCATCACGCGGCGGACCCCGGCGCGCATGGCGGCAAGCACTTTTTCCTTGATCCCGCCCACGGGGAGCACGAGACCGCGCAGGCTGATCTCGCCGGTCATCGCCGTGTCGGCGCGCACGGCGCGCTCGGTGAACAGCGACGCGAGCGCCGTGAACATTGCGACGCCAGCGCTCGGACCGTCCTTCGGGATCGCGCCCGCCGGCACGTGGACGTGCACGTCGGTTTTCTCGAACGCAGCCGCTTCGATGCCGAGCGCGGCGGCGCGCGATTTCACGAGCGTCAGCGCGGCTTGCGCGGACTCCTTCATCACATCACCGAGCTGCCCAGTGAGAATCAGTTTTCCGCTGCCCGGCGTGCGGCTCGCCTCGACGAAGAGGATGTCGCCGCCGACAGGCGTCCACGCGAGTCCCGTAGCGACGCCCGGCATGGCCGTGCGCAGCGCCACCTCGTTCTCGAACTTCGTCGGTCCCAAAATCTCTGCGAGGTCCTTTTCGTCGATCTTCACGCTTCGGGTCGCGCCTTCGGCGATCCGCACCGCGGCGCGCCGGCAAACCGCGCCGATCTCGCGCTCGAGCGAGCGCACGCCCGCCTCGCGCGTGTAGTCGCGGATGATCGCGGTCAAAGCCTCATCGGTAATCTCGAACTGCTCGGCCTCCAAGCCATTTTCCTTGAGCTGGCGCGAGAGGAGGTAGCGGCGCGCGATCTCGCGCTTTTCCTCCTGCGTGTAGCCGGGGAGCTGGATGATCTCCATGCGGTCGCGCAAGGGGCCCGGAATCGTGTCGAGCACGTTCGCGGTCGTGATGAAAAGGACGCGCGAAAGGTCGTAGGGCACCGCGAGATAGTTGTCGCGGAACGTGTTGTTCTGCGCCGGATCGAGCACTTCGAGGAGAGCCGACGATGGGTCTCCGTGGAAGCCCGCGCCGAGCTTGTCGATCTCGTCGAGCATCATCACGCAACCGCGCGTGCCGGCCTTCTTGAGCGCCTGGATGATGTTGCCGGGCAGCGCGCCAATGTAGGTGCGCCTGTGCCCGCGTATCTCCGCCTCGTCGTGCACACCACCGAGCGACACGCGCACGAACTTGCGCCCGAGCGCCTTGGCGACGCTCTGGCCGAGGGAAGTCTTGCCGACTCCGGGCGGGCCGACAAAGCACAGGATGGGGCCGTGCCCTTCCGGGTTGAGCTTGCGCACCGCGAGAAATTCGACGATCCGCTTTTTAACCTGATCGAGGCCGAAGTGGTCCGCGTCGAGAATGCCCCGCGCCTCCCCCATGTCGATCGCGTCGGGCTCGGGGCTCTTCCAGGGCAGCTCGATCAGCCAGTCGAGATAGGTACGCACCATGGAGTACTCGCCCGAGGCGTCGGACATGCGCTCCAGGCGCTTTGCTTCCTTCGTCGCCTGCTTCTCGACTTCTTCGGGCATGCCGGCCTCGGCGATCGCTTTCCTGAGCTCCTCGATCTCGGCGGCCTGGCTCTCCTCGCCCTCGCCCAATTCCTTCTGGATCGATTTCATCTGCTCGCGCAGGACGTACTTGCGCTGGGTCTCATCCAGGCTCGTCTTGGTGCGCTCGTCGATCTCGCGTGAGAGCTTGAGCACCTGCAGCCGGTGCGCAAGCAGGTCAAGCACGCCATCCAGACGCTTTTGCAGATCCACTGTCTCGAGCAGCGCCTGCTTCTCCGGCGCCTCGATGTCTATGAAGCCGGCGACGAGGTCGGCAAGCGCGCCGGCCGAGGAAATCGCCTGGACGGCGGCGACGAGCTCTTGCGGAGCCTGCGGCAGGAGCTCGAGGACCTGGAGCGCGCGCTCCTTCAACTGCACGAATCGCGCCTCGATCTCGCTGCCGGCGGTCTCGGCCTCTTCGATGCGCCCGACGCGCGCCGCCATGAATGGGTAGCCCTCGAGATACTCGACCACGCGGAAGCGTTGCTGCCCCTGGCAAATGACGTGATGCGTGCCGTCGGGCGTCGTGACGTAGCGCACGATGTTGGCAACCGTGCCAACGAGGCAAAGCTCGTCCGGCCCCGGCCTTTCGGTCTCCGCGTTCCGCTGCAGCAGGACCCCGACCGGCCGCTTTGCCTTCGCAGCGGCTTGGGCGGCGGCGATCGAGCCTTCGCGGCCGAGCGCGAACGGAAGGATCATTCCGGGGAAGAGCACCATCTTGCGCACGGGCAGGATGATGAGCGCGTCCTCCGGGAGGGCATACATCCCGCCGGGCGCCGACCTGGGCGCGGCGGCGCTCGCCTTCTCGCCTGCCGGAATCTGGTCCCTGCTGTCGAGTTCCAGGTTCATGTCGTTTGCTCCAGCCTTCGCAAATCGAGCGTCAAGCAGCCGTTCTCCAGCCTCCGATCGACGAGCTGGTACTGGCCGGCAGGCAACACGATACGGCGCTCGAAGCGGCCATAGGGAATTTCCAGCCGGTAGATGATGGCGCGCTGGTACTCCACGGCAAAAGGGCGGTCGCCGCGAACAACGACGTTTCCGGGTTCGAGGGATACCTCAAGTTCGTGCGCTGCGACGCCGGGAAGCGCGAGGCAAAGCGTGAGCCCGTCGGCCGTCTCGTAGAGATCGACGGGCGGCTCCCAGCCGGGCGCTTCGGCCGCGCTGATCTGGAAGAACTGACGCTGCAGCCTCTCCGTGCTTCGGAGCAGCTCCAGCGCTTCGGCCCACACCCACGACCGCGGATCGCGATATTTCATGCAAGTCCCTCGTATATAGCCTGTCGGGAGATATTCCCCCACAGCTTGACCTTGGTCAAATGGGGGCTTGGGCGGGAAGAACAAGCCCGTGAGTGCGCGAGGGTTCGGCGCGCCGTTTGCTTCCGGTACAGGGTTGGAACTAAAGAGGAATAGCCAGAAGGGTGTCGATGGCGCGGCTGTCGAGGACGACGACCTTTTCCTCGAAACAAGGGTCTTTGTCGTTCAGGCGGATGCGGTCGAGGTAGCGGCCGCTCGCAAAGACCATCGACTCGCCGCTGTGCATGACGCGCAACACCTGAACGTTCGAGATCGCGCGCGCCGTGTCCACATCCACGCGCTCGACAAGGGTGGACGACACGACATGCCTATACCGCTGCGCTTCGTAGATGTTGGCGTGCCGCAGCGCCGAGACGCGGTCGGCGAGCATCGCGCGCGAATCGGCGTAAATGATGGACAGCGGCAGGCCGCGCTCGTAGTTCTCCGCGGTGGTGACGCGGTAACGGCCCTTCTCCGTGAAGAACCCCGGCCAGTCTTCCAGCCGGTCGTCGTCGATGGCGTGGACGTAGCGCGCGAGGAGGTTCTCCACCGCGAGTTGCAGCTCGGCGTCCATCCGCTTTAGAGGCCCATGTGCCTGCGGTATTGCTGCCACAGCCCGCGCACGGAGGTCTCGGTGACACGCGACTCGTTCGACTCGACCGTGCGCCCGCCCATCTCGACGAATGACGAACGTTCCGACGCACCTGCTGCGCCGCGCTGGACGAACCCGGTCGCCGCGCCGTCCTCAAGCGAGATGTATCCCGCAGGACCGACGAGGTTCGACTGCTTCAAGCGCAGCTCCGCCATCTTCTCGTCGTCGCTCGCGTAGCCGAACGCAGTCCACACGAGCTCGGTACGGCCCACGCCCTTGGGCAGCACCTGGCGCACGGCAAGGCAGTTCATGATCTGCTGGAGCACGAAACCCGGGAACACGGTGAGGATCTGCAGGGTGACACCGTCGCCGATCTCGTCCACCGACTCGAGCATCTGCGGCGCCTGCAGGGCGTAGCCGCCGCTCGCAGAACGCATGCCGGCTTTCTCGTACTCGTCCCCGGACTGATCCGATTTCATCATAGTGAAGCTGGCGTGGCTGCCGCCTTCGCCGCCGACGACGACCCCGCCCCTCTGCTCCAAGCGGTTGAGGCGGAACGTCGAGAAGAAAAGATGCAGCAGGCTCGCGTGGTAAGTGTCCTTCACATTCTCGAAGTAGAGCTTCCAGTTGCTCTGCAGGACCTGGGTGTAGCCGCCGAGGATTTTCACCGGCTCCTTCATGACGCGGCGGATGCGCACCGCGACCTCCGGGCCGACGTAGCGCTCGACCGGCGGGGTCTTGTCGGAGAGCGTCGCAAAAATCAGGCCGCAGAAGATCTCGACGCGGAATTTCCGCGGCGCCTGGCTCTCCGGCTCGGCGTCGGCGGGCATACCCCCTTTACCCTGCACGCCGCGGCGGAACGCCACCGCGGTGAGATTGCCGCGCAAATCGTAAGTCCAGTTGTGATAGACGCAGACGATCTCTTTAACGTTGCCCCTATCCTTCAGGCAAAGGAGCGCACCGCGATGCGCGCAGCGGTTCTCGAAGCAGCGGATGGCACCCGATTCGTCGCGCGTCACCACCACCGGCATCTCGCCCGCGAAAGTGGTCTTGAAGTCGCCCTTGTCCGGCAGCTCGGCCTCGAGCCCGAGGAAATTCCACGTGTCGCCGCGGTAGATGCGTTCCTGCTCCCGGGCATAGATTGTCTCGTCCTGGTATATCCAGTAGGGAACGCGGGCGAGGCCTTCGGCCGGCCAGGCGCGGGATTCGGTGACAGCGGACACGGGAATGGCTTTATCTGGAAATGCGTTCAGGGCGATTCTAGCACCGGTAAAATGGCGCGAGACCGAGGAGAACGTCAATGAAGCTCATGATCGCCCGGCTGCTCGCCGCCGCGCTGTGCGGATCTCCGCTTGCGCTGCATGCGCAAGCGCTGGCATACCCGAACAAGGCGGTCAGAATCGTCGCGCCGTTTCCCGCGGGCGGCAGCGCCGACGTCATCCCGCGCATCATCGGCGAGAAGCTGTCTCTCATGTGGGGCCAGCCCGTCATCGTGGAGAATCGCGCCGGCGCCGCCGGCAACATCGGCGCGGAGTACGTCTTCAGGGCCGAGCCCGACGGCCACACGCTGCTGTCTTCGCCGCCGCCGCCTCTCATCATCAATCCGAACCTGTATCGGAATCTTCCCTTCGACCCGACGCTGTTCGTGCCTGTGGGCATCATGGTCGCGATCCCCAACGTGGTGCTCGCGAATCCCAAGGTGCCGGTGCGCAGCATCCGTGAGCTGATCGCCTACGCCAAGGCGAACCCGGACAAGCTCAACTACGCCTCGCAGGGCAGCGGAACGACATCGCATCTCACCGGCGAGATGTTCAAATCGATGGCGGGCGTGCGCCTTACGCACATCCCTTACAAGGGCAGTGCACCCGCGCTCACCGATCTGCTCGCCGGGCAGGTGGAGATGATGTTCGACAATCTCGGAGTGTCGCGGCAGCACGTGGTAACCGGCAAGCTGAAGCTGCTCGCGGTGTGCAGCGAAAAACGCGTCGCGTCGCTCCCCGACGTGCCGGCGCTTGCGGAGATCCTCCCGGGATTCGAGGCGGTTGCCTGGTTCGGCATCGTCGCGCCGCCGAGGACGCCGATGCCGATCGCCGAGAAGATCTCCGCCGCCGTCGCCGGGGTGCTCAAGCTGCCCGACGTGCAGAAACGCCTTGCCGATCTCTCCGCCGAGCCGATCGGCAACACGCCGGCGGAGATGGCGGCGTTCATGAAGAAGGACGCCGAGCGCTGGCGGGAGGTGATCCGCTCCGCCGGGGTCAAGGCGGATTAGATGGGCGTGCCGCGCATCGCCATCGCCATCGGCGACCCAGCGGGAATCGGCCCGGAGATCGCGCTGAAGGCGGCGCTCGATCCGCAGGTGCGAAGCATCTGCCGGCCTCTGCTGGTCGGCGACCGTGGGGCCCTGAAGGCCCACGCCACCGCCTGCGGGCTCGCACTGAACCTGCGCTGCGTGGCGCGCGCGGCCGACGCGAGCTGGAGCGACGGCGCACTGATCCTCCTCGAGCGCAAGCAGTTCCAGCCGGACGAACTGCACATCGGCGCGATCGCGGCGCCGCACGGGGAAGCGGCGCTCGATTCGGCGAAAGCCGCGATCGACGCGGCGCTCGCCGGCGAAGTGGACGCGGTCGTCGCAGCACCGCAGACCGAAAGCTCGATCAAGCTCGCGGGAATCGAGTTCGACGGATATCCCACGTTCGTCGCGCGCTGCACGGGCGTGCCGCCCGAGGATGCGTTTCTGATGATCTGCTTCGACCATGGCGGGACCGAAATGCGGATCGCCCATGCGACACTGCACGCGAGCCTGCGCCGGGCCATCAAGCTCGTCACGCGTGACCGCGTTCTGCACGCGATCCGTTCGGCCGATTCCGCGCTGCGCCGCATGGGCATCGCCTCGCCGCGGATCGCAGTGTCCGGGCTCAATCCCCACGCTGGCGAGGGAGGTCTCTTCGGCGACGAGGAGCAGGCGATCATCGGCCCGGCGATCGCCGACGCGAACAAAAACGACGTCGCCGCGGAGGGCCCGTTCGGCGCCGACACCATGTTCCTGAAGAAAGGCTACGATGCCTTCGTCGTCATGACCCACGACCAAGGCCACATCATGGCGAAAACGCACGCTTTCTCGGGCAGCGCGGCGCTCACGCTCGGCACCCCGGTGCTATTCTCCTCGGTCGCGCACGGAAGCGCGCTCGACATCGCCGGAAAGAACCGCGCCGATCCGGGCGCGATCATCTCGGCGATCAGGCGGCTCGCCGGCGCTTCGCATACATAAATGGAAACCAAGGTAACGATTCCCGTGCTTCGGCAAATGAAGCGCGACGGACGCAAGATCGTCGGCATAGTCGCCTGGGACTACCAGATCGCGCAGATCGCCGACCGCGCCGGCGTGGAACTGATCTCGGTCGGTGACTCGGTCGGGGTGAATCTCTGGGGGCACGCGACGGACACGGAAGTGACCGTCGAGGAAATGCTGATTCTCTGCAAAGCGGTGCGCCGCGGCGCGAAGCGCGCCCTGGTGAGTTGCGATATACCCAATGGCCGTACGCAAGAAGGGGCCGACGCCGCAGTCGGCGCCGCCGTCCGCTTCTCAAAAGAGGGAGGCGCGGACATGGTGAAGGTCCTGGGCGATCCCGGCATGGTGAAAGCCATCGTCCGCGCGGGCGTCCCGGTCTTTGCCGAGTTCCACGGCGAGAAACTTCCCGTCGAGAAGCTGGTGGAAGAAGCCAAGCGATTGGAAGATGCCGGCGCTTCGATTCTGGATTTCAGACACTCGGGTCCCGTGGCGGGCCCTGCGGTCGCGCGCGCGGTTTCCATTCCCGTGATCGGGGGCCTGGGCGGCGGGCCGTGGCTCGACGGGCGCGTGCGCCTCGCGCACACCGCCATCGGCTACGGGGCGAAGTGGCTCGACGCGAAGACCGAGACCTACGGTAACGCCGCGAAACTGAGTCTCGACGCCTTCCGCGCCCTGATCGACGACGTGCGCTCGGGCCGGCAAATCAAAGGCGGCTGAGATGCCCATCGCCACGATCGACGGCATCAGGACGAATTACGAAGTCATCGGCGATGGCCCGGCTCTGCTGATGTACGCGCCCGCGGGCTTCGATGCGACGCTCGACAAGTGGAAAACGCAGGGCGTGTACGCCAGGATCAAGCCGCTCGATCACCTGCCGAAAAAATACACCTGTATCGTTTTCGACCGGCGCGAGACCGGGCAGTCTGGCGGGCGCGTCGAGGGAATCGCCTGGGCGCACTACGTCGCTCAAGGGCGCGGACTGCTCGATCATTTGAAGATCGAGCGGGCCCACCTCATGGGCGGCTGCATGGGCTGCTGCCCGGTCGTCGCCTTCGGCGTCGCCCATCCCGAGAGAGTGATGAGCATGATTCTCTACTGGCCGGTCGGCGGCGCGAAATACCGGATCAGCACGCACAAGCGCTTTGCGGATCACCTCGCGTACGTCGAGCAGCACGGCCTCGCGGGGGTGGTCTCGCTGGTGATGCAGGAGGGGAAAGCCTTCAACGCCGAACCCAGAGGCGGGCCCTGGGCTTCGGTGATCAGGAACGACCGGGCCTTCGCCGATGCCTATGCGAAGCTGGACGTCGGCAAGTACAAGCAGCTCGTAACCGAAATGTGCCGCACGCTCTTCGACCGCGATACTTCGCCAGGTGCGGAGCCCGAGGACTTGCTGCGCTCGGAGATCCCGGCGCTCGTCATCCCGGGACGCGATGCGTCGCACGCGACCTCGGCGGCGCGATACCTCGAAGAGTGCTTGCCCAAAGCGGAATACTGGGACGTTCTCCCAGAAGCGCAGACGGAGCAAACCGCTCCAGCGCGGCTGCTGGAGTTCCTGGGTAGAGCAGGCGACCGGCGCGGGACTACAGCGACTTGATCTGCACCTTGCGCCACTTGATGGCGCCGCCGGGGGCATCCTTGGGGCCGTTGCCGAACTGCAGGGCAAACGGTCCCTCCGCGTGCGTCCCGTCCCGAACGTCGACGGTCTGGACTCCGTTCAGCACGACAGTCAGCTGCGAGCCCTTGGCGGTGATCTCATAGGTGTTCCACTTGCCGCCGGCTTTCGGCATGGGCGAGACCTTGGCGACGTTTACGATCGCTCCGGTGCCGTACTCCGGCTCCGGACGCTGGTCGTAGATGTTCACTTCATAGCAGGCGACGGCACCGACCTTGGTGCGATCGGCGCAGCGCAGGAAAATGCCGCTGTTCGTCGTGTGATCCGCCCAAAACTCCGCCTTGATTTGAAAGTCCTTGTAGGAATTATTCGTCAGAAGATATCCGCCCTTGCCCTTGTCGGCGACGATGGCCCCGTCTTGCGCTCTCCAGTTGGCGTCGCCGATGGTGCTGAAGTTGCCCATGCCGGCGGTGCCGTCGATGAGCGTGGTCCAGCCCGAGTCGGACCACGGCATGTATGAACAGCCGAAAACGCCGAACGCGACGACCAGCAGTCCCGCAGTGATCACAAACAGGCGTTTCATTGCGATCTCCTCCTTGAGTTGATGACGATTGTCTTTCCGCTACTGCCAGGCGCGATTGTCCACGGTGTTCTCGTAGGTCGCGCCGGGGACGGTCATGTTCCACTTCACCGTCCAGTTGTAGGTATCTTCCCACCGCTCGTGCGTGTAGGGCTGCGGCGCGGCGTGAAGCAGGCGCCAGGTCTGGAATTCCTCGGGCTCGAGCAGCCCGCCGGTCTCGCGGATGAAATAGTGGATGAAAGGCGTCGGGTCTTTCTCGATGAGCTCGACCGCCCTCGCCTGCGCGCGGAACATCTTCCTGAGCGTCGGACCGTCGAGGTCGTCGCCGGCCGCCTCGCTGCGCGTGGAATGGGATTCGATCAGGATGCGCAGGCCCCATTTCTGCGCCACGCTGATCCAGGGCTCCATCACGCTCGCCGCAGCGACCTTGCCGTCGCGAACCGCTTCGAGACGCTTGAGCATCGACCCTGCGTTGGTCCTCTTGACATGCTCCGGCGCAAGGAACCCCTCCATCATTTTCAGCGTGGTGAAGTCCGAGCCGTTGTTCGGCGTCACCGCGATCGGCTGGTTCTTCAGCATCTCGGGCTCGTAGTACTTCGAGCCGCGTGCGACGACGATGGCGAACTTCGACATGGAGGCGCCCAGCGCCACGATCTTGCGGCCCCGCAAACCCTGGGTGTTGGCTTCGACCGCGCGCTTCATGATGCCCCATTCGCACATGCGGTACTGGTCGATGCCGCCTTCGTTGTAGACCGAGTCGAGCGGCCGGTCGAAGACGGAATCGAACTTGACGAAATGGGAGGTCGTGACCTGCGCCATGCCCGGGGTGGTCACGAACTCGAGGTCCAGTCCCTCGTCCTTGAAGAAGCCCTTGTCGCGGGCGACGAGCACGGGCAGGTCGTGCACCGCGTTCATCGTCGCTACCTGGGGCTTGGTTCTTTCCTTGACAGTCATGATGCGTTCTCCTATATGGACCGTGAGACTCCCTTGGTCTTACGGCGCGATGCGTCGACGCCGATGATCCCTCCACACCCGCTCGGCTGTCAACGGCGGAGGGGCTTCAGCAGCAATCCCAGCCGACTCCCTCCTGCACCGCGAGCGCGTCCTTCAGCCAGCCGTAGGGAAGATCGTCGAGGACCACCTCCGCCACCGGCTTGAACAGCTTGAACTGGTAGCGCTGTTCCGCGATCCAGAACATGACCACGGTCTCCAGGGGCGCACAGCCGGGGAGTGTACAAGCGACCTCTGCAACGGAGATCGCCGCTTCTTTCGGGAGGCCGAAGCGCTCGCGCGTCCACTGCCCCACCCGGTCGACTGCCTGGAGGCGTTCGGGACCCTTCCTGACGGACGCGAACATGGCTTCAGCCTATCAGAAGCGGCATTGCATGAGAAAATGCGCCGATGGCACACCCCGACCGCTTCCTCCTCGCAGGCGTCATGGGATGGCCGGTGATGCATTCCCGCTCCCCCATGCTGCACAACTACTGGTTCAAGCAGCACGGCCTCGCGGGGAACTACGTACCGCTCGCGATCCGGCCGGAGGGTCTCGCCGCCGCGCTCGGCGCTCTGCATCCCCTGGGATTCGCGGGCTGCAACCTGACGATCCCGCACAAGCAGCAGGCGATGAAAATCGTCGACGAGGCCGACACGCTGGCGAGAAGCATCGGCGCGATCAGCTGCGTGGTCGTCAGTGCCGATGGGTCGCTCTCCGGCACCAACAACGATTGCTACGGCTTCATCCATAACATCAGGCAGGAGCAGCCTGGCTGGCGGGCCGACGCCGGGCCCATCGCGGTGATCGGCGCCGGGGGTGGTTCGCGCGCCGTGTGCTACGGGCTCGCCCGGGAAGGCGCGAAGGAGATTCGCCTCCTCAACCGCACGTTCGCGCGCGCAAAGGGAATTGCCGACGAGTTCGGCAAGCCGATCGACGCCCTGCCCTGGGAACAGCGCCACGAGGCGCTGGAAGGCGCGGCGATGGTGGTCAACACCACGAGCTGCGGCATGGTCGGCCAGCCCTCCCTCGACGTCAGGCTGGACAAGTTGCCGAAGAGCGCGCTCGCCGCCGACATCATCTACATTCCGCTCGAGACGCCGTTCCTCGCCGCGGCGCGAAAGCGCGGGAACCGCACCGTCAACGGCCTCGGCATGTTGCTTAATCAGGGCCGGCCGGCGTGGAAGGCCTGGTTCGGCATAGACCCCGAGGTGACGCCGGAGCTGAGGGCGATGGTCGAGCGGACGATATGAGCGCGCGAGGGTACTCGCCTACGCCTTCACTGCCTGCTCCAGCAGCCATTTGCGAAACGCGGCGACGGCCGGACGCCCGGCAATGACCTCCGGACACACGAGGTAATACGCCGATTGCGGTTTCAGTTCCACCTTGAACGGGGCGTACAGCCTTCCCGACTCGATGTCGTCGTCGACCAGAGGTCTCAGGGCGAGCGCCACACCCAGCTTCTGCGACGCCGCCTCGAGCGACAGGATGTTCGAGGAAAAATGCGGCCCGCGGCTGCCGTCGACGCGGTCGGCGACGCCGGCCGCTTCGAGCCATTTCTGCCAGGCCCTGCCGTGGGCCACGAGGTCCATGGCGTCGTCGTGCAGGAGGACATGGCGCGCCAGGTCGGCAGGTTCCCTGAGCGGCGGATCGCCGCGCGCGAGTTCCGGGCTCGCCACCGCGACGGTCGCGACGTCGAATAGGTGGTCGGCCCGATAGCCGGGATAGGTTCCGCTGCCCAGGTGGATCTCGACGCCGGATACGTCGTCCCTCAAGTCGAGATTTCCGACGAGAGCAGCGGAGTCGAGCGCGCCGGCGTCGACCATTTTGCTCGAGCCGAAGACGCGCAATTCGATGCGCGGCTCTCGCTTCGCGAAATCGGCCAGGCGCGGCATCAGCCAGCGTGCGGTGAACACCGGCGGCGCGGTGATCAGCAGTTCGGTCTCTTGGGCGCGTTCGCGGATCGTCTCCACCGCGGCGGCGAGCGACTCAAAGCCCTCGCGCAGTTTCGGCAGACAGGCGCGCGCCGCTTCCGTGAGCTGCACGCCGCGTCCCGCGCGGCGGAACAGCTCGACGCCGAGATACTCCTCGAGGCTCTTGATCTGGTGGCTGACGGCCGCCTGGGTGATCGACAGCTCGTTCGCCGCCTCCTTGAAAGAGAGGTGGCGCGCCGCAGCCTCGAATACCCGCAGCGCATTCAGCGGGGGCAGACGGTAGATCATTTCGGGCAATCGGTCATGGATGGGATGAGTTTTTCTTATGCGACGGATGAGAATTCATCGTTTGTTGTTGCGCCTTCCCGGGACTATCTTCTAAGGCGTGATGAAAGCCAACATGAAATCCGGAACAACTTTGCGCACGCCTTTCTGGCAAGCAGCCTACCAATCGCTGCCGAAAACCGCGCGTCAGCGTTACCTCGCGTATATCGAGCACGCGGAACGCTGGGATCTCGCGCTCGACGGGGTCATCGAAGCGCTGTCGCGAGCGAAGGGCGCTGTGGCGAGGCTGCTCGATACGCCCACCAGGCCACGCTCCGCGCACTGACCTGTTGCTTCGCCGTTCGCGCGACCTGGCGTCTCCTCCTCCTTCAGCCAGTAGCGCGAGCGGCGAGCATCTGACGATCTCGCGGAGCCAGGAACGGCAACGCGTGGCGAGCAGAACGTTCTGATACGCCCGGCACTCACCCGAGCTTCGCCCGGAAGTGGTCCCAGGTGCGCTTGAAGAGGTTCGCGTTCCAGAGCTTCTCGCGGCAGAGCGCCAGCTCCTCTTCGTTGAACGAGTAGGGCTTGCCGATCTGCAGCGCCATGTACTGCCGGTAGGCGTTCTCCTCCATGTAGGTCGCGAGAACGAACGCCTCGACGATGTCCTTACCGACGGTCACCGCGCCGTGCGACTTCATCAGCGCGGCCGGTCGGTCGCCGAGCGTGGCCGCGAGCCGGTCCGCCATCGCCCGGGTGTTGATCGAGTTGGGCGAATCGAGCAGCGGCACCGGATAGACCAGGGACCCCTGCGCATACACCGGCAGGTAGGTCTCGCCGACCATGGTGAGGAACGTCGACCACTTCGGATGCGCGTGCACGATGGCTTTGACGTCGGACCGCACCCGGTAGATACCGCAATGCAGGTGACGCTCGAGCGGCGCATTGCCCTTGCCTTCGATCTGGTTTGCTTCGAGATCGATCGTGCAGATGTCGTCCACTGTGAGCCTGCTGCGCTGGCACGAGCCGATGTTGATGAGGACGCGGTCGTCGTCGAGGCGGACGCTGCAGTGGCCGTTGTAGTCGATGATGTCGGACTGCTCCAGCATGCGGATGCAGTCGACGAGCTGCTGCTTCAATTCGACCGTGGCGCCGACCCGCTGTTTCAATTCGGCTGCTGACATGGCTTACCTCCCTCGATAACCCTTACCAGTTGACCTCGCCGCGGACCTTGCCGCGCCACAGATCCCAGGCACGCAAGCCGGCAGTCTGGTTGACCGCGTCGGAAATCCGGCCTTCCTCGAGGTCGAGCGCGGCGATCGGCGCACCGCCCTTGAGCGCCGTGGTCCAGTGCTGGATTCGGGCATTGACCTCGGTGTACACGGCGCGGAACACCGCCGTCTGCAGCGTAGGCCCGCACGCCACGCTGCCGTGCGCACGCATGAGCGCGACGTTTTTCCTGCCCAGGACGGCGGCGAGGGCCACGCCCTTGGGCGCGTTGCTGACCAGCAAGTCGGTTGCGCCGAACTTCTTGCGGATATCGAACACGGGCACGCCCTCCGCGATGAAGGCTGCGTTGTGAAACATCGCCTGCATCGGCACTCCGACCAGCCCGAAAGGGATCACGGAGGGCGAATGGCTGTGCACGATGGATTGAATATCGGCCCTCGCCCTGTAGATCTCGCCGTGGATGAATCGTTCCAGAAAACTGGAGCGGCCCCCCGCATTGCAGGGATTGCTGTCCAGATCGTACTCGATGATGTCATCGGGCGTCACCAATGCCGGCGCGATCGAGCGCGCCATCAGATAGCGATCGGGCGCCCGAGGGTGGCGCATCGAGACGTGGCCGAATGCGTCGACGACGCCCTGGGCGACGAGGATGCGGCTGGCCGCAGCCAAGTCCGCGATCTGTTCGGCCGAGACCGGACCGCCCAATGCGGGTGCGTCTCCCCGGTCTAGCGTCGGCACGTGGTTTTTCGAGGTTTCGATTGCACAACGTCGATGATAACGGAATTGCCGTCCCGCGCGGAGGAACAGGCGGCTCGGGTTGGAGGAGGCACGCAGCGCGTGAGAAAATGCGAAGCGACGCTCGTTGATTGGAGGAACGCAGGTGGAAAAAGTTCTGGCGGCTGTGAGAACGGGCCCGGGGAGAACCGAGATCCGCGAATTCCCCATGCCGGATATCCCGGAGGACAGCGCGCTCATGAAGATGGAGGTCGCCGGGATCTGCGGGACCGACGTCAAGCTGTACAAGACCCCGCCGTCCAACACCCCTGTGATCATGGGCCACGAGAACATCGGTACCATCGCCAAGGCCGGCCGCGAGTTCACCCGGCGCAAAGGCTTCAAGGAAGGCGACCTGGTGTTCGTCGAGCACTACGTCATGTGCGGCAGGTGCGAGTGGTGCCACCTGGGCCAGTACCGTCACTGCGAAAATACCGACTGGCGTACCAACCCCGACGGCATCCGCTACGGCTATACCTCGGCAGAAAGGGCTCCCCATTTGTGGGGCGGATTTGCGCAGTACGTATACCTCCCGTGGAATGCAGTCGTGCACAAGGTGCCGAAAGGCGTCACGGCGGAACTGGCGGGACTGGTCACCCCCATGGCGAACGGCGTCGAATGGTCGCTCTTCGACGGCGGCGTGAGCTACGACTCCACAGTGCTTATCCAGGGACCAGGGCAGCAGGGGCTCTCCCAGACCGTCGTCTGCAAGCAGGCGGGCGCCTCTCTCATCATCGTCACAGGCACTTCGAAGGACGCCGCACGCATGAAGGTCGCGAAAGAACTGGGTGCCGATTACGTGATCGACGTGCAGAAGGAAGACCCGCTCGCACGCATCAAGGAGATCACTGCCGGCCGCGGCGTGGACGTTGCCCTCGACTGCACGGCAGGCGCCGGGACTCTCCCCATCCTGCTCGGCGTGGAAGCCTTGAAGCGCAAGGGGGGGACGATCGTGGTTCAGGGCGAGATGAAGGAGTTCCCGAATTTCCCGCTCGAGCGAGTCACGGTGAAATTCATCACCATCAAGAGCGCGCGCGGCCACAGCTACAAGGCCTGCGAGCTCGCCCTCGCGCAACTCGCCTCGAAGCGTTTTCCGCTGGAGAAGGTCACGACCCACAAATTTGGATTGAAGGAAGTCGACCTCGCCATCCGCTCGGTCGGCGGACAGGGTGTGCCCGACGTGATCCACGCCTCGCTCATGCCCTGGCAGTGAGTTGTCGCCCTCGCCTCAAATGAAGCCTACGGAGCGTATCGCCTACTCGCCGATCACCGAGCGCGCGCCCCTCAAGCTCCCCGGCGGAGCGCGCATGGCGGTCTGGGTGATCGTCAACATCGAGGAATGGGACATCGACCAGGCCATGCCGCGCACCGTGCTCACCCCGCCCGCCGGCGGGTCGCCCATGCCCGACATCCCGAACTGGGCCTGGCACGAATACGGCAACCGCGTCGGCTTCTGGCGGATCCTGGAGGTGCTCGACCGGCACGAGATCCGCGCGGTGCTCGCCGTCAACGGCACGGCGGTCCGCGCCTACACTCCCATCGCGCGCGCGGCGAAAGAGCGCAAGTGGGAATTTATGGGGCACGGTTTCACCCAGCGCAACATGCAGAAGGTCGAGAACGAGCGCGAAGACATCAGGAAAACGACCGAGGCGCTCGCCGAGGCGGCCGGCGGCAAGCGGCCGCGAGGCTGGCTCGGGCCGGGGCTCACCGAAACCTGGGAGACGCCCGACCTGCTGGTCGAGAACGGCTACGACTACGTGGCCGACTGGGTGTTGGACGACCAGCCGGTGGCGCTGAAGACGCGCGGAAAGCCCATCGTGAACATCCCGTATACCCAGGAGAACAACGACATCGCCATGATGCTGATCCAGCATCACCCGGCGCGCGAATATTTCCAGCGGGCGATGGATCAGTTCGACCAGCTCTACCACGACGCAGCGAACGGACAAGCGCGCATCATGGCGCTGGTGGTGCACCCATACATCATGGGCGCGCCGCACCGCCTGAAGTACTTTCGCATGATCTTCGAGCGCATCCGCGAGCGCTCCGACGTGCTCTTCTGGACCGGCGAGCAGATCCTCGACTGGTATCTGAAAGAACGGCCGCTCGCGTGAGCGCCGGACGGGCTACTGCAGCGCTGTCGCCATCAGGTTGGCCGTGAGCGTCTTCGGGCCATCGAGATAGGTTCCGCCCGAGGCGACGAAGGTCCGCGCCCTGAGTCCCGCCGCGAGGTTCGCCTGCAGCGCGGACTGGTAGCTGCCGAGCTGCGTATAGACCTGCACGGTCCCGGCGACCTGCACGGTCCCGGCGGTGCCGATGACGAACAGACCGCGAGCCGGATTCGCCGCGTTCACGATCGGGGCATCGCTCAACGCTAGTCGTGTATCCACGCCACCTCGGAAGACGTCGTGCAGCAAACCGGCGTTCACCAGGTTGACGGTCATGCCGTTTGCCGTAGGGCTGCTGAACGGCGCGGCTTCGAGCGACGGCCAGCCTACGACCAGGGTCGCCGGCGCGTTGGTCACGTCGATCAGCGTGATCGCGTCGAAATCGTCAGTGGCGGTCGCCTGGCCGAAAGGCCGGACGAAGCCGCGCACTTTGAGGGGCGTGTTGGGCCCGATGCCGGTCAGATCGAGCGTACCGGTCGCCACCTGGTACGAATTCGGATTGGCATCGTTGCCGGTTGACCCTGTTCCAGTGAAATTGAACAGACCGATCGGCCGGCCGTCGATCCTCGCGAGAGTCATCGCGACAGTGTTGCCCACCACGCTGTTGACGCCGCCGTTCAGCTGCGTGACGAGCAGGCGCACCAGACCACCGCTCGCGTCTAGGGTCGTGGACCCGATCGTAGTGTTTGTCAGGTTCCCGAGCACTGTCACGCGCTGTCCGACCGAGATGTTGCTAGTCGGGATGATCGCGAGAGCGCCGATCGTGCCCTGTTTGATCACCTTCGTCGTCCCGCTATCCACAGTCACGGTCACCGTGTCCCTGAAGATGAGCGTCCCGCTGCTCCGCACGAGTTCCGCTCCTTTCACCACGAACGTCGTGCTGCTGCTGCGGGAAATGACGTTGCCGGTCAGGACGTCGCTGGTGCCGAAAGGAACGCTCGATCCGGCGAGGACCTCGGTCGCGATGAATCGGCGAGTCGTGAGATCGAGCGTGCCCACGGCCACCGTGGCGGTGAATCGCGGTTGCTGGGAGAGCGCGGTGAGGCCGGCACTGCCCTGGAAGGTCGTCTGGTTGATCTCGAAAGTGGTATTGCTGTCGGTGAGGAAGGTCAGGCGACCGTGATTGCCCTGGAGCAGATTGAAGGGACGCAGAATGAGCGTGAAGCTGCCCGCCTGCGTGTCGACCGCGTCGAGCGGCCCCCGAATCCTGTGCGGCTTGGGCGCGTCCGGATTGACGTCGGCCACTAGCAGCGGATTGACGGTCACGACTGGGCCTGCTGGACCGCTCATGTCCACCAGATTCGAAGCGGCGAGATTGAAATCCAGATCGAGGAGCGACGACACCAGGGGCGCGATCACCAGCTGCCGCGCATTGTCGAGCGTCACCTTCATCGGCAAGGTCGTGACCTGCCTGTTCTGGGTGTCGTGGATGTTGGCGAGCGGCACTGCCACGGGAGTCCCGGTGCCGTCATCGACGCGGATGTCGGCGTTGGTGTAATCGACGTTGAGCGTCGCGCTGACGTAGCTGCCCGCGGGAATCGTGACCGCCGTTACGAACTCGGTCAGGTCCACAGACCGGGCGAAGTCCACGCGCGTTCTCTGCGGCAGGGTCTGGACGACCGTGTCGTCGGCCTTGGTCAGCGTGAGGGAGGTGACATCGACCGTGTAGGTGAGGAAGTCACCCGGCGCATCGGTCAGGCCGATCGCGACCACGCCTTCTTCATCGGTCGCGTTCTTGCAGGCGTACAGGCCAAGGGCCACTGCCGTACCCAAGGTGAGGGTCGTGAGCAACCGAAGGAGAAAACGTTCTTTCCCGAAACTCCGCAGCCAAGTCATGTGCGTATCTCCTCTAAAGACGGGAGGTGGTTCCGATCGAGAACGCGTGAAAGTGTGCACGGTTGACCGGAAGCGCGGATCGTCCGCGACGCAGGAAAAGGCAAAAGAAAAACCCCATAAGCGGGGCCTATGGGGTTTGCGAACCGCCCTGCCGGTTACTTGAACGTGTAGAGGACGCCGGCGCTAATAGCTTTGATATCGATGTCGAGGAACGAAACGCTTTTCTTGGGAAGATACTGCACGTAATCGATCGAGCCCGAGAGGTTCCTGGTGAAGGGGTACTGGACGCCCACGCCGTACGCCGCGCCAGATTCCGTTTGACTGCTGGTGCTCACCACGCCGCCGCTGAAATCCATCTTCGATTGGGCAAACCCGACCAGGCCGTAAAGGTTCACGGGACCGACGTTGACATTGGGCTTGGCGAAAACGCCGAAAACTTGAGTCTTTACCTTGTTGCTGAAGCCGCCCGCGCTGCTGTACTCCTTGTCTTGCGGCAGCACAAGATGCAATTCCGCATCCAGCCAGTCCAGAATATGCATGCCGCCTCTCAGGCGAAGGCTCGTCGCCTTTGCGCTTCCGGATACATCCGGCGCAATGCCGCTCTTGTCGTCAACTTTCGTCGTTAACCCGGTGATATCGCCGCCGGCATAAAACGTTGGCGGGGCCGCGTGCGCCACCCCGATCGTCGCAGCCGTTCCAAGGGCAATTGCCAGTAGCTTCTTCATTTTTCCTCCTTTTATGAAAAATGCAGCCGATTCCCCAAACTATCGGTCGTTCGCGCCCGCCCCGCGAGCGACCGATCTTGGGACAGGCGGATTCTAGTCCAAAGCGCCGCATCGGCAAAGGCACGGACATTCACTCTTCTCTTCACGCAACGGCCAGGAGGTCTGCGTCACCCAAGCACGAGCTTCATCTGCTCGAGCGCCGCGCGGCCGAGGAGTCCGTAAGGACTGGCGAGCGTCTCGAAGATCTCGAAGTGGTTGTAGCCCTGCGCGGTGAGAAATTGCACGGGTTTCCCCGCCGCCTTGACCGCAGCGGCGAAGTCGCGCGTCTGGCGCTGGAACTCCGGCGTCTCGAGCGTCCCGTGCGCGAGCACTACGGGGCAATTGAGCCGCCCGAGGTGGCGCTGGGTGCTCAGCGCGTGCTCCATCTCGTCGGTGAACTTCACGTAGGAGCTGCGCGCGGAGAGCCGCACCGGCTTCAGGTCGTACATGCCGCCGCAAAGCAGCCCGCCTTTCACCGTGTCCGCCGGAAGATCGAATTCCTTCCGCCAGTCGGTGACGAGCACGACGCCCGCGAGATGGGCGCCCGACGAATGGCCCGAAAGGTAGAGCCGGTTCGCGTCGCCGCCGAACTCCTTCGCGTTGCGATGCACCCAGGCGACTGCGCGGCGCACCTGCTCGGCCATCATGCTCAGGTTGCCCGCGAAATCCTGCACGGGAGAGAAATCCAGGACGACGAAGTTCGCGCCGGCGCTCACGAACGACTCCGCGGGGAAAGCGTAGTTCCTCGCGAGCCCCCCGCGCCAGGCGCCTCCGTGGACAAATATGTTGATCGGAGCATTGCGACGCTTCGCCGTGAACACGTCGAGTCCCTCGACGGGCGCAGAACCGTAGGCGAATCGCCTCGGCGCCCCCAGCCGGGCGCGCGTGATCTCGCTGTTCGTCGCGTAGCGTCCGGTGATCTGTGGCTGGTTGGGCGCGTAGACGCTCTGGTCGTAGGCGTCGTCGAGCTCCTTCTGGTCGAGGTCGAGCCACACGCGCGGCCCCTTCGCGCGGGGCGGCTGCTGCGCGGGCTGGGCCAACGCCGGGCCCGCTGCCGCAACCACCGCGCCAGCCGTGCCGATTTCGAGGAATTCCCTTCGCGTAATGCCGCCCGGATCTTGCTTCCCGCGCATCTTTTGCACCGCAGGCTGAAGCCGCTATCTGCCGATCATGCGGCCTTCGGTGGGCTGCGTCAACCGACCCGGTGCGGATGGGCGACGCCGTACCCTTGCGCGTAGTCGATGCCGAGCAGCATCAACTCCCGCAGGGTCTCGTCGTTCTCCACCCATTCGGCGATCGTCGGGATACCCAGCACGCGCCCGATCTTGGCGATCGAATCGACCATGGCTCGATCGAAGGGATTTCCCACGAGATTGCGCACGAACGCGCCGTCGATTTTGAGGAAATCGACCGGCAGCGACTTGAGGTAGGCGAAGGAGCACAGCCCCGAGCCGAAATCGTCCAGAGCGAAGCGGCAGCCGATGCTCTTCAGGCTCTTCAGGAAATGTATCGCCTTCGAGAGGTTGCGGATAGCCGCGGTCTCCGTTACCTCGAAGCACATCGCGGTGGGCTCGACGCGGGACGAGGTGATTTGCTGGTGCACGAACTTGAGGAACGCCTCGTCGCTGAGCGAAGATCCAGACAGGTTGATCGCGACGATGCGTCGCGGATCCGCCGCGATCTTGCCCTCGGACACGAGACGGCAGGCGGTTTGCACCACCCAGCGGTCGAGCTTGCTCGGCATCAGGTTGTAGCGCTCCGCAGCGCTGATGAGCGCATCGGTGGGTACCTGCTTGCCGTTCTCGTCGCTCATGCGCAGCAGCACTTCCTGATATTCGCTTATCGCCAGATTGCCGCGCAGCGCCTTGGCGGGCTGGACCATCAGGTACATGCGGTTTTCCTGGAGCGCGCTCGTGATCCGCCCCGCCCATTCCATGTCGCCGCGCCGGCGGGAAACCTCGGAATCGCTCGGCTTCAGGATGTGCACGCTGTTGCCTCCCGCTTCCTTCGCGGCGTAACACGCGAGATCGGCTGCACTCATCAGCTCGCCGATGTTCGCGCTTTCCCTGCTGATTACGACCACACCGATGCTAACGCCGATCTCGAAAACCTTCTGGTTCCACACGAAACGGAAGTCGGTGATCGCCTGGCGCAGCTTCTCGGCGATTTCAAACGCCTTGGTTTCGTTGCACTGCATGAGGAGCACGCCGAATTCGTCGCCACCGAGGCGCGCAAGAGTATCCGTCCCGCGGATGTTGTCCTTGAGTGTCGCCCCGAGCTGGAGCAGGAGGCTGTCGCCGGCCATGTGTCCGCACGTGTCGTTCACGACCTTGAACTGGTCCAGATCGAGGAACATGATGGCGTGCGTACTGTCCTCCGTTTTGGCGAGGCCGAGCAGATAGCCGAGGCTGTGCTCGAACTGGCTGCGATTCAGGAGCCCAGTGAGAGGATCGTGGGTCGCCCGCCATGCCAGTTGCCGCGTCAGGGTGCGTGCGCGCGCCACGTCGGCAACGACGAGGAATCCGATGCACAACACGCCCGACAACAACAACCCCAGCATGACCATGAACGTGAGGCGGTTGTGTTCCTCTGCGCGCGCTTCGACGCGATCGAGCGGGACGTTGATCTCGAGCGCGCCCATCAGCTGGTGGAGCTTCCACATTTTCCCGGTCGCAATGCTGTCCGCCACCCGTATCGCAACGGTTTCCGGACGTTGCTCGAGCCGGTTGTGGCACTCGACGCAAGTTGCGCTCGCAGCGGGGTCGGCGCGCATATAACGCAGCGTGTTGACCCCGTTGAGAGTCTCGATCCGCCACACCGGCTTCCAGTCAATCGGGCCTGTAGGCTCGGCGCGGTCCTGGGCCTCGAGCTGTTGCCAGGCCCAGCGCTGGAACGAATCGGCCAATCCCTGGTTCTGCGCCAGGTTCCATTTGCTCAAGGGGCGGTAGTGGTAGAGGCCCCCGTTGTCCTTGCTCGCGTGCTCGCCCACGAACTTGAGGAATTGCGCCGGCAGCGGCACGTTTCCAGGTTCGTGCAAATAGGTCTCCGAGGCGTAGCCGATCCCGTCACGTTGCAGCTTGTTCACCACGCGCTCGGCGTAGACGGAGCGCGAACTGCTGGAGAGTCGCGCGACCACCTCCGCCACGTCGAGGGCCTTGATCTCGATCAGCCGCTGTTGTCCGAGGTTTACCAGGTACCAGGTCACGGCGCCGACCGCGCAGAGAAAGAGCACGGAGATTACCGCGACGCGCCGCCGCAGGCCGACGTTTACGTTGCGCGGGTCGTTGGGCACCGAACCGCCGGCCGAGCCGCTGCGATCAAGGCCGAGCCAGCGCGACAGGGAAGAGCGAAACCCGGATTCGCGTGATTCTTCTTCCGCCAGGAGCATGGGTCCCCTCACTGCAAGCGCATCATGCGCCTTTGCCGCCTGAAGATAGGATAATTCGTACACTTGGACGATCGTGAGGTCGGCTCGCGTGCTTTAGCAGCAAGAGACATGCCATCGGGCCCGTGGAACGAGGCGATATTTGGCACCTCGGACAGGCCCGCCGCAGCCCCACTTTCACACGCGGAATGACTCGAGCGTCTCCGGGGCAAACAGTTCTTCCGCTTTGAGCCTGCGCTTGGAGAGCCCCTGCTCGTGGTGATAGCGCAGGAACGTTTCCAGCACATGGTGGTTGGGACCGAAGCCGTAAGGCCACCAGTCTTCGCCGAGCTCCCTGCGGGCCTCCTCGACGTGCGCGACCTGCCAGGGCAGCATCGTGGCCAGCGCCATGGTGGTGGCCAGGGTTTCGTAGGTCCTTCGCTGCGCCTGCACGAAGGCCTTGTAGAGCGACTGCGCGATCCAGCGGTTCGCCAGGTACAGCTCGCGACGGATAACCACCGTATGCATGATGGGAAAGATCTTGGTCTTGCGGTAATACGCCTTCTCGACTTCGACGTAATTCTCGAAGAGGCGCTTCACAGCGCCGGGCCGCGTCGCGAAGGTCGAGGGCGCGCGTGCGGTGTGCAGAGCGTCGATCTCGCCTTCCACGATCATCTGCGCGAGCGTCTGCTTGGGCCCGATGGGTTTCAGCCTGAATTTCACGGGCAGGTCGAGCTTGAGCTTCTCGTCGCGGCCGGGCTCTTCCTCGCCTCCGGTCCAGTATTCGCAGCGCGCGGGGTCGACGCCGTACTCGTCCTGCAGGATGCCTCGGATCCACACGGGCGCCGTCATCTGGTACTCCGGCACCCCGATTCTCTTGCCGGCGAGCTCCTTCGGCTCGCCGATGCCGCTCTTCGTGGAGACGAAAATGCACGAGTGACGGAAGAAGCGCGAAGGGAACACCGGGATCGCGATGAACGCCGGATCATCGCGCATGAGCGACACGCAGTACGAGGAGAGCGACATCTCCGCTGCGTCGAACTCGCGGTTGCGCAGCATCCTGAAGAACGTTTCCTCGACGAGGAGTTCGTGATAGATGAGGTCTATGCCCTCGGGGTGCACGCTGCCGTCGGCAAGCGCTCGAGTACGGTCGTAGTCCCAGCAGGCGAGGGAGAGCTGGAGTCTGGGCACGCGGCCGGCGCGTCTAGACCGTCACCGGATCGGTATCGAGCGCCGGAAAGAGGCCGTGCTTCGCGCCTTCCTTGTAGGGCTGCCCGACCGGCAGCTCGATCGAACAGGAGCGCACGCGCTGCGAAGCCGGATCAAGTCCTGGCACGCTCTTGCCTTCGCGCGCCGCCTTGGCCGCCCGAAGGAGGCGGCTTCGCGTCCCGACGATTCCCTTGTCGGTCATGCACAAGTGCTCCTTGGTGCGGTCCTGGATCGGGCCCATCGACTCCTGGAGCGACGCGTCCTGCATCGCAATGCCTTCCACGCCGCTGTAGGAGCGGCCGCGCTTTTGCGAGCTGCGGTCGATGAGATAGTCGTTCGTCTTGTTCGCGAGCGGAACGAAGGTGCCGGGCGCGTATTTCACGTGGATCCCCGCGCCTTCTTTCATCGCCTTCAGCTCCGAGGCGCTGAGCGCGCGGTTCGGGTGATAGTTGATGCTCCACGCCCAGCAGTGCTCGTCGTCGATCGGCACCCAGGCGTGCGCCCCGAGGGGATGTCCCGCCCGGGGCGGAATGATCGTGAACCACGGCATGACCCACGGGGTGATGCGCCAGTAGTATTTTCCGTGGTCCGCCTTGCGCCGCGCCCCGATGAGGAGGCCTCCCTCGAAATCCACGACCTCGAAGACCGGCATGCGGTCCTCCAGGTTGTACTGGTTGCCCTTGCTGCCCTTGAACAGCGGATCGGTTTCGAGCTCGCCCGAGTGCAGGAAGGACACGTGGCTGGAATCGATCCCTCCCTCGACCGCCTGGAGGTAGTTCGATTCCTGCAGGCGCTTGGACACGAAGCGCCGCTCGGGCGACACGGTCACCCACTCCAGCTCGGGCGGCGCGGGCTTCAGCTCGGGCGGCCCCATGTAGATCCACACCACGTCGCCCCGCTCGATCGCCGGGTAGGACTTGAGCTTGATCCCCTGGCGCATGCCAGATCCCTCGGGCTCCGAAGGCAGGTCCACGCATTGGCCGTTCACGTCGTATTTCCAGCCGTGGTAGGGACAGCGCAGGCCGCACTCCTCGTTTCTGCCGAACCACAGGGACACGCTGCGGTGCGCGCAGAATTCGTCGATCACGCCGATGCGCCCCTCGCTGTCGCGGAAAGCCACGAGCTTCTCGCCCATGATCTGCGCGCGCACGGGCGCGCAGTCCGGTTCCGCGATCTCCCAGCTGTGCAGCGCGGGAATCCAGTAGCGCCGGAAGAGATCCCCCATCAAAGTGCCGCGACCGGTGCGCGTCAACTGGTCGTTTTGTTCCTGGGTCAGCATGTTCAGTCCTCAGTCGAATTGCATGAATCAGTCAGCGGTGGCGCCCGAGGCGCGAACGATCGGGCTCCAGCGTTTGAGCTCGGCCGCCACGAACGCCGTGAACTGCCCCGGGTCGAGGTCGCCCGGCTCGATGCCTTCGGGACGCAGCCGCTCGCGCACGTCGGCGGCCTGCAGTGTCCGCCGCACCTCGGCATTGAGCCGGCTCACGATCTCGGGCGCGATTCCCGCCGGGCCCGAGAGCGAAAACCAGATGGAAGCGGTCAGCTCCGGATAGCCCAGCTCCGCGAAGGTCGGCACCTCCGGAAATTCCGGAACGCGTTTCACCGAGCTCACCGCGAGCGCGCGCGCGCGGCCCGCCTTGATCTGCGTCGCGGCGGTCGTCAGGGTCGTTGAGGTGACGGGCACATGGCCCGCGATCAGGTCGGCGACCGCGAGGCTCGCGCCCTTGTAGGGGACGTGGGTCATCTCGATCCCGGCGACCTGTTTCAGCTGCTCCGCGATCAGGTGTCCCTGCGTGCCGTTGCCCGGGGAGCCGTAAGCGAGCTTGCCGGGTTCTTTTCTCGCATAAGCGATGAATTGCTTGAGGTCCCGCGCCGGCAGCGCCGGGTTCACGACCAGAACGCCGGGCGGGCCGCCGAAGAGCGCGATGTGGGTGAAATCGCGCAGCGGATCGAACGGGAAACTCTTCGAGAGCGCAGGCGCAATGCAATGCGTGGCGACACCCGAGACGACCAGTGTGTACCCGTCGGGCGCAGCCTTCGCGACGAGCTCCGAGCCGATCACGCCACCCGCGCCAGCGCGGTTCTCGATGATGAAATTCTCCTTCAAGGTCTCGCTCAGCTTCTGCGACACCAAGCGCCCCAGAGTATCGGCAGTTCCGCCCGGTGCGAAAGGAACGACGATGCGCACGGTCTTGGCGGGCCACCCCTGCGCGAGGGCCTGCGGGCCCCCTATCAGCAGGGCGACGAGCCCCATCAGTCCCGGACCGGAGTGCCGTGCGAGTTGTGAAAGGGATGCAGCCACAGGCCGTCATTTTACCCGAGCATCGCGCTAAAATAGTCGCGCGTCTGCCTACGGCTCTACGTGCCACATATAGGAACGGAAATCCCATGGAAATGACCGGCGAGCAACTGATCCCCGTATCGCAAGCCGAAGTCTGGCGCGGATTGAACGACCCTGAAGTACTGAAGGCGTGCATCGCGGGCTGCGAAGCGATCGAGAGAGTGTCGGATACCGAATACCGCGTCGTCATAGTCGCAGCGGTCGGGCCCGTGAAAGCCAAGTTCAACGGGAAGCTCATCCTCTCCGATCTCAACCCGCCGAATTCCTATTCGCTGTCCTTCGAGGGGTCGGGCGGCGCGGCGGGATTCGGCAAGGGCAGCGCGCAGGTGTCGCTCAAGACCGAAGGCACGGGCACGCGCCTGACCTACTCGGCCAAGGCGAGCGTCGGCGGCAAGCTCGCCCAGGTCGGCTCGCGGCTGATCGACGGGGTCGCGAGAAAAATGGCCGACGACTTCTTCACCGCGTTCAACGAGAAGGTCGCGGGGCCTGCGGCCAAGGCCGCGGCAGCGCCTGCGACCGGAAAGCGACGGATCCACCCGGCCTGGTGGGTAGCCGGTGCGCTGCTCCTCGCGTTTCTCGTCTACCTCGCGCTGCAGCCCGCGCACTGACCTCGGGTCATCCGTTCACCGTCACCCAGGCGCTCGCGTATCCCGTAGCGTTTTCCTGATCGACCCAGCTGCACTCGATGTCGCCCGACCGCTCCGCGCGCACGAAGAATCTCAAGTACGGGTTGGCCGCTATTCCGGCACCCATCGAGGCGCGGAAGACTTCGACCCCGCCGTAGCGGCATTCGAAGCGGTGAATGACGTTGCGCGGCGTCTGGCGGCCGAGCGAATCGTAGCGGAAGCCGGTTTCCATCGGGTGCTGGATGAGGACGCGCACCTCGATGAGCCCCCCGCGCCGGGCTTCCCGCGGCACCTGAATTCGCGTTGTCATTGGCTCAGCTCCCGTCGATACAGGCGGCTTCGTTGACGACGATATCCGCCGCGTCGAACCAGAAGCTGCCGTCGGAAAACTGCGCGAGCGCCGTCACCCTCTGGGTTCCGTTCAGCCGCACGCGCGACTCGATCTCGGCGCGACCCGTTTGCGGGCCGAGAAAATAGGTCGCGATCAGCGGAACGGGGTTCTTCTCCGAAACGAGATCGATGCGGCGAACGTAGTCCGCCTCGCTCATGGGGCTGTCGACGCGCACGATCAGCGGAACCGAGTGCCCGTCGTCGGCGACCTGGGCAAGCTCAAGGCGCACCCGGCCCCTGCGCATTTCGGCTCCCTTGAGAATAGCTCGCAGCGTCCCCTGAGGCGTGCTGAGCATGCGCGCATCGATTCCCGGCGCGGGATTCACGCTCGGCTGCGCGAGCACTCGCCGGGGCAACGGAAGCAGGGCGAGGAGCGCGGCGAGGAGCCGCCGGCGTGCGTTCAACCCAGCAGCGGCAGCTTGCGGATGCGCTTCCCCGTCGCCGCGAAGATCGCGTTCGCCACGGCGGGCGCGATTGGCGGCGTGCCGGGCTCGCCGATCCCGCCGGGGGCCTCGCGGCTCGGCACGATGTGCACCTCGACCTTCGGCATTTGGTTCATGCGCAGCATGCGGTAGTCGTGGAAGTTCGACTGCTCGACGCGGCCGTCCTTGAACGTGATCTTTCCGTACAGGGCCGCGGTCAAGCCGTAAACAATGGCGCTCTCGATCTGGCGTTTGACGATGTCGGGGTTCACCGTCATACCGCAGTCGACCGCGGCGACGACGCGGTGCACCTTCGGTGCTCCATCCGAGCCGACCGAGACTTCCGCGACCTCCGCGCACCAGCTGCCGAAGGAAAACACCACCGCGATGCCGCGGTGAACGCCGGCCGGCAGCGGCTTGCCCCAGTCTGCCTTTTCCGCGGCGAGCTCCAGGGCGCCCTTGTAGCGCGGCTGCTTGCCGAGGAGGGAACGCCGGAATTCGAACGGATCCTTGCCCGCCTCGTGCGCCAGCTCGTCGATGAAGCTTTCGAGAAAGAAACTGTTCTGCGAGTGCCCGACCGAGCGCCAGAACCACACTTGGACGCCGCCCGGTTCCTGGCGCGAATACTCGACGCGCAGATCGGGAATGTCGTACGGACAGTCGCGAATGCCCTCGACCCCGAACTCGTCGACCCCGTCGGGCGGCAGTTTCATGAAATGCGAGCCTTCCATGATCGAGGGCGAGGCGACGCTCGCGGTGAAGAGCGTCGCGCGTCCGCTCGCGTCCAGGCCGCCCGTCATCCGCGTGACCGAGGCC
>Ga0209488_10000435_pt1 | contig 34783 bp, 34 predicted proteins | sample Rivendell_Oct201_8_FD_188349 | JGI IMG/M metagenome (GOLD analysis project Ga0209488, IMG submission 188349) | Vadose zone soil microbial communities from the Eel River Critical Zone Observatory, Northern California, USA -... | ecosystem: Environmental > Terrestrial > Soil > Vadose zone >...
CCCTTGGCGCGCAGCAGCGCTGGAAACAGGATGTCGTGCACCAGGGTGGACTTGCCCGAGCCGCTGACGCCGGTGACGCACACCAGGCGCTCGAGCGGAATGTCGACGTCGATATTCTTGAGGTTGTGTTCCGTGGCGCCGTGGAGACGCAGAACGCCGGCAGCACCGGCCTTGGTGCCGGCTGCGCCTGTGCCCGCCTTACTCGCGCCGGTCGCACGAATGCCGGCTGCCTCGACGCCGGCGGCGCCTGTCCGAACTACGCCAGTGCCGGCTGCCCCTGTGCCGTCTGCCCCAACTGGCGGGATCTCGACCCTCTTGCGGCCAAGCAGATAATCGGCCGTGAGCGATCCCTTGGCCTTGGCGAGCCCGGCGATCGGCCCGAAGAACACGATTTCTCCGCCGTGCTCGCCGGGGCCGGGGCCGATATCGAGTATGCGATCCGCGGCCTGCATGACCTTCGGGTCGTGCTCGACCACGACCAGCGTATTGCCGGCGTCGCGCAGGCGGTGCATGACGCCGACGATGCGGCCGACGTCGCGGGGATGCAGCCCGATGGACGGCTCGTCCAACACGAACAGGGTGTTGACCAGCGAGGTGCCGAGCGCGGTGGTGAGATTGATGCGCTGTACCTCGCCGCCCGACAAGGTGCGCGACTGGCGGTCGAGGTTCAAATAGCCCAAGCCCACATCCGTCAAATACTGCAGGCGCGCGCGGATTTCCCGCAGCAAGAGATCGGCGGCCTCATCGAGCGGCGCGGGCAGTTCGAGCTTGCCGAAAAAGCGGCGGCTGTCGTCGATCGGCAATAGCATCAATTCGCGGATGTTGATGCCGGGATTGCCGACTCGCCACAGCAGGGCATCGGGCTTGAGGCGCGCGCCGCTGCATGCGCCGCATTCGGTGTAGGAGCGGTAGCGCGACAGCAGCACACGGATGTGCATCTTGTAGGCCTTGGTCTCGAGCCAGGCAAAGAAGCGGCGCACGCCGTACCAGACGTTCTTGGTCCATTCGCCTTCACCCTCGATCACCCAGGCGCGTTGGGCGCCGGTCAAGTCGCGCCAGGGCGTGTCCACCGGGATGTCGCGCTTCCGGGCGAACTTGAGCAGATCCGCCTGGCATTCCTTGTAGGACTCGGTCTGCCAGGGCTTGATGGCCCCCTGGCGAAGACTCAACGCCGCATCGGGAATGACCAGGCCATAGTCCACCCCGATGCTGCGGCCGAAACCGCGGCAGGTCTCGCAGGCGCCGATGGGTGAATTGAAGCTGAAGGTGCTGGGGCTGGGGTCCTTGTAGTTGATGTCGCAATCCGGACAGTGCAGTCCGGTGGAGAAGCGCCAGGGTGCGGCGCCTGGGTACACATCGAGGCGTCCCTGACCGACCTTCAGCGCGGCCTCTATGGCATCGCCGGCTCGGGCGGGATCCACGGTCGACCACCGAAAGCGATCTTGAATCACCTGCAGGGTGTCGCCGCGCTTTTCGTGAATGCGCGTGTAGCCCTGGCCGGCCAGCAATCCCTTGATCTCGGCCTCGGTAAAATTCTTCGGAATGGGTACGGGAAAGGTCAGGAGCAACGGCGGATCGCCGCTGCCGCGGGAGAGCTCGTTCAGCGCTGCTTGGATGCTCGCGGTTGTGTCGCGCCGCACCGGCCGGCCGCAGCCCCGGCAGTGAAGTACCGCGGCCCGCGCAAACAGCAGCTTCAAGTGATCGTTGAGCTCGGTCATGGTGCCGACGGTGGAGCGCGAGGTTCGCACCGGATTTGTCTGGTCGATGGCGATCGCGGGCGGAATTCCGTCGATGCGGTCGACCTGCGGCTTATCCATCCGATCCAGGAACTGACGGGCGTAGGGGGAGAAGGTCTCTACGTAGCGGCGCTGGCCCTCGGCGTACAATGTGTCGAATACCAGCGAGGATTTCCCGGAGCCGCTCACACCGGTCACGACGATCAACTCGTTGAGGGGAAGATCGAGGTCCAAATCTTTGAGATTGTTCTGGCGGGCGCCACGGATGCGGATGGCATCCGAGCGGGGCGGATCGAAGGGTGGCATCCGCGTTAGTTTACAGGGAATCGTGCGGCGCACCGCGAATCAAGGGAGCGCTCAGCGTCCGGCGAACTGCTCCATCATGAGTCCGGTGCCGCCGCGCGTGACATGCGCCACGATGGCGGTGCGGCGATGGATTTTGGTCACCAAGCCTAGATTGATGGCGAAGGCCAGCTGGACCTGCTGACCCTTGCGCAACCCGAGATTTTCCGTTTCGACGAACACGCCGTTTGCACTCAGGTTTTTAGCCCTGCAAATTCGGCTCTTTCGTCCCGACATCACCACATACACGGTGGTGCGTGCTCGGTGACGGGTGTGCAAGCGACGCTCCATCCGTTCTATCCCTTCGGTTGATCATCGACGAGAGGTAGCCATTATGCACATCGCGCAGTAGTTAGCGAAGCGTTCAATTGCGCGGGCACCGATATGTAAGGCGCGGAACTGATATGTAAAATCAAGGACCTATGCGCGCCCGAGGAGGTCAAAAAAATCGACCGCAGAGCGGACGAGCGTTAGACGGCGTCTTTGCGCCGAATGGAGAGCTGTTCCGGAGCGTCGATACCCATCTTGACGCGCCGGCCCGTTCCTCCCAGCAGGGTGATCTGGATGGGGCCGTTGGCGAAAAGCTCCGCCATGGTCATGTTGGCGTCCACGCCGTCCGCCGGTTGGATGACGATGGATTCATCAGCGCGGCGGCTGAGAACCAGCATGGATCAAGCCCGCGCCAACGCGCGCAGCGCTTTGGCGAAGGTCTTTCCTCGAGGATCGTAGGTGATCGCGGGACCGCCGCGGATGATATCGATCAGCTGCCCCACCTGATGTTGCCGGACATGAATGATATGGCCGTTGATTTCGTTCGCGGTGCGGCAGCCGGCCATCAGCTCCAGCAGGGCGCGCCAGCGGTCGGCGATCGTCGCCGCCAGCCCAAGGCTGGGAGTGGCCCATAGGGCGCGGCGTTCCGCTTCGAGTTTTTCAATGGTTCCAAAAATCTGGATTTTCTCAGCGGCCCTTTGCTCGACCGCTCGAGGGGAGTCACCGGTGAGAGCGGTGCGCTCCGCGGCCAAAGTGGCCGCCAAGGAACGCGCGGCATCGATCTCGCGATCCAAGACATCCTCGAGACGGCGGCGCGCGTCCTGGTCCATGGGTTTACTTCAGTCCGCGTTCGAACTGCAACAGTTTATCGGCCACCTGGCCGGCATTGATCTGGTAGGTGCCGGAATTGATGGCCTGTTTCACCGCTGCGACTTTCGACGCGTTGACCACCGGCGCTTTGGCGACGGCCTCTTCGATCTTCTGCAGGGACCGGGCGGAGTGGGTCAGGGTGACGGTATCGCCGGTCTTTGATGCAGCCGCGCCCGCGGCCTGTGCTTCGCCCTGCGCCTTGTCGGCAACCACGCCGTTGCTGTTCGAGCCCTTGATGGGCGCGATCGGCTCGGCCGTTGAATATGCGCTGATTTTGTCAGTCACCGAAATTCTCCTAGGGCTACTTGCATCGGCCCATGCCATCTTATCGTCAGGGTTCGGATGAACTTTAGCGATTACGCTCGAGTTGCATCCTCCGGACTAGTTATCGACTGTGACGCGCTTCACTGAAGGGCTATCGAGAAATTATTTCGACTACCTGCTCGGAGCGCGCAACCCCTTCGACGATCTTGCCGGAAGACATGTTTTGCACTCTAACTCGTTGATTGATAAGCCCATCGTTGAGAGCCTTGCCGGCCGTGCGCACGCTCATGCCACCCAAGTCTGCGACCAAGGTCACCGATTGGCCGCGTTGTACCGCCTTGGCGGCCACCAATTGTTGATTGGTCAGGAAGGCGCCGCCTGAGATTGGCCGGCCGGCGGTCAGTCCCACCGCGATGGCGGGGTCATCCAGGAAGCCGGGCGGCAGCTCGGACATATCGTGCTCCTCTACCCGCAAATCCGTGGCCTTGAGGACGCTGCCCACCACGATGGCGTGCGCCGCGACCACTGCCGGCGAGGTACCGATGATTCTGACCTGAACATAAAGATGCCAGGGTTTGCCGTCCTGGCAGCGCAACTCGACCGTCGCTCTATCTTGCATGTGATGCACCGAGGCGAGAGCGGCTCCCACGGGTTGGCGGCAGCGCGCGAGTTCCAGGTGCGGCTCGATCGGACCGATCAAGAAGCGCTGCCGATCGGTCAGCGGAGGAAACTGCCGCACCGCCTCGGCCTTCGCCAGCGACTCGAGCGTCGGAATGTCTTGAAGATCCGTATCCCGCTGGGGAATCGAATCGCCGGCGCTCTCCGGGCCGGGTGCGGCCTGCAGCAGGGGCGCCGCCGCGAGGCCGAGCCCGAGGCTCACGCCGAGGAGCCCGCGACCGAGTAACCAACGACAATATTTTGGCGCTGCTTGCATCATAGATGACAAGTGCAAGCGGCGTGCCATGGCGGCACACGATGGCGGGCGGAGCGCCGCGGGCCAGTCCTTGCCTGCCGTCCGCGGTCGGCCGCTGCTCGGCCGCCTACGGCAATTTCTTGCCGCGCGGTTCGGGCACGCCGGCAAGTGCCGGGCAGCAATGGGCGCTCCTTGGCCCCTGGACGGCCGATTGCCCGCGTATCAGCGGTTTGGCACACCTCTTGCTTTAGGTTTCCGTCAAGGAGATCAACGCATGTTTGAGAACGTTTTCGGTATCCATGAGCAAGCGCTGCTGCTGCACGAGCAGCGGATCGGCGTGCTTGCCACGAATCTTGCCAACGCCGACACGCCGAACTACAAGGCGCGCGATATCGATTTCAGCGAAGTGCTGGCGCAGAGCGATGGGGGATCGTTGTCCATGCGGGTGACCCAGGCGGCGCATATCGCGACCCCTCAGGGTGAATTGTCGGCGGGCGCCTTGAAGTACCGCAATCCGTATCAGGCTTCGCTCGACGGCAACACCGTGGAAATGCCGGTGGAACAGGCGGCCTTCGCGGAGAACAACGTCCGCTATCAAGCCAGCTTGAGGTTCATCAGCGGGACGATAGCGGAGATGCAACTCGCCATTGCCGGCCAGTAGTCCCATTGCCGGGCGTTAGTCGCCCTCGAGGAAAAGAAATGTCTCTATTCAATGTATTCAACGTCGCCGGAAGCGCACTGAACGCCCAAACCATCCGGCTCAACACCACCGCGAGCAATCTGGCCAATGCCGAAAGCGTAAACGGCGACGCGGCCAAGACCTATCGCGCGCGGCATCCCGTGTTCCAGTCGATGATGGACACGTCGAATCCCTTCGCCGACGACCAAGAGGCTTCGGCGGGCGTGCGGGTGCTCGGTGTGGTGGAAAGCTCGGCGCCGCCGTCGATGCGCTATCAACCGGACAATCCGGTGGCCAACAAGGACGGTTATGTCTTCACGTCGAACGTCAATTCGATCGAAGAGATGACCAACATGATTTCGGCCAACCGCTCATTCGCCACCAACATCGACGTGATCAACACCGCACGCGATTTGCTGCTCAAAACCATCTCGATCGGGCACTAGGAACACATCATGGTAGTCAACGGAACGAACGCCGCCGGCAATACCGGCACCGGCTCCACCGGCGGCACGGGCTCGGCCGCCGGAGCCGGTTCGAATTCTCCGTCGGGCGCGGGGGCGGCGAACAGCGCCACGACTTTGGGCGGGACGAATTTCCTCACGCTCATGTTGGCCCAATTGAAAAACCAGGACCCGACGAGTCCGGTGGACAGCAATACCTTTCTCACGCAATTGGCCCAGCTCAGCGAAGTGCAGGGGATTACCCAGCTGAATACGTCGTTCAGCACCCTGTCGAGTGCGCTCTCCCCGAGCCAGGCGCTGCAGGCCTCGTCATTGCTGGGACATAAGGTGCTCGCGGCCAGCACCACGGCCAACCTCACGGCGAACGGGACCGTTACGGGCGCCGTCAACGTGCCGCAGACCACCTCGCAGGTGCTGCTCGACGTCAAAACTTCAAGCGGCGTCCTGGTGCGGCAAATCAATCTCGGTGCGCAATCGACGGGTTTGGCGAGCTTCTCTTGGGACGGCAAGATGGGCGATGGCACACAAGCTCCCGCAGGCACCTATACATTGAGCGCGCAGTATGCCGGTGCCACCTCCGGCAGCACGGCAGCGACCACGCTGGTCAACGGCACCGTCGACAGCGTCTCCATGGGTGCCGGCTCGACGGGACTTACCTTGAACGTCACCGGTCTCGGCAGCGTGCCGTTCAGCAGCGTTCAGCAGATTTCCAACTAATTCAGAGCAGGAGTAGAAGACATGGCTCAATTCAGCATTGCTTTATCGGGTTTGACCGCCGCCAGTTCGGATTTGGACGTCACGGCCAACAACGTGGCGAACGCCAACACCGTTGGATTCAAGGATTCGCGGGCGGAGTTCGCGGATGTGTATTCGGCCGGCGCGGTGAATCTGAACACCTCGGTCGTCGGTCAGGGCGTGCGGCTCACGACCACGGCGCAGCAATTCACTCAGGGCAATATTTCATCGTCGTCTTCCAATCTCGATCTTGCGATCAGCGGGGATGGTTTCTTCACTCTGCACAGCCCGAACGGCTACGTCTATTCGCGCAACGGCCAGTTTTCCGAGGACAAGACCGGCAATGTGGTGAGCGCCACCGGCCAGGCCTTGCAGGTATATCCGCCCCTCACCAACGGCGGATTCAACACAGGCTCCCTGACGAATTTGAACTTGCAGACGGCGCAGAGCGCTCCCTTGGCGACCACCTCGGGCACGGTGATTCTGAATCTTCCTGCCAATTCAACGGTTCCCGGCGTCACGCCCTTTGATCCGACCAACTCGCAAACTTACAGCCAGTCCACGTCGACATCGGTGTACGACTCGCTGGGCAATCAGTACCCGGCGACCTTTTATTTCACCCAGACCGCGACGCCCAATCAGTGGAACGTCAACCTGACCGTCAACGGCACTCAGGTCGGGGGCGCGCAACCCCTGACGTTCTCCAGCACGGGCGCGGTGACTGCACCGGTGGGCGGCGCGTTGTCGTTCAATGGCTTTACTCCGGCGGGCGGGGCGAACCCGATGAACATGACTTTCAACTTCGGCGCCACCACGCAGTACGGCGCGCAGTTCGGCGTGACTTCGATCGTACAGAACGGCTATGCGACCGGTCAGCTCAGTACCGTTGCAATCGACACCGCGGGGGTCGTGTCCGCCGTCTATACCAACGGACGCTCGACGCAGCTTGGGCAACTGGCCATGGCGAACTTTCCCAATCCTCAGGGACTGAAGCAGCTGGGAGACACGAATTGGTCCGAGACATTCAGCTCGGGCACGGTCGTCTCGGGCACGGCCGCATCGGCCGGATTCGGCACCATTCAATCGGGTGCGTTGGAAGCCTCCAACGTCGACCTGACCACGCAGCTCGTGAACATGATCACCGCGCAAAGGGCATTCCAGGCCAACGCGCAGGTCATCACCACCGCCAATCAGCTGTCGCAGACCGTCATCAACATCGCGCATTGATCCGGCGCCCATTGAGAAACTGAACCATGGATAGAGGACTGTATGTGGCGATGACGGGCGCGAAGCAGATCATGCAAGCGCAGGCCGTCAACAACCACAACATCGCCAACTTGAGCACCATCGGGTTCCGCGCGGACACCGTGGCGTTCGACAGCGAGCCGATCTACGGCCCGGGCTATGCGACGCGCGTCAATGCCGTGGCCGGCGACGCAGGCACCGATTTTTCCCCGGGCGTCATGCAGAGCACGAGCCGCAATCTCGACATCGCCGTCAACGGCAAAGGCTTCATTGCGGTTCGCGGCACCGACGGCAAGGAGGCCTATACCCGTGCCGGCGATTTGCGCCTGTCGCCGACGGGCGCGGTCACGACCGCGAGCGGATTGGCGGTGCTGACCGAGTCCGGCCCTTTGGTGATACCGCCCTCGACCCAGGTGAGCATCGGCGGCGACGGCACGGTGTCAGTGGTTCCGCAGGGCTCCGCACCGCTTGCGGTCACCCAAGTCGACCGAATCAAGTTGGTGAACCCCAAGACGACGGATCTGCAAAAGGGCGATGACGGCCTGCTGCGGCTCAAGTCGGGCGCGAAGGCGAATACCGACGACACCGTCTCCGTGACTTCCGGCATGCTGGAGTCGAGCAATGTCAACGCGGCCCAGTCGTTGATCAGCATGATCGAACTGCAGCGATTGTACGAATTCCAGATCAAGAGCATCAATTCGACCAATCAAAACGAACAGAGCGCCGAGCGCCTGATTTCGTCCCCGTAACCATTCAAGGAAACTCACGATGAATCTTGCATTATGGGCCGCAAAAACCGGTCTCGACGCGCAAAACACCCGGATGGCGGTGATCTCCAACAATTTGGCCAACACCAATACGACGGGTTTCAAATCGGGGCGCGCCGCCTTTCAGGACCTCATGTACCAGAACATCCGCCAGGTCGGCGCACAGAGCACGCAGAACACGCAATATGCCACGGGCTTGACGCTCGGCACCGGCGTGCGCATCGTCGCGACGGAAAAGGACTACTCCCAAGGCAGCGTGCTTCAGACCAACAACAGCTTGGACATGTCGGTGAACGGGCGCGGGTTTCTGCAGATCACCCAGCCGGACGGCACGATCGCCTATACGCGGGACGGTGCATTCAGCCTGGACAATCAGGGCAACGTCGTCACCGCGTCGGGGTATCCTCTGCAGCCGGCGATCAACATTCCGCCGAGCGCCCAGTCGGTCACCATAGGCAGTGACGGCGTGGTGACGGTCAAAACCGCGGCCAACGCCAAGGGCACTCAAGTCGGCCAGATCCAGTTGGCGGATTTCATCAACGAACAGGGCCTGCAGCCCATCGGCAACAACTTATTGGTCGAATCCGCGGCCAGCGGATCACCGCAGGTTGGCACGGCGGGCACCAATGGACTGGGGAGTCTGCAGCAGGGTGCGCTCGAAACGTCGAATGTGAATTCGGTGACGGAGCTGGTTTCGATGATCGAGTGTCAACGCTCCTACGAGATGAATTCCAAGGCCATCAGCGCCACCGATCAAATGCTGCAGTACACGACGACCAACCTAACATGACGCGCCAACACCGATCCGAATCGCGAATGATCCTGCCGGGAGTGCTTTTCTGCGGTCTTTTATCGGCGTGCGCGCTGATGTCAGCGTGCGGACTATTGCCGGCGCGGCAGCACAAACCCGAACCCGCGGTCGCGCGCGTTCTGCCGCCGCCGACTCCGCGCACCGACGGCGCGATCTATCAGGCGGGCCAGCAAATGGAATTGTTCGCGGATCTCAAGGCGCGCCGCGTCGGCGACGTGTTGACGATTCGTCTGACGGAATCGACCAATGCCAGCAAGAGTGCGGTCACCAAGACCACGAAAACCACGGCAGTCAACAATACGGGCCCCACGATTTTCGGCAAGACCTTCACCGCGGCCGGCGTGCCGATTCTGACCACCACGATGAATGGCGCGGATAGCTTCGACGGCGAGGGATCGAGCACGCAGGGCAATAGTCTGGCGGGCAGTCTGACGGTGACGGTGATGGAAGTTCAGTCCAACGGCAATCTGGTCATCCAGGGCGAGAAGACATTGAAGCTCAATCAGGGTGATGAGTTCGTGCGCCTTTCAGGCGTAGTCCGCCGCGCCGACATCAACACCGACAATACGGTCACTTCGGACAAGGTGGCGGATGCCCACATCAGCTACTCCGGCCGGGGTGTGATCGACAGTTCCAATCGCGTGGGTTGGCTGGCACGGTTCTTCAACTCCGCCTATGCGCCGTACTAGCATCATGCACTCGAAGTTCGCGGCGAAACTCTGCTCAGGCTGGCTCCTGCTGCTGCTGACCGGTCCGCTCGCCGAAGCCGAACGCATCAAGGACTTGGCGCAGATACAGGGGGTGCGAACGAACCAGCTGGTGGGTTATGGGCTGGTCGTCGGCCTCGACAGCACCGGCGATCAAACCAGCCAGGCGCCTTTCACCGTGCAGTCGCTCAACAACATGTTGGCGCAGCTGGGCATCACGGTTCCCGCAAACGTCACGCCGCAGCTCAAGAACGTCGCGGCCGTCGCGGTACATGCCGTCATGCCGGCCTTCGTCAAGCCCGGGCAAACCATCGACATCACCGTCAACTCCATCGCCAACGCGAAGAGTCTGCGCGGGGGATCGCTCTTGGTCACTCCCCTGCATGGCCTCGATGGACAGATCTATGCAATTGCGCAGGGAAATCTCATCGTGAGCGGGTTCGGCGTCGAAGGTACCGACGGATCGAAGCTCACCGTGAATGTGCCGAGTTCAGGCCGCATTCCGAACGGCGCCACCGTGGAACGAGCCGTTTCCTCGCAGCTCTCCCAAGGCGATTCGATCGTGCTCAATTTGAACGATCCCGACTTTACGACCGCGACGCGATTGGCCGCGAGCGTGAACAAGGGCATGGGGGACGACATCGCCTCCATCATCGACGGCGGTTCTATCCGGGTACGCGCGCCTCTGGATATCACGCAGCGCGTATCGTTCCTCTCGTCGGTCGAGAATTTGCAGGTGGAGCCGGGCATGGCCTCGGCCAAGGTGATCATCAATTCGCGCACCGGCACCGTGGTGATCAGCAGCAATGTCATCGTGACGCCGGCTGCGGTGTCGCACGGTTCTCTGTCCGTCACCATCAAAGAAGAGCAGACCGTCAGCCAACCGGCGCCATTCTCCAAGCTGGGACAAACGGTGGTGCTCAACAACTCGACCATCAAGGTGGACCAGGGATCGAACCGCATGTTCCTGTTCAAACCCGGCGTGGAACTCGAGCAAATCGTGCGGGCCGTCAACGATGTCGGCGCGGCGCCCGGCGATCTGGTCGCCATCCTCGAAGCCCTCAGGGAGGCCGGTGCGCTGCAGGCCGAGCTCATCGTGATTTGAATGACCACAGATCTTTCATTGACCGGTGCTCTGCAGTCTCTCGGCCCCTCGGTGCCGGACACCTCCGCCGCAACCACGTACACCGATCTCAACGGTTTGGCGGCGCTCAAAGCCGATCCGACGTCGCCCCAGGCGATCAGCGCCGTGGCCAGTCAGGTCGAGGCCCTGTTCCTGCAAATGATGTTGAAGAGCATGCGCGACGCCAGCATGGGTGACGAACTCGACGGCAACGAGATGGGCGTGTACCAGGACATGTTCGACAAGCAGGTGGCGCTCACCATCAGCCAACACGAGGATTTAGGCATAGGCGCCATATTGAAACGACAGTTGACCGGCAAGACTGCGCCCGCTGCGCCCAAGACGGCTTCTGGCGGGGTGTCAGCCCCGCCGCAGGTCTTGGCGAAAACGCCGGCGGAGTTCGTCGATCAGGTGATGCCGGCCATCCGCCGCGCCGCCACCGCCTTGGGGCTCAATCCGCTCGGGCTGCTGGCGCAGGCGGCGCTCGAAACCGGATGGGGTCAGCGCATGGCGCGTAACGCCGATGGCTCGCCCAGCCTCAATATGTTCGGCGTCAAAGCCGGCGACGGGTGGACCGGCGCGCGGGCGACCGCGGATACGGTGGAGTTCAGCAACGGCGTGGCGGCGCAGCGGCGCACGGCTTTTCGGGCCTACGGGTCGATCGAGGAGAGCGTCAGCGACTTTGCCAATGTGCTGAAGAAGTCTCCGCGCTACCGGGATGCGATCGCGGCAGGCGGTGACGTCCACGCGTACATCGACCGCATCGGCAAGTCGGGCTACGCGACCGACCCTGAGTATGCGACTAAGTTAAATCAAATCTTGAATAGCGGCGTGCTCCAGGCGGCGCTGCCTACCCGCACTGCAGCATTATAGATATTGGATTGGCTGCCGATAGTGCGGGAGTCGAGTGAGTTCGAACGCCGAAAACGCGGAGAGTAATGGTGTCAGACATATTTGGAATCAGCGTTTCGGCGCTTCAGGCGTTTCAAGCTGCAATGGCGGTTACCAGCAATAACATCGCCAACGCCAGCACGCCCGGATATAGCAAAGAATCGGTGGTTCTGAGCGCCGCGGCGCCGCAGTCGAATGGAACAGCCAGCGTCGGCAGCGGAGTCAACCTCACCGCCACCACGCGCGCCTTCAACCAGGCGACCAACAATCAATTGAATACCTCGCAAAGCAGCCTCGGTCAATTGAACAGCCTGCAGACTTACACGTCCCAGATCGACAATATCGTGGGTACGACGGCCGGCGGCATCAGCACCGCCCTACAGGACTTTTACAGCGCATGGTCGGCCGTCGCGAATACCCCAACATCCGCAGCCACGCGGCAAGCCCTGATCGGCAAGGCGCAGAGCGTCGCGAACAGTTTCAGCAGGATCAGTTCCCAATTGAACGGCTTGAATACCGACATCAACACACGCATCACGGCCGACGTGCAGCAAATCAATTCGATCGGTGCGTCGATTTCCAAACTGAATCAACAGATCGTCGTGAGCACGGCCCAGGCCGGGGGTAGTCCGCCCAACACCCTGCTCGACCAGCGCGACAAGCTGGTGTCGGATCTTTCATCGTTGATCGGAGTCTCGACCACCACGGACACCAACGGCGCCCTCAATGTCTTCGTGGGCAATGGGCAGCCGCTGGTTCTGCAGGGCACCACCACCACCCTGACCACCGTGGGAAATCCCTTCAATTCGGCGCAACTGGAGATATCCTCATCCACCGCCGCCGGCAATGTGATCAGCGGCTACATTACGTCGGGAGACCTCGGCGGGCTGCTGGCGGCGCGCACCCAGGCGATCCGACCTGTGCAAAATCAGCTGGGCCAGATTGCCACCGCCTTCAGCCAAGCGGTCAACTCTCAGCAGAATGCGGGTCTGGATCTCGGCGGACAGTTCGGCGCGAACCTGTTTTCGGTGGGCGGGCCGAGCGCCACGGCCTCCTCCAAGAACACGGACAATACCAGCGTCGCGGTCAGCATCGCGAATGTCGGCGCGCTGACTGCGAACGATTACGTGCTGTCGTACAAGGCGGGCGCGTATTCCCTGACCCGCTCCAGCGACGGCAGTACGGTTGCCCTGTCGGGCGCCGGAACCGTGGCGAGTCCGCTGACGGCCGATGGTCTATCCATCGTGGTGTCGGCGACGCCGGCTTCGGGAGATCAGTTTCTCATTCAACCCACCGCACAGGCTGCCGGCTCATTCGCCGCCGTGTTGACCGATCCCTCGAAGATCGCCGCCGCAGGCGCCGTGCAGACATCGGCCGCAAACAGCAATGTGGGAAATGCCACGATCAGCAGCGGTACGGTGCTCAATGCCGCCAACCCGAATTTGCTGAATACCACGAGCATTCAATTCATCACTCCGACGACGTATTCGGTGAATGGCGCCGGAAGCTTCGCCTACACCGCGGGCGCGAATATCAGCCTCAACGGCTGGCAGGTGGCGATCAGCGGCACCCCGGCGGCCGGCGATACCTTCACGGTGGCGAGCAACGCGGGGGGCACGGGTGACAATCGCAACGCCCTGGCGAGCGCCAATCAGCAAACCCAGGGAATTCTTGCCAACGGTACCACCAGCGTCAACGGCGCAGTCAGTTCGCTGATCACCGGCATCGGCAGCGAGGCCCAACAAGTCAATACCGCACAAGCCGCCCAGTCGGCGGTCAACACTCAGGCGCAAAAGAATGTGCAGTCCGTATCGGGGGTCAACCTGGATGAGGAAGCCGCCAGCCTGCTGCAGTGGCAGCAGTCTTATCAAGCCGCCGCGCAAGCGCTGAAAATCGGCAGCAGCCTGTTTCAGAGCTTGCTGACCGCCGTACAGGCGGCATAAAGGAAATCTCCATGCGCGTAACCCAGAGTCTGAATCAAGCACAGTTCCTCGCGGCGCTGACCCAGATCGAGTCCAATCTGTCGCAGACGCAGAATCAAATCTCGTCAAATCTCGCGTTCACCACCCCTTCGCAGAATCCGGTCGCGGCCGGCAGCGTCAACAACTACGATCAGGCGCTCGCGCAAAGTCAGCAGTACGATGCCAACGCCAACAGCGCACAGACCCGGCTCAGCACCGAGGATAGCGCCCTGTCGCAGGTGCAAACCGAGCTGCAGACCTTGCGCGATCTCGCGCTGCAGGCCAACAATGGTTCCGTTTCCAGCGAGGGCCACACGGCGATCGCGGCGCAGGCCACCCAAATCCAAAACAGTTTGTTGTCCCTGGCCAACACCCAGGACGGCAACGGCGAGTACATCTTCGGCGGCTTTTCCACGACTAACCGACCGTTTGCGCTCACGGCAGGCGGCGCAAGCTACGCCGGCGATCAGGGCCAGCGTCAAGTGCAGGTCGCGGCCGGTCAGACCATCGCCGACGGCGACAACGGCAATATCGTGTTCAACCAGATCAAGACCGGCAACGGTACGTTTGACGCGAGCGCCGCCGCAGGCAACACAGGTACGGGAGTGCTCGGCGCCTCGGCGGTGCAGAACCCGGCCGCGTACGACGGCGGTACCTATGCCGTCAATTTCACGGCCGCCAACACCTACGAAGTGCGCGATTCAGCCAATGTGCTGGTGACCTCGGGGACGTATACCTCCGGTCAGTCGATCGCGTTCCGCGGCGTCCAGGTGACGCTGAGTGGTCAGCCCGCCGCGGGCGATTCGTTCACGGTCGCGCCGAGCACCAATCAAAGCATATTCACGACGGTACAGAATCTCGTGACTGCGCTGCAGACCGGGACCGGCACCTCGGCCACTCAGGCCAAGCTGAACAATTCGCTGGGCAACGCGATCAACAATATCGATCAAGCGCTCGCTCAGACATCGAACGTTCGGGCGACCATCGGCGCGCGGCTGAACACCATTACCACCCAGCAGTCGGTCTCCAGCAGCCAGCAAATTCAGCTGAAGGCTTCCATCTCCTCGCTGCAGAGCCTTGACTACGCCTCTGCGATCACCGCGCTGGATTTACAGAACACCACCCTCAGCGCGTCGATGCAGGCCTATACCCTGACGCAAGGGTTGACGCTGTTCAAATATCTCTAGTATCGCGGCAGCGTGAGTTTGGGCGATGCGCATGGCCCGGGGGGAGAGGAAGCGTCCAGGCAACAAAGAAGCAGTTGCCTGGACGCTTCCTCTCCCCCCAGACCCTTCACGCTGGGCCAGTCAACATTCCTGTGCGGGAGACCGGTTTCGATGGCCCATTGGGCTCAATGGTGATGTCCGCCCGCGCCGTGCACGTGGCCGTGTTCGAGTTCTTCGCCGGTTGCTTCACGTACGCCGACCACTTCCACATTGAAATGTAAGGTTTGATCGGCCAGTGGGTGGTTGCCGTCCAACGTGATCATGTCACCCACCACGGCGGTCACGGTGAATAGGCGCATGCCGTCTTGGGTCCGCGCCTGAAACTGCATGCCCTTCTTGATTTCGCCCGAACCCTGCAGGGTGCGTTTCGGTACGCGCTGCACCAGCGCCTCATCGCGCACACCATAACCATCGGCAGGCGCGAGCGAGACGGCCACGGTCTCGCCGTCTTGTTTCCCCTCCAGGGCTTTTTCCAGGCCGGGGACCAGATTGCCGTGTCCCTGGATATAAGCCAGCGGTTCGCCGCCGGCCGAGCTGTCGAGCACGGCGCCCGCGTCGTTCTTGAGGGTGTAGTGAATGGTAACGACCCGGTCTGCGGTAATGTCCACGGCTGATTTCCTAGTCCAAGAGCTTCTACGAAGATCGGCAGGTTACACAAATGGGGTCAATTTCGCCTCAAGATCGTAGGCGTCCGCCCGCGTGATCTGCACCTCTGCCCAATCGCCGACGGCCAGCCCCTTCGCCGCGCGGATTCGCACCACGCCGTCTATTTCCGGGGCGTCGCTGCTGGAGCGCGCAATGGCCACATTGCCTTCGATCCGGTCGACCAGCACCTTCATATTGCGGCCGATCTTGCGCGCCAGCCGCTGAGCGCTGATTTGCTGGCTAAGCTCCATGAACCGTGCGCGGCGTTCCGCTTTGATTTCCGGTGGCACCGGCGGTTGGCGCAGTGCATTCGCCGCGGCGCCCTCGACCGGCGAGTACTCGAAGCAGCCCACCCGATCCAATTGTGCGGTGCGGAGCCAATCGAGCAATTCTGCGAAGTCCTCCTCGGTCTCGCCCGGGAAGCCGACGATGAACGTGCTGCGGATCGTCATGTCCGGCACTGCGCGCCGCCACTCTGCGATGCGCTCGAGGGTATTTTCGGCGGCGGCCGGGCGTTTCATGAGTTTGAGAATTCGCGCGCTCGCATGCTGGAACGGGATGTCGAGGTAGGGCAGAACGCGCCCGTCCGCCATCAGTTCGATCACCTTGTCGACATGGGGATAGGGATAGACGTAGTGCAGGCGAATCCATACACCGAGTTCGCCCAGTGCGGCGGCTAGATCGTAGAAGCGGGCGCTGCGCTCGGCGTTGCGCCAGGGCTGTGCGGCATACTTGAGATCGACTCCGTAGGCGCTGGTGTCCTGGGAAATCACCAGGATCTCCTTGACCCCGGCGCGCACCAGCTGCTCCGCCTCGCGCAATACCTCGCCGATCGGTCGACTGACAAGACGCCCTCGCATCGAGGGAATGATGCAGAAGCTGCAGCGGTGGTTGCAGCCTTCAGAGATTTTGAGGTAGGCGTAGTGTCGCGGCGTCAGCTTGACGCCCTGTGCGGGAATCAGATCCAGGAACGGTTCATGCTTCGGCGGCAAGTGCTCATGCACCGAGGCCACCACCTCTTCGTAGCGCTGTGGTCCGGTGATTTTCAGCACTTGTGGATGTCTGTCGAGAATCTTCTGAGGTTGAGCGCCGAGGCAGCCGGTCACGATGACTTTGCCGTTCTCAGCCAGCGCTTCGCCGATGGCGTCCAGGGACTCGTCCACCGCCGCGTCGATGAAGCCGCAGGTGTTGACCACCACGAGGTCCGCCGCGCCGTAGCTGGCCGCGACCTCATACCCTTCCGCACGCAGCCGCGTGAGAATTCGTTCCGAGTCCACCAACGCCTTGGGGCATCCCAAGCTGACGAAGCCCACTTTCGGGGTCTTACGGCTCACGGTTTTCAAGCGACTAATCGACCTTGGCGAAGATAAAGGGGGCGCATTCTACTCCATACGCGGCGGTTGACGTGGAGCCTCGGCCGATGCGGCAACGCCACAATACCCGCGGCAGCAGGGCGAACAATCTCTAAAGGACGGCCGTTTGCCGCCGATATCGCCCCGCGGGGGGGATCGCCATGTCAACCGCTGATGCCAAAACCGTGAAGTCGAGACGATTCCGAGCGCCGTCCGGCGCGATTTTCCGCTCAAGAACCGCACCGAGGCTCCGATAACCTCTTTGAACGTGGTCACCGGTCCGCCCGCTTGGCGGGTGAAGTGAACACAACAGTAGGGCCTAAGACGGGCCGGTGTATTAACTTTCAGGAGTCTTAATCATGCCATTGACATTAAATACCAATATCGATTCGCTCAACGCGCAACGAAACTTGACGAATTCCAAGGCGACCTTGTCGCAGGCCTTGCAGCGTTTGTCCTCGGGCTTGCGCATCAACAGCGCTGCGGACGACGCCGCCGGTCTCGCGATCAGTCAGCAATTCACCACGCAGATCAACGGCACCAACCAAGCCGTCAACAATGCTAATGACGCCGTCTCGGAAGCGCAGACGGCGGGCGGCGCATTGTCGACCTTGACCGATGCCTTACAGAGCATCCGCACACTCGCCGTCGAGTCTGCGAACGGCTCGAACAGCGCCGCCGACCGCGCCGCGCTCGATGCCCAAGTGCAGCAGCAGATTGCGGAAATCACGCGTATTGCGTCGCAGACTTCGTTCAACGGAACCAAAGTGCTCGACGGCAGCAGCGGTGTCACGACATTCCAAGTCGGCGCCAACGTCGGCAACACCATTTCCGTCAACTTGGCGCAGGGCGTGCGAGCCGACCAAATCGGCCAGGTTGCCAGCGGCAGCGGCACGAACGTCACCGCGACGGCGCTGACCGGCAGCAATTTGACCATACAGGTGGGCACGGGAACGGCGGTCAGCATCGGCGCGAGCGTCGCAGGCTCCGCCGGCACCACGGCCGGCCAGTCGTCCTATTCCGCCTATTCCAAAGTGCAGGCCATCAACGCGGCCGGCGTCGCCGGCTTGACGGCCAGCGCCTCGACCACCGCGACCGGTGCAGCAGCGTTCTCGAATATCACCGGCGGTTCGGCCGGTACCACCTATGCACTGACCATCAACGGCGTTGCCATTTACGCTGCTGGTACCGCCATTGCGACCGGCCAGGTATTGACCGGGTCTGCCGTAGCGACTCAGATCAATTTGTACTCCTCGCAGACAGGCGTCACCGCGGGCCTGAGTGCAACCGGCGCGTTGCAGCTGACGGCAGCTGATGGCCGCGACATCAATCAGGTCGAGACGGTAACGTTGGGAACGGGCGGCACCGGAGCGGGTGCAGGTATCGCAGCCGCGCAGACGCGGGGCACGATTACCCTGTCCGCGGCGAGCAATATCGTGATCGGCGGCGCGGGTTCAGCCGATGTCGGCTTCAACGCCGGTGGCCAGACCATCTCCCTGAGTGCGGCCACGCTGGCGAATGCCAACGTGTTGACCGTCACAGGCGCCAACAACACGATCGCAGCGGTGGATTCGGCGCTGGCAACGGTCAGTGCCTTCCAGAGCCAATTGGGCGCCATCCAAAACCGCTTCACGTCGACGGTCAAGAATCTGCAGTCCACGGTGCAGAACCTGACTTCTTCGCGCAGCACGATTCAGGATGCGGACTTTGCGGCCGAGACGGCCAAATTGACCCAGTCCAACGTGTTGCAACAGGCGGGTATTTCGATTTTGGCGCAGGCCAATCAACAGCCGCAGCTGATCCTCAAGCTTTTGCAGTAACAGCCGATAGATCGAAGTAGCTCGAGTTGTAGATTGTTTGATGACTCTGCCCGGGTGCTTCGGCACCCGGGCAGCGGTCGCTGGATGCGGCCTGAAGCCTAAGGAGTATTCGCAGTATTAGCCGAATCAGATAGATAGGATGTAGCAATCATGGCGAGCGACGGAATTCCGGTAAGCGTACCGGTGACGCGCCCCGTGCACGGAAGTCAGGCGCCGACATCGGCAACGGTTCAAGAGTCAGGCGGCAAGTCCTTGCCGGCAAATGGGCATGCGGCGGCCGCTGCGGCAGCTTCGCCGGCGGTGCGCGCAAAGAGCGCGCCGGATTTGCAGGCGCTCATTGCGCAGCTGAACAAGTACTTCCGGGAATCCGGCCGGCCAAACCAGTTTCGCCTGGACGCCTCTTCCGGCAGCAAGCAAATCCAGGAGATCAATCCCGATACGGGCGATGTCATCGGCGAGTATTCCGCCGCGGAATTCCCCCTGCTGTTTCGCAGCCTGGGCGTCCCCGGTGTACTCATCGACAGCCACGCGTAAGAGGCGCCGGCCTCGTTTACCGGTCCGCCGCAACATTGGTACGCCTCTTGCTTAAACTTCTAGCCGGATTGGCCGATAGATTAATCAGTTCCACGTTGGGCGAGGCGCTCCATGAGTTCAGTCATATCATCAACCGGTATCGGATCGGGCCTCGATATCAATAGCATTGTGTCGTCTCTCACCACGGCAAAAGCCGCGCCGGAGACCAATGCCCTGAATCGGAGCAAGACGGCGCTGACGGCCGAGGTTTCGGCATTCGGCACATTCAACAGCGCGCTCGCCACATTCCAGGCGACGTTGGCAACCCTCCAGGATCCGACCAAATTGGCCAGCCGCACTGCCGCCCTGGCCGACACCACCATAGCCTCGGCCACGGCGACCTCCAGTGCGGCACCGGGTCAATATTCCATACAAGTGCAGAATTTGGCCGCTGCAGCCAGTCTGTCGTCGAACCCGGTGGCCTCCGCGGCTACCACCATCGGCACCGGCACGCTGACGTTGGCGGTCGGCGGCGCCTCAACCTCGATCACCATCGACGGCACGAACAATACCCTGCAAGGAATTGTCGCGGCCATCAATAGTGCGACGAACAATCCGGGGGTGACCGCGAGCATTCTCACGACCACCGCCGGCGCACGACTGGTGCTGTCCGGCACGGCAACCGGCGCCGCCAATGCGATTTCGGTGACCGAATCGGGCGGCGACGGCGGTCTGGCCTCGCTGGTCTACGACCCGCTTGGAACCAAGAATTTGACTCAAACTCAGGCGGCGCAGGACGCGAACTTTTCAGTGAACGGCTACGCCGCGACCAGTCCCAGTAACGTGGTGAGCTCGGTCATCACCGGCGTGACCTTGAATCTTCTCAAACCGACCGCAGCCGGCACACCGACGACTTTGACGATCGGCAACGACACGCAAAGCGCTCAGACCTCCATCGGGACCTTCGTCACTGCGCTGAACGGCCTGCAAACCAGCATTCGGAGTCTCACCGGTTATGACGCTGCGACCCAGACCGCAGGTCCGTTGCTGGGCAACCAAACCTTGCTGTCCTTCCAAAGCCGATTGTCGAAAATACTTGGACAGGTCAACTCGAGTATTTCAAGCGGGCCGAATTCACTCGCTGCGCTCGGCATCGCGGCAAATCCGCAAGGGACCTTCAGTACCAACGCCACCACCTTGAGCAATGCGCTGACCGCCAGCGTGGCTTCGGTGGCCAAATTGCTGTCCGGCCCGAATGGCATCGCCACGCAACTCAATAGCTTTGTCACCCAGTACACCCAGGCGGGCGGCCTGCTGGACACGATCAATACCAGCCTGCAATCGAGCTTGAGCAATATTACGAAACAACAGGCTGATTTGACCGCCAGGATGGCGGTTTATTCGGCGACGCTCACGTCCGAATATAACGCGATGGACACGGCAGTGGCGTTGTTGAAGCAAACGCAAACCTATCTCTCGCAGGCGTTCAACACCAACTCCGGCTCGAGCTCTACCAGCACGTCAACCAGCACGGGGTTGGGTAGCGGCACCTTGAATACCGGCGGCTAGAGGCTTGGATCATGATGCAATCGAATAGAGGCGCGGCTCACTACCGCGCCGTCAGCAGCCACGGCCTGGTCGCGGACGCCAGTCCCACACGGCTGGTGCAGATCATGTTCGAGCACATACTCTCGAATCTTGCGGTCGCGCACGGATGCATGGAGCGTATCAAGGACAATCGGCCGCTGAACGATGTGGTGGCGAAAGGCGCTGCGATGGGCAAGGCGATCCGCCTGATCAATCAGCTCAACGGCACGCTGGACATGGAACGCGGCGGTGCAATCGCCGAGAGCCTGCGCGGCCTGTATGTCTATATCTTGGCGAGACTGACGCTCGCCAATGCCACCAACGACGCACCGATCGTGGCTGAGGCATCGAAGTTGGTGCGCGACATCAAGATCGGCTGGGATCGAATCGTAACGGATGAGCGATGAGCGGCGGTGATGCAAGGGTCGCTCTCGAGCGGGCATTGGAATTGTCGCGCGAGCTGCTGGCCGTCGCGGAGCGGGGCGATGCGGCGGCGGCGGTGAACCTCGACGCTGCGCGCTTGGAACTGCTAAAATCCGCGTCTGGGACCGGGCGGACGACCCCTGTGAACCATCGCGAATTGCTGCAAGAAATTGCCGATTTGAACGCCAAGGCCATCGGTTGTTTGGAGCATCATCATCGCCGCACGGCGCGCGACATGGATATGGCATCCGCCGGCAGACGCGCTCTCATTGCCTATTCCCCAACCCGGCTGCAGCGGTAGTCGCACAGCAAATCAAGGTCCTTAAGCGGTGCCAGAGTCATTCCTCGGCGATGGTCTGATATTCGAAGAATCACTGCCCGTGGCGTGGACGCCGGGTCCGCTCGCCGAAGGATCGACCCTGGCGCGCCTGAACGCCGACAACCACCAGCTGCTCGGAGCCGAATCCTCGCTGGACGAGGTACGGGTGCACGAGGCCCTCAAGGACGAATCGCCCGCCCTCATTCATGAGCTGCAGCGGCTGGAATACAAGGTGAACATCCTCCTGCGCCTCGCCTCCGAGCTCGCCCTGCGCAACAGCGGACTGCCGGCGGCGCAGCGCGTCCGCCTCACATCGTGTGCGTTGGAATGGTTCGGTGACACGACGCCGGCGCTGGGGAGCACTGGTCTCTTGGCGATATACGTCAATGCCGCGCTGCCGCAGCCGGTGAAAATTCCTTGCGTGGTCGCCGGCGAGCGCGTTCAGGGCGACTCGCGCGCCGTGCAAATGCGCTTCACCGGCTTGACCGACGCCGTGGTTGAACAGCTCGACAAACTCATCTTCCGGCATCATCGGCGACTCGTGGCCGGCGCTCGGCTCGCTGCCCACTAGATCCCCGCTGCAGCAAATCGCCGTAGACGGATTTGCGGGTTACCCCTATACGGGTTGCGGGGATTTGCCAAGTTCTTTTCTCGCAACTTCATCAGTTAGTATGGGGCGTGACTCGACATTGATTGAGCTTTGTCAAAGGGTTACACGCAAAAATTAAGACGGAACGCGAGATTTGTGAATTCCGTCACACTTTATTTACCGGGAAGGAGTCCCGCATCGTGCTTGACGCCAAAGTGATTGTGATCGAACCCTCAGATTCGGAGGCGCGGGCTCTGCAAGCGCTGCTGCGTTTTTTGGATCTGGAACCGGTTCATGTGCACGATTTGGCCGAGCTGCGGCAGTCACCGCATGGTGCGTCGCGAGATTGTCTTGGCGTCATCGTCGGTAAGGACACGGTGGCCGCGGTCGGCGCAGAACTCGTGGTGCAGCTGCGATCGATGCCCCAACCCCTGCCGGTCATTTATTTGAGCAACGACGGACTGCCGAAAATCGCCGAGACCAGCGGCGACCTCGCGTGGTTCCATCTGGACCTGCCCGTCAAGCAGCGCCGTTTGTCTGCGGTCTTGAATCAGGCGCAGAACGTGCGCTCGGGACACCCCACGCAACCGGGAACGCATCGCTTTCGGCCCAGCGGCACCTCGCGCGCCATGCGTGATGTGCATCGGCTCATCGAGCAGGTGGCTCCCTTCGATACCAATGTCCTGATTCTCGGCGAGTCCGGCACCGGCAAGGAAATGGTGGCGCGCCACGTTCACGAGCTCTCGGGCCGGGACGGACATCCTTTCGTACCGGTGAATTGCGGTGCGATTCCCGCCGACCTCTTGGAAAGCGAATTGTTCGGCCATGAAAAGGGCGCCTTCACCGGCGCGCTGTCCATGCGGATGGGTCGCTTCGAATTTGCCGAGGGCGGCACATTGTTCCTGGATGAGATCGGCGACATGTCTTTGCAAATGCAGGTCAAGCTGCTGCGGGTTCTGCAGGAGCGGAGTTTCGAGCGCGTCGGCAGCAATAAGACCATCCGCTGCAATGTGCGCATCATCGCGGCGACGCATCGGGACTTGGATGCCGCCATCGGCGCCGGGCGCTTCCGCGAGGATTTGTTCTACCGCCTGAACGTGTTTCCCATCCAGATGCCGCCCCTGCGCGAGCGGCTCGAGGATCTGCCGGTGCTGATCGAGCACCTCGTGCAACGCCAGGGACAGATTGGAGGGCGCCACATTCGCCTGGACAAGGAGGCGATGAACAGTCTGGCGCGCAATCCGTGGCCGGGCAATGTGCGGGAGCTCGCGAATCTGCTGGAGCGGCTGGCCATTTTGTTCCCGGAACAGACCGTCACCGCCGCCGATTTGCCCGAGCGCTACCGCAACAAGGGAGCAATGGGATGGTTCGCGAGCGGCATGCGCATCAAGCCGCCGGCGCCGAGCGCAGTGAAACCGGCGGGCGCCTCGCACGCGCTGCTCGAGCAATTGCTCGAAGCGGGGGAAACCGAACTCTCGGACGCGGCGGAACTCACCGGGACGTACCTTACGGGTGAGGCGCAGGTCACGGGTGACGCGCGGTTCGTGGGTGAGGCGGAGCCCACGGGTGAGTCGGAGCTCATGGAGACGGTGGATCTGGTCGACGCGGCGGACTTCGCCGACCGCGCAGAGGCGGCGAACGCCGAATTGCCGCGCGGCGGGATCGATTTGAAGGATCACCTGTCGGCGATCGAAATCGGACTCATTCGCAAGGCGCTGGTAGAAGCCGACGGCACCGTCGCCGAGGCGGCGAGACTGCTGCGCATGCGGCGCACCACGCTCGTGGAGAAGCTGCGCAAATATCGTCTGAGCGCCTGACAATTTTTTGACGCCGGCATTCGGCGGCGTCGAAGGATTCTTCTGGGGCGCGAGGGATTCAGACGTAACTGATTGATAGGAAGAGCAAATGCCGCCAAGGCACAGAAGTTGCTTTCCTCTTCCGGCATGGCAGCCACCCATCTCGAGCTGATCGAAAACCGGCGCTCCGAACTACAGGCAGCGTTCCTCGCCTTCGGTTCCGTGTCGGAACAGCTCTCCGGCGCGTTCGACTCGCTGCGCGCCCAGGTCGCAGAGCTCCGCGCTGAATTGGGTGAAGCACACGCCGGCAAAGAGCATCTGGCCGCTCGCCTATCGGCCTTGATCAAGGGTCTGCCCGGCGGCGTGCTGGTGCTCGATTCGCGCGGCGAGATTCAAGAGTGCAATCCCGTGGCCCGCGAATTGTTGGGTGAACCTCTGCTCGGACAATCCTTTGCGGCGGTCATGGCGCGCGCTTCGACCGGCGCAGGCGGGGGGGTGGGTGAGCACACCGAGCTTCGCAGCGGAAGATTCGCCAATGTCTCGCGGCGCGAATTGCAGAGCGGCGGCGAAGTGGTCCTGCTCACCGATGTGACCGAATCGCATTTGATGCAAGTGCTCCTGACGCGCCAACAGCGCCTGCTGACATTGGGGGAGCTGGCCGCGGGTCTTGCGCATCAGATACGCACGCCGCTGGCGGCCGCGCTGCTGTACGCCTCGCAAATGACGCTGCCCGGGCGCAACCCCCAAGATCTCGCGCGCTGCGCCGAAAAGACGGTGGGCAGCCTCAAGCAGCTCGACAAGTTGGTGAATGACATGCTGGCGTTCGCCCACGGCGGCGCGTCCCGTGAAGTGGTGAGCGTGAGCGCATTGCTGGAACAGGTGGCCCAGTGGCTGCGGCCGGCCCTGCGGCAGGGAGTTCGCTTGACCATACGCACTCAGGCGCCGGATCTCATGGTGCGCGCGAACGCGCCGTCGCTGGTCTCCGCCGTTCTGAATCTGGCCACCAACGCGCTGCAGGCGGCGGCCGCGGACCTCGATCTCGTGTTGCTGGCGCGCCGCGGCGCCGGCGGCAGGGCAGAGATCGTGGTGACCGACAACGGCCCGGGCGTGCCGGCGCACATCCGCGAGCGGATTTTCGAACCGTTCTTTACCACCCGCGCACGTGGGAATGGCATCGGGCTCGCCATCGTCAAGTCCGTGGTCGAGGCGCACGACGGCAGCGTGTCTTTGGCTGATGCTCCTTGCGGCGCCCCTCCGGGCGCCACTTTCATTATCGATTTACCGGCAGAGGAAACCGCATGAGCAAGGTGAACGAATCGGTTCTCGTGGTCGAAGACGACGCCGAGCTGCGCGAGGCTCTGGTCGACACCCTGCGGGCCGCCGGTCTGTCGGCGCTGTCGGCCCCCGACGCACCCGCTGCGTTGCAGTCGCTCGAGAGCGAGGAGATTGCCTTGGTGATCTCGGATGTGCAGATGCCCGGCCCCAATGGCTACCAGCTGCTGTCCTCGATCAAGCAACTGCGCCCGGATTTACCGGTGGTGTTGATGACCGCCTATGGAACCGTCGCCCAGGCGGTAGCGGCCATGCGCGAGGGGGCGACGGACTACATCGTCAAACCCTTCGACGCGCAGGCGCTGATCGAGATGGCGCGGCGCCAACTGGCGTTGCGAGTCGTGCCGAATGAATTGGTCGCAGTCGCGCCCGAGTCGAAGCGGCTGGTCGCCCTGGCACGCAAGATCGCCGAGAACGATGCCACGGTGCTCATCACCGGCGAGAGCGGCACCGGCAAGGAAGTCTACGCGCGCTTCGTCCGCGATCATTCGGGGCGCGCCGCCGCGCCCTATGTCGCGATCAATTGCGCGGCCATTCCGGAGAACATGCTCGAGGCCACCCTCTTCGGCTATGAGAAGGGCGCCTTCACGGGCGCGCTCGGCGCACATGCCGGCAAATTCGAGCAGGCGCAGGGCGGCACCTTGCTGCTGGACGAAATCTCGGAAATGGATTTGGGATTGCAGGCGAAAATCCTGCGCGTATTGCAGGAGCGCGAGGTCGAACGCCTGGGCAGCAGCCGGACCATCAGCCTCGACGTGCGATTGATCGCCACCTCGAATCGCGATTTACCCGAGGAGGTGCGCGCCGCGCGCTTTCGCGCCGATCTCTACTATCGGCTCAATGTGATGTCGCTGCGGCTGCCGCCGTTGCGCGAGAGACGCGGCGACATTCTGCCACTGGCACGCCGCGCCATTCAGGCTTGCGCGCGCGGCGGTCAGGCTGCCCTAAGCCTCTCCGCCGACGCCGAACGCAAGCTGTTGCAGCATGACTGGCCGGGCAATGCGCGCGAACTGACGAATATCGTGCAGCGGGCCGCATGGCTCGCTTCCGGCGGCATCATCCATGCCGCGGATTTGGATACCGGCGCCGCTACGGAGGGCGCCGCGGGAACGGACGCACCCGGCGCGCAACCGGGCTTTCCGGCGGCTGAGCAGACCGCGGTGCCGCTTCGGGCACGAGAGATCGGCTTGGATCACGACCTGAAGGTACGCGAGCGCGAGCTGATTCTGGCGACGCTGCGTGTGACCGGGGGTAGCCGCAAACTGACCGCCGAGCGATTGGGAATCAGTCCGCGCACGCTGCGCTACAAGCTGCAGCAGCTCAAGGCCGCCGGCGTCAGCGTGCCGCGCATGCACGATCAACAACTAATGGCGGTCTAGACATGAGCAGCATGCAGATTCAACAAGTGCTGGCGGAAATGCGTTCGCTGCAGGCGCGGGCATCGGGCGTCGCCCAGCCGCCGGCCGCGGGCGCGCAACCCTCGGATTTTGCCAGCCTGATGAAGAATTCCGTCGACCGTATTGCAACCATGCAAAACCAAGCGATCGCGCTGTCGGACGCCTACGAAGCCGGCGACAAGAGCGTCGATCTCACCAGGGTGATGCTGGAAGTGCAGAAGGCGGGGCTGGCCTTCAGGGCCATGACCGAAGTGCGCAACAAGCTCGTCGACGCCTACACCCAAGTAATGAATATGTCGGTCTGACCGATCGCGAGGCTTGATCCATGGCTGACATCGTACCTTCACCGCTGCCTCCCTCGCGAAGCCTCGCGGACATTCCGGGGCTCAAGCAAGTCGGGCTGCTCGCGGGCGTCGCCGCGGCCGTTGCCGCCGCGATCTGGCTGGTTCTGTGGTCGCAGGGGCAGAACTACACGGTGCTGTACGGCCAGCTCTCGGAACGCGAGAGCGGCCAGGTCATGGATGCGCTCACGGCGGCCGGAATCGAATTCAAGCTCAATCCGTCGGGTGCCGTGTCGGTGCCCGAATCCAAGGTGCAGGAGGCGCGAATCCGCCTGGCGAGTCAGGGCTTGCCGCAAAGCGACTCGATGGGCATCGAGATGATTCAGAAGGAATCCGCCCTCGGCTCGAGCTCCATGATGGAGAGCGCGCGCTACCAATCGGTGCTCGAGACGGAATTGGCGCGCACCATCATCAAGGTGCAGGGCGTGAAGAGCGCGCGAGTTCATCTGGCGCTGCCCAAGCCCACCGTGTTCCTGCGCGATGCGCGCAAGGCCACCGCCTCCGTGATGCTGCAGCTGTATCCCGGCAGGCGCCTCGAGCCGGGCCAGGTCGCGGCGATCGTGCACTTGGTCGCGTCGAGCGTGCCGGAATTGGCGGCGAGCGATGTGACGCTGGTGGATCAGGCCGGAACCTTGCTCAATTCACCCGACGAAAATTCCGACCAGGCCGCGAGTACCCGCCAATTCGAGTACACGCGCACGCTCGAGGAAAGCTATCAGCGGCGCATCATCGAAATGCTCGAACCCATGGTGGGGCCCGGACGGGTGCGCGCAACGGTCACGGCCGACATGGATTTCACCGTCACCGAGGAGACGCACGAGAACTACGATCCGCAAAAGACGGCGGTGCGCAGCGAACAGACCAGCAATGAACAGCGCAAGGGCGGCGACGGTGCGGAAGGCATTCCGGGCGCCCTCAGCAATCAACCGCCGGGCACTTCCGGTGCGCCGACGATTCCGGGCGCCGCCACACCAGGGAATCCCGCGGCCGCCGGCGCCGGGCAATCGACCGCCGCCGTCAGCGGCCCGAGTTCGAACGCGCAGCGCAGCACCCGCAATTTCGAGGTCGACCGTACCCTGTCCTATGTGAAGCAGCCCGTGGGCGTTTTGAAACAGCTCAATGTCGGCGTCGTGCTCGACGATTGGCAGAAAGTGGATGCCGACGGCAAGGTCACCACGGCGCCCATGAGCGACACCGACATCAAGCGCTTCACGCAGCTGGTGCGCGAATCCATCGGGCTCAAGGAGGATCGCGGCGACCGTTTGAACGTGCTCAACCAAACCTTCAAGAGCAGCATGCCGATGGGTCCCGTCGACAGCCCGCCGCTGTGGGAAACGCCCTGGATCACTCAGCTGGCGAAGCAAATCGTGGGTGGCGCGCTGGTGTTGGTCGTGGCATTCCTGGTCCTGCGTCCCTTGATGAAATCCCTGACCAAATCGGCGCCGCGGCGCACCGCCGGCAGCGGGGCCGGCGATCTTGACGGCGATCGCGTGAGCCTTTCGGGGCAGGGCGGCAAGGCGATCAAACTCGCCCCCAGTTTTGAGCAGCAGATCGCGGCGGCGCGAACCCTGGTCGGGCAGGATCCTCGGCGTGCAGCACAAGTCGTGAAGGACTGGGTCTCCGCGGATGGCTGACAAACCCGACGAACTCGCCGGAACGCAGCGCGCCGCCATCCTGCTGATGAGCCTGGGCGAGCAGGATGCGGCCAACGTGCTCAAGCAGCTCGATGCGCGCGAAGTCCAGAAATTGGGCATTGCGATGGCCGAGCTCAAGGAGGTATCGCGCGAGCAAATGACCGCCGTGCTCGACAAGTTCATCGGCGTGGCCGATGCCAAGGCGAATATCGCCGGCGGATCCCAGGATTTCGTGCGGCGCGTGCTGACGCAGGCCGTCGGCAAGCAGAAGGCGGACATGCTGCTCGATCGAGTGTCGACCGGCCAGACCGGTCAGGGTATCGAGGCGCTGAAGTGGATGGAGGCGAAGGCCGTCGCGCAAATCATCAGCGGCGAGCATCCCCAAATCGCGGCCATCGTGCTGTCGCATCTCGAGCCCGAGCAGTCCGCCACCATCCTGCCGCTGTTGAGCGAAGACATGCGGACCGAAGTCCTGATGCGCATCGCCACCTTGAACGAGGTGCCGCAGTCCGCCTTGACGGAACTCGATCAATTGGTCGAGAAGCAGGCCAATGCCACGCCTTCCGCGCCGCTGCGCCGCATCGGCGGCGCACGCACGGTGGCCAATATCTTGAATGCCATGGAACGCGACAAGAGCGGCGAAGAGCTCGGCAAGATCGAAAAGGCCGATGGCCCGATGCACCAGCAGATCAAAGATCTGCTGTTCATTTTCGACAATTTGTTGGATGTCGACGACCGCGGCATTCAGGCGCTGCTGCGCGAGGTGGGCTCCGATACTCTGGCAGTGGCGCTGCGCGGCGCCGAGCCCGAAGTGCAGGAGAAGATCCTCAAGAACATGTCCAAGCGCGCGGCGGAAATCCTCAAGGACGACATGGAGGCGCGCGGTCCGGTGAAACTCACCGACGTCGAGGCGGCGCAGAAGGAAATCGTCGTGATTGCGCAGCGCCTGGCCGAGGAAGGCACCATCAATCTCGGCGGCAAAGGCGGAGGCGAATTTGTCTGACGCCAAGCTCGAGTCCGCCGGATCCGGCGCGACGCTGTGGACGGCTCCCGATATGGGGAGCCCGGCGGCCGTGCATAAAATGGCGACCGTGGGCGGACTCGCCGACCTGCAGGCGGAGGCGCACAAGGAGGCCTTCGAACAGGGGCTCGCCGAAGGCCGCGAGGCCGGCCGCGCCGAAGTTCGCGCGCAGGTCGAGCGTCTGTCCGGAATGTTCTACGACCTGGCCAAGCCCTTCGAGGCATTGGACGCCGAGGTCGAGCGCGAGCTTCTGACCTTGGCGATGGCGCTGGCCCGGCAAATCGTGCGCCGCGAGCTCAAAACCGATCCTACGCAAATCATCGGCATCATTCGCGAGGCCATCGCGGCCTTGCCGGTCGCCGCTCGCGAGGTGCGAGTGCATTTGCATCCTGAAGATGCCGCAGTGGTGCGCCAGCACCTGGCACCCACCGAAAGCGAGCGAGCCTGGGCGATCGTCGAGGATCCGGTGATGGCGCGCGGCGGGTGTCAAATCACCACCGCCACGTCGCGCATCGATGCTCGCCTGGAAACACGGCTCGGCGCCATTTTGAGCGAATTGCTCGGCACGGAGCGGCAAAACGCCGGCGCGCGCAGCGGGTCCCATTCATGATGGTCTCGACACCATGAGCGCCGCCCCTGCCGAGCGGCCGCGGCCCCAACAATGGGCCCGGGCGCTGATTCAAGCGCGCGAGCGCATGGCCCATGCCGCGGAATTCGTCGTCGAAGGGACGCTGAGCCGGATGGTCGGCATGACGCTCGAGGCCGTGGGCTGCGAGGCTGCCGTCGGCGGCCGGTGCTTGGTGGACACCGCGGAAGGCAAGCAGATCGAAGCGGAAGTGGTCGGATTTTCGGGCGATAAACTCTTCTTGATGCCCACCGGCGATATCCGCGGGGTGATGCCGGGCGCGCGAGTCATTCCCACGCACAGCGTGTCGTCGATGGCCATGGGCGATGAATTGCTGGGACGAGTGCTGGATGGCGCCGGACGGCCCCTGGACGGCTTCGGGGAACTCAAGTGCACGGATCGAGTGTCGCTGGCGGGCGAGCCCTTGAACCCCCTCATGCGGCGGGCAATTCGCGACCCGCTCGATGTGGGCGTAAGGTCGATCAACGCTCTGCTCGCCGTCGGCGGCGGCCAGCGTATCGGGCTTTTCGCCGGTTCCGGTGTGGGCAAGTCCGTGCTGCTCGGCATGATGACTCGCTATACCAAGGCCGACGTCACGGTGGTCGGCCTGATCGGCGAGCGCGGCCGCGAAGTGCAGGATTTCGTGAGCAACACCTTGGGGCCGGACGGGATGCGGCGCGCCGTGGTCGTCGCCACGCCGGCCGACAATCCGCCTCTGATGCGCTTGCACGGCGCATGGCTGGCCACGGCCATCGCGGAGTATTTTCGCGATCGCGGGCTCAAAGTGCTGTTGCTGCTCGATTCATTGACCCGCTTCGCGCAAGCGCAGCGTGAAATCGCACTCGCCATCGGCGAGCCGCCGGCCACCAAGGGCTATCCGCCGTCGGTATTCGCGCGCCTGCCGCAGCTGGTGGAGCGCGCCGGCAACAGCGATCGCGGCGTCGGGTCGATCACGGCGTTCTATACCGTGCTGGTGGAAGGCGACGATCAGAACGATCCGATCGCCGATGCCGCCCGCGCCATATTGGACGGGCACATCGTGCTGTCGCGCCGGCTGGCGGAGAACGGATTGTATCCGGCGATCGACGTGGAGGCCTCCATCAGCCGCGCAATGCATCAGATCGCGACGCGCGAACAGCTCGATCTCGCGAATCGCTTCAAACAGGTGTACTCGACCTATCAGCAAAACCGCGACCTCATCACGGTGGGTGCCTATCGGCGCGGCGCCGATCCGCGGGTGGATCTGGCGGTGGAGCAGTGGCCCAAAATCATCGAATTCCTGCGTCAGGACATGTATGAACCGGTGGGAATCGACAGTAGCTACGCAGACCTTAAGCAACTCGTGACGCAGTTCTCGGCGCAAGCCCCGGCAACCGGCCGATAGTGCCTGGCCCATGATGAAATCCAAGCGCTTCGAACCGATTCAAGAAATCGCCTCGTCCTCGGCCGACGATTTGAGCCGCGCGATGGGCGAAGCCGGCCGCAAAGTGGCCGACATCGAGCGCCAGCTCCAGCAGCTGCAATCCTACCGCGACGAGTACGTGCGCAATTCCACGCAATCGGCCGCGGCGATCGATGCGGTCAAATTGCAGAACTACCGTTCGTTTCTGGACCGGCTGGGCGAGGCACTGCGCCAGCACCTGAAGTCTCTGGAAAATGCGCGGGCGGAGTACGAAACGCGGCGCGCGGCGTGGAGCGAAAAGCGCATCGAAGCCGAAAGCCTGGGCCGGGCCGTAGATCGCTTTCGCAAAGAAGAACAACACGTCGCGGACCGGCGCGAGCAGCGCGAAGGCGATGACGCAGCGCTCCGCGTCTTGCTCGCCGCGCGGAGTGAGCTCGGGAATCACTGAGTCCGTTGCGCGCGTCGAGACCCCGGTCAGACGCGGTAGTGTCACGCGCGAGACATCGGCGACCGGCAGGTTTGAGGCGCCTCGATTCGTTCGAACCGAATTCAAAATGTACGGTTGAACCAAGATGCTACGGTTTGCGTGTACGCAAGTACTCGGCGTCCGAAGTTTATCCCGATCGCATCCGACGGCATCGCTATCGCAGATGCCCATATGTGAACGCATCCGATGATCAGCGTGACGATCAATGCGTACACGCCCAAGCGCCAATTTTGGCGGGCCTCGCGGGCGGACAGCTGCACTTGAAAATCCGCCAAAGTCTTTTCAAATTGTCTTCGATCGTCCTCGAGCGCGGCCGCCTTCTCCTCGACAAGGTGCCCGGGTGGATCAACGCCGGGCTCATAAACGAAGAATTTTGAACATTGCCGAGAGCGGTTTATTACCTCCTGCGCAGGGTCAACGGCGGAGATTCGTTTCGCCTCTCGCGCAGCTCTTATCTCACTGGGTAAATCTGCAGCTTGGCGATAGCAGCCGATTTCGCCCTTGTTCACGGCGTTCGTTTCGCCTGGGGCGAAATCAAAGGACTCGCTGGCGTTATTTCGAAATACGGTGTCGGCCTCGTGATAACCCTCGTGTGCGCGCCATCCTCCAATTTGCATTCGTGCGCGCCTGGCTAGATACCCGCAATCAACACATCGTACGGCGTCCATTGATCTACTCCCCAGTCCCGAAGAAGCCTTCGATGAAGGTACTTGGATTGGTGTCGCTCTGCTAGTTTCTGAAAACAACAAACCCAAACTCAGCGGCTTATTTTGATCGGTTGCCGATTGGCGAGGTCGATGATCTCTTGGAACGAGAGGCCGTCGATTTCGGTGCGAATCGTTTGGGGTCCGATGCCCGTGGCAAGGAGAGACGGCGGAACCGCCGTCAAACTCCCGTATTTTCCCAGCGCGATGGGAAGCATCGCCAAGTCCAACTGCGATTGCTGCTGTCCCGTCAGACTATGATGGAGTCGATCCCAGCTCGCCTGAAAGGCTTCCGGCGTCGATCCATCAATTCTAAGTACCGCATGATTCGTCGTGTGAGCGCACGCCGTGAATGCCGCCACGGCAAGAATCAAAACAACTGAACGATAGCCGCGCTGCCACATGATGCACTCTGTCCGTGGAGCATAACTGGTCCGAGCAGGGCGTTAAAGAGCTTGCCCAGCCTGAGGAGGTCCCTCCCCAAAGGCAACCGCCCGACCGCCCCTCACGCGGATAAAGGTGCACCGGCAGGAATCGACCAGTGCTGCCAGTGGTGAACGGCTGCTCTAGGGAAGCGAGGTCTAACCTTTACTTTGGACCACGCCTTTCCAGTCGCGGTTTCGAGAACGTGTACCAAAACAGGGCGGCACCCACGGCCACAAGGGCAGAACAGACGAAGGCCATGTAGAGTGCGGATGCCATCGTCAGCGTACGTTCCGAGTACATTGTCGCTACCGAAAACAAAAATAGCGGTATTCCGCACGTCAATTCAAACAGAGCCAGATGCCCAACCAGCGATGAACTACCCCATTTGAAGAATCTGTTTCTTAACACCGAGGTTCCCGTACGCGTGCTATCGACCCTGAGCTGATCACCAGACCCGCCCTAGAAATTTGCCGGCTTAACCGGGATAATCGCCAGTGAATGGACTCTCCGCTTTTTCATGTGGCTCTGCGGATCATCGTCGGCATCGCCAGCCTGTGGTGCTTCGTAATGGCCATCACCTGGTATCGAGCGACTAAAGAAATGCAAAGGACTGGCAACGCCCGCCGCCTGCCGTTTCCGTTTCCCACTGATTTCATGTGGCTTGATTTGATGCTGATGGCGATCCGGCGCAATCCACGAGTACCGCCGGCTTTACAAGAGAAGTACGAGCGCATTGAGTTCGTCACCATCATCAACGGCAATCTGTTGAGAGCCTTTTGGCTGCTCCTCTTCGCGTTTTTGGGCGCGCTATTCGCTGCAGGTGGCTTCCGGCACTAAGTCTCCTAGGGAGAGAATCTAACGATGGGGCCGTGCGACGCGGGGTTGCATTGCTGTCAAACGAAATTGATTTATCTGGGTTCATTGACTCCCTCCTTGGCACACCGAAGAGGCAGCCGGCAATCGATCCAACTGTTAGAAGTCCTCGCCAATATCAGCCCAGAAATCTAACTCCAGCATAACGAATTCGGCAATAGCATCCTGGATGGACGCATATTGGAGCGCGCTCGCAGGCTTTAGAACGCGGCCAATATTTCCATTCCGTTGAATATACCAACCGCCGTCAGTTCGCTTGTCCTCCGAGTACGACATCCATTGCTCAATGAGCTCGGGATGGTCGGCGATAACTGACCGCAGTTCGGCTGCGGTAAGGCTTGGGCGAAGCTCGGCGTAACCGGCGACCTTTAATGCCTCGCGCATGGAAATACCAGCGCCCCTCATCGAAGTGGCGTGACCGATGCTGAGAATTTTCTGGAGCAGAGCGTTACGGTCGGTCATATGGGCTGCGGACATCGCAAGTAGCTTACCG
>Ga0209488_10000438_pt1 | contig 34733 bp, 24 predicted proteins | sample Rivendell_Oct201_8_FD_188349 | JGI IMG/M metagenome (GOLD analysis project Ga0209488, IMG submission 188349) | Vadose zone soil microbial communities from the Eel River Critical Zone Observatory, Northern California, USA -... | ecosystem: Environmental > Terrestrial > Soil > Vadose zone >...
ATTGGCCTGGACGAGCTCGGTTTGAAAGTCCAGGCCGCTGATCCCCGGCAACCGGATGTCGAGCACCAGACAACTCGCAACATCCGGAAGTTTGCTCTGCAGAAATTCCGTGGCGGAACCGAACACCGCGACTCGCAAGCCGACCGATCGGAAGAGATTGCAGAGCGAGTTGCGCATTGACGCATCGTCGTCAACGACGAAAACGATCGACTGCGATTCGGGAGGTTCTGTCATCTTTTTCCACCAGACCTGCCTGCCGGCGAAATGCCGACAAAGATCGATCCGCCATCTTAAATCAGGGCAAGATCGGATCAATCCCGGCAATATGCGTAAAGTCAAATTTAGCACGAACAATTAAATATCCGGTCGGACAATGTGTCGGGCCAGCAAGGCGGCGGCCGCCCTGCGCTCCATACCGAATCTCTACTCACGAGGAAGCGCCATGAATCCCATCTCACGTCGCACCATGTTGGCGGCGACCACCGCCGGCGGTCTGCTGGCGGCGACGGCGACGGCCAACTCGCAAACCAGAGATCCCATTCCGCAGCCCGGGCGACCGGGCCGCGGCGGCACCGATCCCGGCCCCCGCAACCTCATGCGCGACCGGCAGAACCCCGACCTGTTCGTCCCGCCCTCGACGGATCACGGTACGTTGCCCAATTTGCGTTTCTCGTTCTCCGACGCGCACATGCGCCTGGAGTCAGGTGGTTGGACCCGTCAGGTGACGGCGCGTGAGCTCGGCATCGCCCGGTCCATCGCCGGCGTCAACATGCGCCTGAATGCCGGCGGCGTGCGTGAGTTGCATTGGCACAAGGCTGCCGAGTGGGCCTACATGCTCTACGGCACAGCCCGGATCACAGCTGTCGATGCACAGGGGCGGAACTTCGTCGACGACGTCGGCGTGGGCGACCTTTGGTATTTCCCATCCGGCGTTCCGCACTCGATCCAAGGGCTCAATCCCGACGGTTGCGAATTCCTCCTGGTGTTCGATGATGGCGATTTCGACGAAGACGACACGTTCCTGATCACCGACTGGTTCAAACACACGCCAAACGACGTTCTGGCCAAGAATTTCGGCGTCCCTGCTTCTTTGTTCGGACGCACGCCCGACCCCAGCGAGCGCTACATCTTCCCTGCCCCGGTTCCGGGGCCGCTCAGCTCCGACAAGATTGGGGGCTCTAAGGCCACACAGCAGTCCTTCAGCCATCGCATGATGGCGCAGCAGCCGATCAAGACGAAGAGCGGAACGGTCCGGATCACCGACTCCAACGTGTTCACTGTTTCAAAGACTATCGCTGCAGCGCTGGTCGAGATTGAACCCGGTGGATTGCGCGAACTGCATTGGCACCCCAACGCCGACGAATGGCAGTACTACATCGAAGGCCAGTCGCGCATGGGTGTATTCGCCAGTTCCGGCCAGGCGCGCACCTTCGATTTTCGGGCCGGCGATGTCGGATATGTGCCCTTCGCCATGGGTCACTACGTCGAGAACACCGGCACCGGGCCGCTGCGGTTCCTCGAGATGTTCAAGAGCAGCTACTATGCCGATCTGTCGCTTGACACGTGGATGGCGCTGACCCCGCCGGAGCTGGTGGAGGCGCACCTGAACCTGGACCAGCAGGTGATGGACGCGCTGCGCAAGGAAAAGGTGCCCGTCGTGCCTGCCTGAATTCGCTCCCCGTGGCTCCTCCGGCGGGGTGCGCTCCCGAGGAGCACCTTTCGCCGCGTCAGCTTGATGGGGCGTCGGGTTCGGAAAGGCTGCGCAATGTCAAAGAGAGAACTGACCGGCGCCTCCCGCTCACGCAAAACACGCATATCGTGCACTCGCAGATCGCCGAACTCGTCACACCATTCATTCGGATGCTGCAGCCGGACGCCGCCTACCTGTTGTGGAACACCGTGACGCCCTCCGGCATCGCCGCTCTGAATGCAGAGGTCACTCGACAGGCGTCGATTATCGCCTACGCGGATGACTTCAAGTTCCTTTTCTTTCTCACCTTGTCGGGGGCGGTCCTGGTGTTCTGTTCATGCGGCCAGGCGCTACGGCGCTGGGCGACAGCCACGCGGCGATCCATTGACCGGAAATCACCTTCAAGCGTCTGCGGCATAGACGCCGACGCCGGATTCGATTCGGCACCGCCTGCCTGCTGTAATTGTCGCAAAACCGAACCAATCACGGCAACGGACGCAAAGCAAATTCCAGCCGGAAAGATAGATTGAGTGCAATGCTTCACGCAGAGGAGGTTCAAATGAGGTTCGCCCCACGCTTTGCATTGCTTGCCTTGCCGCTTCTCATGCTCTTGGACTTCCCGGCACGGGCTGATGAGGTTCAAGTCGGCACCGGTCCGGTATGCGATACCCAGCAACAAGCGGAGCGCTTCGCCGTTCTCTACGATGGAGACGCGCAGACCGCCATCAGCACTGTCAACGCCGAAGAGCACAACGAGACGGCGTGCGGCATCGTTACCATGGCTTACATGCCAGGGCCCCCACTCGCCACGGCCAGACACTGGAACTTGACGTTTCAAATCGTCCAGGTCCTCGTTGTCGGACTCGTTACGCCGGAGGGCGTCCAGGCGGTAGAGCCGGTGCGCTTGTTCACAGTCCTGGCGATCGAGGAGATCGACGTATAGCTACAGCATCACGCGCGGGGGCGTCTCGGGCTATTCCGATTAGCGACCACTCGCCAGTTACCCGCGCTCAACACTTGCGACAAATCTCGAGCTTCTTGTCGAGCGCCTTCTTGGCCACGGTGCTCCCACTTTCATTGCGCAATACGCTTGGCGGCAAGTCCTTTGGCGGCAAGTCCTGACGTCGCGGCTGACGATGCCCTTCGGCGCCTGAGTGCGCGTGTTGGATTCGATGCGTGGGGCAGGGTTGTCTTGCGCCTTCGCCACTCTCAGGAAAGCGGTACCCGCCAGGATCACAGATGCCAGAGCGACGAACCTGACGTCTCGCGCACGCGTATCGGCTGCGAGATGACTGGGGCTGTCCTGCGTGAAGTTGTTGATGGTAGAGCTGAGCCATGCAGCGCCACACGTAGCGCGGCCCCCAACATCCGCCGGCATATCGTCTGCGACAATTCAATATCCATCTTTCCGAGGCCGTCGTCCGGCTCGTGGCCCGCCACTGTGGCCTCAAGGACAGCTCGGGGGGACCGAAAGCGGCCGCAGCCCATGGCAGACGGCAGGCCCGAGAAGTGCCATAACAGACATCGCCATGCCGCCTGGTGAGTGGTAAACTCCCGTTCAAGCCTCCTCTGGCCACCCATTGAGGCACCAGAATGTTAGTTTAGTACCTTCTTTGGTGGCCACCGACCTGACGGCGGATCCCGCAGATGAATCCATCCTCTTGGTTCGGCGCTGGTGGAGATAGTAGCCTACAGATCTTGTGGGAGGACGGCGAACGCGTCTTCTGCAGAGGAGAGAGCCACGCCGACGGTCACCGGGTCGCCGTGCTGGCCGTACTGCCCGCCGCGGAGCATCCGACACCTGCCACCCTCGATCGCCTTGCTCACGAATACGGACTGAAGGACGAACTGGAATCGGCATGGGCACTGCGACCGCTCGAGCTCGTCCGCGAAGGCGGTCGGTTCATGCTGGTGCTCGAGAACAGCCGCAGCGAGCCGCTGGACCGATTGCTCGGGGTGCCCATGGAGGTGCGGAGTTTTCTACGCCTCGCCATCGCGGTCGCCGCCGCCCTAACCCAAGTCCACCGGCGCGGCCTCGTCCACAAGGACATCAAACCGGCCAATATCCTGGTGAACCGCGCGACCGGAGAGGTCAAGCTGACCGGTTTCGGCATCGCTTCGCGTCTGCCGCGCGAGCGGCAGGCGCCCGCGCCGCCGGAGTCGATCGCGGGCACGCTCGCCTATATGGCGCCCGAACAGACCGGACGAATGAACCGCTCGATCGACGCCCGCAGCGACCTCTACGCCCTCGGCGTCACACTCTACCAGATGCTCACGGGCTCACTGCCGTTTACCGCGGCCGATCCCATGGAGTGGTTCCACTGCCACATCGCGAGAAAACCGGTGCCGCCAAACGACCACCTGGAGAGTGTCCCAGCCGCGATCTCCGCCCTCATACTGAAGCTGCTCGCCAAGACCGCCGAGGAGCGCTACCAGACCGCGGCCGGCCTGGAGCGTGACCTCCGACACTGCCTTGCTGCATGGGAGGCTCAGCACCGGATCGATGCCTTCCCGCTGGGCCAACAGGACATGCCCGACCGGCTTTTGATTCCCGAGAAACTGTACGGGCGAGAGCGCGAGATCGAGACCTTGCTCGCCGCCTTCGACCGCGTCGTCACCAGCGGCCAGCCGGAGCTGGTGCTGGTCTCCGGCTATTCCGGTATCGGCAAGTCCGCCGTCGTCCATGAGCTGCACAAGGCGCTGATACCGCTGCGCGGCCTCTTCGCCTCCGGCAAGTTCGATCAGTATAAACGCGACATCCCCTATGCGACGCTGGTGCAGGCCTTTCAGGACCTCGTGCGACCTCTTCTCAGCAAGAGCGACGCCGAGCTGAGCAGTTGGCGCCACGCCCTTGTGGAGGCGCTGGGCCCGAACGGGCGGCTCATGGTCGATCTCGTCCCTGAATTGAAGCTCATTATCGGTGAACAGCCCCCAGTTCCTGAGCTTCCGCCACAGCAGGCACAAGGTCGTTTTCAGCTCGTGTTCCGGCGATTCATCGCCGTATTCGCACGGCCGGAACATCCACTCGCGCTGTTCCTCGACGATCTGCAATGGCTCGACTCGGCAACGCTGGACCTGCTCGAGGATTTGTTGACCCAGCCGGATGTGAAGTACCTGATGTTAGTCGGCGCCTACCGGGACAATGAGGTCGACTCCGCCCATCCACTGACGCGTAAGCTCGAAGCAATCCGTAAGGCTGGAGCAAGAGTGCAGGGGATCATCCTTCCACCCCTGGCCTGTGAAGACCTGGGACGGTTATTGGCGGATTCTCTTCACTCCGCAGCGGAGCGCGTTGTTCCACTCGCGCAACTGATTCACGAGAAGACTGCAGGAAATCCATTTTTCGCCATTCAGTTTGTTTCTGCCCTTGCCGAAGAGGCATTACTCACGTTCGATCATGGCGAAGCGCGATGGTCGTGGGACCTGAATCGCATCCACGCCAAAGGTTACACCGATAACGTGGTGGATCTCATGGTTGGAAAGTTGAATCGCCTGCCTGTCGAAACGCAGAAGGCGCTACAGCAGCTTGCCTGCATGGGCAACAGCGCAGACTTCGCCCTGCTGATTAAGGTGTACGAGGATTCGAAGGGCGACATGCACGGCGAACTTTGGGAAGCAGTCCGAACGGGATTCGTGTTGCGCTCGGAAAGTGCCTACAGTTTCCTCCATGACCGTGTTCAGGAAGCCGCCTATTCACTAATACCCGAGGACTCGCGTGCCTCGGCCCATCTTCGGATCGGCAGGCTGCTCGCGGCGCACACGCCGCCGGAGAAGCGGGAGGAGACGATCTTCGAGATCGTCAATCAGCTCAACCGGGCTGGCGCCTTGATCAGCTCGCAAGATGAACGTGATCAGCTTGCTGAATTCAACCTGATCGCGGGCAAGCGCGCCAAGGCTTCTACGGCCTATGTCTCTGCGCTGAAGTATCTCGTCGCTGGCGCGGCACTGTTGGCGGACGATTGCTGGGAGAGCCGGCATGAACTTGCCTTCGCACTGGAGATAAATCGGGCGGAATGCGAGTTCCTCACCGGCGAGTTGGCGGCCGATGAGCAGCGCCTGGCAGCGCTGTCAACACGCGCCGCGAGCACCGTCGAACGAGCCAGCGTCGCGTGCTTGCGCGTGGATCTGTACGTGACCCTTGATCAAAGCAGCGGCGCGGTTGCCGTCGGTCTCGACTACCTGCGGCATCTGGGCATCGAGTGGTCGCCGCATCCGACCGAACAGGAAGCGCGACGCGAATACGAGCGGATCTGGTCAACCCTCGGAGACCGCCCGATCGAGGCACTCGTCGAGTTGCCATTGATGAGCGACCCCGCATCCCTCGCCGTTCTGGATGTTCTGACCAAACTCGCGGCGCCTTTCGAGTATACGGATGCGAACCTGCTTTCCCTGGCCATCTGTCGGATGGTTAATCTAAGCCTCGAACGCGGCAACAGCGATCGTTCATGCTTCGCCTATGTATGGCTTGGCGTCATAGCCGGACCGCACTTCGGCAACTACAAGGCCGGATTTCGATTCGGCCGGCTCGGCTATGAACTGATCGAAGAGCGCGGACTGAAGCGCTTCCCGGCCAGGACCTATATGTGCTTCGGAAATTTTGTCCTGCCGTGGACGAGACATGTCCGGGCTGGCCGCGATCTGGTACGCCGCGCTTTCGAGGCTGCGAATAAGGACGGCGACCTCACTTACGCATCCTACTGCGGCAACCAACTGAACACGAACCTCCTCGCAGCGGGCGACCCGCTGATTGACGTGCAACGCGAAGCCGAGAATGGCCTCGCGTTTGCGCAGAAGGCGCGGTTCACGTTCGGCATTGACCTCATCACCCCGCAGCTCGGGCTGATCCGCACGCTGCGCGGCTTGACGCCGACATTCGGCTGCTTCGACGATGAGCAGTTTGATGAGGCTCGCATCGAGCGCCGTTTTTCAGAAAATCCGGATTTGGCGTTTGGCGAGTGCTGGTACTGGATCCGCAAGCTGCAGGCGCGCTTCTTTGCCGGCGACTATGCGGGCGCCCTCGAGGCCTCATCGAGGGCGCAACGGCTGCTGTGGACATCGCCGTCAAAGTTCGAGACGGCAGAGTATCACTTCTACGGTGCACTCTCCCAAGCGGCATATTGCGAGTCCGCAGCGGCCGGCCAGCGACGGCAGCATGTCGAGGCTCTGGTCGCCCACCACCGACAGCTCGAGATCTGGGCGGCGAACTGCCCGGACAATTTCGACAACCGCGCCGCCTTGGTGGGCGCGGAGATTGCTCGCATCGAAGGCCGCGATATCGACGCGATGCGCCTTTACGAGCTGGCCATCCGCTCGGCCCGCGCAAACGGCTTTATTCACAATGAGGCGCTCGCCTACGAACTGGCCGCGCGCTTTTACGCGGCCCGCGGATTCGAAGAGTTTGCGCATGTGTATCTACGGAACGCGCGCGACGGCTATGCCCGTTGGGGAGCCGATGGCAAGGTGCGGCAACTCGACGAGATGTATCCACACCTCAGCGAGGAAGAGCCTGTACCCGGCCCAACGAGCACGATCGGGGCGTCGGTCGAACACCTCGACCTCGCGACCGTGATCAAAGTGTCGCAGGCCGTCTCGGGCGAGATCGTCCTGGAAAAGCTGATCGACACACTCATGCGCACGGCCATCGAGCAGGCGGGTGCCGAGCGAGGTCTGTTGATTATTCCGCGCGGGGCTGAGCCGCGGATCGAGGCGGAAGCCGCAATTGACGGCGACACGGTCGTCGTGCAGCTGCGCGACCAGCCCGTGACCGCGGCCGTGCTGCCGGAGGCGGTGCTCCACTATGTCCTGCGCACCCTTGAGAGCGTCATTCTCGACGATGCTGCCGCCCAGCCCCCGTTTGCCGCCGATCCCTACATCCGTCAGCGCCAGGCGCGGTCCATTCTCTGCGTGCCCTTGATCAGCCGGGCCAAGCTTATCGGCGTGCTCTATCTCGAGAACAACCTGGCCCGCCGCGTCTTCGCGCCGGCCCGGATCGCGGTGCTGAAGCTGCTCGCCTCGCAGGCAGCAATTGCGCTGGAGATTGCTCGTTTGTACCGCGATCTCGAACAACGCGAAGCCAAGATTCGGCGGCTGGTCGACGCCAACATCATCGGGATATTCATTTGGGATTTTGAAGGTCGTATTATCGAGGCGAACGAAGCCTTTCTCCACATGGCGGGATACAGCCGCGACGATCTCGTTTCGGGTCGCCTGCACTGGACGGCGCTGACGCCTTCCGAATGGAGCGGCGCTGACGAACGGGCCGTGGCTGACCTTAGGGCGACCGGCAGCTGCAAAGCTTTCGAGAAGGAGTACTTCCGGAAAGACGGCAGCCGCGTACCGGTGCTTGTCGGCGGGGCGACCTTCGGCGAACGCCGAGACCAGGGAGTCGCCTTCATTCTCGATTTGACCGAGCGCAGGCAGGCGGAGGCCGAAGCCCGCGAAAGCGAGCGGCGCTACCGCGAGATGCAGACGGAGGTCGCGCATGCAAACCGCGTCGCAACCATGGGCCAGCTCACGGCCTCGATCGCCCATGAAGTGAACCAGCCCATCGCCGCGGCGGTCACCAACGCCCACGCCGCATTGCGCTGGCTTGGCGGCCGCTCCCCGGATCTCGAGGAGGTCCGGCAGGCCCTCGATGCTATCATCAAGGACGGTAGCCGAGCCGGTGACGTCATCACCCGAATCCGTGAGCTCATCCAAAAGGCGCCGGCACGGAAGGACTGGGTGGACATAAACGAGGCGATCCGCGAAGTGATTGAGCTCACCCGTGGCGAAGCGGTGAAGAATGGCGCGTCGGTGCAGACGGCACTCGGGGAGGGTTTGCCGCTTATCCAAGGAGATCGCGTACAATTGCAACAAGTTATCCTCAATCTCATCGTCAATGCTGTCCAAGCAATGTGCGCAGTCGCGGAAGGGCCGCGAGAGTTGTTCATCACCACCGCTCAAGCCGAACCGAATGGCGTGCTGGTCGCGGTGAAGGATTCGGGGCCAGGCTTGGCTCCGGAGAGTCTCACGCACCTCTTCGCCCCCTTCTACACGACGAAGCCCGGCGGTTTGGGGATGGGGCTGTCGATCTGCCGTTCGATCATCGAAGCTCATGGGGGCCGGTTGTGGTTGACCGCCAACTTGCCCCGGGGCGCCATTTTTCACTTCACGGTGCCCAGCCACCCGGGCAGCGCATCGTGATCGGGGCACTGCGACTGTCACTTGCCGAAGCGTCGCGCTCGCGTGTGCCACGTCGTCAAGGCGCAAGCAATTGCAGCAGTTGCGAGTCGTTCCGAACAGCCGAGGAGCGGCCTTCGAGCGCTACCCGTCCCCTGTCGAGGACATAAACGTAGTCGGCCAGGTCCAGCGCCAGATCGAGATGCTGCTCAACGATGATGATGGCAATTTCCTTGGCGAGGTCCCGGAGGCGCTCGGCGATCTCCTCGATAACACCGACCCACACGCCCTCCGTCGCCTCATCGAGCAGCAGGAGCTTGGGGTTCGGTAGGAGCGCACGACCGATCGCCAGCATTTTCCGCTCGCCACCGGAAAGCGTTCCTGCCGGCTGTCCGAGGCGTTGGCCGAGTTTCGGGAACATCGTGAGCACCCGGTCGACCGGCAACGAGGCCGGGCTCGAGAGAGCGCCCACCGCGAGGTTCTCGCGCACGCTCAGTCGGCCAAAGACGGAATGCTCCTGCGGCACGTAGCCCAGACCCATCCGGATCCGACGCTCGGTCGGCATTCGCATGATATCGCAAGTACCCAACGTCATGGAACCACTGCGGGCTTCGAGTTCGCCGACAATGGTCCTCAGCAGCGTCGTCTTGCCGGCGCCGTTGCGACCGAGCACCGCCACGGCACCGCGGCGGTGTGCTGCAAGGTTCACGTCGAACAGGACCTGGCTGCGGCCATATGAAACGCAAAGCCCGCGCACATCGAGGAAAGTGGGCTCAGACACGAGTGAGATAGACCTCCTGCACCTTGCGGCTGTTCTGGACCTGCGCGACCGTTCCACTCTCGAGCACATTGCCCTGATCCAGAACGGTGAGCACATCGCAGATGTCGCGGATGAAATCGAGATCGTGCTCGACGATGACGAGCGAACAGCGGCGCTTGACCGGAATCAACAGCTCGGCGGTAACGCGCCTCTCTTCCGGGCTCATGCCTGCGGTAGGCTCGTCAAGCAGCAGAAGCCGTGGTTCCGGTGCAAGCGCCATTGCAATCTCGAGCCATTGCTGCTGCCCATGCGAGAGCGCCGCCGCCGGGTCGCCGGCGCGGGCCGCCAGGCGGAACTGATCGAGGGTATGCAGCACCCGCTCGTGCAGCGGACCGCGCGTGCGGGAGAAGATGAGGCTCGACAGCGGATTCTGTGCCTGCAAGGCCAGGAGCATGTTGTCGTAGACCATGAGTGCCGGCAGCACGCTGGTGATCTGAAACTTGAGGCTCAGGCCGGCGCGGGCGCGCTCGGCGGGCGGTACCGCGGTGATGTCGCGCCCGGCGAAACGGATCGTCCCTTCTGTCGGCATCTCGGCGCCGGCGATGCACTTCATCAGCGTACTCTTGCCGGAGCCATTGGGACCGATAAGGCCGTGGAACTCGTTCTCCGCAACGGTGAGGCCAACGCCGCTCAATGCCGTCAGCCGGCCGAAAATCTTCTTAATGCCGCGGGCCTCAAGGAGCGCCATGCTAGCCCTCGTGTGCGGCCCGCGGCAGCGTACGGGGCGGCCGGCCGAACGTGCCGACCCGCTCGCGCTCCGAAACCAGGAGACTGATCAGGCCGGCGGGTCGGAAGAGGATGACCAGGAGCAACAGCAATCCCAGGATTATCGGCCATACCTGCTGGTAGTTGTCCGCTAGCCAAAAGCTGACGATCTCGATGGCAATGACGCCGACGACCGCGCCGATCAGCGTTCCGACGCCGCCGAAAAGCACGTAAAGCACGATTTGGGTCGACAGCCCGACCCCCAGCATGTTGGGCCATACCGAACCCTCGTGGAAGGTGTAGAGGCCGCCGGCGAGCCCAGCGATAGCTCCTGCTAGCGAGAACACAATGGCCTTCAATCGTTGGACCCGGTAGCCGAAGAAGGCGATGCGCGCCTCCTGTTCACGCATCCCGGCGAGCGCCAGCCCGAACTGGGAGCGCACCAGGAACCGGCAGAGCAGGTACACGAGAAGGAGCGTGGCGAATGCGAGATAGTAATAGACTGGGCCCTCGACGAACTCGTAGCTGCCCGCCGTCATGGCCGGAATTGACGGAATGCCGTTGCCGCCGCCGAGATAGTACCAGCCCCGCGCCAGGCGGTCGGCCGCATAGGACCCGGTCAGCGTGCCGAGCGCCACGAAGATGGTGGTCGGCGGACATCGTCCCAGGAGGAGGAAGCTGCCAAGGGCCAGCGACACCAGCAGACCGATGATGAGCGATGCCGGCAGCACAATGAAAATAGAGGTGATCCCGAGATCCCGGGCAAGGAGCGCGATGCTGTAGCCCGCGGCGCCGAAGAAAATCGCCTGGCCGAAGCTCATGATGCCCGCGTAGCCCCAGACCAGATCGAAGCTCAAAGCCAGGAGCGCAAGGATGAGCACACGAGTGACGAAGATCGTCAAGTAATCCTCAAGAACGAGCGGCAGCACCGCGAAAATAGGAAGCAGCGCGAGCTCCACGATCGGGATGACCGGAATCCGACGTGGCCGGGGCACGCTGCGATAAGCCGGTGATGTTTCTGCCATGATGTTTTCTGCGGTCGGACTATGGTGAAGAAGGGCCGAGCGTTGCCGCGGTCGGCCCCGCCTTCCTCAGCACGCTTTGGGATCGACGAGGCCTTCGCTCCGCCCCACGATCTGGTAATTGCCCTCCTTGGCGACCGCAGTGTACATCTTCATCCTGCAGTGGCGCTGGCCCGGCACCATCTCGGCGGGACCGCCCGGCCCTTCGGCAATCTTCGCGTGGTCGAGCGCCCCCGCGACGGCGTCCCGGTCCAACTTGCCGGCTTCCTTGACCGCCACTTCCCAAAGCTTGAGGCCGCGATACATTCCCGTCGCCGCGCTGCCCGCCGCGAATAGGACGTTCCCCGGGAACTGCTTGTCGTATTCCGCTTGGATCCTGGCACTGACAGGATCGTCCTTGGTCAGGGCGCGGAAATAGTCGAGGCAGCTCGCCAATCCCTCGATCTCGTACGCGGGGTTGATCTTGAGCGTGTTCTCATCGTAGTAGATACAGGACAGCCGGCCGCCGCGCTTCCCGAAGCCGGCCTCGTAGAGCTGCTTGAAGAACGGCCCCACGCCCGGCGGAATGACAGTGTTGAAGACCACGTCCACGTTGTTGGTCATGATCTTGTTGACCGTGGCGCTGTATTCCACCTGGTCGAGCGGGTAGTACTCCTCGAAAATCACCTCGCCGCCATTCTTCTCGATGACCTTGCGGACGTATTCGTTCGTTATGTGCGGCCAGATGTAGTTCGCGGAGGGGAGTGCGAAGCGCTTGCCTCCATTCTTCATCAGCCAGGGGATGAGCTCGTCGCATTGCTGCGCCGGCGTCGGGCCGGTGCAAAAGATGTAGGGCGTACACTCGCGACCTTCGTATTGCTGCGGATAGATGTAGAGCGTCTTGCCGCGCGCCACGATAACGTCCTTGATGGCGTTGCGCATCGAACTCGTGATGCCGCCCAGCACGATGTCGACCTTGTCGCGCTGGATGAGCTTGCGGACATTGGCGACCGCGACGGACTCATTGGACGCGGTGTCCGCGATGGAGAGCTGGATGGGTCGGCTGAGGATGCCGCCCGCATTGTTGATGTCCTTGACCACCATCTTAGCGACGTTGGCGTTGGTCTTGCCGGAGAAGGCGGTGGGGCCGGTGAGATCGGTGGCGATGCCGACCTTGATAGGTCCCGCGGCGCTTGCCCATTTGGGTTGAATGACCCAGCTGCCGATCCCGGTTGCGATCGCGCCGCCCGACCAGGCAGCGCTCTGCAGAAGCCGCCGACGGTTCATCATGGGCGCAGCACTCCTGTCGCCGTTCCCAGTGTCCATGGCTCAGAGCCTCCTTACCGCAATCAGGCCTCCCGGCCGGAACTTGACGAAAACGATGGCGATGACGAAGACGAGCACATCGGCGAGCACCGGCGCCACGGCCCATGGCAGCGCGGCGCTCATCACCCCGATCACGGCCCCGCCGGCTACCGGCCCCTCGAATGTGCCGATGCCGCCGAGCATGACCGCGAGGAAACCCAGGATGAGGAAGCGCATGCCGACATCGGCGAACAGTGAGAACACCGGCACGACCAGCGCGCCGGCGAGTCCGGCGAGCGCCGCACCGAAGGTGAAGGTGACGGCGTAGATGGCGTCGGTGGAGATGCCGGAGGCGCGCGCCAGAGAAGGGTTCTCGAGCGCCGCGCGGACGCGCAGCCCGAACGATGTCCGCGTCAGCAGCAGATAGCTGCCGACCATGACCAGGGCGGTGATGATTACGATAGCGAGTCGCCATTTGGAGAGCTGCACGCCGCCGACGATCAGCGACCCAACGATCGGCTCCGGGACGGAGATATAAAGGCCGCCGATGAGCCCGCGTACACTCTCGCGGATTACTAGCCCGAGCGCATAGGTGCCGAGCATGGCGGCAACGGGTGCGGCATAGAAACGCCGGATGACGAGGCGCTCGAGTACGAAGCCGCACGCCGCGACCACGACCGGCGCGGCCAGCATGCCGGCCCACACCGGCAGGCCGGCGCCATTGACGAGATAGGTCGTGTAGGCGCCCAGCAGCACAAACTCGCCATGAGCGAAGTTGAAGATGCCCATCATGCTGGCGATGATGCCGAGGCCGAGAACCACAAGCACGATGATCGCCCCGAAGCTCAGCACTTCAAAGATGGCGTTCAACGCGCTTTCCATGGTACCTGCTCCTGCGCTTGGCCGCGCCTGCAAGCTCTTAAGCTATGTCTCCGACATCACATCTTCTTACAGTCACCCGATGCTCGAAAGCGCAGGCGGCGCGGTAGATGGTCGGCTCATCGAGTGCTTGCCAACGAGCATCAGCCCGACCTCTATACCGACCCGAATATGCCTTCCATGGCCGTGGCGCGCAAGCCGGAAAGCCGCAGTGTTTCAACAGTATGAGAGTGTGGAAGGGGTGGCCTGTGATATTGAGCGACTTCATCTCGGCATTGCTGACCTTGATGCCTTTTTGGTAATGGCGCGTATCAAGCGCGCATTCGACCTTGAGGCCGGTTTTGGTTGTCGTTGCAGCGATGGACTCGACCACGGCAAGACGACTTGTGAGCGGCTTGGCGCGCCAGTTCTGGGTAATGTGACAGAATAGACGATGCTCAATTTTGTTCCGCTTCGACGTGACTGGTGGAAAGCATCGACGAGGTGCGGACAATTCTGAATGGAATGATGGGTGACTGCAAACGTGTCAGCGAAGTATTGGACACTATCCACGCTTTGTTCCAGAGAGTTGATCAGAAACGAGAAGCGATCGTCGTCAACGAGATCGCACTCGACGTCAGCCGATGCGCGAAGAGCTGACGGACCACGGCGTTACGACCGAAACAATGGGACTGGCCATTTGCCGCATGATCGTCGAGCGTCACGGAGGCAAACCTTCTGCGTTGTCGGACGGCAAGAATGGGCGCGGTTCCAACTCGTTTTGCCGGTCGCGGCGGCTTCCGCTACGCCGCAGTGAACGTGGGGCGCTGGTCGGGATGACTTGGCCGAGCCTGTCACCGCATAAGTCGTCATTCAGCAGCCGGAAAGCGACGACAGGCCGGATGTCCCTGCCACGCCCGTGCTGTCGTTGGGCATGGCCAGACTGGACGTTTCCGTCATCGTCGAGGTTCCAACGCATGGCGACGCCGACGAAGTGGGCGTCGGAACGGTGATCAGCGGGCTCAGGCCCCCGCTAACGTCGGTGGTGCTAAGCGGAGTCGTGCCGTCAGTGAACACCGGTCCGGTACTAGTGCTGGACCCGGGCAGGGTCGAAGCCGTGTCGCTGACTGAGGAAGTGGCGACTGGTGCGGTTGGCGTTGGACTGCAGATGCCGGATATGTTTGATGTGCCGAATGGAGACGTAACCGGAAGCGGCGCGACGGAAGAAGGCGGTGAGGACGGCAACCCGGGCATTCCTGTCGTGCTGCTTGAACTGACGACAATAGTTGTGGCGGTGCTTGTCGCCGAGCTTGTGATCCCTGCCGTCTGACATATCGTGATTGCGCCCAGGGACGTGCCGGGGATCGGGCCCAAATTTCCCAGATTGAGTTGCACGGCGCCCAATGGGCTTCCAGCAGTGCCGACTGTGGGGATCGTGCCAGGGACGGCCATTGGCGACGTCGTGAGCGTGGGCGTTGACGACGTCGTGCGCGTGGCCGGCCCACGACGCGTGTTTGGCGAACCGACCTGGGCGACAGCCGTTCCGCAGCCGATCAAGACCATGGCGAATATCGTGAGAAACAAGCGTTGCATCAAGGCCTCCTTGATCGCCGCCGAGCGACCCTTGTCTATTTCTGGCTGGTCTGCGTTGGCGACGGCTGCACCTTGGTGCCGTCGGCGAGGTTGACCATCGGCCTGAGGATCACTTGCTCGCCCGGCTTGATTCCGTCCCGCACCTCGACCTCCGTTCCAAAATCGCGCGCCACCGTCACTTTGCGGAAGTGCGCGCTCCCATTCTCGGCCACGGCCACCTGCACGCCATCGCCGTTGAAGACGATGGCCTCTGCTGGAATAAGAACTGAAGGGGTCTTGCGCGGAATATGTAGCTCGACCGTACAGTACACTCCCGGGCTCAAGGTTCCGTCGGGATTGGGCACGTCGACCTCGGTGAGCAATGTTCGCGTGCCAGGGGCCAGCGCATTTGCGAAACGCGTCACCTTGCCAGGAAAAGTGCGATCAGGCATCTCAGGCACGCGAACCACCGCGTCGACTCCCGAGGCCACTCCGAAAGCTGCGTCCTGCGGGACATAAACTTGAACACGGATGACATCACTTTGCATCAACGTAAACATCAACGTGCTCCCGGCCTGCACGAGGCTGCCGGTGTCGACGTTACGCTGGGTGATGATGCCATTAAACGGCGCGACCACGCTCTGGTAGGCCTTCTGCTGATCGAGGACCCGGATCATCGCCTGCTGAGCCGCGATGTTCGCCTGGGCGACAACGATCGCCGCCTGTTGGGCCTGGAGGGTGAGGCGGTCGGTGTCGCCCTGCTGAAGCGTCACCCATCCTTGCTTGACCAACGTGCTGTTGCGATCGCGGGTGACCTGTGCGAGATCCCTGCTTGCCTGCGTCTGTTCCAACGTCGCCCGGTTCTGGCTGAGCGTGGCCTGGGCCTGAGCGATCTGGTGATCGAGCTCAGGAGCCGTAATCTGCGCCAGCAGATCGCCGGCCTTCACATGATCGCCGATATCGACCTTGCGCGTCTCGATGTAGCCGTTGGCGCGCGCAAGGATATTCGCGGCCGCGAAAGCGAGCGTCGTCGCCGGTAGGCTGGTGATCATCTCGCTGTCGGCGGCGCGCGCCTCGGCAACGCGGACGGTCGGGACAAAGTCCCGCTGCTGCTCGGTGGTCCTCATGGCTTGGCGGTCCTGCGCGATGTGCTGCGACGCTCCGTACGCAATACCGGCGGCGAGCGGCACTACCGCGCCCAGTCCGAGCAGCCACAACCCACGTGGGCGGATGGCCTTGTGAGTTGTCGCCTGTGGCGCGCCGGCCGGCGGCTTGGCCGCTGGCTCGGGCTGATCATTCCATCCGTCCTTCGGCGGTAAATCCTCGAAGTCGTTGGTCCGGTTCACGTAGTTCATGCGATTTCCTCTGTGAAGACGCCATGGGCTGCCTTGCCGTCGTTGCCCTTGCGCAGCCGAGCGAACAGATACGGGACGATCAGCAGGGTCGTCGGTGTTGCAAACAGCAGGCCACCGATGACGGCACGCGCCAGCGCAGCGTTCTGCTCCTCACCGGCACCGCCGATCGCCATCGGGAACATGCCAACGATCATCGCCGCCGCGGTCATGAGCACCGGGCGAATCCGGGTATAACCGGCCGTGATCGCGGCATCGAACGCCGTCCGGCCGGCCATCTGCTGTTCGCGCGCGAAGGTGACCAGCAGGATCGAGTTTGCCGACGCGACGCCGACCGCCATGATCGCTCCCATCAGAGAGGGCACATTGAGCGTCGTGCCCGTGACGAAGAGCATCGTGAGAATGCCGCAGAATGTCGCCGGCAGGGCAAGGATGACGACAAATGGATCGCCGAAGTTCTGATAGTTCACGACCATGAGCAGGTAGACAAACACGGCGGCAAACAGGAGGCCGATGGCTAGATCACGGAAGGCATCCTGCATGCTTTGGATCTGGCCCGCGATCTGGATCGAATTGCCAGGGGACAATTGCTTTTGGAGGTCGGCAACGACCATATTGATGTCGGCCGCTACGCTACCGAGATCGCGGCCCTGAACGCTGGCATAGATATCATAAATAGGCTGGATGTTGGTCTGGTTGGTGTTGGTCGGCATCGTGCTTCGCTTGAAAGTCGCGACGTTGCTGAGCAATCCGGGAATCACGGCCCCCGCCGGCGATACCGCGCCGGAAACAGGCGTGTTGGCGAGGTCGTTCAAGGAGCTCACCCTGGGCTCGGGGGTCTGGACCGCGATGAAATAGGGGATCCCCGAGGTCGTATCGGTCCAGAAATTCGGCGAGACCTGCTCGGATGAGCTCAGGCTGACATTGAGGTTGGTGGCAATCGTATTGGCGTTGAGGCCGAGTTGCTGCGCACGGGCCCGATCGATGGTCGCATAGAACGCGGGGCCGTCGACTTCCTGCTGAAGATGCGCGTCCGCGATCCCGGGAATCGCCGCTAGGCGCCGCTGCATCTCCTTGGCCACCCGGAGATTCGTCGTGCGGTCATAGCCGACGGTTCTTACGTCGATCTGTGCGGGAAGGCCGAAATTGAGAATCTGGGTGACGATGTCGGCGGCCTGGAAGTAGAACAGGTTCTCCGGAAAGGCGGCTGGCAATGCCTCCCGCAGCTTACGGACATATTCGGCGGTTGGCGCGTGACCTTCCTTGAGAGAGACCAGGATCGTGCCGTCATTGATGCCGATCGTCGACCCGTCGGAGAAGGCCAAATTGTATGCCCGCGCCGGCAATCCAATATTGTCGACGATCAGCGCGCGCTCGCTTTCAGGGATGATCTCGCGAATTTTGTCCTCGACGGCCTGGAAAGTCTTCTCGGTGGCTTCAATCCGTGTCCCGGCCGGCGCCCGGACATGCAGCTGGATCTGACCGCCGTCAATGAACGGAAAGAAATCTCGCCCGACGAACACGAGCATGGTTGCGCCGAGCCCGAGCATCAGAGCCGCCGCGCCCGGAACAATGATGCGGCTATGCAGCACGTAGGTGAGGAGCGCGACGTAGCCTTGACGCATGCGCTCGAAGCCCCGGTCGAACCCTGCTTGAAATCGGCTCAACAAGCCTCGCTGCGAGCCATCCGGCACATCGTGGCGTTCGCCCTTTAGCAGCAGTCCGATGGTGATCGGCGTCAGCGTCCGCGAGAGCCCATAGGAGGCGAGCATTGCGAACACCACTGCGAGCCCGAGCGGCGTAAACAGGTACTTCGACGGGCCCTCGAGAAAGACGACCGAGGTGAACACGCAGCTGATGGCCAGCGTCGACACCAGGGTCGGCACCGCGATGCCAGCGGCGCCGTGGAGCGTAGCCTCTGGCAGAGGCCTGCTCTCCTCGGTGAGCAGCCGATGCGTATTTTCGATCGTTACGGTGGAATCGTCCACCAGAATTCCGACCGCGAGCGCAAGGCCGCCGAGCGTCATCGTGTTGAGCGTCTCGCCGAGAAAATACAGGACAACCAGTGACGTGAGAATGGATAGCGGGATCGAGATCATCACGACCAGCGTCGACCGCCATGAACCGAGGAACAGCAGGATCATCAGCGCGGTGAGCCCCGCGGCAATCGCGCCTTCGCGCAAAACGCCTTCCACCGACCGGGTGACGAACACGGACTGGTCGAACAGCTCAGTTATCTTGAGGCCGGACGGTGCGGCCGCGCGAGCCGTCTGCAGCGCCGCCTTGACCCGATTGACGACTTCGAGCGTCGAGGCATTGCCATTCTTGATGATGCTGAGCAGGACCGATCGCTGTCCATCTGCGCGCACGACGTTCTGCTGCACCGCCGATCCGTCGCGCACGTTAGCGACGTCCTTCATGAACACCGTAGCGCCATTGGCGAACTTGACCGGAATATTGTTGAGATCGTCGATCGTCGCTGGGGTGGCGTTGGTCCGCACGGTATATTGGGTGTTGCCGATCTTCGCGGTTCCCGAAGGCAATGTCAGGTTTTGGGTGTTGACCGCGTTGACGATGTCCAAAGGAGTCAGGCCTCTGGCCAGCAGCTTCTCGGGGTCGAGATCGACCATGATCTGCCGGTACTTGCCTCCGGCCGGCGTCGGCAGCGTGACGCCGGGAATTGGAGCCAATTGCTGGCGCATCCGATAGATGCCGTAATCGTAGAGCTGCTGTTCGTTGAGACTGTCCGAACTGAGGTTGACCTGAAGCACCGGAACGCTCGAGGCGTTGAACTGCACAATGATCGGCGGCTGGATTCCGGGCGGCATCAGCGCACGAATTGCGTTGGTCGCCGATACGATCTGGGCAATCGCGAGGTCGAGATTTACGTCCGGCTGAAAGTAGATTTTCTGGACGGCCAGGCCGTCCAGGGTCTGAGCCTCCATGTTCTTGATGCCGTTGACGTTGGCACTGATCGAATACTGGCTGTAGGTGCTGACGCGCTGCTCCATTTCCGGCGTGCTGAGCCCGGTGTATTGCCAGATCACGGTCACGACCGGGATTCTGATTTCCGGAAAGATGTCGGTCGGCATCGCGCGGATTGCGGTGATGCCGAGAAAGAGAATGAGGGCTGCCAGCACGTAGAACGTATGTGGAAATCTCAGCGCGAATCGAACAATTCCCATCTGCTCGTTCTCCAGCCTTTCACGCGTAGCGTCCTCGACGCTTCGGCTTCTCCTCCACCCATCGAGAGAAGCAGGGCCACCCCTGCGGCCGCGGATTGATTGGAGGGGCCAAGGATTGATTGAACCGTGCCCAGACCTGTTCAGTCCGGTGAACGACACGGCACGCTTGGTTCAGGACCTAACGTTGCCAATCGTCACGCGCTGTGCCGTTCTTGCTGCGCTTGGCTCGATATTGCGGCAACGCAGAGCCCCACTGAATGGTCACACAAGATGCGGCAGCTGCATCGGCGCTTGCGAAAGCCGCAAGACCCGCTCGAACGCAGCAATCTGGGCAAAGTGCGGCTGAGAATGCGCCTTTACCTTCAAAAGGCGAGTCGCCACACCCGATCACGTGTTCAACTCGAAGCTAGGTTGAATAGACCCGTTTGCATCTATCAAACTATCGTCAACGCACGATGGACAACCGATGGCGCGGGACGTATCGGACCAACGCAAGGAACAGATCATGCGATCAGTGACGTACACCCTCTCGGCAGCGCTATTGGCAGCGGTGGCGCATTTCTCGGCCGCCAGTGCTCAAACTCCTCCGGCGCCATCGCCGCAAACAGTCGTCCCACAGGCGCAATCGCCTGACCAGACCGATCCAGCGGCGAGCATTCCGAACCAGAAGCTCGATGCTGCTGCGGCGGCGATGCAGCGCATCGCAAGCCTCAAGCGCGATTACCTGCAACTGCTCGAAGACGCACCCACGGATGACCAGCCGCGCATTGCTAACGAGGCTAACAATGCGCTCGAGAAGGCCGTCACCGATCAGGGCTTATCGGTGGAGGAATACACCGCCATCGTGGAGATAGCGCAGAACGACCCGCAAGTTCGCCAGAAGATTATCGAGCGCATGCAAGCGCCCGCGAAATAGGCGTAGCGGCCGATGGGTTTTCTCCGGCCTGCGCCTGAGGGGACAGTGCTCCGACACCTCGAAAAGCCTAATGGGGACGGAGTGTTTGATCAGGACGCGGTGCGCGTCCTGGTCGCCGCGCTCGACGTCGCTTGCCAAGCCGTTCAAGGTGCGGCGCAAGCTTTGCATCCAATTGTCAGGCTGAGGCAACGCAGGAGCTATTTCCCTGCACGAGCCTCGCAGTGTCATCTTGCGTGCTCTGGCACGAAAAAGGGCCGCTACGCATTTCCGCACAGCGGCCCAAGTCTGGGAGGAAACGCCCAACGAGAGCGACGGCAACGCTGGAAAACGGCTACCGCACGACACAACATAACAAAACCCCGGCACCCAGGCTTGCGTGTAATTGCTATTGCTTGCGGCGGTTTGCTGTTTCCGCACCTCTTTATGCTGCCGCATAGGCATTCAAGTTTATCGCCGACCTTCGCCTGTCGTTTCCCAGCGAGAATGGCGCCTCAGCGTGGCAGTGCCGGTGCTACATCGATATTCCCGAGGTTCGTTGTTGTTGGGCGCTCCCAATATCACTTAGATGCCGCAACTATTGCATAACCCAACTTGCCCTTCATAACGGCCTGAAGCGCGTGTTTCGCAACATTTTTGGCGGCTTCGAAGTCGAAGCCAGGTAGAGACAGCTTCCTTAATCCAACCATGACCTCGGCTGCGAGAAGCCGAGTACGCATCTGGTTAACGAGCCCGATGAGCGCATTGTTGTGTTCCTCGGTCACTCGCACTTTCAGGCTTGCGGCAGAAAGAAGTGCAGCGTATCCCGTAAGTGGCTGCGCATCAGCAATGCACGCAATCCACGAAAGAAAACCATCTAGCTCTGGAGGCAGTGCTTCATTTCGCGTCAAATCACTAAGTCCGACCTGACCACCAATACGCAGGACACGCGCGAATTCATTGGCCGCGGCCTCTTTGTTGGGAAACGTGCAAAAAGCGCACTCGCAAATGACGGCGTCGAATGAACTGTCGGCACACGGGAGCCGCTCTGCATCCGCCCGCTGAAAGAAAACTCTTTCACCTAGGCCCAAGTCTTTTGCGGCCCGCTCGGCTTCCTCCACATTTATAGTACCATAGTCGATGCCCACCACCTCACATCCGAACCTCTCGGCCAGAAAAATTGCGCTGGTCCCTCTCCCTGCTGCGACGTCCAGTACGCGCGATCGCGGCGTGATACCTAATATCTGTCCGAGCCGCTCGGTAAGCTTGGTGCCGCCCGGATGGAACGAATCGCCCAACAACAACCTAGCCGCATCACTCTCGTACACGCCGGCACAGCATTGCTTTATGGCCGAAGGCGAAACGTCAGCGACCTCGATCTCCGGTTTGTCGATCAAGTGCGCCCCCGCTTGTCGAAGTCGAACGTAATTGGCCTAGGCTCGTAGGCGCGACCTTCGCGCATTGCGCGGCGCCGCTCTGGCTCCATGGCATTGAGCTGGGCTCTCGCCTGCTCGCGATACCCTATGGAGTTGTAGGCGCAGAACGGAACTTGCTTGCCGCCGGGTAACAGGAACTCCTTGCAGCATTTCATGAGGTTCTTCTGGTTGAAGGTCCAAGGGTCCATGAAATCCTGGAGCATGATCATTATCATACTCTTGGCAATGTCGCGAACCGTCGGGCTTTCGGGAAGGGAGCACGCTTGGCAAGAGAGCGCGAGCTGCTGAAAAGACTTTGGTGATCCGGCAACCGATGAAGAGGACCACAGACCCTCTAATGCCGCCTTGATCTCCAGATTGAAGTCCGGGACGACGCGATTGGTAATGTAATCGAGATAGTCGTTAACATTGAGGATGCGTGGCAGTGGCGTCACCTGGTCGCCTTCAACAAAGGCGTAAGTCACCGAGTTGCATGTCGGAAAGCAGCACGGGACAGGGACGAAGTCGCTGGAGACGAACTTACCTGCGGTTTGCGCATCGATCAACTGAACAATATCGGGGATCGTCATCCGGCGCATCGGATCGTGCTTGATGTGTCGGCCAGCATGAAACGCAGGTTGAAAGCTCACGCCCCGGATCGCCGGATGCTTGATTGCGAAGTCGATGAGCTTGCCGATCTCATGCTCATTGACCCCCCGCTCGATTGCCGGAACGATAGTGACGCCCAATCCAATTTGGGCAAGCCTATCGAGCGCTCGCAACTTCTCCTCCAGAATGTCCGGTTCGCCGCGGATAATTCGGTAGGTTTCCGATTCAAAGCCGTCGAATTGAAAGTAGAATGCGGGTCTCACCTCGTTAAGTTGCTCGAGGAAACGATCATCTCGGGCAATTCGCTTGCCGTTTGTGTTGAGCATCACAAACCGAATATTACGAGCCTGGGCGGCGCGAACGAAATCGATGATGCGCGGATGGATGGTAGGCTCCCCGCCGGAAAACTGGACCACCTCGGGATTGCCTTCGGTGCGGACATAATCGTCGAGCACCTGCTCGACCTCCTCAAGCGCTAGACTGAATCCCGGCGCGGCGTCGGCAAAACAGAGCGGACAGTCCATGTTGCAGGCGCTGTTGACCTCGATAATTCCGAGGCACGCGTGCTGCTCGTGGTCCGGGCATAGGCCGCAATCATGCGGGCAACCGTGTTCAATTTCTGAGCCATAAGCGAGCGGAATTGTGCCAGGCTTGTTGTATGGTGCAAATGAAGTGTATGCCTTCGCATCCGCGTACACGAGCGCCATAAACGGCCCACATGAGGGGCAGCGCTTGCTCATATAGACCTTGTCATCGCGCAGGAGAATCTTGGCGTCGATCACTTGTCGACAGCCGGGACAAATGCTCCGCGTAAGCTCATGAAATACATAATCCGCATCGTCACTGGCGCGATTCGTGACCGGGCGCTTGTCTCCATTGAAAAAAAGATCAGTCATTCGTTTTGTACCCCGAGCGTTTTGTCCCATCGCTCAACCTTCTATCGCAGTTGCCAAACGGTCCACAGCAGGACCGGGGACAGGAACGTTGTAATGAGGCAATAGAAACAGAAGCTACCGAGCTTCACCATGTCGCGGACACCGATAATGTTCGCCAGCGTCGCGAAGGCGGACAAGGCAATCAGCACAATCCAAACCAACTGCTCGGTCGGAGCAACCAGAAGCAGCAGGATGGCGACGTAGAGACCAGCGCCAAGGTATCCGTCCGGAATGCCGAACGGCCGCGCAAACGGCGCATCAGCGACCGCTTCGCAATCCTTGGCAAAGAGCGGGCACACCAGACGTTTTACCGCGCGGCTCTGATAGAGGCCTACATAGAGCATGACCGCAGCGCTGGCTGCGGAGATACCGAACGCCACAAGGCGATATGCGATCATAATCTTGAAACTGCCTTACTGTCTTGGATCATATCCACCGGTGGCACCGCGGACGGCCTCTGCGGCCCGAACGCGCTCGCTTCCGTTGTGGACGACATTCGAGCTGTAACCCAGCTGAAAGGAGATGGCCCATCGTACTCTTGCTCTCTCTTATGAACAGCTTGGCTCTGAGCACGTCAGCTTAATCGCCGAGGCTGACGCTGCATGCGACGGTCGTTCAGTGCTGCATATGCAAGTTCATCAGCTCGGCCGGCGGCATCATGCTGTCGTTCAAATTGGCCATGATCCATAGCGACCCAGCGACGACCAGGGTTACGATGAGCACGCCAAACGCGAGCGCCAGTACGTTATTTGTGTTGTCCGGCCCCGTCGTGATGTGCAGGAAGAACACCAGATGAACTCCCATCTGGGCGATCGCGAGCACGGCAAGCCCCAGTGGTACGCCGGGTGCCCAGAGCAGCGACGTGTTGGCGGCCCAGAAAGAGGTGGCCGTAAGAACCACGGCCAGAAATAATCCGATCGTGTAGACGAGCACGCCGGGCGGCGTCTCCGCTTGCAGCTCGGCAGGTGTTGACCTGTCTCCGGGTGCGCGATCGTACCGCGTTGCCGTCATGGAGCGACTCCCATCAGATAAACGACCGTGAATAGCCCGACCCAAATGATGTCGAGCGCGTGCCAGAACAGGGAAAAACAGAGCAGCCGGCGCTGTACGCTGGCGCGAAAACCCTTGATAGCGACTTGCGCCATCATCACCGTCAGCCAGATCAGACCGACTGCAACGTGCAGCCCATGGCAACCAACAAGCGTGAAGAAGGCGGAGAGAAAGGCGCTTCGTTGCGGGGTCGCGCCGTGGGCGATCATGTCGGCGAACTCGCGGATCTCGAGAGCGAGGAACGCGGCCCCGAGCGCGAATGTGACCACGGCGCCCAGATACGTGCCGACACGGCGCCGTGAACTGGCTGCCAACGACATCAGTCCGCACGTGTAGCTTGAGGCGAGAAGACAAGCGGTTTCGAGCGCGGCGCTCGCTTGATTGAATAGTTCCGCGCCGTTCGGACCGCCCGCAGTGGAACGCACGAGCACCGCGTAGGCCGCAAAGAGCGCCGAGAACATCACGATGTCGCTTAGGAGAAAGATCCAGAAGCCGTAGGCCACGACGATCCGCTTTGGAGCGGGACCGGCTTCGCTTACACCAGACAGCGCTTCGTGCTCAACATCATAGACGGCAACAGCGACATTCATAGGGCAACCTCCGCTTGGTGACCGCGATCGAACTGCGCAATCTGCGTAGCCGGGATCTCGATTTCCTCTCCATCGCGAAAGGCGAAGACAAGGATCGTCACGAATGCGCCAAACACTCCGAAACCCGCCATCCACCAGATGTGCCAAATCAGGGCGAAGCCGGTGACGACGGCGAAGAACGCGGTGACGAAGCCGGTCGCACTGTTTTTCGGCATTTCGATCGACTCGTACTCGGGCCTTTGCGCTGGCTGATGCTGGTTTGAGAGCACGCGTTGCTTCCAACTCCAATAGGTATCTGTCTCGGCCACATACGGCAGGACTGCAAAATTCCAGGCCGGTGGCGGCGAGGCTGTGGACCACTCCAGCGTGCGGCCATTCCATGGATCCCCAGTCACATCGCGATGCTGCTCACGGGCGCGGATCGACACGACGAGCTGTACGATCTGGCAAACGATCCCTGCCAGAATGACGAGGGCACCGACCGCTGCGACCAGCATCCAGGGTTGCCAACTTAGATCGTCGTAGTGCTGCATGCGCCGGGTCATGCCCAGCAGGCCCAGCACATAGAGCGGCATGAAAGCGAGATAGAAGCCGATCAGCCAGCACCAGAATGAGGCCTTGCCCCAACGTTCGTCGAGCTTGAAGCCGAATGCCTTCGGGAACCAGTAATTGTAACCCGCCATCGCGCCGAACACGGTGCCGCCGATGATGACGTTGTGGAAATGCGCGACCAGAAACAGGCTGTTGTGCAGCTGGAAATCGGCGGGAGGCACGGCCATAAGCACCCCTGTCATGCCGCCGATGACGAACGTCACCATGAACCCCAGCGACCACAGGACCGGAACGGTGAAACGAACGCGCCCGCCCCACATCGTGAACAGCCAGTTGAAGACTTTGACGCCCGTCGGCACCGCGATGATCATGGTCATGACCCCAAAGAAGCCGTTGACGTCTGCGCCGGCGCCCATGGTGAAGAAGTGGTGCAGCCAAACAAGGAAGGAGAGAATGCAAATAGCCATGGTGGCGGCTACCATCGAGCGATAGCCAAACAGCGGCTTGCCAGAGAAGGTGGAGATGACCTCCGAAAAGATGCCGAACGCCGGCAAGATCAGGATGTAGACTTCTGGGTGACCCCAAACCCAGAACAGATTGACATACATCATCTGGTTACCCTGGCCATCGACCGTGAAGAAATGAAAGTCGAGATAACGGTCGAGCAGCAGCATCGCGAAAGTCGCGGTCAGGACCGGGAACGCCGCGACAATGAGCAGGTTCGTGGCGAGCGCCGTCCAGCAGAAAACCGGCATTCGCATATAGCTCATGCCGGGTGCCCGCATTTTCAGAATCGTCGCGACGAAATTAATTCCCGTCAGCAATGTACCTATGCCGGAGATTTGCAGCGCCCACAGGTAGTAGTCGACTCCGACGCCGGGCGAGAATTGCAGCTCGCTGAGCGGCGGATAAGCGACCCAGCCCGTTTTTGCGAACTCGCCCACGGCCAGCGACATGTTCGTCAAAAGTATGCCCGATGCGGTCAGCCACAAGCTCACCTGATTCAATGTGGGGAAGGCCACGTCGCGCACACCGAGTTGCAGCGGCAACGCAAAATTCATCAACCCGATCATGAACGGCATCGCCATGAAGAAGATCATGATGGTGCCGTGCGCCGAGAAAATCTGGTCGAAATGTTCTGGCGGCAGATATCCTTGCGCACCTCCGGCTGCGAGTGCCTGCTGCGAGCGCATCATGATCGCGTCGGTGAACCCGCGGAGCAGCATGATGAGCGCCAGCACGCAATACATCACGCCGATCCGCTTATGGTCGACGGATGTGAGCCATTCCCGCCACAGATACGGCCAATACCCCTTCCGCGTGACCCACGAAAGCGCGACCACGACGGCCAAGATCATCAAGGCAGACGCGACCATGATGATCGGCTGGTCGAACGGAATTGCGCTCCAGTTGAGTTTGCCAAGGAGATTCATCTGTCCGCCCTCTGTGACGCGGGATGGGTGAGCCGCGACGGATCGTCCGGCTGGGCTCCGGGGTTCAAGATGCCGTTGAACAGATTGGGAGCGACGGCACGATAGGTGAAAGGCGCAACCGCTTTGCTCGGCTTGGCCAGATCGGTATAAGTTTGCGCGTCGAGCAGCGCCCCAGCGCTGCGAGTTGCACTCACCCACTGCGAAAAATTTTCGGCTGGCACCGCATCAACGGTAAAGCGCATATCGGCAAAACCGCTGCCACTGTATTGGGCCGACAGCCCCCGGTACGTTCCAGGATGATCGGCCTGGAGGTGAAGGCGCGTCACCATTCCGGCCATCGTGTAGATCTGGCTGCCCAACTGCGGCACGAAGAAGCTGTTCATCACGCCCGAGGAGGTCAGTTGGAAGCTGACCGGCGTGCCGACGGGGATAGCCAATTGATTGACGCTCGCGATGCCTTGGTTGGGATAAATGAACAGCCATTTCCAATCGAGCGAGACGACCTGAATGGTGAGAGGCTCGACCGTGGAGGCGATTGGCTTGCGCGGGTCGAGGTCGTGCGAGCCGATCCATGCGACGCCGCCCACCAAGAGCACCGTCATGGCGGGGATCGCCCAGACGAGCATCTCGAGGCGGCCGGAATACTCAAAATCCGGCCGATAGCGGGCGTGCTTATTTGACGAACGAAACCAAAAGGCAACGCCGAGCGTGGCGAGGATCGTCGGGATCACGATCGCCAGCATGATGCCGAGCGAGTTGAACAGTATTTCCCGTTCGGCGGAGGCGATGGGTCCTTTCGGATCGAGGACGCCCTCAGTGCAGCCCCCGAGTGTCGCGGCGCTGAGTAGGACAACGGCCAGTATCCTGTAACGCATGTTAGACCTCGTCTGCTCTGACGGTGGTAGAACTGCACGCAGTTCGGACGAGGCGCGCCAGGGATTCGGCTTGTACGTTTTCGGCGACAGTCCATGCACCCCAAGATGAGAGCATGGACGACCATCGATGGTTGCCGCTGCCGGTTAAGAGCGCCGCAAAGAGCACGAACAGGTAGAAAATGGAAAAGACGAACAGGCGATGAGCAGATCGCCGATCGGCCTCACTGCTCCTGCTGAGCTGGAACGAGAGCACAATGAGAACTGTTCCGCCGATAACGGCGGCCGCACCATAGATTGTGCCGGCGAACCCGAGTGCCCAGGGTAACACCGAAGTTGGTACCAAAAGGACACTATAGATTAGGATCTGCCGCGTTGTTGCGGCCCTTCCGGCAACGACCGGCAGCATGGGGACGCCAGCGCGGGCATATTCGTCGCTACGATTGAGCGACAGCGCCCAGAAATGGGGCGGCGTCCACAGGAAGATAATGAGGAATAGAATAATCGGCTCAAGCCCAATCTCTCCAGTTGCCGCTGCCCATCCAATCACTGGTGGAAGCGCGCCGGCGGCGCCGCCGATGACGATGTTTTGTGGCGTGTGCCGCTTCAGCCATACGGTGTACACGACGACATAGAAGAAGATCGCGAATGCGAGCAGCGCTGCTGCTTTGGGGTTGACCGCGAGAGCAAGAACGGCGACTGCGCTTCCGGTTAGGACAAGTCCGAATACAAGCGCTTCTACGCGCAAGACCCTGCCGCGAGGGATCGGCCGCATGGCGGTGCGAGCCATTACGGCATCGATATCGGCGTCGTACCACATATTGAGCACACCGGCGGCACCCGCCCCCGCGGCGATTGCAAGGAGTGCAATAGAACCAAGGAGCGGATCGCGGTCGCCCGGGGCAATCATCAATCCAACGAGTGCAGTGAAGACAGCAAGCAACATCACGCGTGGTTTCATGAGCGTGAGAAAATCAGGTAAGCGCCTGCTCTCGGTCGGGAGGTAAGCGGTATGAGAAGATAATGCGAAACCAACCCGTGAAGGCAGCCGCAGGCGCCAGAAGAGAACCGGTGTGATCTCCATTGCAAATTTCTCCTCAGCGCCAGAGATTGGTCTTCGCGAGGTCGACGACCTCATCGCCCCGGCCGTTCATCACCGCCTTCACCATGTAGAGCGTAAAGCCCTTCGCCATCTCGAGGGTGATGGAGGGCGGCATCGCGAGTTCCGTCCGATTCACCACCGCATCGACGAGGACAGGCCCGTCATGGGCGAGTGCGGCGGCGATCCCGTCATCCACCTCGGCCGGGTCTTCGAGCCGGATCCCGCGTATGCCGACGGCTTCCGCCATGGCCGCAAAATTAGGATTCTTGAGTTCGGTCCCGTAATCGAGAAAGCCGGTGGACTTCTGCTCGAGTTCGATGAAGCCCAGGGAGCCGTTGTTGAACACCACCACCTTCACCGGGAGGCGGTGCTGCGCCAGCGTGAGGAAGTCACCCATCAGCATTGTGAAGCCCCCATCGCCCGAGAGCGAGATCACTTGGCGGCCGGGGAAGGCGGCCTGGACACCGATTCCCTGCGCCATCGCGTTCGCCATCGAGCCGTGCCAGAACGAGCCGAGGAGTCTCCGCTTGCCGTTCATCGCGAGGTAGCGCGCGGCCCACACCGTCGGGAGGCCGACGTCGCAGGTGAACACGGCGTCCTCTGCCGCGTGATCGCTGATCGCCTTGGCCACTTGCTGCGGGTGGATCAGACGCTTGCCTGGCGTACCGACGGCGAGATCGTCGAGCGCCTTGCGGGCCTTGCCGTAATGCTGCTGCGCCTGTGCGAGATGCTCGCCGTCGCGTTTCTGGTCGAGCAGCGGCAGCAGCGCCGCGAGCGTCGCGCGGATGTCACCGACAAGGCCGAGATTGACAGCCGCGCGGCGGCCGATGTTCTCCGCCCGGACATCGACCTGCGCGATGCGAACGCCGTCTCCATCCGGATAGAATTGGCGATACGGGAAGTCGGTCCCAAGCATCAGCAAGACGTCACAGTCGCGCATGGCGTAGTAGCCGGACGAGAAGCCGACCAGACCCGTCATGCCAACGTCGTAGGGGTTGTCCCACTCGACATGCTCCTTGCCACGGAGCGCGTGTACCATCGGGGCGATGAGGCGCTCGCCCAACGCTAGAAGTTCGTCGTGGGCGCCCTGGCATCCCGACCCGCACAGGATCGTCACGCGACTTTCGCCGTTGAGCAGTGCCGCCAGATGATCGAGCTTGTCTCGCGATGGCGTTACGATGGGCGCGGGCGGCAGCAGCCCGCCGACCTTCGTCGGCGGCGCATCGGCGGCAGCCTGCAGCGCCACATCGCCGGGCAGCACCAGCACCGACACGCCGCGTTTGCCGACCGCTTCACGGATGGCAACCTCGAGCGCGCGCGGCATCTGGTTGGCACCCGACACAAGTTCACAATAGTGACTGCACTCCTGGAAGAGCCTTTGCGGATGCGTCTCTTGAAAATAGCCGCTGCCGATCTCCGCCGATGGAATGTGTGCGGCGATGCCGAGTACAGGAACGCGTGAGCGTTGACAGTCGAAGAGACCATTGATGAGGTGCAGGTTGCCCGGCCCGCAGCTGCCGGCGCAAACGGCGAGTTCGCCCGTCAGATGCGCTTCGGCGCCGGCCGCGAATGCGGCGACCTCCTCGTGCCTCACGTGAACCCATTCGATCTTTCCCTGTCGTCGGACAGCGTCGGTCAGACCGTTAAGGCTGTCGCCAACAATGCCGTAGATCCGCTTGACGCCCGCGGCGGCGAGTGTTTCGACGAATTGATCTGCTACCGTTCTAGCCATGACTTCCGCCTTCCTCGCCAGGTTTAGACGGCTTTAAGCGCTGCAAGCACCTTGGCCGGTGTAAACGGAACCGAACGCAACCGTACGCCAGTCGCCTCGAAGACGGCTCCTCCAATCGCTGAAGGCACGACTGCACACGTCGGCTCCCCGCCGCCCCACGGGACTTCCTGCGGCCGATCAATCAGATCGATCAGTATTTCTGGGATTTGCGGAAAGGTCAGGATCGGATAACTCGCCCAATCGAGGCTCGTAACCATAGAACGATCGAACGTTACTTCCTCCTTGAGCGTGCGACTCACGGTCTGCACAATGCAGCCTTCGATCTGATTGCGAAGTCCATCAGGATTGATGATCTGCCCGCAGTCATGCGCGACATAGAAGCGCTTGGCCGCGAGCTCGCCAGTCCTGCGGTTGACTTCGACTTCGGCGACCACACCGACATAGGTGCGAACTAGCTCGTATTTGACATAGGCGAGCCCCCTTCCGGTCACGAGGTCGGCGTTGCGATCGGGTTTCGGGCGCTCGCGCCATTGGCTCAGGCGAGCGAGCCGCTCAAGAAGCTCCTTGCCGCGGGCATCGGCGAGATATTTCAGGCGAATGTCGAGCGGATCGGCGCCGACTTCGGCGGCGATTTCGTCGACGAAAGACTCGTTGGCGAAAGTGTTCTGCAATCGCCCGGGCGACCGGATCCACGCGGGGCGGAGCGGCGTCGACGCCACTCGGTGCGCGGTCGTCGTCACGTTGGGGACGCGGTACGGGATCGCCAAATCGTTCAGGACCCCGCCGGGGCTTGGCTTGCCGAGACTGTCAAGTCCGGCAAGATCGGCACCAGTCAACGCCACCAGTCCGGCGGCCCCATCCGGCACGATCAATTCCGACTCCCACGCTGTGATGGCGCCTTCCTGCTCAATCCCTGCGCGCATATCAAGAAGCGTCGGGGGCCCCTTCGGATCCCAGCCATGCTCGTCCGCGCGCATCCATTGCGCGCGCACCGGCGCCCCGACGGCGCGCGCCAGCAACGCCGCGTCTGCGGCGGCATCTTCATGTCCATTGCGACCGTAACAGCCTGCGCCTTCGACATAGATGCAGCGAACGTCCCCTTGAGCAATGGCGAGCATTGCGGCGAGCTGCTTGCGCAAGTCATGCGCTGCCTGCGAGGCCGTCCAGCAGGTGAGCTTGCCGTCGTCAAAGCTCGCCACGGCGCACGAAGGACCGATCGAACCATGCGTGTGGATGGCAAAATCGTAGGTCGCAGAAAGCTTGCGCGGTGCTGCCGCGAACGCGCTACGCGACGCACCCACACGACTGGCGATGTCGTCCCGCACGATAGGGGTGCTGCGCACATGCTCCCAGATCTTGGTCTGATCCGGCAGGCCCTCCCACTTCGACCAAGTGACCGCCAATAGTTGGGCTGCCTTGATCGCGCTCCACTCGCTCTTTGCAACAACTCCGAGAAAGTTATTGATCCGGACGACCTTCACGACGTCGGGAATGTGAGAAATCGAAGACGCGTCATAGGAGATGAGCGTGGCGCCGACGCCGGAAGGTCGGACGACGCGGCCGTGCAACATCCCGGGCAACTTGAAGTCCTGCATGAAGGTGAAACGGGCAGTCACCTTGTCGGGAATATCGAGGCGGCGAACGGGTTTACCGACAAGAGCATAATCGGCAGGTGCCTTGACCGGCGCGTCCTCGTCGATTTTCAGCGCCAATGTCGTCCCGTCGACGAGACTGCCGATGGGCAGTCGCTGTCCGCTTCCCGCGATGACCACGCCGTCGTGGATCGAGAGCGAAGAAACGTCCCGCCGTGCGCGAGTAGCGGCGCGGCGCAGAATTTCGCGGCGTGCGGTCGCTGACGCCCACCGCAGTTGCATTCCACCATTCTGGATGGAGAAGCTTCCCGAAGTCGTGCCCTGGTCCGGGGTCACCTCCGTGTCGCCTTCAACCACCGTGACGTTGCGCATCGGCACGTCGAGTTCCTCGGCGACGATCTGGCTCAGCGCGGTGCGTACGCCCGTGCCGAGATCGACTTTGCCGGAATAAACGGTGATCCGGCCATCCGCGGCGATGGCCAGAAAGCCGTCGACCCGATCCGGTGATACTGTTTTGGTTCCCGCGGCCGGCTGTGCCTTGGCCTGACCGAGCGGTAGGCTGAAGGAAACGATGAGCGCGCCCCCTGCCTGGAGCAGCGCGCGTCGATGGATCATCTTGTGCATCGCCAGTCCTCGTCAGGCGCCGGCGGCGCGCATCACCGCGCGCACGATGCGCAGGTGCGTGCCGCAGCGGCAAAGGTTGTTGGCCAGCTCGGTCTTGACGTCTTGTTCGCTCGGCTTCGGATTGCGCGCCAACAGGGCGGCGGACTGCATGATCATGCCGTTAATGCAGTAGCCGCACTGGACCGCCTGCTCGTCGATAAAGGCTTGCTGAACCGGATGGGGGTTCGCATCGGTGCCGAGCCCCTCGAGCGTGACGATCCGGCCTGTGACGGCCGAAAGAGGGGTAACGCACGAACGGACCGCCGCGCCATCGACGTGCACCGTGCAGGCGCCGCATTGGCCGAGACCGCAGCCGAAGCGCGGTCCATGCAGGCCAAACTCGTTTCGGAGGACATAAAGCAGCGGCGTATCGGGATCATCGACGGTCACCGACACCGTTCTGCCGTTCACGTTCAGGGATGTAGCCGCCACCGCGACCTCCTCTCGTGCTGCTCGTGCGCGAAGCGTTCGATCAGATGAGTGCTGTCGATATAGCAGTATCGCCGCCGGGCACTTGGTGTGGGTTGCTGTGGCCGGCAAATTCTTGCTCAGAAAGGCTAGGCCACCGTTGCCGGCGGACCCGGTGAAAATCTCCTCTCAAGCTGCTTGGCGCTGCCAGCGCACGGCCCGGCCGGCCAGGCGGCGCGATACGGTCATCCCTCGACGCTCGAGAGGCACTTCCTGGCGGGCAAGCTCTCCCATCACCATCATGCCAGTTATAAAGAAACAGACTTCGAGCCCCTTGGCGAGCCCGTGTAGGTGTCGGTCCAAGGCAAGAGACCAAGACCGACCAACGCGACCGCTCCGGCGACGGCCCATAGGGCTTCAGGCAGTCGCCACGGTGGTCAAGCCGCCAGCCGCGAGGGCCGTTATTCCCCACATCAAAGCCGCGCCTTGCGGGATTGTCGTCACGCCGCAGTTCGGAACCGGCGCGCTTTCGGCACGATCTGACATCGGTCAATTCCCGTTGGCCGGTGAGGTCTGAACCGCAGCCTCCGTCTCGGTTGACGACGGTGTCGCAGCCACCAGTTGGACCGCGTCGCCGCTTTGCAATATCTCAGGAGGCCTGTCGATCACGCGATCCTGGGGAGCAAGCAAGTTATTGGGCAATTTGACAACGCTTCCGGCAAGAACCGGCGAGCGCTCTGGCGGCTGGATAACGACATACAGTCAACCGGTCCGACGTCTCCAAGGCGTCGCAAGATCGCGGATTGATCTCCGCAGCATTGAGGTGGCATGCGATGGCGACCACGACCGTAAGCCCGGCAGCCTTGACGCTTTCTACAAGGTGCTCGGTGCCGAGCGGCTGCCGAAGGCGATCACGGTTTCCGGTCATCTCTGCCTGTTCCTCGACATCGTGTCCGCTGGGACCGGCGGCCCCGATTTCCGGCTTGGGGCTGATCAGATCATGTGGCTGGATCGTGAACTCTCGGCCGCGGAGCGGGCCAATCTGCGAAGTGTCGTGTTTATGCGCGCCTACCCTGCCGACCTTCGCGAAAATGCCGAGCAGGTGCGCGACCTCTTCACGCGCTACCGGGTTGTGGCGGTTGACATGGGACATACGCACTACAATGAACTCGCCAATGATGGCCACACCATCTACGCCGCAACGCGCTCGACCGGCCAGATCGAGGAAGGACCGGTCGG
>Ga0209488_10000439_pt1 | contig 34719 bp, 22 predicted proteins | sample Rivendell_Oct201_8_FD_188349 | JGI IMG/M metagenome (GOLD analysis project Ga0209488, IMG submission 188349) | Vadose zone soil microbial communities from the Eel River Critical Zone Observatory, Northern California, USA -... | ecosystem: Environmental > Terrestrial > Soil > Vadose zone >...
TCAATTCCGGATGTGACGTCCTTATCGTCGATATCCACGGGAACGCGATTGATGCTGAAGATCCCCGATCCCGTAGGAACATTTTGGGTGACTCGAGGCACCAGATAGTACTGCCCCGGCGGAACATTGCTCACTTCAAACGTGGTGCGGAGTCCGTCTGCCGACGTCGTCAGGAACGCGGTACCGGCTGATGGAACGGTGCCACCCAGATTGGTGGAGCGCATATCGATGACGGTGGGATCCCGGTACTCCAGTCCGAGGTTGACCTGAATTCTCACCGGCGCGTTGGGATCCGCATTGGCGCCGCGGCCACGAGGCGCCGCAACGGGGCCGGTCGACGGGGCAGCGTGAATCTCGCCGCTGATTTTGTACGTCGTGGCTTTCTGAACGGTGATGTCCATGCCGCTCAGCTGGTCGCCGCTCTTTACCGCAATTACGACGGCATCTGTTGTTGTCAGCGACCGCGGATAGAACGTTCGCATGAATTGCGGTGTCGTCATGGGACCTTGAAGCGGTGCACCGCCTCGCGGCCCTCCGGTCGCCGGCGCGTTGCCCGGATTCGACAAGGGATAGGTCGGAGGATCCGCTAAAACAACGTAGTCGCCCGGAGGCAACCAGAACATGCGGTACTCGCCGCGGTCGTCGGTGGCTTGCGAAGACTGTGCCTGGGGAATAATTTTGCCGTTCAAGTACGTGATCTGGTACGCGGTCACGTTGGCGTTCGGCAGGAACTTACCTACAGAGTTTTTGACTCGCCCGGTGATTGTTCCGCCAGCCAGCATTGGAACGGAGATATTGGCGGCCTTCCCGGCTACGACGTTTGCGATCGCCTGGCGCCCCGGAATGTCGAAGAAGCCTTGCTGATCAGCTTCGAGCGTGTACTGCCCGGGCGTCACATCCTTGATTGAGAATTGGCCATTGGTGTCTGCCATGGCGCTGTATCGCTCTGTATTCGCCTCTCGAAATTGCCCGATCGCCATCTGGTTTTCCGGAAGTGATGGGGAGTGCCCCTTTGCGGCGACATTGTCCATGAGGATCTGGAAATAATTTTCGTCGGATTGTCCGGGTGCCTGCGGATTCATGGTCACGCCCCGCGCCGCCCAGAACTTGAGAAGCGCCGCCAGTGCGTCCGGATCAAACGGCGCATTGACGATTGCAACATACGCACCGGGAATCGGATCGGAAGTTCCTGCACGGGTGACCACACCTTGAATCGAGCCCTTTGCGGAGCTGGTCGATACGGTGGCCTGAGCGCCTGGAGTGGGCTCGGCTACAGGTTGCGCGGTGAGTACTGCCGCAATGGCGATCATACTTTCGGCGACGGCTGTCGGCACTGTGACGGCAGGCAGAATCGCTGTTGCAGCAATCACGGGTTCGGCGGCGGCTGCGGGTGTCGCCTGAAGCGTACCCGCCGATTGCCACATGCCGACAACAACCCACACGCCGAGGAATATCAGCGTACCGACTGCCGATTGCCAGTCCACAACGGACGTGCTCATCCCAAGCACGCGTCGAAAGCGCTGAAGAACGGCGCCATCGGCGGCCGCGACGGCCAGAATCGGACGCGGCTGGCGCGCGCGTTCCATTTCAATAAGGGCTTCCGCGTAGATCTTGCGGCTGCCGCACAGACGAATCGCGATGTCGTCACAACAGTGCTCGCGCTCGGCGCGAATCCGTTTCGAGATCCACCATACCGCAGGGTGGTAGAAGAGGATCGACTCGACACAGCGCTGCAGGATATTGACGACGAAGTCATGCCGCCGGATGTGCGCGAGCTCGTGCGCGAGAATTGCGAAGAGTTGTTCGGTAGTGAATCCGGTGATCAGAGAAATCGGCAACAACACCATAGGGCGCAGCCACCCGACAACAACAGGAGAATCGAGACGGACGTGAGCCAGTAGCCGAATGTGGCCGCTAACTCCAATACGCTCCCGAACGTTTTCGAAGATCTCCATGACTCCCGGAGTGAGAATTTTCTCGGCGGACTTGACGAGCCGCCATGAGAGACGCCATCCCACGATCAGTCGGATCGCAAACACCAGAACACCGGCACACCATGCCAGGAGGATACGCTGTGCCCAAAGCGATGCCTGGAGCGCTGTCGCGGCGGATCGCTCCCCATCTATTGATGTGGATGCCAGTTTCAGAGCGAGGATCAACCGCAGGGCGACCGCTCCAGTCTGCGAGTAAAACGCCACCGTGAAGAGTGGAGCCGCCAGCATGCAGGTCAGCGATCCGATCGCGAATGCGTAGCGCGCTTCCGCGGATCGATGACGCAGCATGCGAAGGCCGGCCGCCGTGACCAGCGCGATAACGGCGCCCTGCCAGACGAAGTGGAGAAGCGATCCGGCAAACCGCTGGATCACTTCAGGAGCGATCAGGCTAAGGTTCATTTGGAATCTCCTTCAAACTCTTCCAGCAGCACTTCCATCGCCTTCAGAGTTTTGGGTGACGGCTTTCGGGTGGAGAGCGCGCGCAGGACCATCTCTTTGACGGAACCGTCGAATGCACGCTGGATCAAATCTTTTACCAGATGCGTCTGCGTCTGTTGCTGCGAGTACCTCTGCCTGTAAATCTGTGGCCTGACAGTGTCGTCGCGCGTCACGAGTTCCTTCTCCGTCATGATCTGCAGCATTCGAAGGATGGTGTTCACAGCCGTAGGCTTCGATTCATTCACGACCGCGTGAATCTCGCGGACTGTCGCCGGTCCCTTTTGCCAAAGCACGTTCAGAATGGCAAGCTCGAGCTTCGTGGGTCGAATCTGCTTTGGTGTCATGGTGGGCGGATTATCACTAAGGCTTTAGTGAAAGTCCACTAAAACTTTAGTGACTTCCATTGGCGGGCGGCCCTTTTGCAGGCATTCGCGCGCGCTGTCATCACAGAGCTCTTGCGCGAAAGCGCGCCCGCAGCTCCGGAAGTCATTTCCCGTACTGATTCCGTCGATTCCGTTTCTTCCCTGCTAAAGGGAAATCTGGCGATCGCGATCCCGCTTACGGGGGCTTTTGTTTTTCTTTGAGGCCTGGCGGGAATTGGTATTGGGTGTTCCTGATATTGACCGTGAAACGCCCCGGGATTGGCTCGAAGTCATCTGGTACATCCCGGCAAGGTGGCCCAGTTTCAATTGCAGTTTCTTCAGGACCATCGGAGGATCACCTCCAGGGAAATTCCGCTCGGTGTGCTCGTTGACAATTTCCAGGAGAGCAAGCAAATCCGGAAGCAAAAACTCAGTTTTCATGCGTATTCCTTCGGAATGGTGTGGGGGGCGAATGCCCCCCGACTCAATCAAGCTGCAGTTCGCGTGGCGATCTTGTGCACGGTCGAATTCGAGACGTCGTATTCCTGAACTTGAGGTGCGCCGTTTACGAACGTGGAAAGTTCTCTCAATACCTCTGTGTAGCCTTGCTGCTCATAGGACTCTGCATTCTCTTTCCGCTTCCAGAAGCTGATTCCCACAGCCTCCAGTCCGTCCGGCGAAATGAACGTGATTTCGTCAACGAACCCTTCCTGCTTGCGCAACAACGGCAGGACTTTCTTTTCAATCGTCTGAGTCAATTCAACCGGGCGTACATTTTTCATACGCATCGAAACGATTCGAGCAAACATGGAACCTCCTTTGCACGAAACTTGGGATACCGCATTATCCGTCGATCTTCGATCGTCCTCAAGAAGGAAGTTCCTGACCTCAAGGTCCGCAATGGTCGAATTCACAGAGGAGTTCAAGGGATCCGCAAAGCAAGGATTCTACGGATTGCCTCCCTCGATGCGCCGCCGAGATTCATCAAGGCCGAACCAGAAAATGAGAATTGCGTCGAGGGCTAGGGCCGCTCCGGAAAACCACTTATCGGAATCAAAATCCGGGCTGACGAATGACTGTTCCAGTTCGTGTTCCACGTTGGCGACGTGGCCGGTTTCCAGTCCCAGATGAAACCGGAAGAAGCCGACATTCAATGGCGGCAGTTGTAGTGGTTCGCGATTCCGAAGGTTATATCCCTCCAGACCGATAATGAGTTCCTTCCAGAAATTGTTGCTCTCTGTGTCCTCACCCTTTCCAATGCCAAATCCCGCCCACGACTCGATGGCAAAGCTCGCTCCGGATCCGATATTGTTATCGGGGCTGCCATAAACACCTTCCAGGTTCGTAAGGAACTGATGAGTCGCAGGACTGCCGATTGCCCACCGTCCCAGTTTGTCGCGGTTCAGGCCCAGCATTTCGCCGACATCCCGCAGCCATTTGATGTGCGCGCTGTTGTGCGAAAAACGATGACCTTCCGTGTCGCCGGTCCTGGGGTCGATCGATACGCCGATCTCGCTGGCGAGAATCGCGCGAGCCTCCATTTCTTCCCGTTCGGTTGCGGAGTTCACCATGCGCCTGGCCTCAAGCGGAATGAAGTGATTCGAGAAAACGGAAAACTGCGTTACAAGATCCGCCACCTGGGGTGTCGTCGCCTGGCCAAGCTTGAACCACTTCGTGTAAGGGTTTCGCTGGATGACCTCGTGGCGATAGATCTCTTCGTGGATACGTTGCAGATGATCCCGGAAGTTTGTTTTGGCAGCCATATTATGAATGGATTCAGGGCTTATCCAGCATAGTTCAAATTGTAGGAAATTCAGAATTTCCAGCACGCCGAGAAATTGCTCCCTTTGCCGGCTGGCCGTTTGAAGAAAAGCACCTCACACCGGGCCTGATGCTTGATCTGGGCATGCCGTTCGTGTTCGAATTGCGGAACTGATTGAGGTGATAGACATGTATTCCGGACAATTTAGGGACTGGCTGCGGCTGACGGTAGTGGTTGTGTTTGTTGCGTTGATTTCTAGTAGCGCACTTTCCGCTTTTGCACAGGCGCCGGCGGGCGCTCAAACACTGCCACGTACTGCCGACGGCAAACCGAACCTCGCCGGAATCTGGCAGGTCCGCGATAAAGTGGCGGACGATCTTCTGCAGACAAAAGGCATTGTCGAAGGAGGCGCGATTCCCTACCTTGCCGCTGCCACGGCGAAAAAGCAGGCCAACTTAAAGGATCGGAAAACTGCGGATCCGCTGGAGAAATGTTTTCTGCCGGGCGTGCCAAGGATCATGTATCTGGAGTATCCGTTCCAGATCTTCCAGACTCCCGAACACGTTGCGATGACGTTCACCTGGTCTCAGGTCTATCGTCTCATTTACACCAATGGCAAGAAAGGTCCCACCGGGCTGGATTCCTGGATGGGGGATTCTCGAGGACGCTGGGAAGGCGACACTCTGGTCGTCGAAGCGAAAAGCTTTAACGACCAGACCTGGTTTGATGCTGCCGGAGACTATCACAGCGATGCCCTGACGGTGGTTGAACGCTATCGTTTGCTCAATGCGGACACCATTCAGTACGAAGCGACCATCACGGACCCCAAGGTATATTCCAAACCCTGGAAGATCAGCATGCCGATTCATCGCATCAAAGACATGCCTCGTATCCTCGAGTATCAATGCCAGGCAGAACGCGAGGAAGCCAACGGGGCTTTCCCCCGCGACCCTCGAACATGGTATTCGCCGCAGAGTGCGAAACCGACGCCACTGGCAAGCGTGCCGACGCTGCCGGATCCTGCGATCGTCGGAACGCTGAAACGCACCGCGGACGGGAAACCGGACCTGACGGGCTTCTACGATCAGCCGGGCAGCGGAGCAAACTATGGCCTCGAGCGCGCCCGCGGCGTCGTGATCGATCCGGCCAACGGTATGCTTCCCTACCAGGCGTGGGCCCGGGCGGAGCGCATCGACCGGGAACTTCCTCAGCGCGGATACGACGATCCAACGGCCCACTGTTTCGTTGCCGGAGTACCGCGATCGCACTACGTGCCGTCACCGATCCAGATCCTTCAAGCCCCCGGCTACGTCATCATTCTTTCGGAACGGATGTCGTGGCGTCAGATATTCATGGATGGCCGCGCTCACCTTCCGGACAACGTTCGCCTGTGGCAGGGCGATTCGTTGGGACACTGGGAAGGCGATACGCTCGTTGTGGATACTGCCAATTTGAACGGCAAGACGTGGTTAAACGAGGCGGGAGACGTTGTCAGTTATGCGGAGCATGTTGTCGAGCGTTTCATTCCAACCAGTCCGGACAGGATTACATACCGGGCAACGGTCAATGATCCGCTGGTGTACACGCGGCCCTGGACAATTCAGGTTCCGTTGAATAAGAAGGCGGATGAAGTACTCGAGGTCGCCTGCCATGAAGACAACGGGGACTTGCAACACCTCAAAGATGTTAAAGACGAGTTTCTGGCCAAGCAGAAAAAGGAGAAATAGCGCAATGAAATCCAATACCGTGGGCAGACTCGCCACCGCTGCCATCGCCATGATGCTGCTCGCGGGGACGGCATTCGCCCACCATTCATTCTCAGCGGAATATGACCGGAGTAAACCCGTCAAACTTGAGGGCAAAGTAACGCTGGTCAAATTCGCCAATCCTCACGCCTGGATCTATATCGATGTCACGACAAGCGGGAAAGTTGTGAACTGGGCGCTGGAAACCACTTCAGGGAATGCGCTGATCCGTCGCGGATGGAGAAAGGAAGACCTGAAGGTCGGCACGGTTCTCCGTGTAGACGGATGGCTGGCTCGCAACGGCTCACCCACCGCGAACGTCAACACCATCACATTCACCGACGGGAAGCGGTTATTTGCCGGCGAACCGGACTCGCAGGGGAAATAAGTCCGTCGAAAACGGCGGGGTCCAATCTTTGACTTCGACGATCCGAATTTCCACATCGCAACAACATACTTGGCTCACCGGAGCGATCGCCCCTCCTCGCCAGGAGGGATGGCTGCGCCGCAGGCGCAGATGGGGTGGTGGATCAATGTGCGTCGTCGGGAAAGCCATCTTGTATGCTTGGAAGTCGAAATCCAAGGCGTGGGTTCAACTTCAGACTTCTTCAAGCTTCGACAAAGAGTCCTCGCTGCGAATGCCGCGAAGTCATTTTGCTTTTGGCGGAGCGTTTTATTGTGGGGAAAATCGCGGATCTTGAACCACCACCCCGTCTGCGCCTGCGGCGCAGCCACCCCTCCTGGCCAGGAGGGGCGATCGCTCCGGTGAGCCACTGCCTTCCTTTTGAGAAATACATGTAGCCTTTTTTTGGGATCGCTGTTGTACGATCCGTAGGGAATGCACCCCACAACTGAATGCGATGCTACTGAATGTCGAGGAGGTGTCCCATGTTTCGCGTGATGGTATTTCCCCTGCTGTTTGCCGGCCTTCTGACGTCGTCTCTTGCTACCGCTCAAACGCCTGCCGCGCCTGCCAATGCGGCGGACGACCCAAGGTTTTATTCCGTGTCGTACATCGAAGTGAATCCATCATCCCGCTCGATGACGTTGACCTCTCTCAGGCAGTACCGCGATGCGGCAAATAAAGACGCCTCCTATATCCGCATTGAATTTTTCGAGCAGGCGGATCGTTCCGGACACTTTGTAATCGCCGAGACCTGGAAGACTCAAGCGGCATTTGACGCACGGGCCGTTGCCCGGAAGCAACTCGCGGACGCGATTCAACCGATGCGCACCAGCGATTGGGATACCCGTCCCTACAAGGCCCTGAGCGTCGCGTCGGGTCCAGCCGGGACCAGCAGTCGCACCATCGTTGTCATCACGCATGTGGACGTCTCGCCCGATCCGAAGGTCGCGCCAATTCTGACGGTGCTGGCAAAATCCAGCCGTTTGGAAGAAGGCAACCTGCGCTTTGACGTCCTGCTGCACACGATGCGTGCGAATCATTTTGAGGTCATCGAGGTGTGGCAGAGCCAGAAAGCTCTCGATGCACACGCGCTCGCCGCACACACCAGAAAATATCGCGACGATCTCCAGCCATTCCTTGGCAGCCCTCTCGACGAACGGGTGTTCAAAGCAATCGAATAGGCGATCGTTGCAGGAGGTTCAACGGCCCGACGAAGCGGATGTCGTTAATGTGATGACAAGCTCCGCTGTGTCTGTTCTGGACACGTTGAGCGACTCCCGAAGCAAGTCGGTGGAACCATATGTAATCGACTTGACGGTGTATGCCGCAGGCAATCCGGTAGGAGCTCCTAATTGAATCGTACCCACGGGCAACATTGTCTGAAAGGTTCCACCGGACTGCGGCTCGATCGCAATGGATAGAAACGGCCGGCCTGGCCCCAGACTGATCGGAAGAATGAACCGTGGCATGGTTCCTCCAGGCGATGGATCCTTAATGAGCCGCAACACGTCATTGTACGACGGCATGTTTCCCGTGCTGGACAGTTTCGTCAGATCGCTCATAGGCGAGACGACCTGGAGATAGGAGAGGCTGGATTTCCACCAGGGGAGCACCGTATTGTGCATGAAATCCACGTATCGGATGGTTGTTGTCGTCGAGTCGCTGGGCAAAGTAAGCAAATTCGAGTAGAAATCGCGCGTTTGTTTCTCGTCGAGATACGACTCCACATTGGACGCATAGAACGCGCTGACATTCGCGTCATGCTCCTTCAGATATTTCGCAATGCTCCGAATTGTGGTTGGGCCTGAGAAGTCTCCGACTAAAGGTACAAAGAGATTCTTTCGCTGCATTTCGCGGACATACTGGAAGTTCTCTTCCGTGGCCAGATAGCTCCAGTTATGTCCCGCATCGTCGGTCATCGTCATGTTCTGGACATAACTTGGAGTAGAGGTGGCCGGCGTGGCGCTGGCGAAACTATAGTTGATTGCCGGTCCTCCCCGAAAGAACACCTGGTATACGAATTCGATGCGGGCGATGTCCTCGTTGGAGAGCGCATATCCGTGGGTCTTGAAACTGTTCTTGACGGCTCCAAGGTTTTCCAAATACAGACCCGCGTCACTCGTCACCTTTTCATATGCCGCAAACAAAGCGCCGGCGCTGGTCTTGTCGTCCAATCCGGGGGGACGCTTTCTGGAGAACAATCGTGAAACGAAATCCGCGCGAGTTGGCGACAGTTCGAACAGCGCCTTATACAGGAGGAGTTCCAGCATGTTCTGGCGCCGGATATCGAGCACAAACGCCATCTTCGCGCGCAATGCCGCCGCATACGTGAAGTTCTGCTCCGGTCCAACGCCGATATAGACCTCTCCCAGCCTGGTCGCGCTCTTCAATGCTGGAATGACCTTCTGCTGGTTCCACTCATTGGAAACGAAGTTTTCGTAGGGATAGCTTCCGCCAGGCTCGGAGAACTCCGTAACCATTCGCCAGAATTCCGCATCGCTAATCGCAGCGGGCAGCTTGTCGGCCGCTTGCGGAGAGGGAGTGGTTTGACGTGCGGGCGGAGCCGACGGCGCTCCTTCGATGACAACGCGCCCGGGAACACTTCTCGAAGCCAGGGCCGCACCTTGCGGCGGAGCAGGTGGTGCCGGTGCCTGGGCGACCAATATCGTTGTTGAAAGTGCCAGCAAAGCCAGTGAAAGCGGCAGGAAGCCGCAACATTTTTGAGATGACAACGTGCACCTCCTCAGTGTCGATCTTCTATTCGGCCTGGAGAATGCGTGTAGTATGCACTAGGACGTGAAGCAGAACGGCGCATATTACCTTTCCCGCAAAAGGTCCCTACCGCCCCGACACTTTTCGTTTCCAGAGCTCCCAGGCGCGCTCGTAAGAGCGATTCTCACCGGACTTCTCGATCTCTCTCGCTTCCTCAGGATCCAGATAGATAACGCTGCCGCCGAGTGCCAGTGCCTGCATCTGAATTCTCGCATTGAGTTCAAGATAGATACTGCGCCCTACTGCAAACGGCAGCGCGGGCCCGACGACAGCGACACCGTGTCCACGCATCAGCACCGCCGGTTTATTCCCAAGCGCCTGCGCCAGGGCGCGACCTTTGCCGGCATCTTTCACAAGCATGTCGGTCATCCCAGATGAGGCGCGAATGTCAAACACCGGCACACCCTCAGCGATAAATCCTGCCATGTGGTAAATCGGGCGGAGCGGCGTCGAACTGACTCCGAAGGGGATGAGCGAGGGCGCATGCGCGTGGACCACCGCGTTTACGTCGCGACGTGCCCGATAGATCTCCGCATGAATGAATCGCTCGGAATACTCGGCTCGGCCTTTGACGTTCATCCCCCGCCCGTCGAGATCGTATTCAATCAGATCGCCGGAGGTGACCAGTGCAGGAGCCACTGAACGCGATATCACAAACCTGTCCGGATTCCGATCGTGTCGCACACTGACGTGCCCGAAAGCATCGAGTACGCCATATTCCGCCAGGATTCGATTTGCCGCGACAAGATCTTCTACCAACGCAGGCTTCAGCGGACCAACGGAAGTTGGAGACTGCTGGGAGAGTATCGTTGTGCCGCCGACCAGTGCGCCAGCCATCGCAAGCGAGGAAGCTCTCAGGAATTCGCGCCGACTGGTTGTAGTCATCATGTGTCCTCCCTGGTAATCGGAGTGCGAACCAGCGTGAGTGCGTCCCGGCCTTCCCCGCGGAGTGACTACTGCGCTGCGGCACCTTCCTTGATCGTGATCACGCGGCCCGCTTCAACGGGGCCGAACTCTTCAGCGATACCGTTAGGCCAACGAATGCGAACACGGTCCACTCGCGTCATGTCTCCGAGCCCGAAATGAACGCGCAAATCGTTCTGGGACAGATAACTTCCGCCACTGAGAACGTATGAAATCTGCCGTCGGCCGCCTGCCTCAATTTCGACGCGCGCTCCGATCGCACTTCGATTGCTTCGCGTGCCTTCCAGACGGAATCCAATCCAGTGGTTCCGGTTGCCGCCATCGTTCCGATAGAAACTGGGACGGTCATTGATGTTGACGACAAGAATGTCCACGTCACCGTCGTTGTCAAAATCCGCAAGGGCGGCGCCCCTTGAGGATTTGCCAATCAGAAGATCGGGTGAGGTACGCGCAATTTCTTCAAACTTCCCATTGCCCCGGTTGCGATAGAGTTCCTTGCGCTGAAAATATTTTTGACCAACATTCAAGCTGTCGACCTGGGGATAAACCTGCCCGTTCGCGACGAAGATGTCGGGAAGGCCGTCATTATCGAGATCGGCGAGGCTGGTGCCCCATCCCAGATAGGAAAGCGAAATCTCGCCGAGGCCGGCACTAACGGTGCTATCGACGAAGAACATGTTGTCGAGGTTCTTGTACAGCGTATTCGTATCGCGAGCGAAGTTGGTCACGAAGATGTCCGGCAGGCCGTTTCCATCATAGTCGCCGATTGCGACGCCCATTCCCGATTGTGCACGTCCCGCTTCATTGAGCGCCGTGCCGGAACTCAGTCCCACTTCGGTGAAAGTTCCGTTCCTGTTGTTGCGAAATAAGAGATTCGGTTGCGAATCGTTGGCGACATAGATGTCGGGCCAGCCATCGTTATCGAGATCGCTAAAGACGACTCCGAAACCATAGTAGTTCGGATCACGGATACCTGCCTTTGCGGTGACATCGCTGAACGTGCCGTCGCCATTGTTATGGTAGAGCACGTCTGGTTGACCGGGTAATCCCACAGGCCCGCAAAACACATCCGCACCCATGTAGCGGCAAAGATCATTCGAACCGCGCGGCTTTACGGTTTTCTCATCGAAGCTGACGTAGTTGGCAACGTACAGGTCCACGTTTCCATCGCGATCGTAGTCCCCGAAGGCGCAGCCCGTTCCCCATCGTGCATCGCCCACGCCGGCAGACGCGGTCACATCCGTGAAAGTGCCATCGCCATTGTTGCGAAATAGAACGTTGGGCCCATATGCCGTGATGTAAACATCCGGGAAACCATCGTTGTTGAAATCCGCAACGCAGGCGCCCATCCCCCATCCGTTCTTTCGCAGATGAGCGGAATCGGTCACATCTACAAAATGTCCGTTGTCGTTCCGGTAGAGCGCAACCATCGGATCGCCGCCCTTCTTGTAGTGTTCGAGTGTGGAGCCGTTGACGATCAAAACATCGACATTGCCATCGTTGTCGTAATCAAGGAACGCCGCGCCGTTACCGTTGGCTTCCACGATGTAGTCCTTTTGGGGACCGCCGCAGATATTCATCAACGTGATTCCCACTCTTTCCGCGATATCGACAAATACCGGAAAGCCGGTTTCCGAGTGGAGGGCCGATGCTGCCGCACCAACGATCACCAGGATCAAAAGTATTCTCGTCCTACTTATCCGCATCATATCCACAGATGGTTTTCACGGTTGCGCTGTCGTCGCGATGCCGCATCTCCGATGCGTACGGATCGGCCGGCCGATAGCCCGGCCGGGACTGCAGTTCCCTGCCCAGGTCGAAAGCAGCCCGAGACTCCGCCGTCTTGTTCATTTTCGAATAGATCTCTCCCAACAGCGTCTGGTAGCGGGGATCTTCTTCATCGAGTGTCCGCGCTCGCAAGGTCATATCCATTGCCTCGGAAAGTCTTCCGGAACGGAGATACGCAGTGCCCATGTCGAAATAGGTTTCGGAGTCGAGTGGATTTGACGCCTGCGCCTGCTTCAGCATTTCGAGCGCCCCCTGGGTATTTCCGCGATTCAACTGGACGGCACCCAGAGCTTGCAGGGCCGGGGCATATCGAGGAGCAATGCGGAGGGCTTCCTTCAAGAGGCCTTCGGAACGATCCAGCTCACCGGACTGCGCTCGTTCTATCGCGGATTCGAACAGGCTGTTCGTGCGGGAGAGCCGATCCCGCAGGCTCTGGTATTCGTCCATTGTTCGCTTGCCATCCTTGCCGCGGCCTAACGCCAGCAACACCTGACCCAACATATAGAGCGAGTCCTGATCGGCGGGATTTCGCTCGACTCCTTTTTGAAGAATGGAGACCGCCGATTCAAGATCGCCAAGCGCACGATAGGCGCGACCCAAACTCGAGTAGACTCCATCGGGAGGCGGCGCAGACTCCAGCGCCGTACGCAGTTCGGAGACCGCACGTTGCGGATCGTTGCGGTCCAGGTAAAATCTTCCGATTGCCAAATGCGCGCTCGCATCGTTAGGCTGAAGGCGCAGAACGTTCTGGTAGGCGTCCAGCGCCTTGTCCCAGTCGAGCAGATCCACTTGCAAGTCGCCAATCTGACGCCAGACCGACGCTTCGTCTTTTCCCATTCCCGCTTTGAGTGCCTGTTGAAAGGCGGACAATGCCTCGGGCCGGCAGCCGACGTTTCGGCGAATCAAACCCAGCTGGTGATCGTAAGCACCCTGAGCGGGGTTGTCCTTCATTGCCGTTTTCAGGTAGCTGTAGGCTGTGCCGTAACGTCCCATTCCCGTGTAGAGGCCCGACAAGTAGAAGGAAGCGGCCGGCGACGACGGTTCCACGCGGACAATCTCTTTGAATGTGCGAATGGCTTCGAATACGTTTCCCCTGTTGAGCTCAGCGAGGCCTGCAGCGAGAGTTGCATTGGGCTGGCGTGTCTGTGCGTGAACCGCAGGGGCGAGAATTGTAGCGAGAATACAGAACCCAATGACGAGGTGACGAAATCGTCCCATGCTAATTCTTCCGGAACGGCTCTTTCGCAGTAACGCCCCTGCCCTCTGAAATCGTCAGGATCTGGTTCGCTTCGACATTCTCCACACTATCGACAGTGCCGCTGGGCCAGAGGATTTCAAGACGCTCGGCCATCTTCGCAGTTCCCAATCCAAAATGAGCGCGCAGGTCATTCTGTCCCTGGTAGCTGGATCCCGCTTTGATGTGGCGCAGAAGAACCTTTCCATTCACAGTCAATTTCAAACGCGCCCCAATGCCATCTCGATTGCTTTTCACTCCCACGGTGCGGATCAGAAGAGCGTTGCTGCGGTTACCGCCATCGTTGCGAAGCAGGTCCGCCGTCTGGCCGTTATTGCCGATCAGGATGTCGAGATCGCCATCGTTGTCCAGGTCTCCCACCGCCAGCGTACGGCTGACTTTCTTCAATGCGAATCCCGGACCGGAGGTGGGCCCGACATCGTGGAATCTGCCGGAGCCGTCGTTCTGAAGCAAGAGATTGCGCTGTTCGTAAGTGGTGTTGTCGCGAAATAGTTTGACGTTGTCGATGATGTCGCCGTCCGCGATCGCCAGATCGAGATCGCCATCATTGTCATAATCAAAGAAAGCGGCGCCGAAACCGACGAATGGCAATGTGGCCTGTCCCACGCCGCTTTCAAAAGTCACATTAGCAAACAGCCCCTTTCCCATATTGCGAAACAGGCTGTGGGTTTCCTTGTCGAGGTTGGTCACAAAAATATCGAGCAGGCCGTCGCCGTTGATGTCTCCCATATCGGTTCCCATCCCGGCCAACGGCCGCCCTTCGGCCCCGACCGCGACGCCGGCACGGAAACCGACCTCTTCGAAAATTCCTTTCCCCTTGTTATGGAAGAGAAAGTTGGGGACGGAGTCATTGGCGACGTAGATATCTGTCCAACCGTCGTTGTCGTAGTCTCCAAAGACAACGCCGAGTCCGTTACCATCGGTGCGATAGACGCCGGCTTCTTTCGTGATATCGCTGAACGTCCCGTCGCCGTTGTTGTGGTACAGGATGCTGGGAAGAGGGTGGTACACATTCGGATGACAGTACGTGCGAACGCCTCCCCCCGCCGTGCAGTACTTGTTGTTCTCGACGGTGAAGTCGACGTAGTTCGTCACGAAGAGATCCACGTTGCCATCGTTATCGATGTCGCCGAACGCGCAACTCGAGCTCCAGACGCCAGCGCCGCCAGCTCCCGCTTTAGCGGTGACATCCACAAAACCACCCCTCCCGTTGTTGTGGTAGAGCTTGTTCGAAGTGACGCCGGTCACGTAGAGATCGGGAAATCCATCGTTGTCGTAATCGGCCGAGCAGGCGCCCATTGCAAAACCAGACACACCGATGCCCGAAGCAGCGGTCACGTCCGTAAACGTAGCGTTTCGGTTGTTATGGTAGAGCCGATGCCGGGCTACGGCCGCCACCTTGCTGTCGACGAACGAGCCGCCGTTGACCAGAAAAATATCCGGCCACCCATCGTTGTCATAGTCAAAGATGAGGGCTCCGGCTCCCATCGTTTCAGGCATGAACTTCTGCGGAGAGGCACCGTTTTCGTGCTTGAAGTTGATGCCGGCCTGAGCAGCGACATTTGAAAAGACCACAGTAGTGCCCTGCTGCCAGGCCGAACTAACGCTCGTCATGACGCCGACGATGATGAAAGCAGCGATAAATCCAGGGAGCATCGCAACGCGCATATGATCCTTATTCAAGATTCCAGTCGAGCGCATCTCGCAATGCCACGTCGAGGTTCTGAAGATAGACAACCTCATGTCGGCGGCTGGCATCCATATCGCCGAGTATCCGGTATTCCTGGGAGAGATTCCAGTACACCAGAAAACCGTCGTCCATCCCGAGACTCAACATTTTCTGAAATGTGTCGACGGCGGCCTGGTGGCGGCCGAGTTTGCTCTGTGTCATCCCCAAATTCAGATACTGTGACGAGACGTCCGGATAGGTTTCGATGATCTTGCGAAACATGTCGATCGCTTCCTCAGGTTTGCCCTCCAGAAATTTCCCAGCTGCGCCCCGATTGAGCACGACAACGTTACGGCCGCGGTCCGTTTCAGCCCGATTCTCAGCTTCGAGGTTGCGATACAGTTCGAGTTCCTTGTCGCCTTCCTCTTTCCGGTCCATTCGCAAAAGGGCAGTGGCTCGGATGTATCGTGCCCTTTGATGTTTTGGGTCGATGGCCAGCGCTCTCGCGGCAGCCGTTGCAGCTTCAGGGTAGTTTCCAAGGCGCAAATTGGCATCCGCAACCCGGAATTGGGCGGGAATGCTTTGAGGCGCCGCGGCAGCAACCGGACCATATTCGGCCAGTGCATCGTCTGGCTTGCCCTCCCGCAAGTAAACATCACCCAAACCCAAACGTGCTTCTGAACTATCCGGTGTGAATTCCAATGCCTTCTTGTAGGCAGACGCCGCCTGCTCAAAATCTGCAAGCTCCGCTCGAATACTTCCAATCTTCTGGTAGACGACGCTTTGCTGAAGACGATCCACTGCAGGATCGATACCTGCCGGTGCTTTCATTCGGCTGAGCTGCTCAAATACCTCGAGTGCCTTCATGGGCTTTGAGCTGACGAGATAAAGTTGAGCCAGGTGAAAGTGAACGTCCTTGGACGCCGGGAACAACTCGGCCGCGCGGACCATAAGCGCCTCCGCTTCGGGTATCAGCTGGGCTTTAAAAAATGTGGCGCTGATCGCCTGATACAGATCTTCGCCCATCGGCGATCGATTGACGGCTTCCTGGAACTTCCGCAGTGTTTCGTCAAATGAGGAATCCCTAAAATACGTTACCGCAATCAGCGCAGCACAGCGGTCCAGCACTTCCGGCGCGCTGCTTCCTCCCCAATGAGCTGCGATGTAACGGCGATAAACAGGTTCGGCTTCGTTGTACTTCTTTTGCAGACGATACGATTCGGCGAGACCATGCAGACTCTCCTCGAGACGATAGTCCACGGGCGTCAGCTTCTCCGCATACTGGACAGCCTGTTGGAAACTTTGGGCGGCTGCGTCATAGCGACGTTGATCAAATGCCTGAATCCCGGCGTCATTCGAAACGACCCAGTTTACTTCGTCCATGCTCAACCGCTGGAACAGCGCAAACTCGCCGTCGAGCGGCGTGACCGCACTGATGCGGCCGGGCGCCAGACCATTGAGGGCCCGTTGCAATTCGGGTTTGAGGTCGGACAGTTGAAGTAGTCCCAGATAGCCTCCGGCACTGGCGGAGGCGTGTACCGAATGGGCTTTGGCGAGCGCCTCGAATGAAGCACCGCTCTGGATTTGTGCGCGAATGCCGGCAGCGTCCGATTCGGTGTGGACTTCAATCAGGCGAAGACCAATGAGCTCATCCTGGGAGCGGACTATTGAAGGTATGAAAAGTCCGAGCGCAAGCAGAAGCAGTGGAAAAAATCGCTTCATACACAACTGCAGGCGTGGTCATGAGACCGCGCCTGCAGCATCAAGCTAAAAATCCAGCCTGGCCTTGAGTTGGAATTGGCGGCGCCCTATCTTGCTGTTGATATTGCCAAAAGGACTAGCACTCTGGAGACTCAAATCCGACGTACCCGAGAGTGCGGCGAAGAATCCTCCTGCGGCTGCCGGAGTCGGGTGATTGAACACATTGCTTGCATCCAAACGGACCGTGACGCTCTTTCCCTCGCGAACTTGAACTCTCTTTTGGACGGCCATGTCGGTGGTCCAGGTCCCCAGGTTTTCCAGCGAGTTCAGGCCCAAAGTACCGCGCTTACCCGGCAGCGGGGTTTGTAGCACAACGCGACCGCTGGAATCCGTGATGGCATTTAGTGTACAAAGACTCGCCAAAGACGCTACGACAAGATTCGGGTCGTTGCATTGCGGGTCCTTCACCTTCGAAAACACAGGTTTGCCAGTACTGTCGGCGAAGCGATTGCCAACGCTTGAGCTATCCGCCCATCCGAACTTGTTGGCTTTAGGGTCAAAAGGTCCGACAACATCGGGGACGCCAAGACCGTACAACATGTTTTGCGCTGAGACGGTGGCAGGACCTCCGGAAGTCATGTTTACAATCCAACTCGCCTGCCAGTTCTCCGCGAGCCGCGCCCAGATACCCGATGCGTTGCCGAAGAGAAGCGCGTTGGGCCCGATCGGAAGTGCGAACGTGCCATAGGTAACCAAAGAGTGTTTTCGGTGAGTGGGCAGGATAGTGTAGTCTCTGGCCCGGTCCGTTGGATCCGTGTAGATAGCGCCGGTGCCGTTTGCCCCCTCTCCCGGAGCCTGCCCGAGATTCCGGCTAAACGTATAGGTTGCCTGGAGGTTGATACCGGCCGTAGGCCGGAGTGAAAACTGGGTTTGCACGGAGTGATAGTTGGAATGTCCGAAATTTCCTTCCATGACCGCCGTGTTTACCTGCGGATTGGTTTTGATGAAGTTTTCCGGAAACTTCCCACTGTACCGAAGCACCGATCCGGCTGCGTTACCGGACACGGTATTCGACAGAATATTCAACGTGGTGGCAACCCCCACATAGTTTCCATTTGCCAGGTTGTTTCTCAGCGCTCCATTGGGAAAAGGTCCTCCCACCGTCGCTGCGCGCAGATGCATCGCACCGGTCTGCAGCACGCCGCCCGCCGGCGTTGTTCCCACGGGACCGCAGGGAGTTGGGGCGCCCGCTGAAGTGAGGCATCCAGAAGTCGCAATGCTGAGGCCGGCGAACATGTCATCGAGCAGGGTCGACTCGCCGCCATTCCTCGCCGCGTCAAACGCTTCCTTCAATCCGTTGTACTTGAAGTTGGGAGCGTTGAGATCCATGTTGGTGTAGAGCTTGCGGCTCAATGTGCCGATGTATCGGACATCCAGTGTGAGCCTCGAAGTCAGGTTACGCGTTACGGAGAGTGTGAAGTTCTGAACATAGGGACTGACAAAGCTTGGATTGAACGCATTGAGAAGCCCGCTTCGGTCCGTCACAGGAATCACTGTCGACGTCGCCGACGGAAGGAAAAGCGGTTGGACCGGCACGAGGCTCGGGTTGGCAACAAGCTTCTCGAGACTGAAATAAGGATCCGATGCAGGGATGATAAAGCTCGCCGTGTTGCTGCTGCCGGGAGGGTTACCGAGTGCGGTATCCAGGACGAATCCGCGGCCTCCTCCAAGATAGCTGATCTGGTATCCGCCACGCACCGTCGTCTTGCCTTTACCGAACCACGGAACTTGCCAGGCGAATCCGATCGCGGGACCAAAGTTGTTCAAATCCTCGTTATAGATCTTCTGCTTCGGGTTCGACGATTTCGGCCCTACATAAGTAAGCTCCATCAAATCGCCACGTATGCCGGGCTTCATCCAGTCGGCAAAGCTTCGACCGGACAATCCAAAAAGAGCATTCCCTCCACCTTTCAAACCCGTGGTCAGTCCGTTTCTTTCCCAGGGAACTCCGTAGAAATCCCAGCGCACTCCAAGATTGAGCGTCAGATCATTGGATATTTTCCAGTCGTCCTTGAAGAAGGTGCCGAGTTCATTCTGAGCGATATCACGAATCTTGAATTGATCCTTGGTTGGGTCATTCCAGACGGGTAACGGTTGATTAATAAAACGTGCTTGCTGGAGCGATGCCAGTGATCCCGACAAAAAGGTGAGCATGTTTTCAGCAAGCTGCTGATTCCCGCCAAAGGCGGTACCCGCCAGCCCAGCCCTGCCGATACCTCCTACAGGAGCCAGAGCGGAGTTGCCAATTGCAGCCGTTGGCAGGAAGGCACCCGTCTGGACGGTGCCGCCGTTAGTGGATTTTGTGCTGGACAATCGGTATTCCGCACCAAACTTGAAGGAATGCTTCCCTCGCGTCCAGCTGACCGTATCGCCATACACCCACCTGGGACTGACCTCATGACTGGCATAGGTAAGGCCCCCAAGGATGCCGTTTCCGAAGGCCAACTGCCCAACCCCGACGGTTGTCAAAACCGGTTCGGTACTTACCTTGAGAAGCTTCGCCATGACATTGGCCCCAACGTCGTCACGCTGCGCCGTTCCAGCCGTGTTCGATCCAGTCCGCGAGAATCCAAAGCGGCCTTCATTGACGAAGTTAGGCGATAGTACCGACGTGAAATTGAGGGACATGACCTGTGGATGCCGAATGTCCTGACCCGGAAGCGAGTCAGGCCACACCGGTAATGCAGCGTCATCAGACGTATCCTTTTCGTAGCTATATGATCCGTTTATCTTATGTCGATCATTGAAATTGTGGTCCAGCTTGATGTTGATCTGTTTCCGATTGTTGGCCGAACCCGTGCCGAACAAGTTGTCGGAACCGCGAGTGGTTCGAACAAAGCGGGACGTCGCCGTATTCAGGCCGTCACCTCCAATGTCAAAGGCGTTCGCATGTGGCATAGCAGCCATCGTCGTTCCGATAAATCCAGAAGTATCGAAATGCGTCCGATTCGCATCCCAACCCGAAGCGGCGCCTGTCGGAATGAGAGTCGTTGAACTGATTTGCGCATCGGCGCAATCGTTCCTCGTCGGATTGGCGACTAACGGCCCAAACACACTCAGAAACCGAAGCGGGCTGCCATCCGGTGATTTTGGACTGCCGTCGGTGTTGACGACAGCAACGGTGGGTGTAGCACCAGCCACAGTGACCTGTTTGGCATTGCCGTTATTGTAATTGTCGTAATAGCGAAAGATGCCGAGACGCGCACAATCGGTCAGAACGGCAGGAGTCGAGGTGCTGCGCGAAGAGACGATCTCCTGGTCCCATAACGCAAAGAAAAAGGTCTTATTCTTCTTGATCGGGCCACCATATGCAATGTTGTACTCCTGCTGGTTTCTCCAGGGAGGCTGGATGCGCGGCGACACCGATTTGTTCACCCACGTATTCGAATCCAAAGCCGAATTTTGAACATTCCATACGAGAGCGCCGGTGAATTTATTCGTTCCTGAGCGAGTCTGGATCGAGACCTGTCCGTTACCACGCCCCATTTCCGCATCCACGGGCGCGAGGATCATTTTGATTTCACCAACGAGGTCTGGGTTCATCCGTGTCGGTGAATCGAGACCGTTAGGCCACCTCTGACTGCTTATGCTGATTCCATCTCGCTGCAGGTTGATGTCGCGGGCGCTGACACCGGCAAAGCTGGTCTGCTCGGCCCCGAAGACCGCGTCATTGGTCATGTAAACACCGGACATGACTCCAATAAGATCGAGAATATTGTTGCTCACGAGAGGCAGGTCCTGAATCTGCCTCTGGGGCAAAACTTCGCCGATCGATGATGATGTGGACGTGATCAGATTCTGCGCCGCGATCGTCACATCCACCGTCTGGGCCCCCGCGACGAGGGCCAGCGCGAAGTTCAATCGGACCTGGGCCGCATTGCCGAGTTGAACGTCTGTGTATGTCTGAGTCCGAAACCCGGTAAGCGCGGCGGATATTTTATAGACTCCCGGCAAGAGGCTGGCGAAACTGTACACGCCTGCTTCGTTGCTCAGTACGCTCGCTGACACACCGGTGGCGTTGTTCACCGCAGTGATGCTCACGCCCGGGACAACAGCGCCCGAAGGATCATTAACAGTTCCGCCCACAGTGGCATTGCTGGATTGACTGACAAGCGGAACGGAAAGCGCAAGAGAAGCCACAATCGCAACGGCAAGAGCAACTCGCATCCTATTCATGATTCTCTACCTCGTAGTAACGTGGGAGTAAACAAGGCACACAAAGTTGTCGGGTCGCTAACTTCTTTATGCTGCGCATCAAACCACCGAAATTAATGGGAGTCAATGCCGAAATACTTCGAAATCCAAAATCTTTGCGCCTTTCGCAAAGAAAGGAGTGAGCTTCAATCTTGTCGAACATGAACGCGCGCCTTCGGATTTCGTGGCCAAACCGGGTCAAGAATCCAGGAACGAATCCCAGAATCGCAAAAGAATAGGCGGTCGTTTGTGGAATACCGAGTGTCAGCGCTTCCCTGAGCACCCGTCGCATGACAGCACCAATAGAGACGCCAGCGAGAAATTCTATTCAAGGTCATGGGACGAAATCATTGGATCTGGCACTCGAACGAAGACTCAATTAAACGAACCTCGGCATTCCAAACCGGTTCGTGGACACGGGTAGTGGACTGGTTTGAAGTGAGGGTGAACAAGCTGCCCTCCTAGGATTAGGAGGACAGCGGGATCTCGAAGCGGATCCCGCAAGGGGGAGTAGCTATACTCAGGGAAACTTTTCGATTTGGCGGTGGTGTAAAACATTTTCTGTAAAAGGCGAGGACCAAAGAGAGGTCACCGTCGGGTTCCCATGAGGTTGTTGTTCGACCAAAACAATGACCAACAAAGGAGACCCGAACGATGACTAAGGCGATTAAAGCAGAGGAGGAAACGTCCGTCTATGGATTGTTCCAGCAGGAAGGGCAGCTTCGAGATCTGGTGCAGCGAATTGTGCAAACGACGTTGGAAGCGGAGTTGGAACGACATCTACAGGCAAAGCGACACGAACGTACGGCACAACGGCAAGGGCGCCGAAACGGATACAAGCAACGACAGTTGAGGACGCGGATCGGAAAGCTGGAGCTTCAGCTGCCGCAGGCCAGGGAAAAAGGATTTCGGACGCAGCTTTTCGGACGGTATCAGCGTCATGAAGCGGCGCTGATGACGACGATCGCAGAGATGTATTGCCAGGGCGTGTCGACACGACGCGTTGCGGCAGTGATGGAACAACTGGGCGGTTTTGAAGTATCGGCGACGACGGTCAGCCGAGTGACTCAGCAACTGGATGGGCAACTGGAACAGTTACGATCACGCCGGCTGGAGGGGACTTCGTATCCGTATCTGATGATCGATGCCCGCTACGAGAAGATCCGAGTAGGGGGGCACATCGTGTCGCAGGCGGTACTGGTGGCCGCAGGGATTAACAGCGCCGGCGAACGAGAGATTCTGGACTGGCGGGTTGCCAATTCCGAGAGCGAAGCCACCTGGGACGACGTGTTTCAAACTCTGCAGATGCGCGGACTCCACGGGGTAGAGCTGATTATCTCGGATGCCCACAGTGGGATTCAGGCGGCAATTCGCAGGCGACTTCAAGGCGTTGCCTGGCAGCGGTGTCGAGTGCATTTTATGCGAGAGCTATTGAAGCGGGTTCATTGGAAAGACTTCGCCGCCGTCGCGGCGGACCTGAAAAAGCTTTTCACGTCTCCTGAGGCCGAAAACTGCCGAAAATTGGCCCGGGAAACCGCGATGAAATGGGAAAAGCGGTTTCCGAAATTCAGCCAATTGCTGATGGACGGTATTGGCGATTGTCTGACCGTTTGTGGTCAGCCCCATGCCCATCATAAACGGCTGTTTTCCACCAATATGCTCGAGCGAATCATGAGAACGCTTAAACAGAGGACACGGGTGATCGGCATTTTCCCCAGTCCGGAGAGCTGCCATCGCATCTGCGGAGCCGTTCTCTGGGAGATGCACGAGAAATGGCGTCTTGAAACGCCCTATCTCCACTTAGGCGAGTGGTAAACCCAACAACCATTGGGAGCCCATTTACAGAAAATGTTTTACACAACAGATTTGGCTACCACTCCGGCGCTTTACGCCACCCCTTCTGTCCCAAGAGCCGGAATATCAGACTAGGCCACTACCTGAACACGCACAGTTTGGAACCATCACCAAAACGGCTATACTGCGCCGGAATATCCGCGGATGAATAATATGGACGACGTAACACGACTCACGGCATGGCGGATGGCCGCCGGGATTCGTGAACGAAAATTCTCCGTAGTGGACCTCGTTGAAGCGCATTTTTCCCAGATCGAACGTCTCAACGCAAAGCTCAATGCATTTGTGTGCGTGGATAAGGAACGCGCACTTCGACAAGCGGAACTCGCCGATGCGGAAGTTGCCGCCAGGAAAACCCTTGGCCCGCTGCATGGCGTCCCGATCACCATCAAGAGTTCGATCGACGTTTCCGGACTGTTGTGCGAAACCGGAACGCGCTTGAGAAAGGGTCATATCGCAACATCCGACGCCCCGCTTGTTTCGAGACTGAAAGATGCAGGCGCGATCGTTATTGGAAACACCACCGTTCCGGAATTTCTGATGGCGTGGGAAACGCATAGCGCCATTTACGGACAAACCAACAGTCCGTGGGACCTGGAACGGACGCCGGGCGGCTCCAGCGGCGGCGAAGCGGCCGCCATCTCAGCGTGCTGTTCGGCCGGTGGAATCGGCAGCGATGGCGGTGGATCGATACGCGTGCCGGCACATTTCTGCGGAATCTGCGGCCTGAAGCCCACTCCCGGCCGGGTTCCCGCCAGCGGACACTTTCCAGCTTCGGCGGGTCCGTTTGCTCTACTCGGAGTGGTTGGCCCAATGGCGCGGACCGTGAAAGATCTCCAGTTATTGTTCGAAGTGATTGCCGGCCCCGATAATGGCGACCCGTTTGCCGCGCCGGTGCCGCTGCGCAACATCGATTTCGCTACGCTCCGGCAAACCCGCATCGGATATTACGCAGACGACGGACGCATTCCTGTCACACCCGCAACGCGTGCTGCCGTGCAACGCGCCGCACAGTTACTGCGAGACGACGGGTTCACGGTCGACTCTTTTCGGCCGAAGGGACTCGAAGAAGCGCTGCGATTGTGGCATGTCTTGTTTGTCGACGGCATTTCTGTGCTCTTGCGGCAGGCATACAAAGGACGCGAATCCGAAATGTATTCCATCGTTCGGGAAATCCTCGACTATGCCGACAAGGATTCTCCGTTCACGATGCAATCGCTGATGGACACGCTGCTCGGACGAGACGCCCTGCGTGCCGGCTTCCTCGAACAAATGGATCGCTACCCAATCCTCCTGTGTCCCGTCAGCGCAGGCCCGGCCTTTCGCCACAAGGAACGCTCCTGGACGATCGAAGGCAAAACGGTGGATTACCTCGATTCCTTCAGCTATTCGCAGTGCTTCAATCTTCTGGGAAATCCTGCCGCCGTTGTACCGATGGGCGTTTCGCCGGAAGGAATGCCGATCGGGGTCCAGATCGTAGGACGCCCGTGGGAAGAAGAACGCGTTCTTGCAGTAGCGGCTTGCCTCGAACGAGCCGGTGAATGGAGAGCCCCTTCGATGATTTCGCAGATCGCGGAGCCAGTGTCATGACTCAAGTGCGCAAGCTGGGATTGATTCTGCTGACGTTGACCGGGATTTACTTGTATGCATTCCCTTCGGCAACGATTCCCTATTTGGGAATCGTGCTCGGTCATATCGCCGGTGGGCTCGTCTTTACGGTGGTGCTGGTCCCGTGCCTTGGCCAGCTTCGGCAAAAGGGATTTGCCGCAATCACGGGCTGGATATTCATCGCCATTGGAACAGCACTGGGTATTTCGCTGGCGTTCACCGGCGCAACCAGGCCGCTGACTCCCCTGTTGTATGCACACATTTTCATCTGCCTCGCTGGTGTCCTGTTTCTGCTGACTCATTATGCGGGACGCCGCGGATGGCTGATCCGTTCTGGCGCGTTGCGTTTCACTGCACTGTTGTTGCTGACATTCGTCGTTGGCGGCTCGGCATGGGCCGCCCGGGAAGTCGGATGGCGCGGCAGCTACAGGATCGTGAATCCCGCCATGCCACCGCAGTCCCAGGATTTCGAAGGACAGGGAGTGCATGGCGACTTCTTTCCCAGTTCCGTACGGACGAGCACCGGCGGGAGGCTCGGCTCGGAGTTCTTCATGGAATCCCAGGCGTGCCAGCGCTGTCACTCCGACATCTACGAACAGTGGAGCAGCTCGGCCCACCACTTCTCCTCGTTCAATAATCAGTGGTACCGCAAGAGCATCGAGTACATGCAGGACGTCGACGGCGTGAAGCCATCGCGATGGTGTGCCGGCTGCCACGACCCCGCGCTGCTGTTCAGCGGTAAGTTCGACACGCCCATCCGAAAGATCGTCGACACGCCGGAAGCGCAGGCCGGACTCGGATGTGTGATGTGCCACTCGGTCTCCTCCGTCAACAGCACCATGGGTCAGGGAGATTTCACGCTCGAGTATCCGGCGCTGGCAAAACTTGCAGCCAACGAAAATCGGCTGATGCGCGCGCTGCACGATTTCCTGGTTTATGTAAATCCCGAACCGCACCGCCGAACCTTCATGAAGCCGTTCATCAAGGAACAGAACGCGGAGTTCTGCTCCACGTGTCACAAGGTGCACCTCGATGAACACGTTAACAACTACCGATGGATACGCGGCTTCAACGATTACGACAACTGGCAGGCCAGCGGAGTTTCGGGCCTTGGGGCGAGATCCTTCTACTATCCGCCTCAGAGCCGGGTCTGCTCCGACTGTCACATGCCAATCCTGGATTCCCACGACGCCGGAAACGTGAACGGCAAAATTCATTCGCACCGCTTCCCCGGAGCAAATACCGCGCTGCCTGTCGTGAATCAGGATCAAAAGCAACTCGATACGGTCATCAAATTCCTGCAGAACGGCATCCTGAGCGTGGATATCTTCGGTATTTCTCCTGCGCGCAAGGCACCTCCGAAGATGACTGGCGCGTCGCGTCCCGCCGACATCGCCACGACATTTGCTGTCGGCGAGGAAGCAGAGACGAACGCCACACCCGCAGAGGTGGAACTCACGCCTCTCAGCGCGCCGCTGGATCGCGTCAATGCGACGGTTCTTCCGGGTGAAGACTATCGCGTCGATGTTGTCGTCCGAACGCGAAAGATCGGCCACTTCTTCCCCGGAGGCACGGTGGACGCGTTCGATATTTGGCTCGAGCTGGAAGCCACCGACGATACAGGCCACGTCATTTTCTCGAGCGGAGCCGTTGACGATAACGGGAAGGGCCCTGTCGACAAAGGCGCACATTTCTATCGCTCGCTACAGGTCGACGCCAACGGAAATCCGATCGATAAGCGCAACGCGTGGGCGACGCGCTCGCTGGTCTACGTCCGGCTGATTCCTCCCGGCGCCGCGGACACTGTGCACTACAGGCTGAAAGTACCGGAGAATGCCACTGGAAAGATTCACTTGAAGACGCGGCTCCGCTATCGGAAATTCGCATGGTTCAACACGCAATTTGCATTCGCCGGGGAACGCGTTGCGGGCACGCCGGCCGCAACAAAAGCTTACGACGATGGGAAGTGGGCATTCACGGGCGACACTTCGAAGGTATCCGGAAAGATCAAAGCCATTCCGGACATTCCCATCGTCACGATCGCCGAGGGAACGGCCACGCTCAACGTGTCGCCCAAACACGCAGCGGAAATTCCGGCAGTGACGAAGCGCGAAAAGTCCGATTGGGAACGCTGGAACGATTATGGAATCGGCTTGTTCCTCCAGGGCGACCTCAAGGGTGCGGAGGCGGCATTCACCGCAGCAACGGAGAGTTCACCGGACAACCCGGACGGCTGGGTCAACATCGGACGCTCGCGCCAGCAGGAAGGTAATCTCGATGGTGCCCGTCAGGCACTGGATCGCGCTCTGAAACTTGCGCCCAATCTGGCTCGATCTCACTTCTTCTATGGCCGGATACTTAAAGAGGAAGGATCCTACGACGACGCGCTGGCACATCTGCGCATCGTCCTCGAGCAATATCCGAAGGATCGTGTCGTGCGGAACGAGGCCGGACGCGTGTTGTTTCTGCAGAAGAAGTATGCGGAAGCCGTGAAGGAATTCGAATACGTCTTGACGATCGATCCGGAAGACCTGCAGGCGCACTACAACCTGATGCTCTGCTACAAGGGCCTTGGCATGGAGGATCGCGCCCTCGAACATCAGAAACGATACCTGCGTTTCAAAGCGGACGAAGCCGCCCAGGCGATCACAGGGCCTTACCGAAATGCGCATCCGGAAGATAACAACGAGCGTCAGTCCATCCACGAGCACGTCTCGGCCGCATTGACGCCGGTAAAGTCTCGATGATGCGCAGCGCCGCGGTATTCACGACGCTGATCCTTTCCGTATCCGCAATGGCAGCGCTGCAAAGCCCCGCGCCGAGCATTCAGTATGTCGATGTGACGAAATCCTCCGGGCTGACGTTCACGCACAACTCCGGCGCCTTCGGAAAAAAGTATCTGCCGGAAACTCTCGGTCCCGGCGTCGCCTTCATCGACTACGACGGCGACGGCTGGCAGGACCTCTTCTTTACCAACGGCAAGGACTGGCCAGGGCAACATCGGCTGAGCTCTACGCTCCAGCTTTTCCGCAACAATAAGAACGGGACCTTCACGGATGTGACGCGCGCGGCCGGCCTCGCCGTCGAGGTTTACGGCATGGGCGTTGCCGTCGGCGATTTCGATAACGATGGCGACGACGATCTCTTTGTGACCACCGTTGGACAGAGCCTGCTCTTTCGCAACGACAAGGGCGTCTTTACCGACGTCACAAAACAATCGGGCCTTTTCGGGCCCAACGAGTTCAGCACCAGCGCCGCCTGGCTGGACTACGACAAGGATGGGTACCTGGATTTGTTCGTCGCGAATTACGTGCGCTGGTCTCCGGAAACCGACATCGCCTGCACGCTCGACGGAACAGAGAAATCGTACTGCACACCGGAATCGTATAGAGGAACATCGGCCCGCCTGTGGCACAGCCGCGGTAACGGAACGTTTGAAGACGTCACCGCAAAGGCCGGCGTGCAGGACTCGACAACGAAGGGGCTCGGCGTTGCAGTGCTGGACGTCAATCAAGATGGCTGGCCCGACGTGTTGCTCGCCAACGATACCCAGCCGAACAAGCTGTACATCAACACCGGCAAGGGAGCGTTCACTGAGAAAGGAATCCTTTCCGGCATCGCCTATAACGAGCAAGGGATCGCACGCGCGGGAATGGGCGTGGCAGCGGCAGACTACGACCGCTCCGGGTTTCCCAGCGTGATCATCAGTAATTTTTCCAATGAAATGCTGTCGCTTTATCACAACGAAGGAAACGGATTGTTTGTCGACGAGGCGCCGCGCTCCGAAGTGGGACGCGCCAGTCTTGTCACGCTGGGCTTCGGATGTTTCTTCTTCGACTACGATCTCGACGGCTGGCTGGATATTTTCGTGGCCGACGGCCATATCGAAAAAGGCATCGAGCGTATTCAGTCGCGAATCAAGTATGCTCAGCCGCCGCATCTGTTTCGCAATTTGGAAAAGGGCAAATTTCAGGAAGTCACCAAACTTCTTGGCGACGGCTTTGCGCGCCCGAGAGTATCCCGCGGCGCTGCCTTTGCGGACTACGACAACGACGGCGATCTCGATATCGTCATGACGACCAATAACGGACCGGCGGTTCTTCTCCGCAATGACGGAGGCAGCACGAATCACAGCCTGCGGCTTCGACTGGTCGGCACGCGCTCCAACCGGAACGCATTGGGGGCGGTGGTGCGTGTCACCTCGGGCGGTGAAACTCAATCGGCGATGGTGCAGAGCGGATCCAGTTATCTTTCGCAGAGCGAACGCATACTCACTTTCGGCCTGGGAAAGCGCACCAGCGCAGAGAAAATTGAAATCCGCTGGCCGAGCGGGCAGGTCGACCAGCTGACGAATGTATCCGGCGGTCCGGTTGTGACGGTTCAGGAGAAATAATTCGGACCGATTTCGCAACTCAACATCGGGGATGGGTCCGGTTCATATCAAGAAGCGACATTTGCCCTCCTAAGTTAGGAGGGCAGCGGGATCGCGAAGCGGATCCCGCGAGGGGTGGTTCCAAAACCGCCAACTTTCAAATTAGCTGCTTCTGGAACCACCCCGGCGCTTCGCGCCACCCTAAATTTCTTGATGGCTGCGCCCTGTCGGGCTAGCGCTCGCAGCCGCTCGCGACTCAGGAGGGGAGTCCGCTTCACATAGGTCTCGAATTCTTCGATCCGCCAGAAACCCATATTCCACATCGATCATCCTGGTCGCTTTCGTCGGCTTTCTTTAGCAGAGCCTCTCCGGATAAGGTACGTTACTGCAATTAGGGAAACGATGAATACGAAACCTCAGCCTTCCCGCGTTCGACTTCAGTTTGCACTTGCCCTGATTCTCTGCCTCGGAATTGCCGGCTGTCAGCGCCGCGTCCCCAATGCGGCTCAATCGCGGTCCGCAGATCCAGTGGAAGCAATCCGCCTCAACAATCGCGGCGTGGCCGAGATGAACCGCGGCCGCGCTGGAGAGGCCTACGAACTTTTTCGGCAGGCATGGCAGCGCGACTCTTCTTTGTTCCCCGCCCGCTTGAACGAGGGAATCGCGTTGCTCAACAACCAGCGATTTGACGAGGCAAAGGAAGTACTGCTGGATGCGACGCAACGGCAGCCCGACAATGCGCGAGCCTGGTACAACCTCGGTATTCTCTATCGGAACACGGCACAGGTTAATCCGGCGATCGACGCTTTTCAGCGGGCCACGCGAATTGATCCGGGAGACGCCGACGCTCTGTACTTCATGGGACAGCTAAACGCACAGCTCATGCGCTATGACCAGGCCATCACGTGGTACGAACGTTGTCTTGCGCTCGACAGCTTTCATGTCTCCGCGGAATTCGGCCTCGCACGCGCCTATCAGCTTTCCGGCAACGATGATGCGGCCCGGAAACATCTCGATCGCTTCGACCAGCTCACTCAGTCGAAGCTTGGAAAACCAATCAGCCTGACCTACGGTGAACAAGGGCCATACTCGACCGCCGAACCCGTTGCGGGCGAAACCACAGCGCCCGCACAATTCGGCGTTCGATTTTCATCCGCCACGGAACAGTCCGGACTTCGCTTCGAACCGCGCCCGCAACCCGATCATCCCGATCACATACTCCCGCTGCTTGGTGCAGGAGCGTGTTTCATCGATTTCGATAAGGACGGCCGTTCCGACTTGCTTCTGCTTGGAGGTACGAGAGGCATCGTGCTTTACCGGAACGCGGGCGGTGGAAAATTCGCGGACGTGAGCGACCGCGCAGGCTTCAACACCACAGGAGAAACTCTGGGCTGTACTGTAGGCGACTACGACAACGATGGCTTTGACGACGTCGTGGTGGGATTCCAGGATCACGTCACTCTCTATCGCAATCAGGGCAACGGAACGTTTCGGGATGTCACCGCAGCCTCCGGCATTCGTGTCGACGGACTTCCGCTCGGACTCGTGCTGGTGGACTACGACCACGACGGCGATCTCGATTTGTATGTTTCGCGATTCTCGAATTTTGCCATTCCAGCTTCGGGCAACTTTGATTTCCCTTCCGGACAAGCCCGCACCTCGAACCTCTTGTGGCGCAACAACGGCAACGGAACTTTTACAGAATGGACCGCACAGGCGGGGCTGGCAGGAGACGCTCCCGGTATTGCCGCCATCGCTTCCGACTTTAATAACGATCGCGCGATCGACCTCGTTCTTACTGGATGGCGCGCTGCTCCGTCTCTTCTCACCAATCCGCGCGAAGGAGCATTCCGGCAATCCGAGCCCTGGAAGTCCCCGTTTCCTGCGGCCGCTGCCGGTATCGTCGCCTTCGATTTCAATCATGACGGCTGGATGGACCTTGCCTTCACGCACTGGGGAAAACCCGGACTGAGTGTCTGGAAAAATCTTGGCGGCACCGGCTTCGAGAGGGTAGCGATGCCCGATCTGCCATGGGACCGCGGCTGGGGAATCTCCGCCGTGGATGTGGACAACGACGGATTGCTGGATCTTGCTGCCGTCGGCGAAACCAACGGACACGGCGAAATCCGTTTGCTGCGAAACATGGGAGGCGAGCGCTTCAGTGATGTCAGCGAAGCCGCCGGTCTGAATTCGCTCGCACTGGTAAAACCGCGGGCGCTGCTCACCGGCGATATCGACGGTGACGGCGACACCGACATCCTCGTGACGCAAAATGGCGGCAAGCCGGTGCTGCTCCGCAATGACGGCGGAAACAAACGCAATTCCCTGCGTCTTGCGTTTCAGGGACTCAACGACAATAAAAGTGCGATCGGCACCAAGGTTGAAGTCTTTGCCGGAGCGCAGCGTCAGAAGTGGGAGGTGTCATCGTCATCGGGATATCTCGGGCAGAATGCCCCGGAGATCATCGTCGGTATGGATTCCGCGCGCGAAGCGGATATTGTCCGCGTGCTTTGGCCCAGCGGAGTGCCGCAGGACGAAGTCCAGCTCGCGGCGGCGCAACGCCATCTCATTAAAGAAATCGACCGGAGAGGAAGTTCGTGCCCGCTTTTGTTTGTGTGGAACGGCAGCCGGTATGAGTTCATCTCCGACATCATCGGCCCGGGTATTCTCGGTGAATGGGTTTCGCCCAGCGAGCGCAACACATCCGATCCGACCGAATATCTGAAAGTTGACGGTAACCTTGTCAAACCCAAAAACGGCCGGCTGAGCTTTCGCTTCGCGGAGGCAATGGAAGAAATAACCTATCTCGATCAGGTACGCTTGCTTGCGATCGATCACCCCGCCGACGTTGTCGTTCATCCGAACGAGTATTTTGCCAGCCAGCCGCCATTTCCCGAATTTAAAGTTGTCGTCAGCAAAAACGCGAGGCCGCCACTGGCCGCACGCGACGATCACGGGCGCAATGTACTTCCAGAGCTTCTGAATCGCGATCGGCGCTATGTCGCCGGCTTTGATTCCCTGCCCTTCCACGGCTTCACGAAAATGCATTATCTGGAGCTGGATCTCGGCAAGATCGAAGCCGGCGATTCCTTACGACTCGTCATGCACGGCTTCACCGATTACTTCACCACCACCGGAGTCTTCGCGGCGCATCAGGCGGATGTCCACGCGATCGCTCCGTTCCTTGAAGTGCAGACCAGGGATGGTCAATGGAAGCGCGTGCTCGACGATATCGGATTCCCCGCCGGTCTGGCGCGAACCATGATCGCCGACTTGTCCGGCCGTTTGCCGGCGGGTACTTCTCGTATTCGCATCGGCACGAATTTGAAGATTTACTGGGACCAGATTCTGCTCGACACGACACCGCAGAATGCGCCCTTCGAAATTCATGATGTCCCGGCCGTCGAAGCCGGGTTCGCGTTTCGCGGATATCCGAAGCGAGTCGAAGGCAGCGTGCCAGGCGATGGCTCGTACGTCCATGAAGAGGTCAGCCCGACCGGGCCGTTCTCTCGCCATGAGGGTCACTACACGGCTTACGGCGATGTTCTCTCACTACTCAAGAAGTCGGACGATCAATTCGTCATCATCGGTTCCGGCGATGAGGTATCGCTGGAGTTCGATCCTTCGGCGCTGCCGGCGCTGCGCCCAGGCTGGTCGAGAGATTTTTTCTTTTATGCCGATGGCTTCGCGAAGGAAATGGATTTTTATGAGGCCATTCCGGACAGCGTCGAGCCGCTGCCATTCCATGCGATGGGCCAGTATCCCTATGGTCCCGACAAGCGATATCCAAACGAGGCTGCGTATCTGGCATACCGTCTCGGTACCAATACCCGCTTTGTCAGCGGAAAGGAAATTCCGTCATATCGGTATCGATATTGAATAGGTGAGTTCAGAGTCCGTATGCAAGTCTTCGCGCTAGTTGGAAGGGCGAGTATTGCCCTCCTAAGTTAGGAGGGCAGCGGGATCGCTTCGCGATCCCGCGAGGGGTGGTTCCCAAGCCGAGATGTTTCGATTTGGGAACCACCCCAGCGCGCTTCGCGCGCTCTCCCCTCCTGACTCAGGAGGGGAATCTCCGCTTTTCCCAATTCATTCACATCTTCCATACCCGCACCTACACTAATGTCCTGCGGAAATTGGATTCATATGCTCTTTTCAGTATCGTTTATCATCTTCGCGACAATGATGATGCACTCGATCGTGGATCAAACCTGGGCCGGTTTTCTCGGCCGCGCGATTTTGCATCGGGATGACGCTTCAACGCGTAGCGTGCATGCCGGCCGATCTGTGCTTGTTACCGGCGCCGCAGGATCCATCGGATCCGTTCTGGCCCGTGCACTCGCGACGGCCTCTCCGCGACGCCTGATTCTGCTCGATCGTTCTCGCCGCCGTCTCGATTCATTGACTCGCGACATCCGAGCGGATTCGCCGAACGTTCCCTTGATTTCCGTTGTCGCCGATATCACTCACGCGCCCGCCCTCGACCATCTCTTCGCCACGCAACAGCCGGAGGTGGTCTACCACGCGGCGGCGTTCAAACACGTCCCTCAACTGGAGAGCGATCCATTCGTCGCCATTCGCAACAATGCGCTCGGCACTGACGAGCTGTCCCGCGCGGCTGTTCGTCACCACAGCGAAACCCTTGTCATGATTTCAACCGACAAGGCGGTGAACCCGCACAGCATCATGGGAGCGACGAAGCGAATCGCGGAGATGATTCTGATGCGAGGCGCGAGCGGTCAGACCTGCATGCGTGCGCTCCGTCTTGGAAATGTCCTGGCTTCCCGCGGCAGCGTCGTCCCGGTCTTCCGGCGGCAGATCTTACATGGCGGTCCTGTCACCGTCACCCATCCCGAAGTGTCGCGCTACTTCTTCACTCTCGGAGAAGCGGGGACGCTCGTTCTCGCGGCGGCATCGCTGAGCGGAAGCGGCAGCATTCTTGTCCCGCAGCTGGGAAGCCCGCACAAGATTGTCGACCTTGCCCGCTACATGATCGACGGCCAGGACGACATTCCCGTGGTTTTCACCGGCCTCCGCCCTGGAGAAAAGATGGCCGAGCAGATGCTGTCGTCCTGCGAGACCGTCGATCCGAAAGCGGAACTCGAACTCTATCGGGTCCACAATGCGACCGCTCCACTGGATAACCTCGACGACTCGATCGCGGCTCTCGAGCAAAGCGCGACGCAAAACAACCTCGCTGCAGCGCTGCGCATCGTCCAGCGCATGGTCCCAGAGTACAAGCCCAGCGACAGCCTGACGCAGCTGCTTGATTCTGGTCACCATCGCATGGCCACCGCATGAAGCGAAAGATCGCAGTCCTGACCACGTCGCGAGCCGACTACAGTCATCTCTACTGGCCGCTGAAGGATCTGGCAGCGCGGCCGAATGTGGACCTGCGCATCATCGCGATGGGCTCTCATCTGTCTCCCGAGTTCGGCCGCACGATCCAGGAGATCGAAAACGACGGCTTCCCGATTGAGGCGCGGATCGAGTGCCTTCTCAGTTCCGACACGGACGTCGGTATGGCCAAGACAATCGGCGTGGCCACGCTGAGCCTTGCCGACACCCTGGGATCGATGCGGCCGGATTTGCTGCTGCTCATAGCGGATCGCTACGAGATGCTGGCGCCTGCCGCCGTGGCCCTGGCGTTGCGAATCCCAATCGCACACATCGAGGGCGGAGAAATCAGCGAAGGCGCCATCGACGACGCGGTTCGCAATGCGCTCACGAAAATGAGTCATCTTCATTTCACGTCCACCGTGCGAGCGCGCCAGCGCGTCATCGCGATGGGCGAGGAAGAGTGGCGCGTGCATCGCGC
>Ga0209488_10000440_pt1 | contig 34685 bp, 29 predicted proteins | sample Rivendell_Oct201_8_FD_188349 | JGI IMG/M metagenome (GOLD analysis project Ga0209488, IMG submission 188349) | Vadose zone soil microbial communities from the Eel River Critical Zone Observatory, Northern California, USA -... | ecosystem: Environmental > Terrestrial > Soil > Vadose zone >...
ATTTGATTTCTTCGTGGAGGAAAGCGCCAAGGATTGGCCATTTCAATATGAACCGGAGTTGCGCGAGGAATTGCAGCCTTACCTCAAGGCTGAAACTGCGGGACCGCGATTGCAAGCATATTTGCGCGGACTCGATCGAACGCCGTCATCGTCGATCGATTTTCTTTGCAATCTCAACCGTCACCTGCAGAAGGACATCAAATATCTGATCCGCATGGAACCGGGCGTACAACCGACGGAAGACACACTGAGCAAAGGGTCGGGGTCGTGCCGCGATTCCGGCTGGCTGCTTGTTCAAATTGCACGCCATATTGGATTCGCGGCTCGTTTTGTCTCGGGCTATCTCATTCAGCTCACGCCGGACGTTGCTTCCCTCGATGGTCCGTCCGGTACGACCGTCGATTTCTCCGACCTCCATGCGTGGACGGAAATCTACCTGCCGGGTGCGGGTTGGATCGGTTTCGATCCGACATCCGGGCTGCTGGCGGGCGAAGGGCATATTCCGCTTGCTGCCACACCATCACCATCGAGCGCGGCGCCCATTTCCGGAAGCCACGAAGCAGCCGAAGTCGAGTTCAGTTTCGACTTGGCGATAAGACGGGTCGCAGAGTCGCCGCGCGTGACGAAACCTTACGCCGATGCAGCTTGGGAACGAATCGTTGCGGCGGGACGCGTGGTAGACGCACGATTGCGCGAACGAGACGTGCGGCTGAGCATGGGCGGCGAGCCGACATTCGTATCCATCGATGACATGGATGGCGCGGAGTGGAACACTGCCGCGGTCGGGCCCCACAAGCGCCTGCTCGCGGAGGATTTGGTCCGCCGGTTACAACACCGTTTTGCACCAGGCGGTCTGCTCCACTACGGTCAAGGCAAATGGTATCCCGGCGAGCAACTGCCGCGTTGGAACTTTGCCATCTATTGGCGCGCCGACGGTGAGCCATTATGGGAGAATCCAAGCCTCATTGCCCGCGAAGCAACGCCGACCAAAGCAAGCATCACGGACGCTCAAACTTTTGTCAGTCACCTGTGCACGCAACTTGCCCTTCCTGCCGACAGCACCATCCCGGCATACGAAGATGCCGGTCACTTCGCGCTGGTTGAGCAAAAGCTTCCCATCAATACGCCCCCGGGTGACAACCGCCTCTCGGATCCGGCAGAACGCGCACGTGTCGTGAGGGTCTTCAATCGTGGCCTCGATAAACCGGCGAGCTACGTTCTGCCTATCCAGGCCGCACAATCGCAGGATCGCGGGCGGAGGTGGGTGACCGAACGCTGGGCCTTGCGCCGCGACAAACTCTTTCTGTTGCCGGGAGACTCTCCGGCAGGATTTCGACTGCCGCTCGGCTCCCTGCCCTTCCTGCCATCATCCGACTTGGCCGAGGTGTTTCCGCGCGATCCATTCTCGCCCGCACCGCCGTTGCCGGAGCGTCAAACCCTGCTGCAGCGTCGCCGCGTTGCAACTTTGGAGGCCGCACCGGCCCCACGCGCGAGTACAAGTGAAATCAACGGATCCGTTCGCACCGCGCTCACAGTCGAGCCTCGCGATGGACACCTGTGTGTCTTCATGCCGCCGCTCGAGGACGCAGAAGACTATGCGGCGCTTATCGCCGCCGTCGAGGAGGCCGCACGAAACACGCAACTACCCGTTCATATCGAGGGCTATACGCCGCCATCGGATGTCCGGCTGAACGTCATCAAGGTCACGCCGGATCCGGGTGTGATCGAAGTCAACGTACAGCCATCGACCACCTGGGACGAGGCGATCGACATCACCACTACGCTTTACGAAGAAGCGCGGCTGTCGCGTCTGGGCACCGAAAAATTCATGCTCGATGGACGGCACACGGGCACGGGTGGTGGCAATCACATCGTACTTGGCGGGCTCACGCCTCCGGACAGCCCGTTCATCCGCCGGCCGGACCTTCTCGCCAGCATCGTCACCTTTTGGCAGAACCATCCGTCGCTTTCCTATCTGTTCTCAGGGCTTTTCATCGGACCGACCAGCCAGGCGCCGCGGGTCGACGAAGCGCGCCACGAGAGCCTCTATGAATTGGAGATTGCCCTGGCGCAGATACCGCGGCCCGGCGCAGGCTACATTCCGCCGTGGCTGGTTGATCGTATCTTCCGCAATCTTCTTGTTGACGTTACCGGCAATACGCATCGCACGGAAATCTGCATCGACAAGCTCTACTCGCCGGATGGCGCAACCGGACGGCTGGGCCTCATCGAGTTCCGATCATTCGAAATGCCTCCGCACGCGCGCATGAGCCTTGCGCAACAACATCTGCTCAGGGCGCTGATCGTGCGATTTTGGGAGCACCCTTACCGCGCTCCCTTGGTGCGATGGGGCACTGCCCTCCACGATCGCTTCATGTTGCCGCATTTCGTCTGGGCTGACTTCCTTGACGTCGTAGACGACCTGAAAGCGGCTGGTTTACCGGTCGAGAGCGAATGGTTTCACCCACACTTCGAATTTCGCTTTCCCCTTTATGGAACCATTCAAGCCGGAGACTTGTCGGTCGAATTGCGCCAGGCGCTCGAACCATGGCACGTGCTTGGCGAGGAAGGCGTTACCGGCGGCACCGCGCGTTATGTCGATTCTTCGCTCGAACGAATCCAGGTCCGCGTCAGCGGTCAGAACGGCAGCCGCTACGCAACTGTATGCAACGGTCGTCTTCTACCGTTAACGGCCACCGGTATATCCGGCGAGTTCGTGGGAGGCATACGTTATCGCGCCTGGTGCCCCGCATCGGTGCTCCATCCGACCATTGCACCGCACGTTCCGTTGACGGTCGACGTCGTCGATACTTGGTCAGGGCGCTCCATTGGGGGCTGCCGATACCATGTGTCTCATCCCGGGGGTCGAAATTTCGAACTCTACCCTGTCAACGCCTACGAGGCGGAGGGCCGCCGCCTGGCCCGATTCGAAAACTTCGGACACACCGCCGGCCCGACGATGACCACAAATAACAGCATAATCAACGCGGACTACCCTCTGACATTGGATCTTCGACGCGCGTGATCGTCGTCGATGGGGCAAAAACCACTCATAATGCCGGTGCTTCGCGTCACCCGACGTCCCATATATAACGGAAATGGCAAAACGGGAGAACTTCCCACTGCCATAATCGTCAGATGGCCGTCTTGGACTGGTGCCAACGGGTACAAAAGCCTAAAGTGAGGCCATCCTAGCGACCACAAAGCCGGCATGGAACGCCTCATTGGGAATGATCACGAATACGAAATCGGTTGCGTCCAAGCCGGCTGAACTTCTGTCCGACTATCGGCCCCCGACCGGTACTTTTGACGAACTGGTCGACAACACCGGGGCAATCCGGCCGCATTGGGCTCCGTTGATCGCGGCGTTTGACGGTCTTCCGTCGCGCGAACGACGAGCGCGCGCACGTCGGCTTGATCGACAAGTCAGTGATACCGGTCTTGCGCACGATATTTATGCCGACCCGAGCGCGCCCCCTCAACAGTGGCGACTCAACTTGATGCCATTCATTATTTCCACGGAGGAGTGGAAATGGTTTGAGAAAGCGCTCGTACAGCGGGCGCAACTATTCAACGTCATGCTGGGAGATATCTACGGGCCCCAAAAGCTGTTGCGCTCCGGTCTTTTGCCTCCCGGTCTGGTCTTTGCCGATCCCGCCTATCTGAGAAGTTGCCGCGCCATAGTCCCGCCAAATGGTCACTTGCAGTTCTATGCTGCCGACATCGCGCGCGGTCATGATGGTCAATGGCGCGTCATCGATAATCACGCCGAGACGCCGGCGGGCATCGCTTATGCGATAGCCAATCGCGTCATGCATGCCGATGTTGCCGGCGATATTCTTGCTGAATGCAACGTGCGACGGCTTTCGTGGCACTTTCAGGATTTTCAGTCCTTGATCGAGGGCCAGAGCGGCCGCACGGAGCCAAATATTGCCCTGCTTACGCCGGGTCCTGATCATCCGGACTATTTCAGCCATTCCTATCTTGCGCGCTATCTTGGATACCATCTTGTAGAAAGCGGCGACTTGCGCGTGGCGGGAGAAGTTGTCTTCCTCAAGACTCTCGAAGGCCTCAAGCCGATTGATGTCATTGTGCGATGCACGGAGGGGGCAAGATCAGACCCGCTGGAGCTGGAACCGTCGGCATTCGATGGCCCGAGCGGATTGGTCCACGCATGCCGTGCCAATCCGGCACTCGTCGTCAACGCGATTGGATCTTCGGTCATCGAAAACCGAGGTCTAGGCGGCTACCTCCCCACGATATGTCGCGAACTGCTTGGCGAAGACCTCTTGCTCACAGATGCGCCGCGATCGTGGCTCGGCGATGCTCAAGCACGCGCGCATGTCGAGAACTCATCCGACGACCTGGTGATCAGGGACGCGCGCGAGGGAACCGGAAGGCCCGGCCAGGCTGCACTTGGTCGCTCGCTGCAACACGCATCGGCGGCAGACCGCGAGATTCTGGTGGCAGAGATAAACACGCAAGGCGCGCGTTTTGTTGCCGAGCGGCGGCTTGGATTCGCCACCATACCGATGTTGACACCACAGGGACTTAGGCCACGGGCCTTTGCGTTACGCCTTTTTGCGTCGGCCAAAAATGGCGGCTTCGCAGTGATGCCAGGGGGGCTATCGATCGGGGTCGATCCCGGGTCAGCCGTTGCACTTAGTGCGTCGGATGGCGAGACCCAGGATGTGTGGGTGCCCATGGATGGGGTAGAACGCCCGCATACAAGCCTATGGAAGCCCCAACTTCAAACGGCACTTATCCAACGCTCGCAACGCAACTTGCAAAGCCGCGTCGCGGACAATCTTTTCTGGCTCGGCCGATATCTCGAGCGGGGCGATTGGACCATGCGCGTTATTCGAACAGCACTCGGCCGCCGTTTCGAATATCTTGGTTCGGCCCCCGCCAACAAGGCGAGCGAACTCAGTCTCGAACTCTTGCTTGATAAAGGCACGTGGCGCCGAGATGCGCCAAACGAGCCGCGCCAGGATCTGCGCCCGGCTGCTCGCCTTGCCAGCATGCTCATTACGCAAAAAGAGGGCATGTATAGCCTTGCGCAGACGTTTGACGGAATATCTCGCGTCGCCAGTCTCACGCGCGACCGCCTTTCGCTGGAAGCGTGGCGAACATTGGGGAAATTCAGGATCGACGATGCCTGGCGCTCCCGCATGCGGGATGCCAGTACAAGCGAGTTGCAAGACGAAATCGAAGACCGGCTCGCCATGGTGGCCACGTTCGGTGGCCAGATGCACGAGAATATGACGCGAAATTTCGGGTGGTTCTTTCTCGACATGGGGCGGCGCTTGGAGCGCGCCTGCAATGTTTCCGACTCGCTCAATGCTCATTTTTCCCGCTCCGTGTCGGACGACGTAGACCGGGAGCGCTTGCGGCATATCCTTGATCTGGCGGACAGCTACATAACCTATCGCTCCCGCTACCGGCTGGAACCGATGTTGCCTCTGGTCCTTGACCTCCTTCTTATCGATGAAACGAATCCTCGCAGCTTCGCCTATCAACTCGCCGCCTTGTCCAAACATTTGGAATCGCTGCCGCAGGCAACTGACGGCAATGCGCTCACACGCGAACGTCGTATCGTTCTTTCTCTGCAGACAGCCGTCCGGCTCGCCGACGTGCACGAACTCAGCGCCGTCCGCCAAGACGGTCGACGCGACGGATTGGAGACCTTGTTGCATCCGGCGCTCGATGAATTGCCGCAGCTTTCGGATCTGATCTCGCGCCGCTACTTCCGGCTCGTCGAGGATGAACCGCACCGCGTCGCTACCCGTCCCGGGACGCGACAATGATTTATGAGATCAGCCATCGTACCGCATACAAGTACGACGCGCCCGTTACACAGTCTCAACACGTAGTACATCTTGCGCCGAGATCCGTGGATCGGCAGACAGTGCGGCATCATAGCCTGCTGATCGAACCGGCCCCATCGACTCGTACCGACCTCGTCGACTATTTCGGTAACCCGTATTCTATTCTGAGCATCGACGATGAGCACTCCGAACTGGTCATGCATGCGCGTTCGACGATTCAAGTGACGCCGCGGCAATCGTTGAATCGTGAGAGCGGCACCCCCTGGGACCGGATCCTGCCTCTGCTTCTTGAAAAGCAGAGCAGTACGGACGATCTTCACGCTATAGATTGCGCAACGCCCTCGGCGGCGACACAGACGACACCACAGGTCATTGATTATGCCAAGGCCTCGTTTCCGCAAGGCTGCCCAACCCTGATGGCGGCCTGGGATCTTACGTGCCGGATTTTTGCCGACTTCAAATTCGACCCCACGGCAACCGACGTCTCCACGCCGGTCTCGCGTGTCCTTGCCAACCGTCGAGGCGTCTGCCAGGATTTTGCCCATCTCGCTTTGGCATGCTTTCGAGCCATGCGCGTGCCGGCTCGCTATGTGAGCGGTTATCTGCTGACTCGCCCGCCCGCTGGAAAGCCCAGGATGCAAGGGGCCGACGCGTCGCATGCATGGGTTGCGATCTGGACACCGGAAGTGGGGTGGGTGGATTTCGACCCGACCAATCGAATCATGCCGGATGAAGAGCACATCTCATTTGCCTATGGTCGCGAGTACCACGACATCAGCCCGATAAGCGGCGTCTTGCTCGGTGGCGGCAGGCACATTGTCAATGTTGCGGTCGATACAAAATGCGCGAGCTGATTGATTCGACAACCCTCCAGCGTGATGATTGCGACTCAGAAGCCCATAGTTGGACCGCGGGGGTCGCCAACGGCACGATCCAACTGATTACAGAAAATATGATTAACTGAATCCTTCATCGCTGCCCAAGATTTACCGGTTCACTTTAACTTGTGATCAATGGCAATGGGTAAAAAGCGTATGCGCCGCATCGAAAAAAACGAATTGACCAGGATTCAACTATACACAACTGCATGGAATTGCGGCTCGATCATTTGGTTGCTACGGAGAAAACAGTGCCTGATGCAGAGGCGAACACCGAGACTAAAGCTGGATCTCCAATCTGGCGTATTGCGCGAAAATGCGGCGTTCCTTTTATCGGTGTCGTCGCTGCCATCGCTATGTATTGCGTCGTCGTCGATGTTTTCGACTGGGCCAAGGTCGCCGATGATGTTGCGCTCGACACTCAACGACAACTCTTCACGCGGGCACTGACGAGTCATGCTGAACGGGTATTGCGCGAAACACAGGCAGTGGCCGCAAGCGAAACAGCCTATCGCAAGGTCCGAGCTGATTTTGATTTGGATTGGATAAAGGTCTATGTCAGCCAACGCCTGCAATCATATTTTGATCACGATTTTGTTGCCGTCGCCGACCCTGCCAACCGCCTGATCTATGCGTCGTTCGGCAATCGTGGCGGAAACCAGAATTGGGTTGACGCCGTACGGTCCCAACTGAACACGGTCCTTGACCAGGCCCGCAGTGGGGCCGGCGGCGCCGCAAGTGACGATAAATCGGCACCCGTGCCGGGTTCGGAACGATCGCCCGGAAGTTACGTGGCGTTACGGCTCCAGAATGTTCTTGACCGCCCGGCAATCATTGCGGGTGTCGCCATCACATCGCCGGACGACACTTTGGATGACGTCCGCGCCAATGCGCCAGTTATTGTGAGTATCAAATTTATTGACGATGCCGTTCTTGCCGAAGCGGCGTCGCATTTGCAATTGACCAATCTACGCGTAATCGACGGCATCACGGCGCCTCTTGGCGATCACACATACGAGTTGATGGACAGCCGGGGCAAGACAATCGCGCAGTTCGCCTGGACACCGGCGCGTGCCGGAACCGAGGTCGCCAGGAATACGATTCCGTTCGCCTTGATAGGGATTGCAGTTCTCGCCTTCCTCGCGCTGACGGTGCTCAACCAATTGCGGCGCAAACGAGCCAAGACTACCGGCGGCGAGAGCCGGTTGAGACACCTCGCCATGCACGATGCACTGTGCGACCTGCCGAACCGCGCCCATTTTAGCGAGCGCCTGGAGAACCAGATCAAAAAGGCGCGCGACGGTGGTCCACCTGCAGCTGTGTTTTATATCGACCTTGACCACTTCAAGGATGTCAACGATACGCTCGGTCACCCAATTGGCGACGAACTCATTCGTATCGTGGCGCTGCGACTTCGCAACGCACTCGCTGGCCAGGACCTCGTAGCACGGATCGGTGGGGATGAATTTGCGGTTATCATTATCTCCAACTGTAACCATGCCGTTTTACAAAAGACCGCAGAACGTCTGATAGGCGTCTTGTCCAAACCCTATTCAATCAGCAATCACCCTGTCGTCATTGGCGCCTCAATCGGGATTTCGGTCATTGGCGCGGACGTTGTCGGGTCAGCCGACGTCTTGCGCCATGCCGACATGGCGCTCTACCGTGCAAAAAACGAAGGACGCAATCGCGCCTGCCTCTACGATTCCAAAATGGATAAAGACATTTTGATGCGCAAGCAGATCGAAGGCGATCTGCGCTCCGCGATTGAAAACAATCGGCTCGAAGTCGAATACCAGCCCATTGTGAGCAATGGCTCGGAAAAAGTCATCGGCGTTGAAGCGCTTTGTCGCTGGACACACCCGATTCGGGGGGTGATCTCGCCGGGCGAGTTCATTCCGATCGCGGAAAATAGCGGTCTAATTATCGGTCTCGGAGAATGGGTGCTGCGCCGAGCCTGCCTCGACGCAAAGAGCTGGCCCGGGATTTTTGTGTCGGTCAATGTTTCGCCAATGCAGTTCCGGCGGCCCGACTTCGTCGACAAGGTGCAACGCGTCATATCAGAAACTGATCTCGATCCTACACGGCTTGAACTCGAAATCACCGAGACGACGCTCATTGGCAATACCGATGCCGCCGAACTCGCCATGGTTCGCCTCAAAGCGCTTGGAGTTCAGCTCGTCCTCGACGATTTTGGGACCGGTTATTCGAGCCTGCTCCATTTGCGCCGATATCCGTTCGATAAACTCAAAGTGGATCGTAGCTTTATCATTGCCATCGAACGTGCCGCCGATACGGCGGCGATCGTTAATGCCATCGTCACCCTTGGTCGGGGGCTTGGCATCAAGGTCACGGCCGAAGGCGTCGAGACAGCGGGGCAACGACTGTTCTTGCGCGCCGCTGGCGTGCATTCCATGCAGGGATATCACATTGGCAGGCCTTGCCCGGCAGAATACATTGCCGCCAAACTTGGTTCGCCCCCCCCACCCCAGGTTTCCCACGACCGAACCGACTTGGCGCAGGCGAGTTAATCAAGCCTAAACCCAATCGCCCGCATCCGATTGGCCCGGGGACGGCCGACGGTATGACCCCACTTGGCGGAAACGGAACGATCAACCTGATGGGACGTTCCGGCTAGCGCTGGGCAAAGGCTGGGTGGGCGGCCACCACCGATCCGGATCGGGGGCTGCCAATCCAAGGCTGGGCAGATCGCGACGATTGATCACTCCTCTTGCCAAAGCAATTTTGCCAAAGGAATTCAGGTTCTATGCATAACTGATTGCCACCACCCATGGGCCAACGATAATACGAGGGGCCACAAGGGAGGAACCCAATATGCCCGCCACGTCCAAAGTCGCCCTCGTCACTGGTGCCGGTACCGGCATCGGCAAAGCCGTCGCTCTTGCGTTGATGGGCGTAGGCTATTGTGTTACGCTAGCGGGACGTCGTGCGGACAAGCTTGAGGAGGCTGCGCGTGAAGGCGGGGCTTCGGGGTCGCCGAGCCTTGTGGTGCCGACCGATGTCAGCAACCCGGCAGCCGTCAAAGCCCTCTTCGCAAAGACCAAGGAAGCCTTCGGCCGTTTGGACGTGCTGTTCAACAATGCCGGAATTGGCGCGCCCGCGATGCCCCTTGAAGATCTGCCCTACGAGACCTGGAAGCAGGTCGTCGACATCAACTTGACCGGCATGTTCCTGTGCACGCAGGAAGCGATCCGGTTGATGAAATCGCAAGACCCGCGCGGCGGCCGCATTATCAACAATGGCTCGATCTCGGCTCATACGCCGCGACCGCGCGCTGTTGCATATACGGCGACCAAACATGCCGTCACCGGGCTGACAAAACAGACCTCGCTCGACTGCCGGGGCTACGACATCGTCTGCGGCCAGATCGACATCGGCAATGCGGCAACGCCGCTGACCGAGCGCATGGTAAACGGGCAAGGCGTGCTGCAACCCGACGGGCGTTCAATGGTGGAATCGCGTATGAACGCTGACGATGTCGGCCGCGCCGTCGTCTACATGGCCGGACTGCCACTCGACACCAACGTGCCATTCATGACCGTCATGGCCAATTCGATGCCGTTCATGGGCAGGGGATGACCAATTTCGGCAGACTTGAGCAAGGTCCGGCGCCGTGACCACCGAGTTCATGTTGCTGTTTGTCACCGGCTTCGTCGCTCAGTTGGTGGATGGCGCGCTTGGAATGGCATTCGGAGTGCTGTCGAATACCGCAATGCTGGCACTTGGATTGCCTCCAGCCCAGGCAAGCGCAATAGTTCACACGGCTGAGGTGTTCACAACTGCCTCATCGGCAGCCTCTCATTGCTACCATCGCAACGTGGACTGGAAGCTTGTCGCACGCCTTGGAATTCCGGGTGTGGCTGGCGCGATTTTGGGCGCATGGATTTTGTCCAACGTCGACGTCTCTTCGGCCAGAAGGTTCGTGTATGCCTATTTGCTCTTGATGGGCTGCTACATCTTGTGGAAATCGGTACGGATTGGTCCACAGCGCACGAGTCCTGCTGGCTGGACGCCATATCTTGGTTTTTTTGCTGGTTTCCTTGACGCAAGTGGCGGAGGAGGCTGGGGTCCCACCGCAACGTCGACCCTGATTGGATCCGGCCATGTTCCACGCCAGACGGTAGGCTCCGTCAATACCGCGGAGTTTTTTGTTACGGTCGCCGCGGCCACGACTTTCTTTGTGGAGCTTGGTGCGTCTCCGCTGGAACACCTGATCCCGATCGTGCTCGGCGGCTTGCTAGCGGCGCCACTCGGTGGATGGCTGGTCAAACGGATCTCGGCGCGAGCATTGATGGCCGCCGTCGGAATCCTCATCGTATCGCTATCGATCTGGCAACTGTATCGGATTCTTCTTGCGTGATCGATTGATGCGTGATCGATTGATCATGCGTGATCGATTGATCATGCGTGAATGTAACTCTCGAGTTGTTCGATGATGAATTTCTGATCCCCAATGATATTTTTGACGAGGTCGCCGATCGACAGAATGCCGACGACCTTCCTTCCCTCCATCACGGGCAAGTGACGAACTCGCTTGTCGCTCATCAGCACCATGCAATGTTCGACAGTTTGTTCGGGCCCCACGCAAACAAAGCGGCTTTCCATGATGTCACGAACCGGCGTAGCCGGCGATGTCTTGCCTTTGAGCACGACACCACGTGCATAATGGCGCTCCGTGATGATTCCGACAAGTTCGTCGCCATCCATCACCAAAAGCGATCCGATGTCATGTTCGGCCATCTTTGCAATGGCATCGAACACAGTGGCGTCCGGCTTGATGGACCGGACAGCAGCACCTTTTTGACCGAGCAATTGACGAACAGTGATCATTTGTCCCTCCTCTTGAGGTACCGTCACGCGAACCCGTAACGGACAACTTCACAGTCTCTTCACAACCTCAATGCGCCATCAGCACCGGTAAAGTTGCATTCGACAAAATGTGGCGGGTCGTGCCCCCAAAAAACATTTGCCGCAACCGGCTCTGGGTATAGGCGCCCTTGACCAGGAGATCGCAATCCAGGGCACGTGCCGTGGCCAGGATCGCCTCGCCTGTGCTGCGGCCATCGAGCCCAACAGATTTTTGTTGCGCGGCAATTCCATGGGACTTCAAATAACGGCCCAACTCCTCGCTTGACGGGCCCGGAACGCCATTTCCTCCTTCGACATTCAGGACCGTGACACGTTCGGCCTGCCGAAGGATGGGCATCGCAGAGGCGGTGGCGCGTGCCTGCTCGGTGCTGCAATTCCAAGCAATCAAGACATTTGTACCAATCGATTGAACAGGCGCAGGCGGCGCAATCAGAATCGGGTGCCCGCTATCAAACAGCGCGACCTCCAGAAGCGCCATGCCGACCCCCTTTCGATGCGGACCGGGCCTGCCCAGAACCGTTATATCGAAAACGCGTCCATGACTGCCGATGAAATGATCGCCCTCCGGCGCATTCTCCCGCCAACCGAAGGACAATGTGGCTGTTGGTTCGGCCGCCGCGCGCGGAATTCCGCGACCTTGCATGAACCCTTCAAAAAGACTGTGCGCCTCCTTTTCAGCCTCCTGAAATTGCTGTGCAAAGGAGTCTGCCAGCATGGGGCTGCCACTCTCCATGTCGACCAAATTCGAAAGCGCCGCCCGCAACGCAAAGCCTTCGACATAGCTGTCGAATTTTCGCGCGAACAACAGTGCCGTCTCCAGTGTCGACGCCATCGCATCGTTTTGTTCGATCGGCACCAGGACTGTTTTCATTGCGAGGGTCATCGTTCTTGCTTACACATTCCGGCATGCGCGCTTCTATTTGCGCATTCCAATCTGGGCTACTGTCCGGCATGAGCATAGCACCAAGCCCTTGAGCTAGCCACTTGCCCGCCGATCATCGATATTGTTGGCCACTTCTTCGCAAATCGCCGCCGAATCAAAAAGATCTTCTCTGACGGCCGGATCAACTGCCGTTTCTGCGAGCTGCCGAAAGGCAGCGGCCTGCTCACGTATGTAATCAGAATTATGCATGGTCGACCTCCTCTGAATACTACTCGGATGAGCTTCGACGTCTCCTCCAAACCTGGCTCGTTACTTGGCCTTCGCGACACCTTATTGAAACATTCACAATGGACAAAAATGCGGCCGCTCGCGCTCGTTCGGTTCGGTAAAAACCCTTAGCGTCATACCGGTCAAGGTTTTTGTCAAGACCCCGCAGGGCTCCAAAGGGCTCCAAATCGCCCTCCGCAGGGCAACATGGTGTCGCACCATCGCCCAGGATGGTGTCGCACGATCGCCCAGGATGGTGTCGCACCATCGCCCAGGCACCACGAGCCCTGCGTCAGTCAACCGCGGCCACACTGATGGTCGTGCCAGCCTTGATCTGCGCGAGCACCTTCACGTCGCTGACTGCCTTCGCAAAGATATTGCAGGGAGACGCAAGCCTCGTCTCGTCCCCCTGGGAGATCGGAGTACGGCCAAAACCGAGCGCAATGCAGTGGCCATCGGGCCAATAGGCCACCTCGCCCGGAACCACCACTGCGCGCGCGTCGCCTTCGCGCGCAACCCGAACCGGAACCTCGAAATAGACCTCCTCACCCCAGGTCATCGCGGCAGCCTTGAACGGCAATGAACCTGCGATTGCCCGGGCGGTCGGCGTGTCGAGAAGATCGGCGTCAAGCGTGAGCGTGCCGAAGTCGAAGCGGATGCGCATGTGGTTTTCCCCTGCTGTTGTTGCCCAATACCAGCTAAGTCTTCATCATGGCAGATGCGCCCTGCGGCAACCACTTGCCGCGGACATATATCGCGATGCTGAGGTTTCATGCAAAACTTGCAATCTGCACTGGGTGTCGCCGCAATGCTTGGCATTGCCTTTGCACTCAGCGAGAATCATCGCGCGGTCGCATGGAAGAAAGCCGGTATCGGGCTTGCAGCAACGATCGTTACGGCCGTCATACTCCTGAAAGTTCCGCAAGTCGCGACTGCCTTTGCTGTTATCAATGATGGCGTGGGGGCCATCGCTGCCGCAACACGAGCCGGAACATCCTTCGTGTTTGGTTATCTCGGCGGCGCCGCCCTGCCCTACGACTTGAAAACTCCGGGAGCGGACTTCGTCCTTGCCCTGCAGGCGCTGCCGGCGGTACTGGTGATGAGCGTATTGACGGCGCTATTGTTTCATTGGCGGATCCTTCCTCCGCTCGTCCGTGGATTTGCCTGGCTGCTCGAACGCACTCTTGGCGTCGGTGGTGCGGTCGGACTCTCCACTGCCGCCAATATTTTCTTGGGCATGGTCGAAGCGCCGCTCTTCATCCGTCCGTACCTGGCGCGGCTTACGCGCTGCGAGCTTTTCGTCGTCATGACCGGAGGCATGGCCGGCATCGCCGGTACTGTGCTGGTGCTGTATGCAACCGTGCTCGGCGCTGTCATTCCCGACGTCGCAGCCCATCTGCTCGTCGCTTCCGTACTTGGTGCGCCGGCGGCAATTCTCATCAGCCTCATCATGGTGCCCGAAACCGAGTCCAATGAGAGAACCGACACATTGGCTGATCCTGCCCCAATGACGTCAAACACGATGGACGCGATCACCAAGGGGACTGCGGCAGGCCTCGAACTGCTGCTCAATATTTGCGCGATGCTGGTCGTACTCGTCGCCCTGGTGCATCTCGCCAATGCGATCCTGGGGCTCCTGCCGGATGTAGCCGGCAGCGCGATTTCGCTACAGCGGCTCCTCGGCATCGTGATGGCGCCGGTCTGCTGGCTCATGGGCATTCCATGGGATCAGGCCGTTACCGCCGGCGGACTGATGGGCATCAAGACAATTCTCAACGAACTCATTGCATATGTGGAACTGTCGAAACTTCCGGCCGATGCGCTCGATGGCCGCTCACGTCTCATCATGCTTTACGCGATGTGCGGCTTCGCCAATTTCGGTTCCCTTGGTATCATGATCGGCGGCCTGACAACCATGGCACCGGAACGCCGCGATGACGTCGTCGCGCTCGGCCTCAAGTCCATTGTCTCGGGCACGCTCACGACCTGCCTGATGGGGGCGATAGTTGGCGTTTTGAGTTAGTTCCCGGAAGAAATTTCCTGATTATTACCGCACCTCTATATCGGGATACCGCGCCCAGGTGCTGAGCGGCATCCGGTCGCATTATTGTTTCACCCGTCACGCACTCACGCCATATTTTATCCAAAGTTGTTGCAGCGATATTAACCGCTCATATGGGGATGGACGTGCTTCATTCATTGGAACAATCCTGGCATCCGCGCCGGCAGGGCCACACCCCGCAATGGAACGGTCGTTCCTCCGTCGGGCGCGTTGGTCCAGGCGATCGAATCGTCCCGCAGTTTTCTTTCGCACACGGCGGCGGCACGCGTTCGATCCGGCGTGGTGTCAGGGCCGTGGTTCGATCCAGCTCGACAACCGCTTTTGCAATTTGTGACGAACCAGATGGCCTCAAGCGCCTCGGCTACTATGAGATTCTCGGAATTTCGAGCCGTGCAAGTTCCGCGGAGGTAAAAACCGCGTTCCGCCGACTCGCCAAGGAACTACACCCCGATTGCAATTCCGCAAACAAAGCCGCTCATCGGCATTTTCTCGCCGTGCAGCGCGCCTACACGGTGCTCCGCAATGCGGACGCGCGCGCCGATTATGACTTATATTTAAAAATCCAGAACGCAGGAGCAGATGTCGAACCCATTGAGATGACCGCTGGTCGCAGCGACACTGGTCGCCGCGGCACTATGCGGCGGCGACGCTTCTGGCACCGGGCCATCAAGGGGGCCGCCGCATCAATTGCATTCACGCTCGTTTTCGTGGCCGGAGCATTGCTTTGGCAGCGCGACGTGAGCACGCTGCGGAGTGATTCGGCGGCAGGGCTGATAGCCGCAAACGCCACCATGGCGCCCGCGATCTCGCCAGAACAACTCGCTGACGCGTTGTATGGAAGCGAGGCAACCCGGTACAGCAGCGACGGGCGACTGCATCGCGATTTCGCACCGTCTACAGCGAACCCCGAAGCTCCGCCATCGATCGAGATGGCGAACCTTGGAGAACCTGCCCCTCTCGGTGACGATGGTCCGACTGGACGCCAACCCCGTACCATCAGCATGATCGCGCTCATCGAAAGTGTGCGACTTGTCGAGAGTGGAAACCGCCAATTGGCCCAGGGTAATATTGTCGTTGCGCGGCGGAATTTCGAACGCGCCGCCGATCGTGGGCTGGCGGTTGCTGCGGCGAGGCTGGCGGATACGTTCGACGCTCGGGCGCTTGCCCGCTCGGGCGTGCACGGAGCCAAACCCGATCGATCGAAAGTGCGCAAGTGGCGCGAACGCGCTTTGGAACTGAGCACCGAAATTGCCACGTGGTCGGTGGAACCGTAGTACGACGGGATAGCTCACTGAATGGCTTTCAAGAAGCCGGTGATCTATATTGCCGCCACGGAAATCAAACAGGATCGATTTGATGGACGCGCTTGAGCGCACGTGGCTCTCGCTTGACGGCCTGTCGGTCGGCGATGCTTTTGGGGAGCGGTTCTTCGGATCGACCCACGAAGTCCTGCAGCGAATTTCACGTCGCGAACTTCCCGAGACGCCGTGGACCTATACCGACGATACCGAGATGGCTTTGTCCATTGTCGAAATTCTGAAAGAACACGGCAGAATTGAGCAGAATCTTCTGGCCGCTTGTTTCGCGCGTCGCATGCAGTTCAATCGCGGCTATGCCCAAGGTACCTATGCGGTTCTATGCGGCGTGAAAGATGGGCTCGATTGGCGTTCGCTTACCCAGGCCTCGTTTCGCGGAATGGGCTCATTCGGCAACGGGGCCGCAATGCGTGTCGCACCGCTCGGCGCATTCTTTGCCGATCAACCCCTTACCATCGTTTGCGACCAGGCGCGCCTAAGCGCAGAAGTCACCCATTCGCATCCCGAGGGTATTGCCGGCGCGATTGCGGTGGCGGTAGCCGCCGCACTTGCTTGGCAACGACGAGATGCCGGCGGAACACTTGGGCGAACTTGGATAACAGCGGTCCGAGATGCCATACCGCACGGATACACCCGCGACGCCGTGGGTGAAGCGCTCGACGTCGCCCCGAATGCAACCATCATCGACGCCGTCAAATTGCTCGGTAACGGCTCCGGCGTCACGGCACCCGACACCGTTCCTCTTTGTGTCTGGGTTGCCGCACATGCGTCGCAAGGCTTCGAAGAGGCTCTGTGGCAGACCGTGGGTGCACTCGGCGACCGCGACACCACTTGTGCAATTGTCGGCGGCATTTTGGCACTACGCGTCGGACACAACGGAGTTCCGCAGCACTGGATTAAGTCGCGCGAGAAACTTCCAATCGGGCCAGACATCGTAGCGCCATAGCTTCTTGGTTGCCAGCTTCTACTGGCGCCGCGTCGGCCTGGAGCTTGCCGTCTTTGCGGCCCGCACCAGCTGGAGGAATTCGGCGCGATAGCCGAAGGGATCATCGCCACGCGCCGCGGACGCAATCCGCAAAACATCGTCATATCCGAAACTACCGGTATGGCGACCGCCACGCAAAATCTCGGCGAAGACCGCGACACTCGCCGCAAAGCGCGCGTCCGTCGGCGCCTCCTCGAAGCGGGCATATTCGGTGCCACGGCCGACCTGCGTGCTGATGAGATCGCTCACATCGGATCTGGGCAGCTTGTAGCGAATCTTCACAAAGGCATATTCGTTCGCGTTCGCAGATGATCCCGCGGAGTCCGTCGGTTGTGCGCCGTAGCGCAGATCGTCGGCCGTGCGCGGCCCGCCAACGGGCACGATCTCGTAAAGCGCGGTGACGGTCCCGCCGGAGCCCACATCGCCGGCATCGACCTTGTCGTTGGTAAAGTCGTCGCGGTTGAGAAGCCGGGTCTCGTAACCGATCAGCCGATATTCAGCGACTGTGGCGGGATTGAACTCAACCTGGATTTTGACGTCCTTGGCGATCGGGATGAGGGTCGATGAGGCTTCCTCGACCAGGACCTTGCGGGCTTCATTGATGGTGTCGATATAGGCCGCAACTCCATTGCCGTTCTGTGCAAGTGCCTGCATCAGAGCGTCGTTATAATTGCCCATGCCGAACCCGAGAATCGAAAGATAAATTCCCTTCGTGCGCTGGCGCTCGATGAAGCCCTTGAGTTCGTCCTGGTTCGTAATGCCGACGTTGAAATCACCGTCGGTGGCCAGCACCACGCGATTGACGCCGTTCGGATCGAAATTCCGTTCGGCCAGAAGATAGGCCTGACGAATTCCCTCTGCGCCGGCTGTGCTCCCGCCCGCGCCCAGATTTTCGATGACATTCAGTATCTTCGATTTCTCGGCTGCCGATGTCGGCTCGAGTGCCGTTCCGGCCCGGCCCGCATAGGTAACGATAGCGACCCGGTCGGTTGATTCCAGCTGGGTGACCAGCATCGACAGCGACTGTTTGACCAGTGGCAGCCGGTTCGGCGCATCCATGGACCCTGACGTGTCGATCAGGAATACGAGGTTCGCACGCGGTCGCGTTGCCGCCTGCACCGCATAGCCCTTGATGCCGACCTGCACGATCTTGCGTCCCGCCACCCAAGGGCTCGGGAAAACCGCAACCGTGGTACGGAACGGCATGTCGGGAGACGTCGGTGCCGCATAGCCATACGGAAAATAGTTGATGAACTCCTCCGTTCGCACCGAGGCAGGTTGCGGCAGCACATTGCGGTTGAGCGAAGCGCGCCCGAACGAATAGGAAGCCGTGTCGACGTCAATGGAGAATGTCGAGACCGGCGCCTCGCGCACGATCTTGAAAGCATTTTCGGGCGCGCCCGTAAACTTGTCGCGGCCGAATGATTCCGGCGGAGACGTGGCGTCGGGCAATGCCGTGCGTGGAACATTTTGCAACTGCTCTTGAGGCGCATAAGCCAGACCCGGGGACCTGAGATGGTCGACAAGGTTCCCCGACGCCGGCGGCGCTGGGTTCGCCAAAACGCGTCCACCTAAAGCAGGTTCGCCTCTGTTGCTTTCCGTCCTCCGACGATCGACATTTTGCGAAGGCGGAGGCGAAAGCGGCGGAGCCGCGGCCGGGCCATAATTGAGCCAACCGCGGTCCTTAAACGCGACCGGCGGCGGCACGGCATATGCCACATCTGATGGTGATTGATGTAACACATGTGACGACTGATGGAGATTAACCATGACCACCGACCCCACAACAAGCGCAGCAAGACTGGTAGCAACGAGATAGCGGACTCCAAATCTTGCTTTCGATATTGCGCGTGGCATTCCATGAGAGCTGGCATGCTTCATTGAGAAACTCCTCCGTGTTGGCAGAACGAGCGACGTTCGCCTCATGAGACGCAGGAGTCCTGGAATTCCTTGGATGCGCGACCGATGCTTACGATCAAAACGATTGAGCGCGTGGTCGATTGCCGCTCGCCTAGCCTGCGCCGAAGGCGCTGGATGATCAGGGAGTTTGCTCATTAGGTTTTCTTCAGGAGACATCAGAGTGCTCCATTGAATTGGGCGTCGAGTTCTTTTCGCGCCTCATGGATGCGCCAGGAGACGGTGGACTCGGCCACACCGAGCGCATGGGCCGCTTCTGCGTGGGTCATGTCTTCGCGCACGACCAGAACGAAGGTTTCGCGCAACAGAGGTTTGAGTCGCGAGAGGCCGCTGGTGAGCCAGTTTTGCCGGTAGAGATCGCGACCGTCGGGTTGCCGGGCGAGGCCCGCGAGCACTGCGAGCCCGCCTTTGACGCGCGTCCACCGCGCGTTGCGGCGGTGATGATCGCGGCAGGCATTCACAACGATTCCTGTCAGCCAGGTCGTGAACTTGGCCTCGCCCTTGAATGTGTCGATCTTCTCAACGAGCGTGCAGCAGACTTCCTGCGCGATGTCCTGAGCATCCGCGTCCGACCCCGTCAGACGCCAGGCAACGCGATGAATTCGGTCGTAATGGCGCTCCAGCAAAACAGCGAATGCACTGCGGTCGCCCGCGACTGAGCATGCCACAAGTTCGCGATCGGGATCGTCGAGCGGACGCACAGGCGTACTCTGGTCTCGCATGAGAAACCCTGGTGCCATGCGCTCGACTGCGCCGCTATCAACCGTACTTTTTTCAATAGACGTCGGCGGACTCTCGATCACATCCACGAAGTCACCCTCTGGCGGCGCATCATAATATTGAGACGGACTGAACGCATGAATCCTTGGGCGCTCGTGCAAATTTTTTCGATCCTCACAAGCAATTGAAATTATGAAAGAATTTCGGCCAGGACGCGATCCGGACAGCGTTGTGTGAGTTCGATGACCGCTCGGCAAACTCGGTGTGATGTCATCGGATCACATCAGCGCCGCTTCAATCGAGCTTGATCCCGATCGTCCGCACGACCGGCCGCCACCGTTCGATGTCTTCGTCGATAAATTGCCGGAAGTTCTCAGGTGTGGAATTCACATCCGGAATGAAGCCCGCGTCGATCAGCATCTGCTGGTACGCCGGTTCGGCCAAGGCCGTTCGCGACGCCAACCAAATCTGCTCGATGATCGCACGGGGCGTTCTGGCTGGCACGAACAGGCCGATCGACTGCTGCGAAATCATGCCTGGAAGACCAGCTTCGATCGCGGTCGGAATCTCCGGTGCAGCGACAAGGCGCGTCGGACCGCTCACGGCGAGAATCCGCAACTTGTTGGTGCGATGATATTCGAGCAACGCGCCGGTCACCGCCGGTACGACCATCGCAACCTGTCCGGCGAGTGCGTCGGTCGTCGCCGGCCCCGAGCCCCGATAGGGCACGTGTACGAGATCGGGAATTCCGGCGAGCGACTTGAACATTTCGCCGGTCAAATGGTTGAGCGAGCCCGCGCCGGCATGCCCGTAGGACAAATTGCCGCGATTGGCCTTAACCAGTTCAATGAATTCCATGAGGGTGCGCGCCGGCACCGCGGGATTGATCGCAAAGCCAAACGGCGAAAGCGCAATGTTCGAGATCGGTTCAAGGTCCTTTAGCGGATCATACAAGGGTCGGTTCTTGAGCAGCGCTTCGGTGATATGCGTGCTCGAACCCCCTAAGAGAATTGTGTAGCCGTCCGGCTGCGCACGCGCGACCGCCGCCGCGCCCAATGAACTGCCTCCGCCGCCGATGTTCTCGATCACTATTGTTCCGAGCAGCGGTTTGATTTTTTCGGCCCAGGGACGCCCGACGGCATCGAACCCGCCGCCTGGCGGAAACGGAACCACAAGCCGGATTGGGCGGCTGGGATATTTGGCTTGAGCGAGCACAGGAAGTGGCGCCCAAGGTAGCGACCCTGTCGGCGCGTAGAGCGCAGTGAGGCCGCCGACAAGCACTCGACGTCGCGTGATCATGTAGACATACCTCCGAAGCCGTCAGGCAGGTCGTTCCTCGCCCTTGACCTGCGTGCGATGCATGATCCGCCGGCTGTTGGGGTCGAAGGCATCGCGCCTGTGCATGGTGCAACGATTGTCCCACAAGACCAAATCGCCGACGCACCAAACGTGCTCCCAGGCAAATTCCGTTCGATCCACCACGCGCCAGAGTTCGTTAAGCAGCGCCTCGGATTCCGCGAGTTCAAGACCGACCAGATAGGCATTGCGACGGCGGCCGAGATAGAGCATGCGCCGGCCCGTGACGGGATGCGTGCACACCAGCGGATGCACGGCGCCCGGCGAGGCAAGAGGATCGTCGGTCGGCGTAACGCCTTGGCGCACGTAGCCGCCGCTATTGTAAGTACCATCGTGCTTGATCTTGATATTGGCGATGCGGTCCTTAAGGCGCGTCGGTAGCGCTTCGTATATTCCGTACATCGTGCAGAACGAAGTATTGCCGCCGGCAGGAGGCACTTCGAGGGCGTAAAGCATGCTCGCCTTCGGCGGCATGTCGAGGTACGACATGTCGGTGTGCCAGACGGCCTCACCGTCACCCAGGCTGCCGATCTCCTCCCCGTTTACCTTGACGTTGGAGACAATGTAGATTTCCGGCAGGCCCTCGACAAAACGGCGGCCGTTCTCCTGGACCGGCGCCCAATCGAGATCGCCCAACCGGCGGCTGAACGCGATCAAATCCTGGTCGCTGAGCGACTGGCCGCGGAGCAGCAGCACCGAATGATCGTGCCACGCCTGCATCAAGCCGGCGAACGCCGCATCATCCAAGTGCTTGAGATCGATGCCCCTGACCTCGGCGCCCAAGGCCGAACCGGTCGTAACCACATCGACGGTGCTTGCCGCGACGCGAGGTATATCAGTTTCTCTTGCGGCCAAGGTCATCGCCACCTCCCTCGAGTTTACCCTTAGGGAGTCCGCCATAAAAGGCGGACCAAAACAAGGCCGATAGGCCTACTATTTGATCTCGATTCCTGTCATTATCTGTGAGGAGGATTGGAGACCCGTGGGAGGGATTTCGATATTTGCGATCTTCACCGTTCGCATGACAACTCGTGTCCTAGGAGGAACTCATGATCAGGGTCCTGTTCACAAGTATGGCAACGATTGCCGCACTCGCGGGGATGTCTTGCATCCAGCCTGTCTCAAGTCAGGAAGAAAGCGATCAGCGCTTCGGAACAGTTCATTTTCCGACATCGTGCAACGAGACGGCGCAACGGCGCTTCGACCGCGCCATGCGATACCAGCATTCGTTCTGGTATCGGGAATCCCGTGGCATATTCGAAGATGTCATCAAGGCCGACCCGCAATGCGGCATCGCCTATTGGGGCATTGCGTTGAGCTATCTCGACAACCCGCACAATCCGCCGCCGGCCGCCAATCTTCCGCAGGGCCTCGCGGCCCTCCAGAAAGCGAAGACCATCGGCGCCAAAACGCAGCGCGAACGCGACTTCATCGATGCACTCCTTGTATTTTACACCGACCACGACAAGGTTCCCCATGGTGCACGGATCCAAGCCTATCTGAAAGCCATCGAAACGGTCGCACAACGCTATCCGGAAGATGACGAGGCGCAGCTATTCTACGGAATCACTCTCAACGTGGCGGCTTCACCCAGCGACAAAACCTATTCCAACCAGATCAAAGGCGCAGGGACTCTGGAAAAGGTCTTCCAACGCCAGCCGCGACACCCCGGCGTCGCGCATTACCTGATCCACCTCTACGATACGCCTGCGCTCGCCGATAAGGGCCTCGACGCCGCCAGGCGCTATTCGGAGATCGCCCCGTCAGCACCCCATGCGCAGCACATGCCGACGCATATCTTCACCCGCGTCGGCTACTGGAAGGAATCGATCGCACTCAATTCTGTTTCGGCCCGGGTCGCAAAGACAGACAAGGAGCCGATCGATCAACTGCATGCGATGGACTATCTGGTCTATGCCCATCTGCAGCTCGCGCAGGACACAAAGGCACGCGAAGTGATGCAGGAAATGAGAATAGTTCCAGGCATTAATCCCAACCTGCTTGCCGGGGTATATGCGCTGGCGGCGTCGCCCGCCCGCTACACCCTCGAACGCAACGATTGGAGGGCAGCATCAGAGTTGCTGGTCCCCTTGACCCCGCTTTCGCATGTCCAGGCGATGAGCCATTTTGGGCGCGCTATGGGCGCAGCCCGGATCGGCAATCCCAATGCCGCCAAAGCAGACATCGCCAAGCTTGCCGAGTTGCGCGACAAGCTGCGGCAAGCGGGGGATGCCTATTGGTCTGAGCAGGTCGACATCCAGTGGCAGGTGGCCAACGCGTGGGTTCTCCATGCCGAGGGCAGATACGACGATGCGCTCAAGGCGATGAGTGCAGCTGCGGATGCGGAAGACAGAACAGAGAAACACCCGGTCACGCCCGGCGTGCCGAGGCCGGCACGCGAACTCTACGGTGTCATGTTGCTCGAACGCGGTATGGCGCGCGAAGCGCTCGCAGCGTTCGAAGCTACAATCAAGAAAGAGCCAAACCGTTTCAACGCGTTCGCGGGCGCCGCAAAGGCTGCCGAGATGATGGGCGACAAAGCGAAGGCCAAGGACTATTTCCAGAAATTGGCGACCCTCGCGAGCGATGCCGATACGATCAGACCCGACCTTGCGGCGGCGCGAGACTTCCTGGCAAAGAATTAGCTCCTGTAGCCCGGGGGTTTTGGCACTGCGCGTGAAGAACGCGCTGTTGGCCTCAACCCGGGCTATCCCTACACAACACCTTGGCGTCGGCGATCAATGGAGCCGGAATTCCCCACTGATTGCCCGTATCTCCGCCGGCTTGATCAGCCGAGCGTGGGCAACGGTAACTGAATGTAGCGGCCCTTCGAGCGTGCGCAGCCAAAAGCCCAGGAATTTGTTGAGGGCCGGAAAATTCGGGCAGAGGTCGTAATCCTGCCAGACATAGGTCTGCAGTAACGCGGGATGGTCAGGCAGCCGGTACAGGATTTGCGCCGTGGTCAGCCCGTAGCCGGCGAGCTGTCGTTTGAAGTCCTTCGAAACCATGTGTGTTCTCCATCGAGTCGGCCACATAATGTGATGGACCAACCGCTCCGGAGGCAAGTACAAACCACAATTAATTGTTTATAATCAGTATATTAGCAGCATATCATGACGACTGCTGATAATGCGTGGCAGCATCATGCCGGACTAAAGAAACCGCCACCCTGGGATTGGAAAAACAACCAGAAAGTGCCGCGCCGTCACGGTCTATCCCTCAATTAACCAAATTAGTTCAATACCTTGCGTTTTCTGCTAGCAGTCACCTCTCATGAGTGCTAAAAAAGTGTCCCGGCCCCCTTGCGGGGCATGGAGGCGTCGCCTATGTGGCGCGTTATGCAGTGCCGGGGGATTCCGGGCATTGCTCCCACAAAAAAGCATACCTGTTCAACCTGCTTAGCACCTGAGGAGTGACCCATGAAATTTCGCCCGCTTCACGACCGCGTCGTCGTCAAGCGAATTGATGCCGACGAGAAGACTGCTGGCGGCATCATCATTCCAGACACAGCCAAGGAAAAGCCCTCGCAGGGCGAAATCGTCGCCGTCGGCCCCGGTGGCCGCGACGAGGCTGGCAAGCTCATTCCGATCGACCTCAAGGTCGGCGAGCGCGTGCTGTTTGGCAAGTGGTCGGGCACCGAAGTCAAGATCGATGGAGTCGATCTCCTGATCATGAAGGAGAGCGACATCATGGGCGTGCTGGAAGAAACGGCCGCCAAGAAAAAAGCCGCCTAAGGCACTCGATCATTGTCGCTTGAGAGAAGCGCAATGCGCAGCTGCTCAAGGGACAAAAACCTTCATCTGACTCTCCGCCGCGCAAGCCGTCGTTTTGCGATTGCCGCGGTGCCGGGGACCATAAACGGAGTAATTCAATATGGCTGCTAAGGAAGTAAAATTCTCAGTCGATGCACGCGACAGGATGCTGCGCGGCGTCGACATTCTCGCGAACGCCGTGCGTGTGACGCTCGGCCCCAAGGGCCGCAACGTCGTGCTCGACAAGAGCTTCGGTGCACCGCGCATCACCAAGGACGGCGTCACCGTCGCCAAGGAAATCGAACTCGAAGACAAGTTCGAGAACATGGGCGCCCAGATGGTGCGCGAAGTCGCGTCCAAGACGTCCGACATCGCCGGTGACGGAACGACCACTGCCACCGTTCTCGCCGCTGCCATCGTCAAGGAAGGCGCCAAGGCCGTGGCCGCGGGCATGAACCCGATGGACCTCAAGCGCGGTATCGACCTCGCAGTCGAAGCCGTCGTCGCTGACCTGCAGAAGAATTCCAAGAAGGTCACGTCGAACGAGGAAATCGCCCAGGTCGGCACCATCTCGGCCAACGGCGACCACGAAATCGGCCGCTTCCTTTCAGAAGCCATGAAGAAAGTCGGCAACGAGGGCGTGATTACGGTCGAAGAGGCAAAGTCGCTCGAGACCGAACTCGACGTCGTTGAAGGCATGCAGTTCGACCGCGGCTACATTTCGCCCTACTTCATCACCAATGCCGACAAGATGCGGACCGAGATGGACGATCCGTACATTCTCATCAACGAGAAGAAGCTTTCGGGTCTGCAGGAACTGCTCCCCTTGCTCGAAGCCGTGGTGCAGACCGGCAAGCCGCTGCTCATCGTGGCCGAAGATGTCGAGGGTGAGGCCCTTGCCACGCTCGTCGTCAACAAGCTGCGCGGTGGCCTTAAAGTGGCGGCCGTCAAGGCTCCGGGCTTCGGCGATCGCCGCAAAGCCATGCTGCAGGATATCGCGGTCCTCACTGGCGGCCAGGCCATCAGCGAAGATCTCGGCATCAAGCTTGAGAACGTCACGATCAACATGCTCGGCCGCGCCAAGAAGGTGATGATCGACAAGGAAAACACCACGATCGTCAACGGAGTCGGCAAGAAGGTCGACATCGAGGGGCGCATCTCCCAGATCAAGGCGCAGATCGAAGAGACCACGTCGGACTACGATCGCGAGAAGCTCCAGGAGCGCCTGGCCAAGCTCGCAGGCGGCGTCGCGGTGATCCGCGTCGGCGGCGCGACCGAAGTCGAGGTGAAGGAGCGCAAGGACCGCGTGGATGACGCCATGCACGCGACCCGCGCTGCGGTCGAAGAAGGCATCCTGCCCGGTGGCGGTGTCGCACTGTTGCGTGCGATCGAAGCGCTCAAGAAGGTCCGCACGCATAATGACGACCAGAAGACCGGCGTCGACATCGTGCGCAAGGCCCTCTCCTATCCGGCACGCCAGATCGCCATGAATGCCGGCGAGGATGCGTCCGTGATCGTCGGCAAGATCCTCGAGAAGGATCAGTATTCCTACGGCTTCGACGCCCAGCAGGGCGAATATGTCGACATGCTCAAGAAGGGCATCATCGACCCGACCAAGGTCGTGCGTCAGGCTCTGCAAGGCGCTGCATCAGTCGCAGCCCTCCTGATCACCACCGAGGCCATGGTCGCGGAAGTGCCGAAGAAGAACTCGTCCGCGGCACCGGCCATGCCGGGCGGCGGCGGAATGGACTTCTAAGTTCTAAGAAAAACATTCCGGAAAGCGTAGGGAAGGCCCGGGCGAGAGCTCGGGCCTTTTACTTTGAACCTACGATCAGCTGGCACAATCCGTGTTCTGCGGACAGAATACTCAAAACGGATAAATGTAGTCAGCTTATACCCCATCAGGAGACAAGAGCCGCACACACCGGGATAGGTCCTTCGCTTTGAGTAACTTCCGAAGGTGAATCCATCCTCTCTTGTTCTGAAGAGGAAGGATTAGTTACAACGCGGATGTCAGCATCGATCGTCAGTCGCACCTTATTGAAAAGCACTGTATACCGCGTGATATCGGTCCCGCCGAAACCCGGTCGAGGAAAGTAAACCACGTCGATACCCCGTATAGATCGACCAACACACTGGTGGGCCTTTCCTTCTCGAACAATTCGAATAGTTCCTCTGCTGACACGAGCGCAAATAGTACCGTTTTTTGGGGCGACCTCTACGTATATCTCCGGCGCATCGATGGGTTCACAATCGTTGTTCCATCGAGCGTATCCGCGAAGCTTGACTTCGGAACCGCTCTTTGTGGACGCGATAAGAGGTTCGGCATGGACAGTGCCTTCGCCCAGTAAAAAGGAAGAAGCAAGAGCCAAAATGGCAAAGATAGATGGTTTTGCGATCATGTCGGGTCCCTCCAGGAGTGCTGACGCCACTGTGGCAATACTACGCAGATGTCGGCGTAGCGGCAGTGATCGCCATCACATTTAGAACGTATCCATCCGGTGAGGGCCGCCCATAGATTAAGGCAGGAGCGTACTCGTAGCGCCGAGACGGCCTGCCGCGCCGTGATTTTCCAAACGCGTGAAGGCTGGCTGTCAGCTGTCGTAATTTATGAATACAATGTGCGGGTACTGGATACGCTCCACAGCGCCGACCCGAAAAATGCAGACCTCACTTCGGACCTTGCTTCCGCGCACCGAGATCTGGCGACAGCGGCGGCCGAGATTGGCAATGTGCCCCAGGCGCGCAAGACCTACACCGATGCAAGCGTTCTGTTTGAAGAAGCACTCGGTATCAACCCCGCTGAAGTCGGCATAACGAGAGATGCCTCGCACAACCTGCAGCGTGAAGCAGCCTTTCTTGACGAGCAGGGCGATCGCATGGCCGCCTTGGAACAGCTTGATCGCGCCGTCGTCATCAGCGACTCCCTCGTGCGTCAGCGCGGAGCCGATGAGGCCAAATGGTGGAAGAAATCGAGAAAGGCGAAACCGACCTCGGGAACGAACCGCGGCCGAACTAGTGTCGCGTGTCAGATCGTGAGCAATCGGGCGCCACGGTGCAGTTATATTGGGCTGGTATGCATTTCGCAGGAGATGTAGAATTTGAGCGGTTTCGACGGCAGTCGCCAGTTTTACCGAGAGCATCCATGTCCTCGGCCCCAAAGCTTGAGATTGATCGCGTCAGCAAGGCGTTCGACACGCCGGGCGGGGCCTTTCAGGCGCTCGCGCCGGTGACTTTGTCGATTCCGAAGGGTCGATTTGTGAGTCTGATCGGGCCGTCGGGCTGCGGCAAGAGCACGATCTTCAACATCATCGCGGGTCTGCTTGAACCGACTGCGGGTCGGGTGTTGATCGACGGCATCGATGCAACCAACACGATCGGGCGTGTCGGCTATATGCTGCAAAAGGACCTGTTGCTGCCTTGGCGCACCGTGCTCGGCAACGTCATTCTCGGCATGGAGATTCAAAATATCCCGCTGCGCAAGGCGCACGAGCGGGCGCTGCCGTTGCTGCAGAAATATGGGCTTGGGGGGTTCGAGTATCTTTATCCGGACGCCCTGTCCGGCGGCATGCGCCAGCGTGCGGCGCTGATGCGCACTCTCCTGTTCGACACCGACGTAATCCTGCTCGATGAGCCGTTTGGCGCACTCGACGCACAGACCAAGTTGGTGATGCAGGAGTGGCTGCTGCAGCTTTGGAGCGATTTCGGCAAGACCGTCGTATTCGTCACTCATGATATCGACGAGGCCATCTATCTCTCCGATGAGGTTCACGTCATGGCGACACGGCCAGGACGTATCATCGCGAATATCCCCGTCGAACTACCACGACCGCGCTTGCGGACCAGCGTGCTGACGGCAAATTTCATTGCCATCAAGGAGCGTTGCATGGAACATCTCAAATTGCCTGCGGTGGCGGCAGCACCTTTCATCGATGCGGCGTGAGACGCGAGGGCTCGAATGACTGTGCATGACACCCCAAACGCCCCAGGATTGGTCGGCCCCACCGTCACCTCAACACAAACGGCGCCCTATTCGGGCGGCACCCAAATGCGGCCGGCGCGACGGCTGCCTGTACAAAAGGACTGGCCGGCCTGGGCCATCCTCGCTACTCAGATCGGCATCCTGGTCAGCGTCATCGTGCTCTGGGAAGTCGCCGCGAGCGCCGCCTGGATTGATCCGTTCTTCTGGTCACAACCGAGTGCAATTTTCGGGACGCTGACGATATTCTTCACAGCTGGCGATGCCTGGACCGATATCGGGTTCACATTCCGCTCGACGATCCTGGGCTTTCTGATCGGGACGACAGCTGGTTCGCTTTTCGGCCTTTCGTTCTGGTGGTCGCGCAATTATGCGGCGATTGCACAGCCCTACATCATCTGCTTCGAATCGATTCCAAAACTTGCGCTGGCGCCATTGATAGTTCTGGTGTTCGGCCTTGGTTTGAGCTCCAAAGTAGCGATCGCAAGCGCGCTGACGCTCGTCGTATCGACGCTTACGACTTATGCCGGCGTCAAGGCGCTCGATCCCGATGGCGAGAAGCTGTTCTATTCGCTTGGCGCCTCCCGTGCCCAAGTGTTTCGCAAGCTGGTCGTTCCGTTCTGCCTGCCCTGGATCATTTCGGTGTTGCGGGTCAATATCGGGCTTGCCTTGACCGGCGCAATCGTCGGCGAGTTCATCGCTTCCCAGCACGGGCTCGGACGTGCAATCCTTTACGCCGGTCAGACCTATGACATCGCTCTCGTATGGGTGGCGGTGTTCGTGCTTTCGACCCTTGCCGTTGTCATGTACTTAACGGTCTCATGGGTGGAGAGCGTATTGCGCAAGGGCGCCAAACAATAGTCCATCAACACGCAGTAATCCAAAACGGCAATCGGTCGCGATCAGCAAACAGCGAGGATGACATGGACAGGCGAAAATTTCTTGGGTCGACCGCGTCGCTCGGCCTTGCGTTGGCTGCGCCACCGACCCTTGGGCGTGCGGCAGCGCGTGAACTTCTGGTCGCCGAGCCGGTCCACAGCACCGGCTATCTGCCGATGTATATTGCCATGGCCAACGGCTATTTCGCGGAAGCCGACATCAATGTGAAGATCGTGACTATCGAAAATGGCTCGGGCCACACCAACGCGGTGCTGTCCGGACAGGCCTTCGCGTTCATCGGCGGGCCCGAGCACAACGCCTTCGCCAAGCTCAAGGGCGCCGAGTTGCGCTCCGTCGTGCACTGCGTCGATCGCGGCAATGTCTACATCTGCGCACGCAAGGGGCAGGAGCCGAAGAACACCGATTGGCCAGCCTATTTCAAGGGCAAATCGATTGCGCTCGGGCCGTTTGGCGGCACACCCAATTCGATCACGCGATACCTTCTCGGTAAGTGGAAGCTCGACGCCAAGCGCGACGTGACGCTAAATGAGATGCCGAATTCCGCCGTCCCGGCCGGCGTGCGTGGCGGACAAGCAACGATCGGCGTGACGACCGAGCCCATGATCATGCAAGGGATTCGCATCGGCTTGTGGGGCGAGCCGTTCTTCAACGTGCCGAAGGAACTCGGACCCTATGCCTATTCCACTATCAATGTGCGGCTGGATTCCATTCAAAAGGAACCCGCACTCGTGCAAGGATTCGTGCGCGGAATGATCAAGGGCCTGAAATTCATTTACAGCAACCCCAGCGGCGCTGCCGAGGTCGCCAAGAAGCACTTTCCCACCATGGCGCTCGATGATCTCAAGGGCACCCTCGACCGTTCATTCGACGACCAGATGTGGAGCCGCGACGGCATGATCAGCCGTGCCGCCTGGGATACGGCTAGCGCGGTCGTGCGCGAAATGGGTATTTTGAAGACCGAGGTCAAATACGAGGACATCATCGACATGAGCTTCGTCGAAAATGTCCGCGCAAACCTTTAGGAGCCGAGAGGGAATCATGTCCGAGCCAATCTGGAATCAATTTTTGACTGAACGCGACAAGGCCGTATTCGCGGCCTCGGGATATGGCGCCCGCGGCGGCTTCGGCAAACGCCCCGCGCTGCTGATCATCGACGTGAACTGGGCGTTCTGCGGCGACAAGCCCGAGCCGATCCTTGAATCAATCAAGAAATGGCGCAACTCGTGCGGCGACGATGCCTGGATCGCTCTCCCCTATATCCGTTCGCTGATCGACAAGTGTCATGAGAAAGGCATTCCGGTCATCTACACGACCGGCGTACGGCGCGCCGACAATTGGGACAGTGGCTCGTGGCTTTGGAAGAATTCGCGCAACGGGGAGGACCGTGGCGCGCCCATTCCCAATATCGATGGCAACGAGATCGTCGCGCCGATTGCGCCGGGCCCGCGCGATCTCGTGGTCTACAAGCAGAAGCCGTCCGGCTTCTTCGGCACCAATATGGCGAGTTATCTGACCCTGCTGGGCTGCGACAGCCTGATCATGACCGGAACGACCACGTCGGGCTGCGTGCGTGCAACCGTGCTCGACGCCTTCAGCCTCAACTATCACATCGCGCTTGCCGAAGAGGGATGCTTCGACCGCTCGCAGGCCAGCCACGCCATCAATCTCTGCGACATGAACGCCAAATACGCCGATGTCGTGAAGACCGAGGAAGCCCTTGCGTTTCTATCGTCCCTTCCCACCGGGATGTTCGAATTACCTGCTGGATCACCGGCGCCGTCGATAGAAGCCAGGCGGGCTGCGAACTATTGATATTGGTACTTCGGCTGCCATCCAGCCGCGCCCTCGGGGATGAGTTCAAAGAAATGCCAGACACCACAGAAATCATCGCCCGGCGAGAATGAGGTGTCGGACACGCGCACGATTTTGTCCCCTGCCCGCTTGAACACCGATACGCCCGGCGTGGCGCGACCGTCACGCCAATAGCCCATGTCCTCCGGGAACGTGGTGCCTGCGGCCGATACCATGGGAAAGCGCCAGCCACGGCTCGCCGCGAATGCTTGCTGCTTCTCCGGAGTATCAGGTGACGACACCACGAAGGCCGCGCGGCTGCGCAAGTGGTCGAACACACCGTTGAAGCCGTCGGCCCAAAGCGTGCAGGACGGACAGGACGTGCCCATATTGTGCACGACGAAGAGGGTGTCCTTGTCACCGAACAGTTCCGACAGCTTGGCGATCGCACCGGCAGGGCGCGTGAACGTGTAGTCCTTCACTTCTTCCGGCTCAACTGAGCTTTGAGTCTCGCGCATTTTTTGTCGCAACGCTGCGATCTGCCGGCGATAGTCTTTCAGCTTTTCTCTTGTGCTTTGATAGCTCATGTCCCCGTTCCGTCAGCCGCCATAACTGTCGCGATAATGCACCCAAGCCATTGAATGCGGTAAATCGGCCTCATCGCGACCCTTGGGAACGAGATCCAGGTACTGATAGGTCGCATTCATCATGTCGATGCCGCGGGAATAACAGGAATAGGTATGGAACACCGTACCACTCGCATCCTTGTGGAACACGCTGATGCCGGGCAGTTCCGTCACCGACGACGTCTTGGGCGCATAGTTGTACGTAGCTTGTTCCTCAGGACGGAATGACGCGTCGCAGTCAAAATTGAAATCGGTCGTAGCCGATGAGACCCAATTGAAGGTCCAACCCATCCGCTGTTTGAACGCCTCAAGTTTGGCCAACGGCGCGCGCGATACCGCAATCAACGTCACGTCACGCGCCTTGAGGTGCACAACGCTGCGCTCGAAGTTGTCGGCCCAGAACGAGCAGCTCTTGCATGGCGTCTCCCAATCCGGACCGAACATGAAATGGTAGACGATGAGCTGGCTTCGACCGTCGAAGAGGTCCGGCAAACTCCGCCTGCCACCCGCGGTGTCGAACTCATAAGCCTTCTCGACCCGTACCCATGGCAGGTCGCGCCGGGCTTGAGAAAGCAGATCACGCTGACGCGTGAATTCTTTCTCCTGTGCGAGCAATTGCCGGCGCGCCGCAATCCACTCGTCTTGTGAAACGATTTTGTGGTCGGTCATGGTTTTGGTCTCCTTCTGTCACGCCCCTGCCCTGTCGATCGCCCCGGTGGCCGTGCCGCACGCAGGCGGCGTCCACCTTGCGGCTTGGAGCTGCGTTTTCTGTCATCGTCTACAAGTGCCAAGGCCAACAAATCGAACTGCTCCTGCCAATATTTGCTGTACCGATTGATCCAGACCGCGGCATCGAGTATCGGCCCGGCGTCGAGACGGCAGCGGCTGATCCGGCCGCTGCGTTCCTGTGTGACGACGCCTGCGCGCACCAGCACCTGGATATGTTTCGATACCGCCTGCAGCGAAATATCGAACGGCGCGGCGAGTTCGGACACCAGCCGGTCGGACTCGTCGAGGCGCCCGAGGATCGCTCGCCGAACCGGGTCCGACAGCGCCGCAAACACCGCATCGAGACGCGCTTCGGCGTCGTCCCGGATGTCCGTGGCCACGTGCAAGGGCATCGTCATGAACGTTAATTATCAACCATATTGTTGATAGTCAACTATTTGATTGATTATTTTAACAACAGTGTCGCCCGCGCTCAGTCAGGTATCCCGACGTCGTGGTCGATCAGCGCGGGGCAAGACCCAAAGATCGGACCGTGAAGGCACCAGCATTTGTCGTAGAAGTGCTATCGCCTCTACAACGACAATCGATCTTGGTGATAAGGCCGGGGAGTATCTGGGGCTTCCAAGTGTCGTGGCATACCTCGTCGTCTCGCAGGACGGTGGCTCTATGTGAGGGGTGTCACCACAGGCCCCGTGGTCGTCGTCGGGGAGGAAAAATCGATCAGCGTTGCGGCGCTCGGCATCGACTGCCGCTCTCTGAAATCTACGCTGACTCGAATTCGAATGATAAGGACGCACCACCGCGTCCCTTCGTTAACAATCGGCCCACAAATACAAACGACCACGAATCGAAGGCGCGCGTACATCCGGCGTCGCCCTTGATCGTGGCCGTCATAGACGATGGAACCTTGCGGCTCATTGGAGACCATATGGATAGTTCGAAAGCAGTCCGCAAGGGGCCGGTGCGAACTCTTTTTTACGAATCTTGCGATGGTATAAAACACGACAATGAGGCACGAACGTTCAGCTGCCCGTTCATATGGACAAAGCCGGATTCCTAGCCTGGGTGCAGGGAAGAGAGGAGCGCCACGAACTCGTAGAGCGGCGCGACTCCGTCTACACCACCTTTCCCTGCACCGCCCATGCCGACGCAGTCAGCGACCGCGGTCCATCAGCAGAGCCGGAGCAATAGGCATCACAGACAGCTTCCTTGATGCGTGCTTTCAGCGCGAGATCGAGATTGGTAAAATAGACGCCGACCGGGCCTTGGCCGCCCTGGAACGATTGCCAATAATCTTCGAAGTTTTCGTAATCCATCCGGATGGTGACGGATTGCGTATCGATTTTCGTGACGCCGGCCTCATTGAAAAATCCCGCCAGACCGCCCGGAATGGCAACCGGATTGGCGAACAGGTTGTTGCGTGCGACCCGCGCGTTTGGATCGATGGCAACCGCCGTGTCCCACATCATGCGTTGAAACACGAGGCCGCCGCGCGAATCCCACACGACGGCCGCAACGGTGCCGCCGGGCCTGGTGACCCGCCGCATTTCGCGTAGCGCAACCACCGGACGCGGGATGAAGAGAAAAACGAGATGCGCCGCCACACCGGCGAACCGTCCGTCCTCGTATTTCAAGGCGCACGCATCGCCTGTTTCAAATTGCGGCCGGCCACCGGATGCGCGCGTCCGCGCATGGGCGATGAAAGGCTCGGCAAGATCGCAGCCGATCACGTGCCGCTTGGGCCATCGCTCGGCCATCGCAAACGTAAGCGCTCCAGTGCCGCATCCGACATCGAGTAACTCGCCG